>Ga0187877_1001858_pt1 | contig 20245 bp, 7 predicted proteins | sample June2016WEW_17_1_3_FD_132430 | JGI IMG/M metagenome (GOLD analysis project Ga0187877, IMG submission 132430) | Peatland microbial communities from SPRUCE experiment site at the Marcell Experimental Forest, Minnesota, USA - June2016WEW_17_100 | ecosystem: Environmental > Terrestrial > Soil >... | reverse complement strand
TCAACGATGCCCCTGGAGTGAGGGCGATTCCGCAGGAGACTCGCGACCGCGTTAAGGCGGCGGCAACAAAGTTCGATTACCGGCCCAGCTTTTATGCGCGATCGCTGCGCAAACGGCAGACCTATTCCATCGGCGTGCTGGTGCCCGAGCTAAGCGACAGCTATACCGCGCAAGTGCTCACCGGCGTGGAGGAGTCCCTCATCGAAGAAGGTTACTTCTACCTGACCGCGAGTCATCGTCGCAAGCCTGACTTGATTGAGGAGTACCCGCGCATGCTGATGGAGCGTTCCGTGGAGGGATTCATCCTGATCGACACGGTGCTCCAGCATCGATTCAAGATCCCGGCGGTCGCGGTTGCCGGTTATCGCCGGATTCCCGGAATAACAAGCGTGGTGCTGGACCAACGGCGGGCGGCAGAGCTGACTCTCAGGCATCTCTATCAGCTCGGTCATCGCCGCATCGCTTTTATGCGCGGCGGCAGTCACAGCTCCGATGCCGACGACCGCTGGGAATGCTTGAAAGCTGTGGCCCGGGAATTCGGCATCGCGATTCGGCCGGAGTTGACCGTTCAGCTCAAACTTCGGGTTTCGACGCCGGAACTCGGATTCGAGCCAGTTTGTGAGTTGCTCAACCGCAAGGTTCCGTTCACTGCCATCGTTTGCTACGACGACATTGCGGCGATCGGCGCCATCCGCGCTATACACGACCATGGGATGCGCGTTCCTGAAGACATCTCTGTCGTTGGCTTCGACGATATTCAGAGCGCGGCCTTTTACAATCCCAGTATTACGACCATCCGCCAGCCTCTTCACCAGATGGGCACGATTGCCGCGCGCGTGCTTCTCGAGCGCGTCCGCGGCCAGTCAGCGGTCCCGCAAATGTTGCCCGTCCTTCCCGAACTTGTGATTCGCGAGTCAACCTGCCCGCCCTCCGGCAAGCCGCCTCGATCAAATCGCAACTGAACGCACGGCATAAATTCCCGAATCGAGAGGGACCCGCTGCCGCGCCCGTAAGCAAGTCCGCACTCTCGCTCGCAGAAAATCCGCTCGCCGAATCGCTGGAATTCGTTGCTTCCAACGCATTGAGGCTGTTATAGTCCTGCTTTGGCCGCATCCCCCACGGTGCGTTGATCGTATGATTGAGGTTATCAGGGCCTGAAAACGAATACACAGCCGAAGTAAAGAGCTGCTGGGCCGGTAGACTATCACCTTCGAGAGTTCGGCCAGGGCGTAATAAGTTCGCTGTTCCTGGAGAGATCGAATTGGCGAAAGCGCGTCCGAGTCAACCTGCGACCAGCGCAAAACCGAGGGCACAGAAACCGGTTGTGCATCGCAAGCCCACAATGAGTGACGTAGCCCGGCTCGCCGGCGTGGGCACGATGACTGTTTCGCGCGTGCTGAGCGGCACTGTTCGCGTTTCTGCGGAAACCACTCAGCGGGTGCAAACCGCAATCGAGCAGCTCAAGTATCGCCCCAATGTGCTGGCGCGAGCATTTCGTGGGCAGCGCAGCCATTCTATCGGTCTCATCATTCCTTACCTCTACGATCCGTTCTTCGCCAGTTGCGCCCACGCGGTAACTTCCGTGGCCAAGGAGCGCGGCTACTCAGTCATCATCACCACATCCGACGAGGACCCGGATACGGAGTACGCCGAAGCAGATGAGATGATGCAGCGGCACGTGGATGGTCTCCTCGTCATCCCGTCAAGATTCCGCGGCACGCGCATTACGCGGGCGCTTGTTGGTAAAACCCCTGTCGTTGCCTTTGACCGGCCGGTGCCCGACCCGTCCATCGACACTGTTATGGTGCAGAATGCGATAGGCGCGCGCCGGATTGTCGAACATCTCATCGAGCACGGGCACAGGCATATCACTTATATCGGGCTCAGCCGGAGCTTGTTCACCATCAACGCGCGCTTCCAGGGATATCGACGTGCCATGCAAGACGCTGGGCTGGAATCGTGTGCGATTTTCGACTGCAATTCGGAGGAGTTTGCCACGCAAATTCTCAATGAGAAAATGCACAGGGACCCTCCACCAACAGCCATCCTCACGTCGAATACACTGGCCACGCGTTATGTGCTTGGAGCGATTGCGCACCTCGGCTTGCGCATTCCGAACGACCTTGCCTTCGCCGGCTTCGACGATTTTGATCTTGCTGAGTTCACCTCACCGTCGCTCACTGTAGTTCGCCAGCCTGCGCAGGAAATGGGCCGTGTGGCGGCAAACCTTCTTTTCGACCGCATCGCGCGCGGTGAAACACCGCATACCGGGAACCGCATCGTGCTGCCGGTTGAGATCGTGCTGCGGCGCTCCTGCGGCTGCAAACACCGCTCCCCTGTTGTCATCCACTAAGAGCGGCACAACCAATCAACGGCTCTGCCCCACCGAAAGAGTTTGTGTCACAAGGTTCCAGCCGCGCAGGCCAATCGCCGGCTTTTGGTCGCCCGCCGGGAAAGTAACGGTCACAGTACGTTCATCGCCGGGTAAGAACGAGACGTAGTTTTCGCTGTAGTAAGCGGGCAGAATGCGCCCACCCGTCGAGGCATCTTCGAGCGTGAGTTTGACGAGGACCGCCGCCGTCGAACCTGTGTTCTTCAACCTCACTGTAACCGCGCGCTCGCCGCTTGCTGCTGGCGACGTTGCAGACGAGGCCGAGGCCGAACCCAGGAGCGCGGCCTGCGGAAGCAAGTTCAGCTCGCGGAAGCTCGCTTCGTCAGCCGCCCACCAGTAGAAGTTCTCGCTCACTGGCGTGTCGCTGGCATCGTTCACACTTAGCTCGACAAAGACCGTGTGGCCCGCAGCCAAAGTTGCCAGGTCTGGTTTCGCCACCGGAGTGCGATCGTCTGCAGCGGCCAGAACCTGGTTGATATGGTCGCTCAGCGTTTTGCCGTCGAGGCTCTCCACAAGCGTGCGCACTTTGTACGAGCGCGCTTCGCCCAGGTTGATCAGGTCGACGGTGCCGTCAGATAGATTCAGTTGTGCGTGGACGGGCTCGCATGCCTTCTGCGTGCCGTAAAAGCTGGACTGCGTATCGTAGTCCCAACTCAGGAAATTCCACTCCATGCTTGGCCAAGACGGCTGTGTCATCCAGATCATGCGCCCCGAATTGGGCTGCCATAGATGCGCGGCGAAACCCTCGAAGATGGCGCGATGGCCGGCGTAATCGAGCATCTGCGCCTTTCGCTCAAAGTCCTCGAGGCTTGCCGGCGCACCAAACTCCGCTTCCATGTGCGCCATGAAGGGCTGTACCGCACCATTCCCGCTCTGATGCCAGTCGTGATAGGCCCAGGTGTCGCTGATCGGCCAGCGGTCGGGCTCGGGAATAAACGACTTCAGGCTTTCGAGCGTAGGCACGCTGGGAATGCCGAGCTCGACGCTGAAGCCGCGATTGATGCGGTAATAAGTATCGAGCGACTGGAATTGATACGGCCCGGAGTTGCGCAGGTTCACCTGGTTTGAGCTGCCCGTGTAATAGCGCGTGTGATCGAGCGTGCGCACCAGTTCGGCCAGCCCCTCGTTGATCGCCGGCTGCGGCACGCCCTCGTTGCGCCCGCACCAAACCACGATCGACGGATGATGACGGTAGCGTAGGATCGTGTCGCGCGCATTCTTCAAGAACAAGGCGGGGTCTTCGGCTTCAAGGTTGTAATTCTGGGTCGAGTCCCAGAAATCACTCCACACCATCAGGCCATACTTGTCGGCCAATGCGTAGAACGACTCTTCCGTGTTTTGGCCCATCCAGTTGCGGATCATGTTCACGTGTGCCAGGCGATGCAGGCGAAAGTAAGGCTCGAGATGCCCGACGCTAACGCGCTTCAGCATGTCGTCCATACCCCAGTTCCCGCCGCGCGCCGCAATGCGCACGCCGTTCACCTGGATCACCAAGTCCGTTCCCGGCCAGCCACTCTCGACGCGACGAATGGATGGTGAATCCACAGCCCCCGGTTCAAGCGTCTGCACCCACGCGTGCCGCATCCAGTCCGGAAGCGTTTGCCCGGGCAGCACGCGGTTCGGCGTTTCGTCGTCGATCTCCCTGATTCCTTCGTGGCTCCCATCGATCAGCGGCAGCGCCTCATCGTGCGTGCGGCTGGGTAATACTTCCACGCGCCGCAAGTGCCCCGAGGTGTCGAAGAGCGTGAGCTCGTAGCTCATCTCTCTCATCCCGAATTCGATTTGCCTTTCATCGCTCGCCCTCTGCCCGACCGCGAACGAGACCTTCAATAATTGCAACGTTGGATCTCCGTACCCGTTCGGCCACCACAGCTTCGGATGTTGCACCTTAAGCTGAGCGAACTCCGCCGGCTCCAGGCGAACCACTGTCTCACCCGGAGCGATATGCACGCGCTTCGTCACTTTCACTTCTTCGAAGCTGGCCGCAAGCTCGCCGTCGATAGCGGTGCTGCCTCTGTTTGTGAGCTGTGCTTCGATCTCAATGTCGGCCTCGCTGCGGTCCTGCTTGGGGAGCGTCGTGATCACGTTCAGGTCGCCGATCTCCACCGGACCAGTCGCCGTCAGTGTCACGTCCTGCCAGATTCCGGTGTCCCGATCGCGGATTCCCGGAATCCAATCCCATCCTTCGGCTGCGGCAAAAGTCGGGCCGTCCAGTACCTCCACGCCGCCATTCTCTCCGGGGCCGGCCTTGAGCGACTGCTCATGTGCGATGCCAGGGTGCGGCGGAGGCGAAACGCGCACGGCCAATGCATTCATACCTGCGGCCACGTCACCGGTTACATCGAACGTACCGCGCAGGAATGCGCCTGCGAATGCGCCCAGCTTCTTGCCGTTCATCCAGACCTCGGCGGCGTAATTCACTCCCTCAAAAGTCAGCGTCAGTCGCCGGCCACGCACTGCAACGGGCGTCTTGAACTCCACACGATACCAGTAGTCCTGATGTGCCAGGCTTTCGGGAATTCCGAGATTGTCGAGCCCGTAATCGGGATCGGGATAGATGCCGCGGTCGATCATCGTCGTCAACACCGTGCCCGGCACCGTTGCTATCATCCAACCTTTGTCGGGGAAGCCTGCCTTCGAGATCTCATCTCCCAATGCCTTGGCCTGAGGCGCCGGCGCCAGCCTCCATCCGCCCGTGATTTTCCACGGACTATCGCCCCTCAACTCGCAATGCAGGTCTGCCGCGCTCGGTTTTTTCGCCATGGGTTTCTGAATCTCGCTTTTGCTTCGCGGAAATGTAGATGGCTCCTGCGGCGAGTTGTATCCAGCCTGCCCGCGTGTCTGCACTGGCCAGTGCGGGGACCCCTCTTCATATGTAGCCAAGTTGAAGTCCGGCGGGGCATCGGCCATGGCCTTCACCTGCTCCGCGGTCAGCGCCGCACGATAGACCTTCAGCGCCCGGATCTTCCCACCGAAATGGCTGTTCGCCACATCGGGTAACGGCGCTGGCGCCATCTCCAGAACTGGTGCTACGGCACCCTGCGCCAGCGTTGACGCGGCAACCTGCCTGCCATCGGCATACAGGACCACATGCTCTCCATTGCTCACCGCCGCTGCCATGTGCCACTTTCCCGCGTCGAGCGCCTGATCGCCTGTCACAAATCCCGCTGAACTCTGCGCCCGCCCCAGCCACAGCCCGAGCCGATTGTCCGCCAAGCCGATAAAGCGCGCGTCCTCCGCGGCGGGATCGCCCATTCCGGCGATCAGCGCCGTCCCCTGCTGCGGCTCCGACGACTGAAACCAGAAAACAAGCGCCCACGAAGCGCGTCCTTCAAGAATCGGATCTTGCGTCGCCTGCGGATTTGGTCCCTGGCTCGCCTCCGGCGCGCTTGCAAGACCATCGAGCGAAGTCGACGGTGACAACGTCTTGTTCAAGCCGGGTCCATCGAAGAGAAACACGGCGTTAAAGGGCCCGTACGCCTCGACGGGCGGTGCCGGTGCTTGCGCGAGCAGCGCTGCCGAAAGCCCAATGGCAACAAATGCAGCGGCTACTCGAACGCCTGTGCAAACAGAAGGCCGGAGCACGGTCAAAGGAACGAGTGCATCATGTTTATGCATAGCTGATCCATCCTAAAAGCAGGGTGTCGCGATTGTCATTCGCGGCATGCTGGGCGGCACGGCGCATTCCGAAGAGGGCACCGGACAGATGGAATTGCCACCCAAACGCTGCCTGCGCAGGGGGTCTCTTCGGCTTCTGGGTATCGTTATCACTCACCGTTGCACGGCTGTGCGTCCCGGCGAGCATCTTTCGCCGAATGCCGGAAACCATGATAGCCTTCCCCAGCCAGAATTGTCGCTGGTTTTCCTGGTGTCAAACCAGTTTTTCACAAAAGATTTCATGCCCGCGACCGTTAATTGTGGTACAAATGGTAACAATCCCAGACCAAGCGCGAACGCTTTCTGAGACCGGAATTGCGGTGCAAACGATGGCCGACCATGCGGAAAAGCGCGTTCTTGCGTTCGATGTCGGTGGCAGCCACGTCGCCGCGGGGATTTGCTGGGAAAATGTTTACCGTCTCGGCCCGGTCGTCAGTGCCACCCATTCTGCAGTGAATACAGCGGATGCGTTCCTCGATCTCCTGCATGAGCTGGGAGTAAAAGCACGTGCGGACAGCGATGGGTTGACTGGGGCGATGCTTGCCGTGCCCGGGCCTTTTGACCTCGAGGCCGGTGTCAGCCTGATGCGCCACAAGCTGCCTTACCTCTACGGTGTCGATTTGCGCTGTGGCCTCGCCGTGCGCTTCGGCTGGCTGCCATCGAATGTAAGCTTCCTCAACGACGCCAATGCGTATCTTCTTGGTGAAATCGGCGCCGGAGCAGCGCGCGGGTTCAGCCGTGCGGTGGGTATCACGCTGGGGACTGGAATTGGCTCGGCATTCGCTGTCGACGGCCACTTGGTAGTCAAAGGTCCCGGCGTGCCCCGTGGCGGCGAGATTTGGAATCTTCCTTACCAGAGCGGGATCGTTGAAGACTTTGTCTCATCGAGAGCCATCGTGGCGAGTTACGAGCGCTTCACGCGGATGAAGCGCGAGGTCGTCGACCTTGCTGCCGCTGTCCCCGCTGATCCCGCCGCGAATCAGGCCTTCCAGGAATTCGGGCGGCACCTCGGAGACGTGATTCGCACGGTGCTCGCCGATTTTCACGCGGAAGTGATCGTGCTCGGCGGCGGGATCTCTCGCTCTGCCGGCCTTTTCTTGCCTTCCGTCCGGGCTCAACTCGGTAATTCGACTGTTCAGCTGCGCGTTTCGGAGCTCAAGGACAAGGCTGCGCTCGTCGGTTGCGGTGTAGCCGCTTTTTGTGCCGGGAATGGCTCTTCGGAACCGATCGATCTAAAATCGGTCCGCAGCGGCGCAATGTAACACTGCGCCGCCGCTCCTTACTACTGGACAAACGTGACGATGCTTTGCGCGGGCAGCGTGTAGTTGAACTGTCCGCTCGAAACGCTCACTGCAGTTTGAGCCACCAAGCCCGCGACAGATGTTGATTGATACGGCGTCATCGAAGTTACGCTCCCGTTGCTCAGCGCAAATGTCAGGCTCTCCGAGGTCGTATTGGCGTTGATGGCTACGATCACGGAATGCGCCGGCGAGCTGCTGCTATAAGCCGAAACATACACGCCGGAGACGGGATTCGCTGTCGCCGAGACGCGTACCGAGCCGGGCGCGACGAACTTCGAGTACTGGCCCATCACGTAGCCCATCGGCATCACATTCCCGGCGTTGTCGACGAGGCCACAGGTGCCGGCGGCTGTTCCGCAACTGCCGGCGGAGGTGCCGAAAAGTCCCCACCAGACATAGGCGTTGTATTGGCCGGTGACCATGGAGTTATGGATCGATTCACCATACGTCGTCAAGGCTTGAGCCCAGGTTAGTGTCGCTGAGCTCAGGGGCCCGAACTCGGTCATCCAGATTTCCTTCGGGCTGTCTCCCGCGGGAATGGAGTACGGGGTAGGCGAGACTCCATAGATATGGCCGCCGATGATGCTGATGAGACCTTGAGCACTCGGATCATTCAGAGCCGTTGCGGCCTGGGACGGCTGGAAGCTATCCGCCTCCGGCATAATGAGCTTCGTGGAGTATGCGTCCGAGGTAATTATGGAGGCGTTGCCTGCTATCCAGGTATCCATCTGCTGCGGAGTCCACAGGCACGACTCGTAGGAGACATTTTCCTCCGGCTCATTCTGCATCGAGATAGCATAAAGATTGAAACTGTTGGTGGTATTGAAAAACTTGACGAAATCCTCCAGGTAGTTGGCGTAGTCGGCGTACCCGTTGTTGGTGTCGCTTGTTGGATCAAGGTAGCCGCCGCAGTAAGCGGCTGCTCCATCGCTGCAGCTGCCACCGGAGTAGTAGGGCTGACCCGTGGAGCTGTTTTTCATCGAGATCGGTGGCGTCCACGGCGAGGCGAAGACGATGGCCTTCGGGTTGGCGGCGAGGGCTTCTGCGCCGTTGGCAGCCTCATAGTCCCATTCGCTGGTTTCATAGGGGTTGGCGCTTGAGGGCGATCCCTCGGGATCGATGCGGACGCGCAGGATGCTGAGGCCGAGGCCGCTTGGGCTGAACAGCTCCGTGGCCACGGCTTGGGGCATTTTCCCGAGCCAGGCCGTCGAGCCTCCGAACCCGCGGATAGTTTGATATGTCGTTCCAAAGTCCACGGTTACCTGGTTTGGATTTGTGCCCGTCATGAATGTCCATGTGTAGTTGGAGGCCAGCGGTGCTTCGTTGGCGCTCTTTGCTCCCGTAGAAATGGTCGCGGTGTACGACGTGCCGTAAGCCAGGGCCGTATTAGGCGTGAATGTCGCGGTGGAAGTGCCGGTGTTGTAAGTGACCGATCCTGCGACCGCTGTATTGCCAGAGCCAGTCAAAGTGAACGTCGACGCCGTGACGGTGCTCGAATCCATCGGTATGCTGAACGTCGCCGTTAGAGCGTTGCCTATGTTCACATTCGTCGCTCCACTGGCCGGCACAGTACTCGTCACTGTCGGCACCGGCGGCGTCGTAGTGGTAAAGCTCCACGTGAAGGGTGCGGCCAGCGCCACTCCTCCGGAACTCATGACGCTGTTCGAAATTGTCGCCGTGTACGCGGTGTTGTAAGAAAGATTCGCCGCCGGAGTGAACGTCGCAACCGAAGTGCCGGCGTTGTAGCCGACGGCGCCCTGAACAGAGGTGTTTCCAGGCCCAGTCAGAGTGAAGGTCGAGCCGGTGATCGTGCCCGAATTCATCGTCTGATTGAAGGATGCGGTCACAGTGGTCGAGATGGCGACGCCCGTGCTGAGATTGGTGGGCGTAACCATAGTGACTGATGGCGGCGGTGCTGTCGCGGTGGTGAACGTCCACGTGTAATTCGAGGCCAGCGATCCTCCCAGGGCACTTTGCACCCCGGTCGTAAGCGTGGCCGTATAAGTCGTGTTATAGGCGAGCGGTGAAGTCGGAGTGAGCGTCTCGGTATTGGTGGCCGCGTTGTAGCTCAGTGTTCCGGAAACCACGCTGGCGCCCTGGGGCACGAGCGTGAATGTCGAGCCGGTAAAATCCGACGCATTCATCGCCTGATCGAAAGTGGCCGTGACGACGGCACTGATAGCCACACCCGTGCTCGCATTGCTCGGCGTGACAGCCGTAACATTTGGTGCCGGAGCAGCTGCAGTGGTGAACGACCAGGAGTAGTTGGACTGCAGTGGGGATCCTGAGGTGCTCTGCGCCCCGGTGGTGATCGTGGCTGTATAAGTGGCGTTATTGGCCAACGCGGCGTTTGGCGCAAATGTAGCGGTAGTCGAGCCGGTGGAATAGGTCACATTTCCGGCGACGGCCCCGCCCGGACCGTTCAGCGTGAATGTGGTGCCGCTGATCGTCGACGCATTCATCGCCGTGCTGAAGGTGGCCGTGACAGATGCATTGGTCGCGACACCTGTAGCTCCGTTTGTGGGCGTCGCCGCAGTCACGGTCGGCGCGCTCAATGGAGGTGTATTTCCACCACCGCTTCCACCGCATCCCGCAAGCGCCAGAACAGCTACCAGCCACCAGGATGTACGAAACCGCATAACCCACATCTCCTTAAGCATCATTCAGACGGTAGATCGCCTTATCTGACTCACAACCAAGCTCGGTGCAAATCGCTTGCGCGCACGATGAAGGCTCCGGGCGCTTGGCCCGAATCATGCGCTCATGTCATCGTGCTCCCCGCGGACACGTGAAAATCAATCGCACATCGGGCTCGGTTTTCGCGGCCAACTCATACTAAATCAATTTACTTGGCCTTGCAACGCTCATCTATAGATTGACTCTAAACAGGTCGCGCCGCTTGCGCGGCGCGATGTTGGTTATCGTAGCTTCGGTTTTGTGCCGTGCTATTGCACAGTCACATTGATGTAAAACGGTATCGAGACCTGGTTTTCGGTGCCATAGACCTCGATGCCGTTATTGGTTGTCGATCCGCTCCCTGGAACGATGCAATTGTCGCCCGCGCCGCCGGGCTGGGAGGAACAGAACGAGCCCACTTCGTCCGCAGTGATCGTCACCGCATAGGTTCCAGGAGGCGTTTTCAGCGACGCCCCGGAGGTCAAGGTTGTGGTGTTGCAGGCTGTAATACTGACCGCCAGCGCGCCTCCGACAACCATCAGGAACACCATCAGCAGCTGCCGGCCTTTTTCAAAGGTCCTGCGCCGGAAGAAGAGCCCGATCATTCCGAAGCCAAAGATTGCCGCCAGCGTGACGGAGGCAGTACGAGCATTCTGGCTGGTAGTGGTGCCCGCCGTTACATCGGTGTAGAAAGTCACGGTCACCTGTCCCGGCGTGCATTGAACTGAGCCGTCAGCAATTTGTGTCGAAGTTGCGCCGGAGGGGCACGGGATATCCACGGCGTTGGGTACAAGCGGGTCCGGGTTGGGATAGGTGAACGAACACTGCGTGTGTGGCGGCAGATTGTCACAGGTAAGCGAAACCGGGAAGTTAGTAGCGTTCAACTGGGAGTTCAGTCCGGCAATCCCATAACCAAGGATCGAGGTGAGAGTCAGATTCATGCTTGCCGTGGATCCGGCCTGTACTGTCAGCGACGGAGCAACAGTCTTCGATGCCGAATTGCCGGTTTGGGTAATTTGCACCATGGGTCCACGGATAGACTGCAGCACCGTTGACGTCGGCCCGGTAAGGCCCAGGAAATTCGCATCCCCGCTATACACCGGATTGATGTAGTGCGTGAAGATCACCGGCGAATAGCTGACGCCCTGCGGTACAAACCATAAGCAACTTGTTGAGAACGATGCCTGGGCACCGGTAAGCGTGCCGGCGTTCTCGATAGTCAACACTCCGGAGCCGGAAGAGTTAGGACAAGCCACGCCTGAGTATCCACCCGGGGTCGCGTACCCGGGCAGATTGCAGGTCGCCGTGCCAATTCCCGTTGGCGAGGTTCCCGGGGGGCAGGCGGTCACGTTGTCCATCACTGTAATTGACCCAGTGGGAACGCCCGCGGCGGTGCCCACTGTCATTTTGAAGCTGTATTGAAAGGGCGTTTCCGATCCATCATACGGAACGGTGCCGCTGCCAGTCCCCGCCGGCACGAACGGCAGGTCGATATCTGTCGCATCTGGAAAGACGGGCAGCGTAATCCCTGTAATCGCGGACTTCGCCACATTAACGGTCATCGTTCCCGTCGATTGGCCGTAGACTCGATCGCCGCTGTAATACACGGTCATGGTCTGCGTCCCCGCCAATACCGGAAACAGAGTGAAAGTGGCGCCGCCATTGGTCAGACTCGACGATGCCGTCGCTAATTGCGGCGTAATAGTGGGAATGCCCGCATTCGCTCCCGAACTCGGAATAACGACATTCCAAGTTGTGTAAGTTAGCGTGACCGTCCCTGAGGGGGTTCCTGCGCCGCTCTTCGGAGCCACCGTGATTGTGACGGGGGTATTGATGACCTCCGCCGCTTTTGCTCCCCCAGCAACGGTCGTTGCGGAGTTTGCTAGCGCCAACGCCGTTCCCGTTGTATTAATGGTCGTTGGAGCGTTGGCCGCAGTGCTTAGAACGCCAATCGTGCCGGTCAGCGTGCCCTGCTCTCCGGGCCCCGGATCGAAGGTGACGTTTACTGTGCAGGTGGCGCCGGCCGCAATCGGGCTTCCGGCTTCGCAGCCGCCGGTTGCCGTATCGGCAGCCGTGAAGTCCACTGGCAGTTGTAAGTACTTCGGCTGTTGCGCGTTCAACGGATTGCTATCGGTGTAGCCGGTAACGGTCAGCGCCGAGTTTCCGGTGTTGGTGATGGTGGCGGTTGCATTTGTTGAGGAAGTGAGTGTGGCGGGCTCGGGCAGCGTCAGCGTTCCGCTGGTGCTCACCAGGGTGACGGCGCCGCCCGACGCCTGGACCAGATAGACATTGTTCGCGCGGTCAAGAGCCACCGACGATGTACCACTGACTGTCGAGGCAACAGCGATCTCACCAGCAAGGTTCAATGCGCCGCTCACGTACGGAATGCGCGTGGTCCCGGTCGCCGAGGAAATATAGATTGCTCCGGAGGGATCGACAGCCAAACCGGTAGCGCCGCTCAGGTTGTTCAGCAACGTGACTGGAGCGCCCGCTCCACCGACGAGTTCGAAAAGATTCACGCCGTCGATCACGTAGACATTGCCGGCTGCATCCGCAGCCACAGCTGAGGGCGCGGTGAAGCCGGTGGTCAGCATCGTTTCCGCCTGTCCCAGATTGGAGGCGGTCGAGGCACCGATATCGCTCAGCTTGACGACCCGCCCGTTGCTAGGATCGGCGATATACAGATTGTCCAACCCATCCGCAGCCAGTTGCAGGCCGGTAGTACCTAAGCCGCTCACCAGCGTTACCTGGCCCGCCGCACTCAGGCCGCTCGGCCCAAAGGGCACTTCGTACACGCTGCCGGTGCCGCTATCGGCGATGAAGACATCGCCCGCGCCGTCTACTGCCACGCCGGTAGGAGTGGTCAATCCGGTACCGATGGAAACAGCCTTTGAGGAACTTGTGGAACCGGGGGCATACATTAGAACCTTGGCCTGTCCCGGATCCGCAATGTAAACATTGCCCAGCGCGTCGGTCGCCACTTGGGTAGGCGTCATCAAGGCGGAGCCAAAAGCGGACTGCAGTGCGGGAGTCGCCTGGATGTTTGCGCCCGTCCCGACGCCATGCAGCACCATCGACGCCAAAATGTTGCTCTTCGCGTCGAGCATCAACAGCTTGGCCGAGATGTTCCCCACGGAAGTTGGTTTAAAGGATAGATTCTGGAGGCAACTCTTGCCGGATGCGTAGGCTACGCCGGTGGTGCAGGTCCCCCCGGTAACGGCGAAATCGGGATTTTGTACGCCATCTTCGATGATGGTGAAACTCGCGGGCGTGACCGCGCCGTTAAAACCAAAGACAACGTTTGACCCGGTGGAGGTTGTTTTGCCCACGGGGGAAGAGCCGAATTCGGCGTAACCAAATCCGACCTTGGCCACATCCGCTTGGCCGTTGGTTTGCTTCTGCGTCGTCGGAACGTACATCAAATTGCGCGCTGAATCGATGGCCACCTGGCCTCCGGCGGGCACGCCGGTGAGCAGGACCGCCGAAGAGGTTTCCGGGGTGCCCGAAGGATTCGGGACCATGACGACGCCGACTTGCGAATCGCTGATGTACAGGTTGCCGGCGGCATCGGTAGTGACGCCTTTCACGGCAGGCAGATTCGGGTCCACGCGGGGGAGGCCGGTGTCTGTCGTATATTTTCCGTTGGTTGTGCTCGCCGGGACTTCAAGGACGCCAGGGAGCCCGCCGGAGTCCTCAACGAAGTAGACATTGCCTTCCGGATCCTGCGCAATGGCAATCGGGCGAGCTGTCAAGCCCGTGATTGGAATCCAGTTCCATCCGGCAACCTTCGGATTCGACCAGGCGCCTGTAACGGACAGGCCCTGAACGTCTGCGCCGTTGTTGCCGCCTTGAAGGCCGATAATCAAGTTGCTGTTGTTCCCGACGGCAACAGCCCAAGGCTGAAAGTAGCCGTAGTTTCCTATATCGCCGGTGCCCGTTAGGTCGAGGATACTGTACTGCGCCCAGGCTTCGAACTCTTCGTTCGCTCCGTTGTTGGTGCACATCGTCGTCGTTGGGTTAGTGGGCGACAGGTCCTTAGCCCCTCCATCGTTGAGGCCAGTCCAGGTTTGCGTTGTCGCATTCCACGGGAACATCACCAGACAGTTGTTCCAGTTGGCCCCTAAATAGAGATTGTTGCCGGGATCGATGACGACGACTGGGTTTTGATAACCGCCCCCCAGGCTCGCCGACGGGGTCGCGGGAGCAAGCGCGATCGCCGCTCCTCCGCCCACGGGAAATTCGTACAAAGCGCCATTGGCATAATCCACCACAAGCCAGTCGCCAGCCTGGTCGATCGCCGTCTCCTGAATGGTCCCCCACCCAGTGGAGTGATTCAAACCGGCGGCAGAACTGGCGGTCACCAGCGGTGAACCTTGACCTACGGCTGCTCCAGTCAGGCAGAGGCCAACTAGCATCAGCGTAAATGCAAAGCCGGCAAACCGGCGGAGTACGGTGAACGACGTGGTGGCCATTGCATTCCTCCCGAAACGAACTCGTATCAATCTTCCGCAAGTGGTTCCCGACCATTCGCGGATCGAGGCTTTTGGCTTTCTTCTTGGCTCTCCGGGAGCCGCCTCCAGCCCCCGGAAAGCACTGCTTATTTCAGCCCGGTGTCCGCAACCCCTATTGAACATTGACGGGCAACGTAAACATCGGCATTGTCAGAGAGTTCTGAATCAGCGCCTCCGGATCGTAGGTGATGATCTGCACGTTATAGGTTCCGGCTGGTGTCGCCACCTTTGGCGCTGGTGGCGGCGTTGAGTACCCGGCGTTGGTGCAAGCGCTGATGCCCATGAACAAGCCGGAAAGCATCATCGCGATGCAAATTACAGCCATCCAACGGTAGAGTTTCCTGCGCCCGGCGATCAACCCGACCAAACCGAGCCCGAACAGGCCGGCCAGCGCCCAGGGCGACTGCCTCGCGATCGAAGCCGAGGTGCCCCCGTTGACCGCTACGTTAGTACTGATGGTCATTACGATGGTCGATGCCGTCGCGCCGCTCTTACCCACGGACTCGGTACCTGTGCTGGGGTTCGCATAATTGAATGTGCACTCGGAGTACTGGGGCAACGTGGTTACAGGGTTGGTCGCAGCCAGCTTGATAGGTGCATCGGACGAGTTGCACTCCAAGCTCACGTCTTGGCTGAACCCCACGAGCGGCATCAGCGTCAGAGTCACCAGAGCGGGCGTTCCGGGCGTGATGCTCGTCGCCCCTCCAGACGCAGTGATCTGAACACTCGGAACAATGACCTCGAAAGACTGCACCGTAATGTTTTCGGGGGCGTAGTTCACGTCGCCGCTATACGCTGCCGTCAGGTTGTACACCCCCAAGCCAAGATTCTGCAGCGAGAAGGTTGCAACGCCATTGCCGTTCGGCGCAATAGCTCCATTGACGCCCTGGGTTGGGTCGACTGGTTTTCCATTCTGCGTGAAGGCAACGGTGCCTGAAGGCGTTCCCACCAGCGAAGTGACAATAGCTGAAACGTAAACCGGGTTTGTCCAGTTCACGTAGGTATTTCCGGCCCACACGGTTACGAATTTCGGGTTGGCACTGCAGTTCGACGACGGAGTTCCATCGAGCAAAGTCGTGTAATTCAGGCATAGACTGTTCGTCACCGGCACCCCAAGCGTGATCTTCGGGATTGCCCGAGCGATGGTGAACTTGGCCGTGTTGGCGTTTCCGGCGAAGCAGGTGGATGTCGAACACGTGTTCTGGGCGGCACCTGCGGTGCCGTAGCCACCGTAGTCCGCGCTGACGTTGTAGGTTCCGCCGAGCAGGCCGGTGTAGGTAAATGTGGCGCTGCCGGTAGCATCCAGGGGCTGAGTTTGCCTGGGCAGATTGCCGTTGAGGCTACCCACTGCGAGCGTCACTGACCCCGCCGGGGTTCCGTAGCCAGCGCCCGAAGTTACAGTCACCGTTATCGTATTGCACCCTGGGTAAATCGCGCCCGCGCACCCTGTACCGGTGACGGGAGCGACCGCAATAGCGACGGTGGTTGCTGGCCGAAGATCCTGAATTACGTTGCCTGACACCGCGATATTAACGCCCGAAGTCGCATTCACGGCATTGCTCGCGACAGCAATCGTTGCGGTCGTCGCACCTGGGGTCGGTGCCTGAAGAACCATGCCGAGGTAGCAGGAACCACCCGGTGGAGTGGCCGTGGTGGAGCTGCAAGCAGGCGCGTTCCCCGTCGCCGGCGCCACTAAATAGTCGCTGGCATTGGTCCCCGAGATGAGATCGACAGTCGGGTCATCGGAAACCATCAGCGGCGTGTTGCCCAGGTTCAAAATCTGCGCATCGACTTCCAACGGGACATTGGGGTTGAGCTCTCCATAGTTGTTGAAGTCGTACGTGCCGCCGATTCCGAGTTGCGCCAAACCGGCGGTTGACCCGGAGCCGTACGTCGCATAGGCATTCTGGGTGCCGTCAAGCGCCACACCCCACGGTATGACAGGGCTGCTGCCCAAACCGCTTGTCAACAAAACCTGACTGTTGACATTCAGGGCGCCCGTGGTAGTGCTATAGGGAATCCACACCAGTCCGTTGGCTTCCGCCACAAAAACAGAACCCGACGGGTCCACGGCCAAACCGGTCACCGGAGCCTGTAGGCCGCCTGCAACCTTTGTCATGCCTCCCCAGGGTATTGAGATCTCCCACAAGTTCGTTCCATCGGCCGCCCACACATTCCCTGAGCTGTCAGTGGCAATCGCCGACGGACCCGTGAAACCCGATCCAAGCGTGATCTGCGGATAGCCTTGCTCCATCAGCGCTGTCTGCGGATTCGGTATCTCGACTAGCTGCTTTTTGGCCTCATCCGCTACAAAAACATCTCCTTCGCCGTCGGTGGCAAGATTCAGGTTGCCCGTGCCCAAACCAGAGGCAATCTTCGTTTGCTGCGAGGTAGCCAGGGCGCCGTTAATATAAGGAATCTCGTAGACGTTGCCGGAATCGCCGATGTAGAGATTGCCGACGCCATCGACGGCCACGCCCGTGGGCCCCGATAGGCCGCTGCCCAAGACTTTGCCCGATGTCGGGCTGGTGGTGCCGGCAGGATATTTCTCGATGGCCTTCAAGGCGGAATCGGCGACATAGGTGTTGCCCCACAGATCGGCCGCCACTTGTTTCGGATCGTTCAGCCCGGAAGCAATGGACTGAATGGTGGCCGAAGAAACCGCCGAAACTGCCGCGCCTTGCCCGATACCACTCAGGTAGGCGTTGCTCCCGGTGATGACGTTGTTGCTGGAGCCGAGCAATTGCACCTCGCCCTCCACGGAGCCGGCCATAGTGGTATTCAACTGCACGTAATACGGGCACCAGTTATATGCGCTGGTTGTCGTCATGTTGGTGCTGAAAGCCGGATACGAGGTACCCGCAGTGCAGGGCAGCACGGGATTTGTCGCCGTCGCACTCTCCATTGGATTGCTGGCGACGGTCTGGAAACTTGCATTGCTCGGCTGCGCCAGAGCAATCTTGGCCGGCGTGGCGGGCTGGTTGAACATGTAATAGATGGCCTGCGCCTGGCTGACGGCGGCCTTGGCGGAAGTCGAGCCGCTTGCGCCTGCGGCGATCGCGCTCGTCGAAATCTCGAAAGCCGTACTGCTCAGGCCGGGTCGTGACACGTAGAAGCTGAGTCCGTTCAGCGCGTACAGGGCGTCGCCCGAACTTGCCGAGATCGTGACCACCTCGTTTTCAGTAAAGGAGTTGTTCGCGGTCAGCGTCATCGTTCCGCCGCCTGCCGATACCGAGTAGGCCGTAATCGGCACAGTGGCCGGCCCACCCACCGCAGAATTCCCCAGGCTGAGAGCGCCGGGCTTCCACACTACAATGGTCGACCACAAACAGGTGGCCGTTGCGGCCTGTTGGGTCGTGGTATCGCACGTCGGGCCGTTCACTCCGGCGGGCGCCCAGTTGTTGTAATAGCTGGTGGCGATCCAAAGGAACCCCCTTTTATCGACCAAGGGAGGGTATCCGCCGTCAACCGGCGAAACCATCTCTGTATCGGCCCAAACCAGGTTCGGATTCGACGGTGTGCCCTCATTGGGAATCATGAAAACGCCGTCCGCTTGTCCGCCGTATGAAATGTTGTTCGTGCTGCCGAAGTACAGGTTTCCCTGTGGGTCAATAAACATGCCAGTAATGCCGTTCCATCCGCCCTGGTCAATGCGCTTTAGCGCAGATTCTGCCGTTCCGGTCCCATCGCCGACAACGGTTGCCGAGCCAGCGGGAATTTCGCGGATGCCATGCACGTTGTTGGGATAACCTCCCTGGTTCTCAACGAAATAAACGTTGCCGGCGTGGTCGACCGCAAGTTGGGTAGCCCCAATCTCCAGGCCCGTGGCCAGGGCCGTAACCCCACTGACATTGCCGTTTATATCCACCGTGTACTTGAAGATCGACGAGGTACTGGACGTACTTACATAAAAGGTGACACCGTCATCGCCCACCTGGAGATCCTGGGGCGGGATCGACAGCGTCTGGCCACTGCTGTTGGTGTAGGTAGGGCCCTTCCAAATGGCCGTATTACTGAAAAGCCACGTTCCCGAACTGGCGTCATACGGAACGCGGCAGAATTGGACGGCAGAGCCGTAGCGATCCGTGACATAAAGGTTGTCCCACTTGTCGAATGCAACGGCGGCGTTCCAGTACGTACCCTTGGACTCCAAAAGCGAGCAATCGGAATTGCTCTTGGCTGGCTCAGGCCCTACGATCTCATCCGGTACCGATGCGCCAGGCGCCATGTCGTAGATCACGCTGCCGGCGGAATCCAGGAAAAGGATATGGCCGTGCAATGGGTCTTGCTTCATGGAATAGATCTGAATCCAGTTGCCGGTGCTGCCATGGTTGAAGGGAATGACCGAGCCCACTGTGACCGGGGCCGGCGCTTTAATCGGCAACTGGGCCTTGGCGGCAACGCCCGGCAACAGTCCGGCAACAAGAACCAGGCACGCAACCCGCGCAACCCTACGAAACATGACTGCAGATTCGATGGCCATACATTCCCTCCCAAAAGCTCAATCAAAGATCCCTTTACGAGCGGCTTATCCGTCGGCCCGCTTACGCGGCATCAGCAAAAGGTGGATGCCGCACTTCTTAATCCTGCTCGACCGGCCGTTCCGCCTTTGCCGGCCGTTTGCGAGTCCCTCTTCCAGGCGCCTCGCCAGGTTCACGCAGCGGTTGCCCGGACAAGGACCCATCAGAACGTAAACTTCGCTTCCAACTCCGCCAGCCTGCTTCCGACCTTGATATTCGCAACACCGAAATCCTGGTACTGGAGCATGCTTTGCGTCAGCGCCTGCCCGACGACCCCGTCCTGGATACCGAGATTCAGGTTCGTGGTGTTGTTGTTGTTGAACGAAACCAGCGGGTGGTTAAACACATTGAAAGCACCCATCCGCAACTGTATGGTCTTTCCTTCTCCCACAGAGAAATCCTTCATCACCGTCAGATCGTGTTCCATGAACGCCGGACCGCGCAGGTAGGGCAGCCGGTAGGCTCCATTGGTCCCAGGCTGCGGTATTTCGAAAGCCAGGGGGTTGATGAACTGGTTCTTATGCGACCCGCCCTTGACACTGACACCTTTCACAAGGCCCGGCATCATTTGCACATCTGGCGTGCCCAGCCACACCACAGGATTCATGTAGTTGACACAGAACGTGTTGCCGTTTTTATCGGGCTTGATGCCGTAAAGGTTCTCACACGAAGTCTGAGCTTGCTGATTTGCCTGGTTTGGATTTGCGACCTGGACGGCATTCGCGAACCCGGCGTATCCGAAGCCGAAGTTATTGCCGTTTTCTGAGGCCAGCGGGAAACCGCTCATGACCTGCGAGATTCCGGAGATCTTCCAGCCGTTGACAGCCTCTTTGAGTATCCGCTCCCCGCCCTTGTAGCGAGTGCCCAAGTCGATCAGGTAATGAATGTTGAACACCTGTGTCCGGTCGTACGGCACAGGATTGTAATCATTGCGCAGATTGACGGGATCGACGAGTTGGTTGTTGTACGAGGAGGCGGTGGCCAGATTCTTGGCGAACGTGTAGTTGGCGCCCCACGTGATCATGCCCCCGGTTTTTTCCCAGTCGATCTGTGCACTGTTGTAATTCGAGTAGAAGTTGTGCTTGAGCTGGTAAATGTGCTGGTAGAACGGGTAGGGACGGTAAAAATCGTATTCCGGCGCGCCAAGCCCGCCGATGCCGTCGATGACCGGGTTGCCGTAAAGCGAAG
>Ga0187877_1001851_pt1 | contig 20307 bp, 13 predicted proteins | sample June2016WEW_17_1_3_FD_132430 | JGI IMG/M metagenome (GOLD analysis project Ga0187877, IMG submission 132430) | Peatland microbial communities from SPRUCE experiment site at the Marcell Experimental Forest, Minnesota, USA - June2016WEW_17_100 | ecosystem: Environmental > Terrestrial > Soil >... | reverse complement strand
GGGGCGGCATTTGCTGCTCGCAGCCGCCCTGCGTCGCGGTGGCCTTGCGCAAGGCGACCTACTCTTATCTCAACCTGATGGCGCGGAAGGCCTTCACGATCAGCATCCCCTCCGAGGACTATGTCAAAGAGGCCGACTACTTCGGCTTGGTTTCCGGCCGCACGACCGACAAGCTGGCGGTGACGAAACTGACGGCAGTGCGGAGCAAGCTGGTCGAGGCTCCGTACATCAAGGAGTTTCCGCTGGTGCTCGAGTGCAAGGTCATCGATATCACGGACCTCGGCTTGCACACCCAGTTCGTGGGCGAGGTCCTGGATGTCAAAGCCGAAGACACCGTGCTCGGCAAGGACGGGGCCATTGATATCAAGCGGCTCAGGCCGATGGTTTTCACGCCGGACACCCAGGAGTACTATGGAATCGGGGGGTTTATCGCCAAGGTTTTCTCGGCCGGCAAGGGCATCTGAATCTGTGTCCTGTCCGTGACGAAGCGAAAGAAATCCGAGATCCGAAGTGCGCATCCGATCCCTCGTTCGGTGTGGTCGCTGCGTCATACGGAAGCGCCTCCGGCGCTCGGTATTGAGCGCAGAGCCAATGTCCGAAAGCTTTGCGATCCCAGCCTTCGGGCTTCGGATCTCGGCCTTCGGATTTCGGATTTCTTTCCGGGCTTAGGATTTCCTCGTTTCCCGGTCACCCCGGCACCTCCCCTTGTCCCTGGGCCGGGTGCAGGCCGAACTGGACGAGCTTGGCCCGCATGGTGACGCGGGAGATGCCGAGCCAGCGGGCGGCTTTGGCCTGGTTGCCCTGGGCCTGGGCGATGGCCCGGGCAAAGGCCTCGCGTTCTGCGAACTCGAGGATGCGGCCATGGGCGTCGGTAACCGCGCCGCGCCGCGCTGCTGCCAGCAGGTCTTCGACCACGTCGCCGAAGGGGCGCGCCGGGGAGCAAAACGTCACTCGGCTCTTGTTGAGGGCGGTGCGGACATGGCCCAGGTTGATGGTGTAGCTTTGGGCCAGGAGCAGCGCTTGGAGCACCACGTTTTCAAGCTCGCGCACGTTGCCCGGCCATTGTTGCGCCTGGAGCAGGCTCATCGCCTCGGGATGGATGGAAGGGCTGGCGTTGCCCAGTTCCGGCCCGCGCTTTTGCAGGAAATAATTGACCAGGTCGGGCAAGTCTTCCCGGTGCTGGCGCAAGGGCGGCAGCGTGATGACCACCACGCTCAGGCGGTAATAGAGGTCTTCGCGGAACTCCTTCTCCCGGATGGCGGTTTCCAGGTCGCGGTTGGTGGCCGCCACCACCCGCACGTCCACGGCAGTCGTTTCCTTGCCCCCGAGCCGTTCCAAACACTTTTCCTGGAGCACGCGCATGAGCTTGACCTGGGTCCCCAAACTCATATCGCCGATCTCATCCAGGAAAATGGTGCCCTGGTTGGCTTGCTCGAAGCGGCCGACCCGCCGCTGGGTCGCCCCCGTGAAGGCGCCCCGCTCGCTGCCGAAGAGTTCGCTTTCGAGCAGGGTTTCCGGGATGGCCGCGCAATTGATGGCGACAAAGGGCGCGTTGGCGCGATCGCTGTGCTGGTAAATGGCCCGGGCGATCAATTCCTTGCCCGTGCCGGTTTCGCCCCGGATGAGGACGTTGACCGGTTTGGTCGCCACCCGCCCGATTTCTTTGTAGATGGCCTGCATCGCCGCGCTCTGGCCTATCAGGGCGTCCTGCGCCGGGCCGGTCTGGCCCAGGGCGACAGGCTCGGACATCAGCCGATTGCTTTCCGCCGCCTCGTCCACCAGTTCGAGCAGGTCCGGCACCTGAAACGGCTTGAGCAGGTAATCGTAGGCGCCGAATTTCGTTGCCTGGATGGCGGTCTGGGTGGTGCCGAAGGCGGTGACCAGGATGATGGGCAGACGCGGCTGGCTGGCGTGCAGTTGGCGCACCAGCGCCAGACCGTCCAGTCCGGGCAATCTCAGGTCGGTGATGACCACATGGAACAGCTCCGCCCCGGCCCGCGCCAGGCCCTCGTCGCCGCGTTGCTCCACGGCCACCACATATCCTTCCTCGCTCAGAACGTGGCGCAGCGTCTCCCGGATGCCCGGGTCATCTTCGATCAACAGGATTTTCGTGGCGCCGCTCATCTGTCAGCCCGTGGAAAGACGATGCCAAAGGTCGAGCCGCGGTTCACCTGCGTTTGATACTGCAAGACCCCGCCGTTCAGCTCCACCATGCGGACGGCAATCGAGAGTCCCAGGCCCGTGCCGCCCGCCTTGGTGGTGAAAAACGGATCGAAGAGCCGTTTTTCCACCTCGGGCGGAATGCCCTTGCCGGTATCGGCCACCTCGAGCACGGCCACCGCCGTGTCCTTCTCGGCGATTCGCTGGTGGTCGGGGCGCGCCCGCAGCACGATTCTGCCGCCGGAGCCCATGCTGTCGGCGGCATTTTGCACCAGGTTGATCAGCACCTGCTGGAGTTGGGCCGGGTCCGCGTGAATCTGCATCGGCGACAGTTCCTCAGTCTCGAGCTGGATGCCGGTCTTGGCCAACTCGGGTCCCAGCAGCGCCTGCACCTCCGCCAGCGGCAGGCCGGCCCGGATGGTGGCCGGCTGCGGTTCGGCGGGCCGGGCAAACCGGAGGAATCCGTTCACGATCCGCTCCAGCCGGGAGACTTCCCGTTCGACGATTTGCCCTTGGCCGAAGGCCGGCGAATCCGGTGGCAGCCGCTTTTGCAGGGCGAACAAAGCGGTCTTGATCGCGGTCAGAGGATTGCGAATCTCGTGGGCCACCCCCGCGGCCAGCACGCCCAGCGCGGCGAGCTTTTCATTGCGCCCGGCCTCCGCCTGGCTTTGCACCAGCTTGATTCGCAAGGGAGCAATGAGGTCGCGGTAACTCACGCCGGCCAGCGCCGCCCCGAAGGCAAAGAGCAAGACCACCAGCCCCAACACCAGGAACCGCAGCCGTCTTAGAGTCTGAGTGGTCTGGGCCAGGACCTGGTTGCGCGATTCAAAATGCGCCCGGGCAAAATCCTGGCCCAAGTCCCAAAGACGGCGGGACTCATCGATAAACCCATTGTATTGCGCCAGGGAAGCCCCGGCCTCATGTGAGGCTTCCATCTGCGCATGGAGGTCCTGGGCTTTGAGCACCACGACATCGCAGACCGTCCGCATGTTCTTGAGAATCTCCAACTCATGGCCGGTGGTTATCTTGGGCGTCTGTCGTCCAATCCACGCCTTGAGTTCATCGCAAGCCTGGAGGAACTCCGTCCACGCCGCCGGGTCGTTGGCGCTGGCATAGCGCCGCATCCGGTCATTCGCGTAGCGGAGCGTGTCCTTAAAACGGTCGGCTATCTGGAAGCTCTCCAGATCCACTTGGCCCAGGCGGGTCCGCACCTCCTCGGCCCGCCTTTGCGAACTCAAAGTGACCAGCACAATCAGCGCGCCCATCAGCCCGACCGCCAGGCCCAGCGCCACCAACCGCAATCGGACCCCTGGGTTCATGATCGGTTCGATTTGGGGACAAGGCTCGAAACCGGCCTGCGTGTCAAGCGGCGGCGCATTGTCGCGCGTCCTCGGACGGCCTGGCGCTCCTGCTGGCAACTGGAGGGATGCGGCGCATTCATCAGCGGTATTCTATACTGCAACGCCGGGCGCAAGTCACGAGACAACTTGGAAGCAAAGACTCTTTGCACCTCTGCACAATGGCTGTGCAGCGCAGACCCCTCTTCCGCCTCCGGCCGACGCCGCCAATCCGCCAAGGCCGCAGGCACAGAAAAACGGTGTCTTTCGGCGAAATCTCCCGGTTTTGAGCCCCGGTCCTCAGGCGGAGTGGCCAGACCGGCCCCATCCCAGCCTCGGTTGGCATACATCCCGCTATGGGGAAGCAGTGTGGGTGCCGCAGTGCGCATCTCAGGTTCTTCCGAATGGGCATGTGTCCTGAAGTTTTGAGGATTATTGAAAATTGAAAATTGAAAATTGAAAATTGGTAAATGGCAATCGATATCCGGGATCAATGCCGCCCGGCTTCATTTACCAATAACTAATTCTCAATAATCAATTCCCAATCGGATCCTTATGGAAAAGACTCTCTTCGAAGAATCCGAGACGCGCACGGTGGCGAAGGCCGGGCGCATCCAGTCTTGCGCCGGTTCTGCAATAGCTCCATCATAGAAGAAGGGCGTCGGCGGGGCGAAAAGGCTGGCGCATCTCCAGTTTCACCCACCGGGCGGGATCGGATTGAGCAGATGTATGAGACCGGATTTTTTTATCGTGGGCGCTCCCAAGTGCGGTACTACCGCCATGGCCGATTATCTGGCTGGGCATCCCGAAATCTACATGGCCCGAAAAGAGATGCACTTTTTCGGCGCGGATTTGCGCTTCGGTCCCCAGTTTTTTCGCCGCGATCTCGCCGCCTACCTGGCCGAATTCGACGCCTGGAAAGGCCAGCGCCACGCCGGGGAAGCCTCGGTCTGGTATCTCTTCTCGACGCGGGCCGCCGCCGAGATAAGGGCCTTCAGCCCGGAGGCCCGCATCATCATCATGTTGCGAGAACCGGTCGAGATGCTGCACTCGCTGTATTATTACTTTCGCTACGACGGCAACGAACCGCTGCCCGCCTTCGAGCAGGCCTTGGCTGCCGAAACTGACCGCGCGGGCGGGCGGGGGCTCTGCCGCCAAACGTATTTCGCCCAGGGCCTGGCCTACCGCCAGGTCGTCCGCTACACCGAGCAGGTCCGGCGCTACTTCGACGTCTTCGGTCGTGAACGGGTCCACGTCATCATTTACGATGATTTTGCCGCCGACGCCTTCGCCGCTTATCGCCAGACGCTGGGTTTCCTATGCGTGGAGTCCAAGGGCTGCGACCCTGGCTTCAATGTCATCAATCCGGCCAAGAGGGTCAGGAGCCCCGCCTTGCGGACGGCGATGGGCGATCCGCTGATGCGTTCGGCGGTGCTTGCCCTGCGTCCCTGGATGCCGCGCCCTGTCTTTGCCGCCTTGCAGCGCATTGACGCTCGGGTGCGGCGGTTCAATGCCTCTGTCGAGCGGCGTCCGCCGCTGGCCCCGGACCTGCGCGCGCGGCTCAAACGTGAATTTGCCCCGGAAGTCGAGCGTCTGAGTGAGTTGCTCGGGCGCGACCTGACCCATTGGAGCCAGGACCAGCCGTCTTTGCCTGAGGGCAGCGCGCTCCCCGTCTGGCTGCCCACGACTCCAACCGAGCAACCGCTCTCCTGCCAGGGCATCGGACCGCAGTCCAAAGGTATCCAGACGCAGGGGCCGAGTGTCGAGTGTCGAGGGAACGAACGGACGACCCTCGACCCTCGACCCTCGGCCCCCGGCCCGCTGCTGAGCGTGATCATCCTTAATTACAATGGCGCGCCCTGGCTGCAACGCTGCCTGGATTCGGTGCGCCGCCAAACGCTCTTCGACCAGATCGAAATCATCGTGGCCGACAATGCCTCGCCGGACGGTTCCGAGGGCCTGGCGGCCGGACTGATGGCCGGTTGGCGCAACGGCCGCACCCTCCAGCATGGGTCCAACCTGGGTTACTCCGAAGGAAACAACCGGGCCGCACTCGAGGCGCGCGGACGATACCTGTTCTTCCTCAACACCGACCTGGCTGGAGCCGCACTGCCTGGAGCGGTTGGTGCAGGAGATGCAGGCGGCCGGCGGCGCCGCCGCCGCGCCGTTGGTCATGGATTATATGGATGGCGCCATCCAATCCACCGGCAGCCGCGGATTCGATATCTTCGGCCTGCTCTCCAGCAAGGCGGGCCGGCAGGAACGCGGGGAGATCTTCGCCGCCGAGGGCTGTTCTTTGCTCATCGAGCGGGAATGGTTTCGAAAGCTCGGCGGATTCGACGACCAGTTCTTCATGTATGCCGACGAGTATGACCTTTGCTGGCGCTTGTGGGTGGCCGGGGGGACAGTCATCCTGGCGCCTTCGGCCGAGGTACATCACCGCGGGGCTGTGGCGGTCAATCCGCGCGGCGGTGAGCGCGTGCTCGAGGCCCGCACGTCGGACACGAAACGCTATTACGCCAACCGGAACAACCTCTTGGTTTTGCTCAAGAACAGCCAGCACTTGCTGCTGGCCCTGGTGCCGCTGCAACTGCTGCTGCTGGGGACCGAAGCCCTGTTCATGTGGGCCTGGACGGGACGCTGGTCGCACATACGCCGCGCCTACGGAGAGGCCCTGGCCGATTGCTGGCGCCTGCGCCCGCACATCCTGGCCGAGCGCCGCCGGCTGCGAAGCCTGAGGCGGCACGGGGACTTTTGGATGCTGCGCTTCCTGCGCGGACGCTTGAACCGCTGGCGCGAACTCCGGCGTTTCCGGCGCTTCGGCCTGCCCAAAGTAGATCGAAAATGAACTGTGAAAGACATGATTTCTAACCGCAGAGAACGCAAAGAACGCAAAGAGGGAATTACTTGGTCTTCTCTGCGTTCTTTGCGTTCTTTGCGGTTAAGTAAATCAGGCCCTTTGCGGTTAAATAAGTCGAAAAGGGGGTTATTCACAAGAGAGGCTGGTATTGATTGGCCATGACTGAAAAATCGCTCTCATCGAGAATTGTCAGCTCCGGTCCGGCGCTGATGTTTGTGTTGCTGGCGGCACTGATGGTGGCGCTGCTGGGAGGGGGTTGCCTGCCCGGGCACACTCTCTTTTCCAATGACGCGCCGCTCGGCCGGATAAGTTCCGCCTGCCACCGCCTGCCGCAGCGATTTACAGGCTGCTGGGAGGATTTGAATTCCGTCGGCTATCGCGCGCTGGCGGCCGTGCCGAGCCTGAGCTACGGCCTGGAATGGGTGCTGGGGCCGTTCTGGTTTTCCAGGCTCTACATCCCCCTGGCGTTGTTGCTCCTGGGCATGTCGGCCTGGTGGTGCTTCCGTCGGTTTGGCCTGGTCCAGCCGGCGTGTGTCCTGGGCGGGCTGGCGGCGGCCTTGAATTCGGGCTTCTTCTCGTCCGCCTGTTGGGGTGTGGCCGGGCACGCCATCACCGTGGCCATGGCCTTTCTGGCCTTGGCGGCGCTGGCCGATCCTTCATCCAAGCAACGCTGGGTGCGCGCCGCGCTGGCGGGCCTGGCTTTGGGCATGGCCGTAACCGAAGGGGCTGACATTGGGGCGATATTCAGCGTGTTTGTGGCGGGTTTCGTTGTCTGGCGGGCCTGCCTGGCGGAAGGTCCGCGCGCCAAGAACATTGTCCTGGGTGTGTTGCAGGTGGTGTTGGCCGCCCTGTGTGCGGCCGCGTTGGCCGCTCAAGCTATCTCCGAGTTGGTGGTGACCGATGTGATGGGCGTCGTGGCCGCTACGGAACACGGCAGTCAGACCCAGCAGGGGCGTTGGGACTGGGCAACACAATGGAGCCTGCCCAAGACCGAAGCCCTGGGCCTGGTAGTCCCCGGGCTCTTTGGTTACCGCGTCGACGCTCCCGGCGGAGCGGCCTACTGGGGCGCCACCGGCCAGGATGCCGCCTGGAGACGCTACCTTGATGGCGATCGACACGGTCCGCCGCCCAGTGGATTCCTGCGGTTTGTCGGCGGGGGCAATTACCTCGGAGTGCCCGTTGTGTTCCTGGCGGTGTGGACGGCCGCGCACTGTTTTCGCCGGAAGAATTCGGCTTTCGATGCCGCCCAGCGCCGGCTCCTTTGGTTCTGGCTGGGGGCCGCGGTCATCGCGCTGCTGTTGGCCTTCGGCCGGTACGCCCCTTTTTACCGATGGTTGTATGCGCTGCCTTATTTCTCGAAGGTTCGCAATCCGGTGAAGTTCATCCATGTTCTCAGCTTCGCCGTAATCGTGCTGCTCGCATACGGGAGCGACGCTTTGTGGAGGAGGCACCTGCGCCCGCCGGGGATAATGCCTTCGTATCGCTGGCTCGGCTTTATGACTTGGTGGCGGAAGGCGGCCGGCCTGGAGCGGCGCTGGCTGCAAGGATGCCTGGTGATTCTGGGCCTGAGTTTGTTGGCCTGGATATTCTATGACCTTAACAGGCTGGCGCTCGAGCATTATCTCCGCTCGGTCGAGTTTGACGCGAATGCGACCCCGGCCATTGCCGATTTCAGCATCCGCCAGGTCGGCTGGTTTGCGCTGTTTTTCACGCTCGCGTCGGGCCTGATGGCGTTGATCCTCAGCGGGGCATTTGCGGGGAAGCGGGCCGTGTGGGGCGCCATTCTGCTGGGCCTCCTATTGGTGGTCGATCTCGGACGGGCCGACCTGCCCTGGGTCTTCGTTTGGGATTATGCGCAGAAATACCTCAGCAATCCCATCGTGGAGCGGCTCCGCGAAAGGCCTTATGAGCATCGGGTGGCCGATATGCCTCGGGAGTTTCTGGAGCCGGAGTTCCAGCAGGCCTTCGGCAAGCCCAACCCGACCGCGCAGACCGATTACCTCCTCTACCAGGTTTACAGCCGCGAGTGGGCGCAGCACCTGTTCTGTTACTACAACATTCAGTCCCTGGACATCGTGCAGTTGCCGCGCAAGCCGGAGGACCTGAAGGCCTTCGAGGCCGCCATGACGCCCGATACGAATGCGGTCAATTCACCTCTGTTTCTCCGCCGGTGGCAGCTCACCAACACCCGCTACGTGCTGGGCACGGCGCATTTTCTTGATTACGTCAACCGCCAACTCGACCCCGAACGGCATCGCCTCCGCCTGGTCGAGCGGTTCAGCTTGGTTCCCAAACCGGGCTTTAAAGGCTCTTCTAAGGCCTTGACGACGGCCGACGTGACCGCTGTGCCTTCGACAAAAGGGTCTTTTGCCCTCTTCGAGTTCACCGGTGCGCTCCCGCGCGCCCGGCTTTACTGCCGTTGGCAGGTCACCACGAACGACCAGGCGGCGCTCAGCCAGCTTCGTCCGGGGCTGGGGACCTTTCTTTCCGGGCTTGGGGTCACGGCGAACGACCAGGCGGCGCTCAGCCAGCTTGTCAGCGCGTCCTTCGATCCGGAGCAATGCGTGTTGGTGGCCGAGGACTTGCCCGCCGCCGCCCCGCCCGCGGGCCTCAGCCCGGATGCCGGCACGGTGGAGTTTGTCAGCTATGCCCCCAGAGATGTCGTGCTCAAAGCCGATGCCGTGGCCCCGTCAGTGTTGTTGCTCAATGACCGCTTTCACCCGGACTGGAATGTGCGCGTGGACGACAAGCCCGCGAAACTGCTCCGCTGCAACTATATCATGCGCGGGGTTTATCTCACGCCGGGCGTCCACCGCGTCGAATTCCGTTTTCAGCCGCCGTTTCAGGGGCTCTACGTCAGCCTGGCTGCCCTGGGTTTGGGCCTTCTGCTCCTCAGTTTCGTCACCGTGTCTGGCCTCCGAAGCTGGGCCAGCGCCCCGCCCGGGGCGACGGCGTCTCGTCCTCCAGCGCCGCGCGGGCCGGGCACCCGCAAACAACGCCGCGACAGGCGTCCCGCTGCCGGCGCCCCTTCGGCTGACAAATCATGAGATGCCCGGCCCGGGCGAAAGCAGAAAGCAGAAAGCAGAAATCTGGTTCGGCTGACAAATCATGAGAAGCCCTTCCGATTTCTACTTTCTGCTTTCTGCTTTCTACTTTCTGCTTTCTGCTTTCTGTTTTCTGCTTTCTACTTTCTGCTTTCTGCTTTCTACTTTCTGCTTTCTGTTTTCTGCTTTCTGCTTTCTGCTTTTCACCGCTGCCAATACACCCCGCTCCAGTCAATCTGCCGGAGCGGCTCCGTGATTCCGTGCTCGCGCCGGAAATCCTCGATCGCCAGGCGGCAACTCGGCACGGCGCCATAATCGTCCACGATTACGTAGCCCCCCGCGCACAAGCGGGGATAAAGATTTACCAGGGCATCCATCGTCGATTCGTACATATCGCCGTCCAAGCGCAAGACGGCCAGGCGTTCGATCGGCGCCGCCGGCAGGCTATCGCGGAACCAACCCTTGAGAAACCGGACCTGCTCATCGAGCAGGCCATACTCCTTGAAGTTGGCCTTCACCTCGTCCACCGAAACCGCCAGGGCCTTGGCGGTGTGCAATCGAAGCCCGGCGTCGGCGGGGTATTTGCCGGCGCTGGGCCGTGGCAGGCCCTCGAAGGAATCAGCGACCCAGACGCGCCGGTCCGCGACGCCGTGGACCTTGAGGATGGCGCGCATGAAAATACAGGCGCCCCCGCGCCACACCCCGGTCTCAATCAAATCACCTGGCACACGCCGTTCAATCACGTCCTCGACGCAGAACTGCAAGTTGCTGAGCCGTTTGAATCCAATCATCGTGTGCGCCATGCGCGGCCAGGCGCCGCCCTCGCGGCGAATCCGCTCGCGCCGGCGGTCGTCAAACTTCTCCGGCACCGCCCGGCTGTAAATCACATTGGCCAGGATGCGCTTCATCAAATCCAGGTAAAGCGCAGTCGGTGACATCCCCGCCCCAAGGTCCGCCGGGACCTCCGATTCAGCCGGCACCGCCCCCGGTTGGGAGTCCGCTCCGCTGGCGCCGCGCAGGTGATCTTTCAAGAGCCCGGATGACGCCAAACGCCGCCGGACAAGCACCCAGGAGTTGCTGATAAAGAACCGCGCCGTTGACGCCGCCCGGACAAGGGAGGATGGCCTTGTAGAGTGGCTCATACCAGCCAGGGTATGCTGCGCCGGCTGGCTGTCAAGGACGGTTTTCCAGATTCCTCGCCGACAAGATTGACCGGCGGAGAGCGGGCCTCCACAATGCCTCTGAACTCGATATGGCGGCTTGAACCTTTGACTCTCCTGTTCATTATGATCAGACGAAGAATCGCACTGTGTCTGTTGGTTAATGTGTTCTGGCTCGCGACCCACGCCGGAACAATCGAAAACCTCGAAGAAAACTTCGCGTCGCCGCCGGATTCGGCTCGGGCCTGGGTGTATTGGTTCTGGCTCAACGGCAACATCAGCAAGGAGGGGATCACCGCCGACTTGCAAGCAATGAAGCGTGCCGGTTTGGGTGGCGCGCTTTGGATGTGGGGCGGGGGATTGGGGGCGGGTACGGACAAACCTGTCAAATTGCTGAGCCCGGAGTGGTGGGAGTTGATGCGGCATGCCATTCGGGAGGCAGACCGGTTGGGGTTGAAGCTGAGTATTACCAGCGGCAGCGGCTGGTCTCACAGCGGCGGCCCTTGGATCAAGCCGAAGCACAGCATGCGCAATCTTAAGCTCGCCCAGACTCTCCAATGGGATGGGCCGGGGAAAAAGGAGACCGTCATAAACTTCATCCACACACCGAGTATCCCGGTTTCAAGGATGTGCGAAAAGGGAGACCCGGCGCCCGGCGTCGTCAAGCGGCTCTCGATCCAATACACGGTGGGCAGCCGGCACCGGTCAGTCTCCGGCAAAGATGGAGAGACGCTGGAGCTGCCTTCCGGCCCCGGGGGCAAAATCACCGTTGATCAAGCAACGTATGGCGTTCCTGACGATCCCGTGCGCACGCATGATGTCCGGGAGCTCGTGCAGGAGCTGATGCATGACAACCAGTTGGCCTGCGTGGTTGCCTATCTTACGGGCAGTTCCGCCAGCGGTTCGACGGTGGCTGCGGAAAACCAAGTTGCCGCCAGTGCGACTCAACCCGCTTATGAGACCGGCAACGCCCTGGAAAAAAAAGGCGGGTCTCTGGAAAGCCGCGCGGCAGTGGATCTTACGGACAAGGTCGATGCCTCGGGACTGCTGGGCTGGGAGGCGCCGCGCGGAGCATGGACTGTCCAGGTCTTTAGCCATGGTTCCTCCGGGGATCAGCCTCACCCGATAGGCGACAGCGAGGGCGGCCTGGAATGCGACAAACTGAACCCGGAAGCGGTTGAAGAGAATTGGAAGGGGTTTGTCCTGCGCATCCTGAATGAGTGCGGGCCGGAAGCCCGGCGGGTGGTTCGCTATGCCCATGTGGATAGTTATGAATTTGGCGCGACGACATGGACAGCGGGACTTCTGGAAACCTTCAAGAAGCGGTGTGGCTATGAGCCTTCGCCTTACCTGCCGGCGATGTTCGGCAAGGTGGTGGACAGCCCGGAGATCTCGGCCCGGTTTATGTGGGATTTCAGAAGGCTCATGGCGGATCTTTTTGCCGAGGGGATCGGCGGCCATTTACGCGATTTGTGCCGGGCCGAAGGGATGACGCTGACCACGGAACCGCACCTGGTTGAGGGCGTTTTTGATCAGATTCAGTATGGGGGGCATGTCGCCAACCCGGTCGGGAACTTCCTGGCCGAGCGACATACTGGGTGGTACGGGGGTTATCCGCCGGTTGGCCCGGAGATGCATTTGGCCAAGGGGGAAGCCTCGGCGGCTTACACCTACGGGTTGGAAGGCGTGGTCTGGGCGGAGGCCTTTACCGGCACCGACCATCCTCACGCCTGGCATGAGACCCTGGATTATCTGAAAACCTGGGGTGACCTTTGGCTAAGTGAAGGCATCAATCGCTTCTGTTTCCATTGCTGGGCGCATAGTCCTTGGCTGGATCGCAAGCCGGGCAATACGCTTGGGCCGTGGGGCATCCATTTTGATCGCAACAACACATGGTTCGATCTTTCCACCGGTTACCTCGCCTATTTGGCCAGAAGCCAGTACCTGTTGCAGCAGGGGCTTCCGGTCATGGATGTATGCGTGCTCACGGGCGACCGCGAGGTCGATCAGTTTCCGCCGCATCCCGAGCTGCGGGCCAATGGCTATGACTATCACGGCATGACCACGGAGGTCTTGATCAAGGACCTGACGGTCAAGGATGGCTGGCTCGTGCTCCCCTCGGGAATGCGTTACCGGCTGCTGGTGACCTACGACCGCGTTCTACGCCCGCAGACGATGCGCAAGCTCAAGGAATTGGTTTCCAACGGCGCCACCGTGATGGGGGAGAAACCGGAGGATGCTCCCGGACTGACCGGCTTTCCCGCCAGCCGCGACGAAGCGCGGAAGATCGCCGATGAGATGTGGGGAAGCGAGGCCGATGCCGGCCAAAAAGGGCGCATCTATGGCCAGGGAAGGGTCTATTGGGCGCATCCCGGCAAGCAAGATCGCAGCGGGAAGGGTGGCCTAAGCGGGACCTTGCTCTATCTTGACTGTGCCGGTGAACTGAGTGTGCTCAAGGGGATGCAGGTCGCGCCGGATTTCGCCTACGGAGACAGCGGCAAGGAAGACTGCGGCCACATGCTGGCCTACATGCATCGCCGGGTGGGGGACACCGACCTCTATTTCGTTTCCAGCCAGGCAAGTCGTCAACGCCAGGAAGAATGTGTTTTCCGGATCGCCGGACGCCAGCCGCAGCTCTGGGACGCGGTCACCGGCGAAATGCGGGACCTGGCCGAGTATTCAACCACTACGGATGGACGGACCAGGATCCCATTAACGTTCGAGCCGGGGCAAAGCTTCTTTGTGCTCTTTCCCAAGACGGCGAAAAAGAAACCTGCGGCCGCAGAGAATTTCGCGGAACTCCATCCGGTTGCCCAGTTGTCCGGTTCCTGGGAGGTCGCGTTTGACCCGAAGTGGGGCGGCCCGGCGAAGGTTGTCTTTGATAACCTGGAAGACTGGACAAACCGTCCGGAGGAGGGAATCAAGTATTACTCCGGCAAAGCGACTTATCGAAGAACTGTTGGGGTGCCAAATCTCGATAAGCAGTCGCGCGTTTATCTGGATCTGGGGAAGGTCAACGAGCTGGCGGAGGTGCGGTTCAATGGCCAGACGCTCGGTGTGGTCTGGTGCGCGCCCTGGCGCGTGGAAATCCCCCGAGACGTTCTGCGTGAGCGCGACAACCAGCTCGAAATCACTGTCGCCAATTTATGGATCAATCGTCTCGTCGGCGACGCTGGCCTGCCGGCCGAAAAGCGGCTGACGTGGACGACGTGGAACCCGTATCGCAAGGATTCTCCGCTGTTCCCATCCGGCCTGCTCGGACCGGTGACAATTCGGACAATGGACAGGAATGAAGTCCGGTGATGCACCCGATTGCACAGACCGCACAGAAAGCGCCTTTGGCAGAACCGTCGGGATCGCAGACACCGGCCCAGACCATCCCGGACAGCCTGTCCGGATTGATCGAGCGCGTCACCTTCTTCAACGAGGAGAACGGGTTCGCGGTGCTCAAGGTCAAGGCCCAGGGACACCGCGACGAGGTCACAGTGGTCGGCTCGCTGCCATCGGTCAACGCGGGCGAGTGGGTTACGGCCCAAGGCCGGTGGGAGCAGGACCGGCAGTTCGGGCCCCAGTTCCGGGCCGAGCTTCTGACCAGCACCGCCCCCACCACCCGGGAAGGCATCGAGAAATACCTCGGCAGCGGCCTGGTCAAGGGCATCGGGCCGGTGTATGGGAAGAAGCTGGTCGGGAAGTTCGGCGAGAAGATCTTCGACATCATCGAGAATTACTCCGCGCGCCTCGAGGAGGTCGAGGGGATAGGCCCCAAACGCCGGCATCAAATCAAGGCGGCCTGGGCCGAGCAGAAGGTCATCCGCCACATCATGGTCTTTCTCCATTCCCAGGGCGTCAGCACCAGCCGCGCCGTCCGCATCTATAAGACCTACGGCGACAACGCCATCGAAGCCATCCGGGCCAATCCCTACACCCTGGCCCGAGACATCCCCGGCATCGGCTTCAAGACCGCCGACCAAATCGCCCAGAAAGCCGGCATCCCCCATGACTCGATCCTTCGCGCCTGCGCGGGTCTCGAACACGCCCTGCTCGAGGCGACCGGCCAGGGGCACTGCGCCCTGCCGGTCGAGACCCTCAAAGAGGAGGCCGGCAAACTCCTGCTCGTCAACGAGCCGGTTATCGCCGCCGCTCTGGAACGGGCGCAGGCAGACCTCCTCCTGGCGCGCGAGACCATCGACGGCCGGGAGCTGGCCTTCCTGCCGGCGCTCAAACGGGCGGAGGAGAAGCTGGCCGAGCGCATCCGCAGGCTCTGCTCGGGCCCGGCCGCGCTTCCGCCGGTGGATTTCGAGAAGGCCCTCCAGTGGTGCCAGCGCAAGACGGGCAAAGAACTGGCGCCCAGCCAACGCGAAGCCCTCCGGCAAGCCCTCTCCTGCCGTCTGCTCATCCTCACCGGCGGCCCCGGCGTCGGCAAGACCACCCTGGTCAACGCCATCCTGCTCATCCTGCGCGCAAAAAGAGTCCGCTGCCTCTTGTGCGCCCCGACGGGCCGCGCCGCCAAGCGGCTCTCCGAGTCCACCGGGCTCGGCGCCAAGACCATCCATCGCCTGCTGGAAGTCGAACCGGGCAAAGCCGGGTTCCTGCGCAACGAAGCCAATCCCCTGCTCTGTGACCTGCTGGTCGTCGATGAAACCTCGATGGTGGACGTTCCGCTCATGAGCGCCTTGCTCCGCGCTTTGCCCCCCAATGCCAGCCTGCTGCTCGTGGGCGACGTCGATCAGTTGCCCTCGGTCGGGCCGGGCATGGTCCTGCGCCATCTCATCCAGAGCGGCGTGGCCCCCGTGGCGCGCCTCTCCGAAGTGTTCCGCCAAGCCGCCCACAGCCGCATCATCACCAATGCCCACCGCATCAACCAAGGGCTCATGCCCGAATTGCCCGACCCCCAGGACCCATCCGATTTCTACTTCGTCGAACGCCAGGAGCCCGAGCGCATTGCCGAAACACTGGTCGAGACGGTCAAGCGGCGGATTCCGCGCAAGTTCAACCTCGACCCCATCCGCGACATCCAGGTTCTCTGCCCGATGAACCGCGGTTCCCTGGGCGTCCGCGAGCTCAATGCCCGTCTTCAGGCCGAGTTGAACCCGGCCCGGCCCGACGAACCTTTCGTCGAAAGATTCGGCTCCCAATTCCGCGCGCGCGACAAGGTCATCCAGACCGAAAATGATTATGACAAGGAGGTGTTCAACGGCGACATCGGCCAGGTTGTCCGCATCGATTCCCTCGAGCGCGAGGTGACCGTCAGGTTCGACCCGCGCGAGGTCACCTACGAGTTTGGGGAGCTGGACGAGCTGTCGCTGGCCTACGCCATCACCATCCATAAATCACAAGGCTCCGAATTCCCGGCCGTGGTCATCCCGCTGGCCACGCAACATTTCCTGCTGCTTCAGCGCAACCTGGTCTATACGGGCGTCACGCGCGGCAAAAAGCTGGTCGTCCTCATCGGCCAGCGCAAGGCCCTGGCCATGGCGCTCCGCAATCACCGCACCGAGGACCGCTGCTCGGGACTGCTGGCCAGGCTCGTCGCGGGGCGCGCGGAGCCTGGGGCGTGTTGAGCGTGTGGAGCGTGGGGAGCGTGGGGCGTTGGGAGGAAGTCGCGTGGTTGCTTTCCCAAGGTCACTTCGATGGCAGTCGCTGCTTCATTGCGGCAAGCAAACTCCTCCAACGCGTTGAGCATTTTGTCGAGGTCGACTCTGATCTCCCCTCGCCGGGTTTTCTTACCGGTGAGGAGGCTCGAACCCTGGGCCTAGAAGTAGCCAGCGTCAACAAATACGGCGACTCGGTCCATAAAGTAAAAGAAGCAAGGGCTCCCGCAGGAGCCCTCTAAATAAGCGGTTCCGATTCAAGTATAATCCAGAGCAGCAACGCATTGGGAAGCCTCGCGGCTTCGACTGGGACTGTAATCCCAGGCTTCAATACAACCACAGTATAGTCCTTCGCGGGAAAGAGGCAAGTGTATTCCGTGATAATTTTCGCGGCGGTTTAACCCTCGCCCGGGGCCGTTTTCCCGAGGGCGGTCTGGTTTTCCTCGATCAATTCCTTGATGCGCAGCGCGTCGGCCTTGCGATGGCCATGACTGGCCATCGGGTCGGTTCCGCCTGAGGACTCGATCAATATATTGGACCAAAACACCCCGGTCTTGATATGGACGGAGGCCACCTTGCTGATGCTGATGCTCATTTCATCCCGGCTGAACCAGGAGCGTTTGCGCCGGGTGACCGATTTGTCACTGACTTCGATGCACGTGGGGAACAGCCGGTTGCCCCGGGTCCAGCGGCTGGCGCAAAACACTTCTGTTGTCATAAGATTGAATATCGAAGCCAATTATACAGACGCGCAAAGAAAAAGCGACATTGCAAAATGCAAATTGGTATCCGCACAAGTCGGGAATGCCCTCGAGGTCGAAACCGTCGGAACCTCGGAACCTCGGAACCAGCGCATCCCTGTCCTGTCCCGGAGGGACGAATGAGCATAGCCCAACGTTTCAACGTTCGTCCTTACCCACATTCTCTGCGCATCTGGATTAGCTCACCTGTTGCGGAGCATCTCAAACCCCGTAGGGGTGGCCTGTTTATAGCACCAGCGCAGCCACCTCCTCCTGCTTTTTGTTTTTCAGCGGCGCGGCTCTGGCCCCGCCTATCGAATTGCCCGCCCACCGCGCCCCTGAAAAACAAAAAGAAGGCTGGTGGGTCGCGGTCTCTATAAACAGGTCACCCCTACGGGGTTTGGCCCTTGGCACACGCCGGCGGTGGCACGAAAGCACGAAGTCCAGGCGGTGTGCATCATCTTGTCAGCCGCCGCCCCGGACAGCCTGGTTGAGGAGAGAGCCGTCAGGGCCGATAAGCTGCACGAGCAGGGGCATCTGGCCGGCGGCATGAGTGGAGCAGCTCAGGCAGGGGTCGTAGCAGCGGATGCCGTGCTCGATGCGGTTGAGCATTGGTTCGGGGATGTCCTGGCCGCGCACGTAGTGGCGGGCAATCTGGGCCACGGTCTGGTTCATCGCCAGGTTGTTCTGGCCGGTGGCAATAATCAGGTTCACCTTCCGCAGGAGCCCCTGGCGGTCCACGGTATAGTCATGAAAGAGGGTGCCGCGAGGCGCCTCGCTCACGCCCACGCCGCGCAGGCTGTTGATGCCGGCGTCGGCGCGCAAATCGTCGCTGAGCAGGTCCGGGTCCTCCAGGGCGGCCTCGATCTTCTCGAGCGCCGCCAGGATTTCGATCAGCCGGGCGTAGTGGTAAAGAAAGGAGGAAGTAACCGCCCCTTTGCGTCCCAGCTTCTTGAACTTTTTGAGCTCGGCGTCCGCCTTGGGAGTGCCCATCTGCTTGGCCACATTGAGCCGGGCCAGCGGCCCGACGCGGTACATGCCGTCTGGAAAGCCCACCGGACTATAGTAGGGCGACTTGAGATAAGAACTGCCTTGGACGGCTTCTGCGATGTACTCGTAGTATTTCTGCGGATCGAGTTGGTCGGCGATGGTGCTGCCGCTGCTGTCGACGAAGCGGAGTTTTCCGTCGTGATGTTCCCAGTTGCCGTCGGCATCCACCAGGCCCATGAACAGAGAGGAGAAGTTGCCGAAAATCTGGATTTCGCGTTTGTGGGTTTCGAGGGTTTTCTTGAACAGGTCCAGCGCCAGTTTGCTGGTGGCGTAGGCCTCAGGCAGCCAGGCGCGGATGCGGGCGCGGCCCTCGTTGGTCAGCGGGCTGCGCACGCCCCCCGGCACCCCCCACGCCGGATGAATCTTTTTGCCGCCGAGGATTTCGATGATCTCCTGGCCAAACTGGCGGAGCCGGATGCCCGCGCGGGCCAGTTCGACGTTCGAGGCGATCAGGCCGAAGAGGTTCCGCTGCGGCCGGGGCGTTTCCCAGCCGAGCAGAAAATCCGGGGCGCTCAGGTGGAAGAAACTCAAGGCATGACTCTGGATGATCTGGCCCAGGTTCATCAAGCGGCGCAGCTTGTCGGCCGCCGGGGGGATGTTCACGGCCATGATGGCATCGCCCGCCTTGGCCGAGGCCAGGAGGTGGCTCACGGGGCAAATGCCGCATATTCGCGAGGTGATGCCGGGCATTTCCTGGTATGGCCGGCCCTGGCAAAACTTCTCGAAACCGCGAAACTCGACCACGTGAAACTCGGCGTCGGACACATTGCCGGCGTCGTCCATGAAAATGCTGATTTTGGCGTGGCCCTCGATGCGGGTCACGGGGTCAATGACGATGCGTTTGGACATAGGGAAAGGGACCCATAGGACGCAGGTTACCCAAACTTGAGCTGGGCGCCTTCCAGTTTGGGTGCGGCTCCCTCGAGGACTTGGAGCAGGACGGTTTTGATGCGATCGGCGGGAGGGGGGCAGCCGGGCAGGAAGTAATCCACATAGACCACCTCATGCACGGGTTGCACGCGCTCGAGCAGCAAGGGCACAATGCCGGGTTCCTTGGGCACGGCCGGGTTGGATTGGGCGCCCTCGAGGTAGGCGCACTGGAGCACGCTTTGGGCATTGCCGGGCCCAAGTTCGTTCCGGATGGCCGAGACGTTGCCCGTCACCGCGCAGTCGCCGAACGAGACGACGATGCGGGTGCGCCGGCGCACTTGGTGAATCATCTCGAGGTTATCCTGGTTGCACACGGCGCCTTCGACCAGGCACAGGTCCACGTTCTCGGGATACTCCTTGACGTCGATGAAGGGGCTGAAGACCAGATCGATCTTGCCGGCCAGTTCGATGAGGAACTCGTCCAGGTCCAGGAAGGACATGTGGCAGCCCGAACAGCCGCCTAACCAGACAGTGGCTACTCTGAGGCGATCCATTGTTTTTTCTCTCTTGCGGTGACGATGAACTCGAGTTTCGAGCGGTCGCGTTCCATTTCCGAAACGGTCGCTCCTTTATAGAACAGCGCGCCGGTGGGACACGACATTACGCACTTGCCGCATTCGGTGCAGGTGTCCGAGGCGCCCCACGGTTGGGACAGGTCGGTGATGATGCGGGCCTTGGCGCCGCGGCCCGAGACATTCTTGGTGCCGGCGCCTTCGATGTGCCAGCAGACGCGCACACAACGGGTGCAGAGGATGCAGCGGTTGTGGTCCATGCCGAAGAGCGGGTGGGTGTTGTCCACCTCCCACTTGGGAAAGGTGTATTGGTAGCGCACGTGGTCCATGCCATGGCTCCAGGCCAGGCTCTGGAGCTCGCAATGGCCGTTGGACACGCAAACCGCGCAAACATGGTTGCGTTCGGCGAAGAGCAGCTCGAGGGTCATGCGGCGATACTTGCGCAGCCGCTCGCTGTCGGTGTTCACGTTCATCCCTTCGCTGACCTTGGTGGTGCAGGCCGGGAGCAGCTTGGGCACGCCTGCCACCTCCACCAGGCAGAGACGGCACGCCCCCATGTCATAGACCCCCTCCAGGTGACAGAGCGTCGGGATCTTGATGCCCGCCTCGGTGGCGGCAGTCAGGATAGTTTCTCCCTCTTCGGCGCTGATCTCTTTGCCGTCAATGGTTAGAATCTTGGCAGCCATATTGTTTTCACGTCAAACCCCGCATATTTGCTTAACCTGTTTGGGTTCCTTTCCGTTCGGCCCGAAGGTATCCTCGACCAAAAGGTCAGCGTATTCCTTGCGGAAGAAGCGCAACGTGCTGAGCACCGGATTGGGGGCGGTCTGGCCCAGCCCGCACAGGCTGGTATGGCGCACCATGTCGCAGAGTTCCTCCAGTTTGGCCAGATCGCGGGCGGTGGCTTTGCCTTGGAGGATTTT
>Ga0187877_1001849_pt1 | contig 20339 bp, 17 predicted proteins | sample June2016WEW_17_1_3_FD_132430 | JGI IMG/M metagenome (GOLD analysis project Ga0187877, IMG submission 132430) | Peatland microbial communities from SPRUCE experiment site at the Marcell Experimental Forest, Minnesota, USA - June2016WEW_17_100 | ecosystem: Environmental > Terrestrial > Soil >... | reverse complement strand
GTTTTCCCGATGACCGCCGAAACTTCCTTTGAGACAAGGGTTACATTGTGTATGAAGGGTAATACTCGTGCGATGAAGGCTGTTTCGTTAACCCTGGCCCTCCTTCTCGCATCCGCACTGTCGGCCGCTTCCTCCTCGGTACCGGCTGGCCCGCTGATCGTCGACGCGCACAGCCACATCGTGGTTATGGAATATGAAGCCTGGTTCGGTCCCAAAGCGGTTACCTTTCAAACCAGCGCCGCCATGCCTCTGCTTCAGTCTCCGGACATGCAACGCGGCGGCGGCGGCTACGACAGCGCCCAGCCCGCCGTGATCCAGCAGCATGTCGCCCAGATGGAATACATGGGCATCGACGCCGCGATCGGCGACTTGACCAACAACGTGAGCTGTATCTTCAACAGCGAGTGGTTCATCAAGAAATATGTCCCGTACTGCACGCCCTCCTTCCGCTCTTACAACCAAACCATCCGCGACAACACCGGCAATCTTTTTCCGGCATGGACAAAGCTGGGCACTCGACTCAAACTCATTCCCCAGTTGGGCGGCATCGACGACAATGTGTTGTTCAAGGATGTCGACGGTAAGACCGCATTGGAAAAAGAGATCGAGTATTTTGGGTCGCTCTTGCAGGAATATCCCGATCGCCAGGTGATCTACAAAGGCAAGCCCCTCATGCTGATTTTCCTTGGGGCGGCGCAGGATCCAAGCCGGTCAGACAATCCTTTGTGGTTCCAGATCAGAAAATTTCTGAAAAACCATCCCGAGATCGCGCGCAGGTACACATTCAAAATGATCGCGGGATATCTCGACAGTCAGCCGTACCTCTGGCTTAACCAGAGCACTCCCGACGGACCTGTCGAAATCAATCCCGCCTACGGCTTCTGGAGCTGGGTCGATCGCCTCAACCCCACCTGCACCCTCGCCCCGTACTGCCCTTACTATCCGTCATACAACGAGGTTCATGACGGGACCGGTTCCCGCGTAGAAAACTTTATCGCCTCCATCGCCACTGCCGGCCAAAACGGATGGGGCTGCCCGAATCCCGACGCTCCGCCCTACTGTCCCGACGCCGCCCTGCGCTTCGGAGACAATGGAGGATACGACACCTTCGACTCTTTCATGACCTACGCCCGGCAACTGGACCCCATCTTTCTCATCATTCATCAGTTCAATGAGTTCGTGCCGCCCGACGAGGGCTTTGACGCCAACACTTCCGACGATATCGAGCCCGCAAGTCTCTGGGGTTTCGGGGCCCTCGAGGCAGTCAAGCAACAGATAAGGCTCTACCGTCACAATACCGGAGCCGAGTCCCCGACCCAACTCCCGTAGCCCGCTAAGCGGATGCCAAGAGCGCCGGGAAGCCACGCGTCTTCGAATCGCCGCAACCCCATGGCCCTGTGCTACCATCTACTGTTTTCTGTGGCAGCGGAAAACCGAATGCAGTCTGTTCGAAAGTCAGAGTCAGTCTGATGAAAGACACACTCGGAGTCCTTCTCGCAGGAGGCGCCGGAGAGCGCCTTTATCCCCTTACTCGCGACCGCGCCAAGCCCGCCGTCACCTTCGGCGGAATGTATCGCATCATCGACATCACTCTTTCCAACTGCCTCAACTCTGATCTGCGCCGCGTCTACATCCTCACGCAATACAAAGCCCTGTCCCTGAATCGCCATATCCGCGAAGGCTGGAACATTCTTGGCCGCGAGGTAGGAGAGTTCGTCGAAGTGCTTCCTCCCATGAAGCGCGTGAGCGATCAGTGGTATCAGGGCACCGCGGACGCGGTCTACCAGAACATCTACTCCATCGGCTCTGAGCAACCCAAGTACGTCCTGATCCTTTCGGGCGATCACATCTACAAAATGGATTACGGCAAAATGATGAAGCAGCACGAGGATTCCGCTGCCGATGTCACCCTGGCCACGATCCAAATCGATCTCGAAGAAACCTCTCGCTTCGGCGTGGTCGACGTCGACAAGGACGGCCGGATCAATGGCTTCGAAGAGAAGCCCGCCAAAACGGAACTGCGTTCCCCCTGGAACCCCCAGAAAGTTGCCGGCTCCATGGGCGTCTATCTTTTCAATGCCGACGTCCTCATCCCCGTCCTGCTGAAAGATTCAGAAGACGCCAATTCCAGCCACGATTTCGGCAAGGACATTCTGCCTAAGATGGTCGATGACTATCGCGTCTTCGCCTACGACTTCCTCGACGAAAACAAGAAAGAAGCTCTCTACTGGCGCGATGTGGGCACCCTCGAGGCCTACTACGAAGCCAACATGGACATTGTCTCGGTCTCGCCCATCTTCAATCTGTACGATCAGGAATGGCCCATCCGCACCCATCAACGCCAGTATCCGCCGGCAAAATTTGTCTTCGCGGAGAAAGATCGCATGGGCACAGCGCTCGATTCCATCGTCTCGAATGGCTGCATCGTTTCCGGCGGCGTGGTCAAGAATTCCGTGCTCTCGCCTGACGTGCGTGTGAATTCCTACTCCGAAGTCGACGCCTCCATCTTGTTCTCGCACGTCGCTGTAGGACGCCATTGCCGTATTCGCCGCTGCATCATCGACCGCAACGTCCATCTCCCTGAAGGCACGACCATCGGCTATGACACCGAAGCCGACCGTTCCCGCTACTTTGTCACCGATAGCGGCATCACCGTAGTCACCCGCGACTATTCGCTCTTCGAGAACCCAGTGACCGTGGATTACTTCACCAGCGAGTAGTCGCGCACGTCGGAGTCTCTCACCTCCTCCCGCTGCTACAATGCCTTGTTTCGAACAACTTGCGCCCGCATCATTACGCCGGCGAACTTACGCCACTACATCCGCGTACTGTCTTGTAGGGCATGGGGTGCCGTGCTGTCACCATCCCAAGCTGAACGTCAGAGTTTGCAAAGTAAGCGTCTTGGCAAGGTCTAGCTTTCCGGGGAGCTCCGTTTGGAAGATGTCCAGGTAGTTGCGATGCTGGTCCGCCGCTGTGTTGCGGGCGACGCCGCCGCCTGGGAAGAAATCGTCCAGACCTACAACCGGCGTATCTATAACATTTGCTACCGCTTCGCGGGATCGGCCGACGACGCGGAAGACCTCGCCCAGGAAGTCTTCATCAAGATGTACCGCACGCTGGCAAGCTATGACAGCTCGAAGGGTGCGTTCGTCACCTGGGTGACCACCATCACCCGCAACCTGCTGGTCGATCATTTCCGCAAGACCAAGCAGGATCGCATCACCGACTCGCTCGATGCCACGTCATCCGCACATGAGGACGCCCAGCCGCTCAGTGAGCAAATTCAGGACCAATCTGCGCCTCCCGACCAGCACGTCCGCAGCCGGGAGGTGGGAGAAGCCGTCCACGCAGCGCTCGGAAAGCTGTCGCCGGAGCTTCGTGAAGCTGTGATTCTAAGGGATTTACAAGATATGGACTATCGCGAAATCGCAACCGTTTTGAAGGTTCCGGAGGGGACTGTGAAAAGTCGAATAAATCGTGGGCGGGCGGAACTTGCACGCCTTTTACAACGTACCTATAGGCAGGTGATGTGATGCCAGACCACACCAGTAACGGAATGCAGTGTCACGAGTTTGAAGGCCTGCTCTCGGACGCGATCGATGGTGTCCTGACCGGCGCTCAACTCGACCGGTTCCAGGCTCACGTGCGGACTTGTTCCGCCTGCAGGCCGCTGTTCGCCGAAGTCGAGGCGGGCCGCAACTGGCTGAAGGATCTCACGGAGGTGGAGCCTCCAGTCAGCCTGGTCACGAATATCCTGGCATCCACGACGGGCGTTGACACCCAACGCCTGCGGGTGAACGTGTCTGCTCCGCAGCCACGCATTACATGGCTGGAGCGGGCGCACGCGTGGGCCTCGGGGGCAATGCAACCCCTCTGGGCGACGGTCCGCCAGCCGCGGTTTGCCATGTCGTTTGGCATGGCGTTTTTCGCGCTGTCGGTGGCGTTAAGCGTAATCGGCGTAAAACCCGCCGACCTGCGCCAGGTGAGTTTGCGTCCCGCCGCCATACGCCACACGTATTACAACACGCAAGCCCGCGTAGTAAGGTATTACGAAAATATCCGGTTCGTGTATGAGGTGGAATCGCGGGTGCGCGAACTCAAGCGCACCGTGACGCCCGCCGAGCCCGCTCCGGAAAGGAAAGACCACAAGAACGACACAACTCAACAGCCCGAGCAGAAGCAGGAGCGCAACTACAGCCAGACTGAGAATCATCTCATTCTGGCCAGCGCTCCGCTGGGTCTATCTGTAAACGATCTGCCTGTAGTGTTGGTGACCACGTACAGGAGGTTCGTATGAACTGCGCTGCACACAACGATACGGCCGCAGTCGCGTTTTGCCGCACCTGCGGCAAGCCGCTCTGCGCCAATTGCACCCGCGACGTCCGCGGAGTCGTCTACTGCGAGCCCTGTCTAGCAGCCCGTTTGGAAGGTAGCACTCCGGCTCCGGCGGCCGGATTCGTGCCTCCGCAAGCTGTATATCCGCCGGCGGGAACGCCTGTGGCCGCGCGATCCACAGGGTCAGGCCCGAATCCCGCAGTCGCTGGCATTCTTGCTGGATTCTTTCCCTTTGGCGTCGGCGCCGTCTACTGCTCGCAATACGCCAAGGGACTGGCGCACTTGCTCATCTTCGGCCTGCTTATCTTCGGCTCGGACCACGCTGGAAGTTGGGACGCCCTGTTCGGCATCGGCATCGCGTTTTTCTACGTCTACCAGATCATCGACGCGGTCCGCACTGCTCACGCTCTCCAGGCTGGCCAGCCTGCACCGGATCCGTTCGGTCTAGCGCAGGCTTTCAGCATGGGAGAGAAAAGCGAGACCAAGAACATTCCCACCGTTGCGATCATCCTCATTGGACTGGGCGTGCTCTTCCTCCTGCACACCATGAACATCTGGGAGTTCGGCCTCGACCGTTTCTGGCCGATCATTCTCATCGCTCTCGGGGGATGGATGTTCGCCAGGCAGTGGGGAATGCTCGGAGTTCACCCCGCTGGCTGCACTTGCGCAACCTGCCGCGTGCGAAAAGCCGTCGGGATGAACTGCCGATGCGATCGCTGCCGCATGCGGAAAATCATGGGGCCGGCCATCCTGGTGACCATTGGAACGTTGCTCCTGCTCCAGAGCCTCAATGTCGCCAGCTTTGAACGAACCTGGCCCGCGATCCTGCTGGTGGTTGGCATAGTGAAACTGCTGCAGAGCAGCGCCTCATCGGCCGGACACATCGGACTGCTGCCGCCAGGGCCGCCACCCGCCGCGCCGCCCCCACCGCCTTCATCTTCCGATCCGGGAGCAACGTCTCCTTCCGGGGAGGTGCGCAATGTCTAGCCCACTTCAAACCCCTGTTCAACCGCCTGTTCCGCCACGCCGCTATCGCCGTTCTTTTGCCGGACCGTTCGTGCTGATTGTCCTCGGAATTATCTTCCTGCTCGGCAATCTGCACATGCTGTCGTGGCCGCACTTGGGCGCATGGTTTGCTCACTACTGGCCGCTGCTGTTGATCCTGTGGGGAGTGATCAAGCTGATCGAGCACCAGCAAGCTCAACGCGACGGATTGCCCGCTCGTGGCATTGGTGCGGGTGGGATTTTTCTGGTCATCGTCATCGTGATCTGCGGACTGATCGCCACGCAAGCCTCGCGCTTCAACTGGGGCCAAATCCGCGACAACATGGACATGGACGACAGCGATCTTAATAACATCTTCGGCGAGACCTACAACTTCGATGACCACCTCGAACAGGACATACCGCCCGCCGTCACCAGTCTGCGCGTTAATGACGAGCACGGCGCGGTGCGCGTCAGCGTGGCCAACAACAACAAAATCACAGTCATAATCCACAAACGCGTCGGCGCGGAAAACCAGGGTGACGCCGATAAGTACAACAAACAAACTGCACCAGAGATAGCCCTCGCCGGCAATATGATGGTTCTCGATGCCAGAACCCAGGCCGCCGGCGACCATTCTGTACAAACTGATCTCGATATCTCGGTCCCCCGCAAGATGGAACTCCACATCACTGCGCACAAGGGCGATGTCTCCGTCACCGGCCGCGAGGGAGAAGTCGAGATTGCCAACCAGCACGGCGAAGTTTCCGTGGAAGACGTCACCGGCAACGTGAAACTGAATCTGGAAAAAAGTTCCGCCAAGGTCGAGCAGATTACCGGCGACGTCCACATCGACGGCCGCCTCAACGAAGTCTCCGTTATGGATGTGAAGGGTTCAGCTCAACTCGACGGAGAATTCCAGGAGAGTGTCAAACTCGCCCGCATCAGCAAGAATGTGTCTTTCAAGTCTTCCCGCACCGACATGGAGTTCTCGCGGATCGATGGCGATCTCGATCTGGATTCCGACGACCTCCACGCAGAAAAGATCACCGGCCCCCTCCACTTGACCACGCGCTCCAAGCAGATTCGCCTGATCGATGTTTCCGGCGATGTCCGCCTGCAGAATGACAACGGCGGCATTGAGGTATCGATGCGTTCACTGGGGAATGTGCAGATCGACAGCCGTAACGGCGACGTGCAGTTGAGCGTGCCTGACAAGGCAGGCTTCCGCGTAGATGCGCGCACCCGCGATGGCGAAATCCAGTCGGACTTTCCGGAGTTGAAAGTCGAGAACGGGGACCACGAGGCCAGCGCCACTGGCACCGTGGGGAATGGAACTTCCCACATAGTGATCAACAATGAGCACGATGGCATTGAGATTCGCAAGGTCTCTGCCACCGCTTCATCGGCACCCCCTGCGCCTCCGGCGACACCGGCGAAGCCTGCCAAATCCCTGCCCGCCCCCAAAGCGAAAGTCGAACCTACGGACAACTAGACTAACTAGACTAGTCTAGAGGGCTGCTGAAAAACGCGAGAATGCGGGCGGTGAAGTGGAAGAGCGGAGCTTCAGCGCCGTCTAAAATCGTCCAGAATCAGTGCAGGCTTCAGCCCCGGTGGTCGCACTTCCTGCCCCGTCCGAGTTTTTCCGTAGCCTGCCAGATCGGCTAAGGGATTGACCGAACCACTGAATGTCTCAATTTCCTGCTAGCCAGCTCTTCTACCTGAGCCAGTACTTCATCTTCACTCATTTTCGTCGAATCGATCACGACCGCGTCTTCCGCGGCCAACAACGGAGAGACGGCGCGAGTGCGGTCGCGGTGGTCGCGCTCGCGCAGATCCGCCGCCACGTTCGCGGCTACTTCGCCTTTGATCTTCTGCTGCTCCATGCGCCGCTGCTCTCGCACCACCGGGTCAGCATCCAGGAAAACTTTCAGGTCAGCGTCAGGAAGAACCTTCGTGCCAATGTCGCGCCCTTCCATCACCACGCCGCCACCCACGCCCATCTCCCGCTGACGTGCCACCATCCACGCCCGCACTCCGGGATGCACCGACACCCGCGACGCCGCCTCCGTGACGTCGCGCTCGCGAATGCGCGCAGAAACGTCGTGCCCGTTCAGGAGCGTTCGGTTTCCCCCCATCGTAGGTTCGAGCTGAATGCGCGACTCCTGCGCCAACTTCACCAGCGCGGCTTCGTCGTCGAACGATGCATCTTCCTCGATGGCTTTCAGCGCCAGCGCCCGGTACATCGCGCCGCTCTCCAGATTCACATAACCCAGCTTCCGCGCCAACCGGGATGCGATCGTGCTCTTGCCTGCGCCCGCCGGCCCGTCAATGGCAATGATCAGTTTGCGTTGAGAGTGATCGTGGTCAGAGTTCTCGGTCATTGCGCGAGTAGATTGTACACGCGATGAAGCGTGAGAGCAGCCTACTTCGCCGCGCGGTGTGGTCTGGCAGCGGCAACCACCGCTTCCTTCTCCGGCGTGATCTGCAGCATCGACCGCCCGCTCACATGCACAAAGCTCAACTCCCTTGCCGCCAGCAGTGCATTCACAGCTTCTTTCACGCGCGACCGCGCCACAAATTTTCCGAAGAAAGATTCCAGTTCCATCTGCTCGGCGGCGACCACGCAATCCAGATATTTCGACAGCAGCGCCGAGAGCGCCTGCTGCACCGATAATCCCACGCCCTCGCGCACCGCATCCGGCGACCAGCGGTAAAGTACATCCCAGTAAGAACCCTCATTGGCCTTGTAGTCCACACGGGTGATGCGCAGCTTCGCCAACAACTCCCCCAGCGCCTTATCGAGCGCCGCCAACGACACGCTGCCGCCCAGCGCCTCCTGCAGCTTCTGCTTCGAGATAGGCCCATCGCGCCGTATCAACTCAAACGCATCGCATGCCAGCGGCGAATAAGGAGACCGCGGCCCCTGCTTCGGCGCCAGCTTCGGGTTGCGCTCGCCCACCAGCGCATAAAAATAAGGAAACACCGAAGCCGCTACCAAGAACGCGTTGTTCTCCTCAAACAGATTCGCCTCGTAAGCCGACCGCTCGCGCAGCAGCCGCACCATCAGTTCCGTCGCTTCGGCCGCACGCGGATCGGAGTAAGCATGTTGCCAAGTCGGCAGCCGATTGTCCGATCCTACGAACGCCCCAATGAATGTGGGCACCGGCATCGAGGGGCGCACCGGATACATTAGGCAAAATCCCACGCCCTCGACAAACGCGCGCGCCTGTTCGATGGTCCGGACGGGTTTGCCGTCCAGCCGCCACTTCTCGCGTCGCAATTGCTGTAAATCCTGCTCGTTCATGAAAACAACTGACAGCTAGATCCTTTTAAACGCCTTCTGGATATCCTTTACAGAATACCGCAGTACCACGGGCCTGCCATGCGGGCATGACATGGGATGGTCCGTTTTCGCGAGTTCGGTGAGCAGCCACTCCATCTTATTTTGTTCCAGCGGCATGTTGACCTTGATCGCGGCATGGCACGCAATCGACGCCGCAATTCGCCCGCGAATCTTTTCCAGATTCAGAGACTGCTCTTCCCGCGAAATCTGATCGAGAAGTTCATGCAGCATCTTCTCCACCGCTGCCGCGTCCACGCCCGCGGGCGCAACTTTCACCGCGACACTGCGCGCCCCAAACGGCTCCGCCTCGAATCCATTGTGCTGCAACTCATCGGCAATCTCCGCAAACACCGCCTGCTGCGCCGGAGACAGCTCCAGAACGATCGGCATCAGCAACCGCTGGCTCTCCACTTTTAGCGCTGCTCGCTGCTTCAGCACACGTTCAAACAGCACACGTTCATGAGCCACATGCTGATCGACAATCCACAATCCATCTTCATTCACCGCAAGAATGAACGAATTGCGAATCTGTCCCAGTGGCCGCAGCGTCGACAGCGCGGCCAGCGTTGGTTCCTCTTCCCGTACCTCGAGAGCCGGAGCGCAACCGTTATCCGGAATCTCCTCGGCTTCTCTTCCTTCGAGACCACGCGCTACCGGAATCGCAGCACTCGCCTCCACCGCAATCCCGCCTTCAAACTGAAGCCGCGCCGAAACTGGTAGCGCCACCGGCGCCTGCTGCGCAAAGCCAGCCCCGCCCGCAGGTTCATAAAGCGCGCTCACCGCCGACCCAGCCGGAACAGCCATGTCGGAAGGCGGCTCCCACTCCCGCGCCCGCGGCGTCAGCCCCGAGCCCGCTGTGGCGTGCGCATGAATCTCCGTCGTGAACTGCGGCGCCGGGCGCGCCTTCATCAGAGCCGCTCGTACCGTATCCCGCACAAAGTCATGCAGCACCGTCGATTGCCGAAACCGCACTTCAGTCTTCGAGGGATGAACATTCACATCCACCTCGCCCGCGGGCAATTCCAGAAACAGCAACACCACCGGATACACCGTCGGCGGAATAATGTTGCGATAGGCTTCGGTCAATCCATGCTGGATCAGCCGGTCGCGAATCAGCCGTCCGTTCACGAACACATAAATCGAGTTGCGATTCAGCTTCTGAATCTCCGGCTTCGAAACGAATCCGTGCACCCGCATCTCCCCGGGATCCACGGGTTCGGCCGCATCCTCACTCACTTCACGGCGCCACGGCGGAGGCTGCGGCAGCCCCACATGCTCCAGCGGCTGCACCGCCGCCACGGCAATCAACTGGTCCAGCGTTTCCTTGCCAAACACCTGATACACGCGCTCGCTGTATCCCGCCACCGGAGGCGCCACCAGCATGGCATTGGTGGCCGAATGCAGTTCAAAATGCTTCTCCGGATGCGCCAGGGCATAATGCGTCACCAGCGAAGCAATGTGCGACAGTTCGGTTGACTCTGCCTTCAAGAACTTTTTCCGCGCCGGAGTATTAAAGAAGAGATCCCGCACCGTAATCGACGTTCCCTCGGGCAGTCCCGCTTCTTCGAACCGCGCCATCTTGCCGCCGTTGATCTCGATAATGGTGCCCGACGCCGGTACTCCCGATTCCGTAGCGCATGTCTCCAGCCGCAGCCGCGACACCGACGCAATCGAGGGCAACGCCTCGCCGCGAAACCCCAGCGTGGCTACGCTCAGCAGATCTTCCGCATCCTTAATCTTCGACGTCGCATGCCGCTCAAACGCCAGCATCGCGTCATCGCGCACCATGCCGCATCCGTTGTCCGTGATCTGAATCAGCTTTTTGCCGCCCGCCTCCACGCTGATTTTGATCCGTGTCGCGCCCGCGTCCAGCGCGTTCTCCAGCAACTCCTTCACCACAGAAGCAGGCCTTTCCACCACCTCGCCCGCAGCGATCTTGTTGGCAACCTGTTCGGAAAGTACGTGAATGCGGCCCATAAAGCGGTTCTCAGTTCGCGGTTCTCAGTCTCAGCGTGTGTCGGGAACAGGGCCAGTTTCGCAGATGGCACGGCGGATGGCAAAGTCCCGCATGCACGGAAGGATAGAGCAACACTGCTGGTACTATTTATTCTTGTCTCTTGAAATCCAGACATTTTGTCGGAGCGATTCAATGATTCGGTCCTTTAAAGACATGCGGCCGACAATTCCCGCGACCTGCTACGTGGACGACTCGGCGCAGATTATCGGCGACGTCGTACTGGGCGAGCACTCGTCGGTTTGGATGAATGCGGTCGTACGTGGTGACGTCTACGCCATCCGCATCGGCGCCCATTCGAACATTCAGGATTGCAGCGTGTTGCACGGAATGAAAAACACCTACGGCGTGACGGTGGGCGAGTACGTGACAGTGGGCCATTCGGTAACCCTGCATGGCTGCGTGGTCGAGGATCGCTGTCTGATCGGCATGGGCTCCATCATTCTGAATGGCGCAAAGATCGGTGCAGGATCGATTATCGCCGCCGGTACGCTGATACCCGAGCGCACGGTGGTCGAGCCGGGATCGCTATGGATGGGCTCTCCCGGAAAGTTCCGCCGCAAACTGGAGAAATCCGAAGACGAGATGATCATGCACTATGCGCGGAATTATCTGGGCTATACGCAAGAGTATTTGCGGGAGCGGTAGTATAGCGAGTCGCGAGATTGAACTGTCATCCTGAGCGGAGCGAGATGGTGCGCGGAGCGAACCGGCTTGCGGAGTCGAAGGATCCCTAACGTTCTATGCGTTTGCGACGGGCGTGTGAAGGCGTTCTCTGGCCGACGCTTGACGGGCGGCCGAAAGCGTTGCGGAGTCCCTTGGCGGGCCGAAAGTCGGGTTACGCTGCAAGGGATCCTTCGACTACGACTTGTCTTTCGCAATGCGAAAGACAAGTTTCCGCTCAGGATGACAATTATTGAGGAATGAGAACTGAATGATCAAAGCTGTTCGAGGAACGCGAGACTTGCTGCCGCCCGACACGGCGCTGTGGAACTTCGTAGAGTCGGCAGCCCGCGATGTCTTCCGCGCCTACAACTTCCAGGAAATCCGCACGCCGATTTTCGAGTCGACAGAATTGTTTGCCCGTGGCGTCGGCGAAGAGACCGACATCGTCTCGAAGGAAATGTTCACCTGGGAAGATCGCGGTCGCGCTGAAAGCGAAAAGGGAAATTCCCTTACCCTCCGTCCCGAGAACACCGCCGGCGTCGTGCGCGCCTACATCGAACACAAACTCTGGGATCGCGGTCTGAACAAGCTCTACTACATCGGCCCGCAGTTCCGCCGCGAGCGCCCGCAAAAAGGCCGCTACCGCCAGTTCTATCAAATCGGTGCGGAAGCGATTGGACCGGCTTCGGCGGGCAGCGAATCTCCGGCACGCGATGCGGAAGTGCTCGAGATGCTGGCCACGCTGCTTGATCGCCTCGGAATCGCAGGCTGGAATCTCGAACTGAATTCTGTCGGTTGTCTAAATGATCGCGCGGCCTTCAACGATGCTCTCCGCAAGGCTTTGGAGCCGGTAGTGGGAAAGATGTGCACCGATTGCCAGCGCCGTGCCGTGACGAATCCCCTGCGCGTCTTCGACTGCAAAGTCCCGGCCGATCAACCGATCATCGACACATTGCCCCGCATCAGCCAGTTTCTCGATGAAGCGTGCCGCACCCATTTTGAGGCGGTGAAAGAAATCCTGACCAAAGTCGGCGTTCCCTTTACGTTGAACGACCGTCTTGTGCGCGGACTCGATTACTACACGCGCACCGCCTTCGAATTCACCCACGGAGCGTTGGGCGCGCAGAATGCAATCCTTGGTGGCGGCCGCTACGATGGCCTTTCCGAGTCCCTCGGTGGTCCCGCTGCTCCCGGGATTGGTTTCGCAATCGGCGAAGACCGGATCGTTATGTCGCTGCAGGAGTCATCGACGGCCGAAAGCATGCTGACAAAACCGGATGTGTACCTAGCCCCTCTCGGCGCCGGCATGAACGCCCAAGCTGCCCGGCTGGCACGCGAGTTGCGCCGTCACGATATAGTCGTGGATTTGGGTGATGAAACCTTCCGCCTCAAAAAATCGTTTGAGACCGCAACCAAGGCGGGAGCAAAATACATCTTGATCGTCGGCGAAAATGAAGTGAAGGCCGACGCATTCGCCCTCAAGAATCTGGCAACCGGCGAACAAGTTTCGGTTCCGCGCGCGGATTTGCCAAATAAAATTCGAGAGTAAACCATGGGTAAAACTCGTTCCATGCTGGACGATGCTGCCCGGAGTTTCATCGCAGCGCAGCACATATTTTTCGTCGCCTCCGCGCCGCTCGATGCCAGCGGTCATGTGAACCTGTCCCCGAAAGGTCTGGACACATTTTGCATCCTCGGCCCAACCACGGTCGCCTACATCGATTTCAACGGAAGTGGCGTCGAGACCATCGCTCACCTGAAAGAAAATGGAAGAATTGTTCTTATGTTCTGTGCCTTCCAAGGTCCGCCGAATATTTTCCGTCTGTACGGCCATGGCCGCGTCGTCGAACCGCAGGAAGCAGAATTTGCCAAGCTCGTAGAAAACTTCCCAATTCACGAAAACACCCGCTCGATCGTCGTCGTCGAACTCACCCGCGTTACCGACTCCTGTGGCTATGGCGTCCCCCTTTTCAATTACGAAGGTGAGCGGGAACAGCTCGCCGCATGGGCCCGCAAGAAGGGACCGGAAGGCTTGCAAGCTTACCGTGAACAGAAGAACGAGCGCAGTATCGATGGGCTTCCGGGCCTCTCCGTTGACAACGTTGATCAGAAGGGGGTCGTGTGAAATCTTCCTGGTTTTTCAATGCCTTTCTATTCTGCTGTGTCGCCGCTATCCAGTCCGTGGCGCAGACTCCGGCCGCGGCCAAACCTCAAAGCCCTCTGGAGCAAACCGCAATCGCCAATGAGAAGAACCTGATCGAGGCCAAGAAGAAAGATGACACCGCATTCTTTAGACGAACACTCAGCCAGGACTTCTCGATCGTTGGAGTCGATGGCAAGCTGCTCGAGGGACAAGAGGCAACCGATAATCTGGGCGACTCAGGCCTCCTGGAACTCACGCCCTACGACGTGAAAGTGGTAGCCCTCGGCAACGACGCCGCCATCGTCACCTACGACGCAATCGTTCGCGAAGCCCCCGAAGAAGATCAGGGACCGCCCCCGCGCTATCAGCACTTCAGTTCGGTGTGGGTGAAGCTGGGCGACCAGTGGAAGCTGAAATTCCATCAGGCAACCGCAGCGCATTGGGGAGACTGGTAATGCTTGCCACGCAGTCGAGTTGGCAGTGTAAAATGCGTATCGCTAAATTGTTCAACCTATGCACAGGGCTATGAGCACCCTCAAGGAGACGCACATGAAAACGGCGGGAATATTTTTAGCAGCATGGGTAGTTCTTGCGGCGGCGGCGACGGCCCAGGTGCCTCCGAAACCAGGCCCGGAACTCAAGAAGCTGGACATATTCGTGGGCTCGTGGACCCTCGACGGCAACATGAAGCCCGGAACCATGGGTCCTGGCGGATCGATGACGGAGAGCGAAAAGTGCGAGTGGATGGAAGGCGGCTTCTACATCGTCTGCCACTCGGATTACAAAAGTTCGATGGGCAACGGCGTGGGCTTGTCCGTCATGGGATATTCCGCCGACGACAAAGCCTACACCTACCGCGAGTTCAACAGCTTCGGCGAATTCGACGACTCCAAAGGTACGCTTGATGGCGACACTTGGACCTGGACCAACGACGAGAAGATGGGCGGCATGACCATGAAGGGCCGCTTCACCATCAAAATGACCTCGGCCACGTCGTACAATTTCACCTTCGATATGTCACAAGATGGAACCAAGTGGTCGACGGTGATGGACGGCAAAGCCAGCAAGAAGTAAGTCTCCTGCCCACCGCACGCTGATACGGCATTCGCCCCTGAGCACAGACTTCAGGCCGGCGTCCCAACGCCGTTCTCCCACCATTTATAATCTTTGGTTCAACACTCAGGTCCATTTCCCACTGTAAGGACACACTTTGCTCGACTTTCTAGGCGATCTACGACGGACTCATATGTGCGGGGCGCTCCGCGCTTCGGACGCAGGCAAGAAGGCCGTATTGATGGGCTGGGTCAACCGCCGGCGCGATCACGGCAACCTGCTTTTCATCGATCTGCGCGACCGCACCGGCGTCACACAGGTGGTTATCAACGCCGAGCGCGATTCCGCCCTCCATGAAAAAGCGGGAGCTCTGCGCAACGAATACGTCATCGCAGTCTCCGGTGCGGTGAAGCTGCGCGATCCGAACACCGTAAACCGGAATATGTCTACCGGCGAAGTCGAATTGGTCGCGGAAGAGTTACGCATCCTGAACGAGTCCAAGCTCCCGCCATTCCTGCCCAGCGACACTGCGCTCACCAATGAAGAGACACGCCTGAAGTATCGCTATATCGATCTCCGCCGCGACGTGATGCAGTTCAACATCGAGACCCGGCACAAAGTGGCGAAAGCCATCCGCGACTATCTTTCCGCGCAGGGATTCTTCGAAATCGAAACGCCGTTCATGACGCGCTCCACGCCCGAGGGCGCGCGCGATTACTTGGTCCCGAGCCGCGTGCAGCCTGGCACGTTCTACGCCCTGCCGCAATCGCCGCAACTATTCAAGCAAATCTTGATGATCTCCGGCTTCGACAAATATTTTCAGATCGTACGCTGCTTCCGCGATGAAGACCTGCGCGCCGACCGCCAGCCTGAGTTCACTCAGATCGACTTGGAAATGTCCTATCCCCAGCCCGAACGCGTGTGGGAGGTGGTCGAAGGATTTCTAACAGCCGCATTCCATGCTGCCGGATCCGAAATCAAGACACCGTTCCCGCGCATGGACTATGACGAAGCCATTCGCCTCTATGGCATCGACAAACCGGACCTGCGTCTGCCTGCGTTCACCGACGTACGCGGATGTTTCACGCCTGAGAATTTACAAGAGCTCGCCATCAACCCAAATCTTCCGGTGATCGCGATCCGCACGCCCAAAGTCGGCGAACTCTCGCGCAAAGAGCGCGACGACATTAAGCCGATGTTCCATTCCAAAAGCGGAGCAAGAATCTTCGAAGACTTCAAACGCATCGCTAGCAAGTTTCCTGAGGCAGCGGCCGCGATTGCCAAGAAGATCGGCATGGAAGGGAGCGACCTGATCGTGCTGGTCGCCGGGTCCGCGCAAGCCGGCCCGCAGACCGCCATGCCCGCGCACCGCAAGGTCACGCCGCAGGAGTTGGCGATCTACGCATCCGCCGGCCTGCTACGTCTCGCGTTGGCCCAGAAGTACGCCGACCGTCACGGTATTTTCCAAAAGACCGGCGACCCCGCCAAAGACTTCCGTTTCCTCTGGGTCACAAACTTCCCCATGTTCGAGTGGGACGAGGGCGACAAACGCTGGAACGCCGCACACCATCCCTTCACCTCGCCGCATGAAGAAGATATGCCCAAGCTCGAGTCCGGCGTCGAGTCATTGAATGATCCGCAATCGCCGCTGAGCGCGGTGCGCGCGCTGGCCTATGACGTCGTGCTGAACGGCACGGAGCTGGGCTCGGGGTCGATCCGCATTCACCGCCAGGACGTGCAGAGCCGAATCTTCCGCGCCCTCGGTATGACCGAAGAAGAAGCCCGCGCCCGCTTCGGATTTTTCCTCGAAGCCCTCGAATACGGTACCCCTCCGCACGGTGGTATCGCGCTGGGCCTCGACCGCATTGTCATGATTCTCGCCGGAGCGGAGAGTCTCCGTGAAGTAATTCCCTTCCCCAAGACCGCCCGCGCCGTCGACTTGATGGTAGACGCTCCCACTCCTGTCAACGACACCCAGTTGCGCGATTTGGGCATCACCATACGAACGAAGAGCTGAGGAGGTTCCCACTCCGGGAATCATCCCAAAAAGAACGACGCTCTGTCACCGCGTTCCCCGCCCCGCCGCCCATGCTATACAGGACTTGGCTTCCCGCAGTTCCGCACAGCTTTCGGTAAAGCTTGCGAGGACCGCCCATCCGAGCCTCATCCCGATCAAAGGTGGGACTCCATGCCGCGTGCCTCGCTCTTTATTATTATTCGCAGGCTGTTTTGCTCTTTATTGCTAGCCTCGCTCGCCTTCGCCCAAGACGCTGCCACCCGCGCCATTCGCGGCATTGTCCTCGATCCCACCGGCAGCCGCATCGCCCAGGCTTCCATACTCATTGGGTGCAACTTTTTTCACTCTCCCTACTTGACTTCCAGTCAAATCCTTGTAATAACTATTCGGTCCTTCCGGACTGGTTTGGGGGTGTGTCTGTTTGGCGGAAATTCGACTGCAAGAGGGTGAATCCCTCGAGAACGCACTGCGCCGTTTCAAGCGCAAGGTGCAGCAGGAAGACATCATTAAGGAGGTCAAGCGCCACTCCTTTTATCTAAAGCCCGGGGAGAAAAAACGCGTTAAAGCGGCGCTCGCACGCAAGCGCGCCCGCAAGAAAGTTCGCAAGGAGCAGGATTGAAGATCAAGGCATTAAAGGGTCGATCCCTTCCCGGGGCGGCCCTGCTCCATCTGGTCCCCACCAGGTGGAGTTGCATCTGGGATTATTCAACACTCATCATTCATTCGGCATGTAAGTAGGAAATCTGTATCCACGCTCCGTTCCAGGTGCGTGGCGGGCCGAGTCCAGGGGTAGTTCGAGGGGGGATGTACAGAACCTGTGTTTGCACTGCGCCACCGCCTTCCCCGCGTGTGGCGGGAGCAGCATGGGCACAAGGGAGCCATCCTCAATGGAATTTCAGGATAAGGTACTCACCTGCATCGATTGCGGCGCCGACTTTGTCTTCACCGCCGGGGAACAACTGTTTTTCCACGACAAACAATTCAGGAATGAACCCAAGCGCTGTAAAACCTGCAAGTCCAAGCGCGTGGCCATCCTCACCGCCCCCCCCACAAGGGGCAACGCGCACCACTTCACGCGCGTCGAAACCCGGGCCACCTGCTCCCAGTGCGGCAAGGAGACCACCGTCCCGTTCCGCCCAACACAGGGGCGGCCAATCCTGTGCCGCGAATGTTTCACGCAGAAGAAAAACGTAGCCACTGCCTGACCCATCATCTTCTCAGATGACGGCGCACAACCTGCCGCGAGCTGAACCGGAATCGAAGTGTGCCCGCACAATTCCGTCACTTGCGCTACGATAATTCCGTGGCTACCTTCCACGTAGAAAACTTCGGATGCCGCGCTACTCAAGCCGACGGCGCCGCCCTCGAACGCCAGTTCGAAGCACGCGGCCTCGCTCGCGCTTCCGCCGCCCACGCCGACCTCGTCCTATTGAATACTTGCACCGTCACTGCTTCGGCAGATCAGGACGCCCGCGCCGCCATCCGCCGCGTGCAACGGCAGAATCCTCTGGCAAGAATTATCGTCACGGGATGTTACGCGCAGCGCGCTCCGGAAGAAATCGGCGCGCTCGCCGGCGTCACGGCTGTGATCGGCAACTCGCACAAGCATCAACTCGCTGAACTCGTCCTCGATGAAAACTCTCGCCAAGGAAAAACGTTCCTGCCGCTTTCCGCTCTTACTGAGAACCGGGAACTGAGAACTGAGAACTCGATCTTTGTCTCCGACATCTTCGCCCACACCGAACTGCTCGCCGCGCCCGTCTTCGAATCTGCCAACGGGAATGCGGGCTCTCACGAAAACGATCGCACTCGCCCCAATCTCAAAGTTCAGGACGGCTGCGACAATCGCTGCTCCTTCTGCGTGATTCCCAGTGTCCGCGGCCAAAGCCGTTCGCTCTCCACATTCCAAGTCATTCGCGAGATGAATGCTCTCGTAGCCGCAGGCTATCGCGAAGTCGTGATCAGCGGCATCAACCTCGGACGCTGGGGACGCGATCTAGCTGTCAGCTCTCTGCCATCAGCTCTCAGCGAAAACCACTCGGGTTTCGAGTCTCTGATCCGCACGATTCTCGCCGAGACGCCACTCGAAAAACTTCGCATCTCCTCTGTCGAGCCAATGGATTGGACTGACGAACTCATTTCGCTTGTCGCCTCATCGCCGCGTATCGCCAAGCATGCGCATGTGCCGCTGCAATCCGGCAGTGACACGGTTTTGCGGCGCATGCATCGCAAATATCGTCCCTGGCATTATCGCGAGAAGATTGAAAAGATTCGCGCCGCCATGCCCGCTGCCGCTGTTGGCGCCGACGTCCTGGTGGGATTTCCCGGCGAGACCAACACCGAATTCGAAGCCACGAGGCGCCTGGTTGAAGACCTGCCCTTCACTTATTTGCACGTCTTCACCTACTCCGCGCGCCCGGGCACTCCAGCCGCCGCCATGCCGAATCAAGTTCCAGTCCACGTCGCGCGCGAGCGCAACAAAATCCTGCGCGATCTCGCCGCCTCCAAGAAGCAAGCCTTCATGCAGTCGTTCGTAGGCAAGCCACTCGATGCCATCACGCTCAGCGTCGTACACAACGGCTCCGACGGAGAGTTCACTGAGGCCCTGACCGACAATTATCAAAAGCTCTATCTGAGGGGACGCCACGCCCCCAACCACTGGCTCACAGCTCACGTCGACGGAGTAGAAGACGCCGCGCTCCTAGGCAGCCTGACGCTGGCCGTCAGCAATTGGCGCTAAGCGCATCTTTGTCATCCTGAGGCCCGCGTTCTTTGCGGGCCCAAGGACCTATGCACTTGCCGGCAGCGCAACTGCTGTTCGTATGCCGCACATGCTTTCGATGCGAGTCCACCCTTCCGCCGAGCATGATTCACAGCACGGCCCGACCCCAATTCGCTTCCGGCGTCCCACTGGACCCGGCCTTCCCCCACGCAACGTCCGCGCCGCCCGGCTCCTCGCCCGCTTCAACGCTCCCGGCGACTTCTCTCCTTCCCTCCACTTCCGCAACAAATACCACGCCTCCAGATACCGCTCATACTTGCTCCGCCGCGCCCAGGGCGAAAGCGTAATAGACCCTTTCCGCTTTGCCACCACCCCCGCCGGGGTCACGTACCAAAGATCCAGCGGAATCACATACGCCGCCACAAAATCGATTTCCTTCAAAATATGCGTCAGCCTCTTCCCCGATGGCATTCTGCAGGAGTACGCGTGCGCGCTCACCCGGCTCGTCGTCGACTTCACCTGCACCCGGTGAATCGCCCGTCCCGTTCCACCATCAGGTCATACGGCAACGTATTTCCCCATGGCTTTGACACCCGAAACCGCTGCTCTGCCGCCCTCCCCACAAACCGAATCTCCGCCCACTCTCCGCGCTCAGAACTGTTCATAAATTGGTTGACCCACCGTCCCATCGCTCGCCCTCGCTTCCCAAAACACAAAAGGCGCAGCCCATGGGCCACGCCTTCCGCTCTTTTGTGGATTTTTTACTCTATATATTTAGTATATCAATTGGCAAAGGGTGATTGGGACATGTTTGCCAGCAATATTTGCTCTTTGCTTGCTAGCAGATAAACCCAATCGTGTAAGTTCTGCCTATTGACAAGAATTTGAGAAAAGGTAGAGATCCTTCGACTTCGCAAACCGATTCAAAGAGCGAATCGGGTTGCTGCGCAGCGGCGGGGACTTCCCTCACCGCTGGATTCGCCGCCATTTCCAAATGAGGATTGGTCGTATGGCGGTTCGCCGGTGATTGGGGAGCCTGATACGAACAGCTATACGCTG
>Ga0187877_1001844_pt1 | contig 20390 bp, 17 predicted proteins | sample June2016WEW_17_1_3_FD_132430 | JGI IMG/M metagenome (GOLD analysis project Ga0187877, IMG submission 132430) | Peatland microbial communities from SPRUCE experiment site at the Marcell Experimental Forest, Minnesota, USA - June2016WEW_17_100 | ecosystem: Environmental > Terrestrial > Soil >... | reverse complement strand
CTCCCTAGAGTGAAGATCTGATGATTGGCGCTTGGTCACTTTTTTCTTTGGATGGGTTTCACCAACCTGTTCTGGCCATGCGCCAATTTCCAGTTCTTCCTATTGACAAAACGTATCCGTATAACTTATTTTCAAGCCTTCGCTTTCCAAGAAAATTTCTAGGCAATAACGGAAACCTTCTCCAGACCTTGGTCTCTCAGGATCTTGTCAGCAAGTGCAAGAAAAGCTGATAGATAGATTGTTTATTCGTTATTATTGGCTATGCGCATTCCGACGGTTATGAGCTGCCGCTCGGAGGTCAGATCATTTCGATTATTTTAGTCTTGACTGAAATATTTAAGGTTACTATAATGGGGTGGGAGGATTGGCCGATGAAAGAAATTGACAGTCCTGATGGTCATGATCAAGTTCCTAAACTCGGCCCGGAGTTGATCGCCTTCATCGAAAGCATGGGCATCTACTTCGAAAATCAAGGGATACCGCGCATCGGAGGGCGCATCCTGGGGCTGCTCATGATCACCCACAAACCTCTTGCAGCCGAGAACATCGCCGCCCTGCTTAAAGTCAGCCGGGGCAGTATATCGACCAATATTCGCCTCCTCCTGATCAGCGGATTGGTCGAAAAAGCTTCTTTTCACGGTGACCGCACCACGTATTATCTCTTTTCCGAGGTGGGCTGGGAGCAGCGAACAGAGGCCGCGATCCAAACCGCCTACGACTTCAGAGAAGTTGCTAAACAAGGACTCAAAGCCTTACCCCCCGCGGCTCCCGCCCGACCTCGCCTGGAGCGGGCAATCCAATGGAGTGACCTGCTCATCGAATATTTCGAAAAGGCTCAGTCTGAATGGCGCGTCCGGGAGCCCTGATCAAGTCTGCAACCTTTGCCGGGAGGACCTCCTGGAAGGATTTTCCAAGCCGGCACTTTTATTGGAAAGGAGTTTAAGCATGCAACTGTATCTTCGGATGGCGTGGCGGAATATTTGGAGGCACCGGCGTCGTACCGTGATCGTTGTGGTGGCCCTGGCACTCGGGCTGTCCTTGATGATCCTGTACGACGGATTAATCGATGGTTTCCAAGAGGCCATTTACAGCAATGCCATCAAAGTGCTGGGCGGCAATATTCGGGTGCATGCGCAGGGTTACAGCGAAAGCACAGACAGCCTGCCTCTGCTCCCTCTGGCCAACGATCAGGCAGTGATTCAAGCCGCCCGATCGAATTCCAATGTAGTTGCAGCTACACGCCGGATCGAGACCGGGGGCCTGGTCACGAACCGTGAAGGCGCTTTTGCTGTCGGAATTATCGGGATCGAACCTGAGCAGGAAGCACCGATCAATCCGATCGCCCAGCATGTCACCGCCGGTCGCTACCTGACCAGCGCGGATCAGGACTCGGTCCTGATCGGACGAGGCCTTACGGATCAAATGGATATCCAGCTCGGAGACCGTATCACGCTCGTCGGCCAGGCTACTCACAGCCAGATGCGCCAGCGTACGATGACGGTCATCGGCATCTACGACCTGGGCATGGCTTCGCTGGAGCAGCAGACCCTATATATCTCCCTGGGGGAAGCCCAAAGCCTGTACGGCCTGATCGGCCAGTCCACCGAAGTGGTATTGACCCTGAAAAAGCTGGGCGAAGAGCCAGGGGTGATCGCAGCCCTGACCCCGACCTTGAAAGGCTACGAACTCGAATCCTGGGCCCAGGCTTTCCCCGACCTATCAAACACAGTCGGCGCAAAAAATGAAGTGATGGATGTGTTCAGCCTGATCATCCTGCTGATCGCGGCGATCGGGGTCATCAATTTACTGCTCATGGCTGTTTATGAAAGAACGCGCGAGATCGGCCTGCTTTCCGCAATGGGGCTCAAGCCGCGCCAGATCATGCTTCTATTCGTCCTGGAAGGTGCCATGCTCGGCCTGATCGGGGTGTTGGCGGGCGCCGTCCTGGGCTATGGATTCACCGGGCTTCTGGGAATAGTGGGCATCGATTACAGTCAATTCACCAGCCTGACCACCTATACCGCTCTGATCAGCGGCCGGGTCTATCCAAGCTTTGTGCCGGGTTCGCTGCTCACCCGCGGCCTGCCGGTCCTGATCATTGCGATCCTGGCTTCCTTATACCCCGCCCGTGAAGCCTCCCGCCATGAGCCTGCAGAAGCTTTGCATTATGTTTAAGCCCCCGGGCCCTATGGTTCAAAGAGAGATCCCATGTTCCAATTAATCAAAATGGCTTACCGCAATCTGAACCGCAACCGGAGGCGTTCCATCCTATCGGCTCTGGCGGTTTCACTCGGATTGGCCTTGCTGCTCTTCATTGCCGCCATCCTGCAAGGAGAGATCCAGGGCTCTCTCCAAACGTCGATTCAACTGGAGAGTGGGCACTTGCAAGTTCGCGCCGCCTCCTATGTGGAAGAAAAAAGTAGCCTGAAATGGGATAATCTGGTTGCCAACCCGGACCAGCTGGTTGCACAGATTAAAACGATTCCAGAGGTCAAAGTGGCAACCCCGCGCTTGTTCGCCAGCGCGATCCTGAACTCTGGGAACCATTCGACCGGTGTCCAGCTGATCGGGATAGATCCACTTTCAGAGGCGAATGCGCCTTACACCCAAAGCCTGGTGGCGGGAAAGTACCTCACCCCCGATGACCAGTCTGGCATTTACATCGGTCAGCCGCTGGCCGACAAGCTGAATGTCAAGGTCGGCGATTCCGTTGACTTGGAAGCCAATACCTCCAATGGCGATGTGGTCGATCAGGCATTTACGATCCGCGGCCTCTATTTAACCCACACGCCAACCATTGACCAGAGTGTCATCTTCATGCCGCTGGCCAAGGCCCAGGCGATCACCCAGACCCAGAACCACGCCAGCGCGATCGTTATCCTTTTGAAGAATCAGGACGAGGCTCAGTCCGTTGCTGCTGCCATTAAAGGGTCGGGCTATCAGGTATTGACCTGGCAAAAGATGAACGAAGTGATCCTCACAACCGAACAACTGGCCAACGGATACATGATCCTCATCTACCTGATCGTACTGGCTGTGACGGCGACGGTCATCGTGAACACCCTGATCATGGCGGTCTTTGAACGGACCCGGGAGATCGGCATTCTGGCAGCTATCGGCATGAAGAGCCGCCGCATCATGGCCCTGTTCCTGGTAGAGGCCGGCCTCCTCGCGGTAGCTGGCATTACCGTCGGGCTGGTGCTGGGCTGGCTGATCTGTCTGTACTTCGGTAAATTCGGGTTCTACATCGGCAACATAGGTGCGACTGGCTTTTTGCTGGGGGACCGAATCTACGCCGTCCTGACTGCCCATGATACCGTAGAACTCACGATCGTAGCTCTGGTCGTCACCCTGGTCGCTTCCCTTTACCCGGCGATTATTGCTGCCCGCCTGGAGCCGGTCGAAGCACTGCACGGAAATTAGGAGGAATTAACATGGAAGTCGCTAAAGTCGAAAATGTCACCCGCACTTACAAAGTCGGCGAAGTTGAAACCCAGGCGCTGCGCGGGATCACTTTGAGCTTTCAGAGCGGTGATTTTGCTACACTCACCGGTCCTTCCGGTTCGGGCAAGACCACGCTGCTGCAGCTGCTTGGCTGCCTAGACCAGCCAACCAGCGGGCAAGTCTTCATCAATGGTCGAGAGGTGACACACCTGAACAGGGACCAGCGGGCAGAGCTGCGCAAAGAGACCCTGGGCTTCGTCTTTCAATTTTTTGCCCTCATCCCGACGTTGACAGCCTATGAAAATATCGAGATGCCCTTGCTTTTGAACCGGCAGAACGCGAGCGCTCGTAAGGAGCGGGTCATGCAACTGCTCAAATCGGTCGACCTGCTGGACCACGCCCATCACCGTCCAGACCAATTGAGCGGCGGTCAACAGCAGCGCGTAGCCGTCGCACGTGCGCTGGCCTCCAATCCAAGCCTGATCCTGGCCGACGAACCTACCGCCAACCTGGACACCGAAAACGGCAGACAGGTGATGGACATCATGCAGAAGCTGAACAAAGAAACCGGGGTCACCTTCGTCTTCGCGACCCACGATCCGCGCGTCATCAAATACGCCCAGCGGGTCATTACCTTGCGAGACGGCCTGCTGGTTGAGAACAACGGAACCGAAAAGAAATCCTAGGAGCTAGAGATGAAACATGGGATTTCCATGCTCTTACTGACGGCCCTTGCTCTGACCGCATGCGGCGCAGGCGCCAATTCACCGACTCCCCTGCCCACGATCGTCCTGGTGGGAAACCCCACCCCTACCCCTTCGGTCCAAAGCCTTGGGATCAGCGTCACCGCCTCAGGGATCGTTGTGCCGGCGCAGGAAACGCAGCTGGCGTTCGTAACCGGCGGAAACATCAAGACCGTGAATGTTGCGGCCGGCGACCAGGTCCAGGCCGGCCAGGTGCTTGCACAGTTGGACGACACGCTTCAGAGCATCCAGTTGGCTCAGGACAATCAGACCTTGCTCGAATTGTCCTCGCCAACCGCCCTCGCCACCGCCCAAAAAGCCGTCGCGCAGGACCAGCAGGATCTATACAACGCCCAGGTCGCGCTGAATAACCTTACCGCCCAGCACAGCAACCAGGGCCTCATCCTGAGCGCCCAGGCTGATCTGGTCCTGGCCCAGAACAATTTAAACCAGGCCCAGAAAGCCTACAACCAGGTACCCGGGGACCCCACCGCGAATGCGAACAAGGCCTACGCCTACGAGCAGCTCTACACCGCCCAGCAGAACTACAATCACGCCGAGTATATGTATAACCTGTATACAGGCAAAGCGAACCAGATGACCATCGACGCGGATACAGCACAAGTGGCCTTGGAAAGAGCGAAGCTGGCTGAGGACCAGACCCTGGTTGCGGCCTTGAGCGGCACACAGGTGCCAGAAAATGCCACGGGACCCGGGTATGCTGCGCTCCTGCAAGCCAAACTCAACGTCCAAACCGCACAATATGACCTGGATGCCACGCGCTTGGTCGCGCCTTTCTCCGGGACGGTTGTTTCCGTCAATGCGGTCGCCGGTGAATATGTTGCCCCCGAGACGATAATGTTTGTGATCGCGGACGTTGGACAGCTGCATGTCGAGACCACCGATTTGAGCGAACGGGACATACCCCGAGTCGAGGTCGGCCTGCAAACAACCGTTCTTGTGAACGCCCTGGGGCAGGAGGTTCCAGGTCGGGTCAGCCTCATCTCCCCCCTCGCGGATACGCTCGGCGGTGATGTGGTCTACAAGGTGACCGTTGAACTCGACAAGCTCCCTCCGGGCCTGCGGGCAGGCATGAGCGTCGAGGTGCAGTTCCATTCCAAGCCGTAAAAGACCCAGGTTGGATAATCCCCGGAGCGTGTCTGCTAGGGATCGCAAATACCGAATCGGTCCACCGAGCTGAATACCACCTGAACCCATCTTCATTTGAACGAACAGGCCTCATCCATTGGGGCGTCCCTAACCTTTTCCACTTGCAGATTCAGCTCGGTCTGTTGTCAACCTCCCCAGGTAAATATTAAGTTCCACAGAACTTTATGATAACAATGCGAGGTGCCTCGAAAGGCACCTCGCATTGTTATTTAATGTCATCTAAAGAATGATTCAAGCACGTAGAAGGTAACTATAGCCCACCGGTTAATGAGAGTCTGTCTCCTACCGCACACTAACGATCAACGGGCTGCTGAATCTGCCTGGCCTGGCGGTTTTTGATCCTTTAGGGCCCGGCGATATATGACAACTTAATCAACGATTGGACTGTAGCACCGAAATACCCAGAACGCAAGTTCTAAATCGGGGATTTTGTAAGGGTAGATCTGCGCCGAGAGAGGTTTGGCTGATACTCTATAATTACAATGGATTTGCGTTAATCTCTGTGGTGTAGTATTGTACTTGTGTGTTGCCGGACATGGACCCGGCAACGACGGCTTCAGTCAGCCAGCGCTTGGCTGCGCAATTGAGTATTGATCCGTTGGGCTGACAATAATATGAGTGCGTTATTGTTAGCTCCATATTTGGTGTAAATATGCCCACAAATATTCTATTTTCCAAATTCTTGCGGATGTGCTTTATGGTCAAGCAATAGGAAACCTTATGAGAACGATTGAAACTGTCACCAACAGAGAAAAATACTGGGCAGCTCTCTCATCCGTGCTGGCCATCGTCTTTCTTACCTTGGTGAAGGCTACCGTGGCTATTTTAACAGGTAGTCTTGGATTGTTGGCAGAAGCTGCCCATTCTTTGATGGATTTGGTTGCCGCAGGAGTCACCTTCTTCGCCATAAAGATCTCCGGCCGCCCGGCGGACCGTTCTCATACCTATGGTCATGGAAAATTTGAAAATCTCTCAGCCTTGGTTGAAGTGGTACTGCTTCTGCTGGCTTGCGCAGCCATCTTTTACGAGGCGATTCAACGGCTTTTCTTCAAGTCCGTGCCCGTTAAGAACTCCATCTGGTCTTTCTTGGTCATGGTTATTGCAATTACCGTTAATATTGCCCTAGCGAGGCAGCTCAGCCGTGTGGCAAAGAAATATGACAGCCAGGCGCTAGAAGCGGAGGCGCTGGATTTCTTGAATGACATCTGGTCCTCCGCTGTGGTGATTTTAGGTCTGGGTGTGGTTATGGCTGCCGATAAGTTTAATATCCCCTGGCTGGCAAAGGCTGATTCCGTCGCCGGGATGGTTGTGGCCGCGATTGTGGCCTATTCGGTCCTACGCCTAGGCCGTCGGGCGGTGGGCGAGCTCATGGATGAAGTGCCTGAAAATCTCCAGGATGAAATCGCCCGGGTGGCTAAGCTTCCAGGGGTTGAAGAGGTCCGGCAGGTGCGCGTGCGCCGGAGTGGAGCACAATACTTCACTGATCTGACTCTGGCCGTCAGCCGCAGCACTAGCTCAGAACATGCCCACCAAATAGCCGACCTGGCAGAAAAAGCCGTGCAGGACCTACTGCCCGACGCCAGCGTACTGGTGCATATCGATCCAGTCCAGCCGGAAGATGAGCAGTTGACAGAAGCTCTGCGCGCGTTGGGCGAACGGTTTGGATTGGGCGTTCATCATATCCATATATCTGAAGTGCATGGCCAGCAGATCCTCACCCTTCATCTGGATTTCGAAGAGGAATTGCAGCTCGAGGAAGCCCATACCCGGGCAAGCGCTTTTGAGAAGGCTGTCTCTGACGCATTTCCCGATTTCGACCGAGTATTGACCCACCTGGAGCCAGTGCAAAGGCAGATCAGCAGCCCTACCGAAGCCGCATTCTACCATGATGAAAAAATAGAACAGCTCATTCTCGAATTGCCACAACTCATGGGGGTTCATTGTGAAATCCATGAGGTCACATTCCTCAAGGAAGGAGATCGACTGAATATCTCATTCCACTGCTTGTTGCAAGGTGAGACTTCCATCCAAAATGCTCATGAGTTGTCTGAACGAATGGAAGCTACCTTAAGAGGGGAAATTTCCAACCTGGATAACGTCTTGATCCACATGGAGCCAATGGATCAATAGATCGTTATTTCCACAAGGTCGGTTTAATCACCGTTCTTTCCGCCCTTATTTCCACTTCGGCCCACTTAGGAATAGTTCTTTTTATCGATGCCTAAATCCATTGGGGACAACAAATTTTAAAGACCAGTTGTTATAGGTTAAAAACCTGTGTAGTGCTTTCAACCATCCTCGACCAATTCCTGGGGGTGTAGAACGTCAACGCCCTCAGCAAATGCGTGCGTATAATATTGAACCGCTCCTCGCCATTCGTTGCCTGCGTTTCATCTTGCTTTCATCTTTATATTATATATTCAGCACATCCATAAAATAGGCAAGGAGATATCCATGTCCAGGAAACAAAGAACCCAAGCTCCGGATTTCGTCCAAAAAATAAAAAAGTTTTTTCTATCCGCCTTTGTGATCTTTACATTCTTCGCTTACTTTCTTCACGAGCGATATACGAATTCGGCGAATGCCAGCGCCAGCAATACTGCGGCGATCACAAGTGCAGTTCCAACTGTGGTAGCAACATCTTCGGCGAATGCCAGCGCCAGCAATACTGCGGCGATCACCACTGCTGTTCCAACTGTGATAGCAACATCGCAGGGGGTGGCTTTTAAGAACGGTACCTATACCGGGCCAGTGGTGGACGCATATTATGGTTTAGTACAGGTACAGGTTGCCATCCAAAATGGAAAAATTGCTAATGTCCAATTCCTGGATTATCCTCACGATCGGCGGACCTCGCAACAGATCAACAACCAGGTCATGCCCTGGCTAGTGCAGGAAGCCATCCAGGCACAGAGTGCAAACGTTGACATTATCTCCGGGGCCACACTGACCAGTGAAGCTTTTGCGACTTCCCTGCAATCAGCACTTCAATCTGCCAAGAACTGATCATGAAGCAAACGCGCATTGTCATGGGCATGCCTGTGATCCTGGAAGTTATTGACTCCAGCGTGACCGGGAAAACATTCGATGCCGTATTCGATTATTTTGGATACGTAGACCGGAAATTCAGTACCTACAAGCCTGACAGCGAAATTTCCTTGATCAACAGGCATGAACTTACGCTCGAACAATCGAGCGATGATATGAGAGCTATTTTCATATTGGCGGAGCAAACCCGCCTGGAAACCGACGGTTATTTCGATATCGAACGAAAAGGTCTTTACGACCCATCCGGGATTGTCAAAGGATGGGCGATCTATAATGCGGCCGAAATCTTACGACAAGCAGGCATTGAAAACTATTACGTTTATGCCGGAGGCGACATTCAAGTATCGGGGAAAAACGATCGGGGCCAGGATTGGCGAGTCGGGATTGAAAACCCCTTCAATCCCGCCGAAATCGTAAAAGTCCTTTCCATCCAAAATTGCGGCATCGCCACATCAGGAACATACGTTCGTGGGCAACATATTTATAATCCCAAAAACCCCGACCAACCGATTGCCGAGATCGTCAGCTTGACGGTGATTGGGCCCAATATTTATGAGGCAGATCGCTTTGCCACTGCGGCCTTTGCAATGGAATCTGACGGTATCAATTTCATTGAAAAGTTGGAAGGTTTTGAAGGATATATGATCGATCAACACGGAATAGCAACTTATACAAGTGGTTTTGAAAGGTATGTAAGCCATGCTTAGGTCTATCGACAACCTACTGAACCGGATCACCATGTACCGGCTGGTGCTTTATTATCTGATTTTTCTACTCAGCGCAGCAGTAGGCCTTTCTCTTTTGGGCATATTAAAATACGACGTTTTCGCACTGCTTTTTTCAATCGGTTTCCTGATCGCCGTCTGCTGGGTTGTCAACTGGATCTTTGCCAGAACGTTTGGGGTAGCAGCCAATGTAGAATCGGTATACATCTCTGCGCTCATCCTAGCTTTGATCATCACCCCGTTGCAATCGTTCAATGACCTGTGGTTTCTGGGATGGAGCGCTGTTCTCGCGATGGCTTCAAAATACATTGTGGCAATCAACCGAAAGCACATTTTTAACCCGGTTGCCTTTGCTGTCGCCTTGACCTATTTTACGCTCAACCGGTCAGCCAGTTGGTGGGTGGGTAATGCCCCCATGCTCCCATTCGTTCTGATTGGCGGAATCCTGGTTGTCCGCAAAATCGGACGATCCGATCTGGTGCTCAGCTTTTTGATAACGACCGTAGCCACCAGCATAGTATTGAGTCTATTTGCCAGCGGCAATTTGACTGGCGCAATGCAAAATATCTTTCTCCTTTCCCCATTATTTTTCTTTGCCTTCCTAATCCTTACTGAACCACTGACGACTCCTCCCACCCGAAAATCAAGGATTGGCTATGGCTTGTTGGTAGGCTTTTTCTTTACTCCTCAAGTCCATTTTGGAACGTTTTTCATTACACCGGAACTGGCAATTTTATTTGGGAATGTATTCTCTTATTTCGTCAGCCCAAAAACGAGGATGGTCCTCAAACTTAAAGAGAAGATCAAGGTTGCGCCGGATATATACGATTTCGTTTTTGCGCGCGTCAGGCATTTCGCATTTGCACCAGGACAATATATGGAGTGGACCCTTGGTCACAACCACCCGGATGGGCGAGGAAATCGGAGGTACTTTACCCTGGCATCTGCGCCTACCGAAAAAACCCTTCGGCTTGGAGTCAAGTTTTACCAAAAATCAAGCACCTTTAAAAAAGCCATGTTGAGCATGAATACCGGCGATGAAATCGTTGCGGCACAGTTGGCAGGAGATTTTGTCCTGCCTGAAAATCCAAGACAAAAATGTGTGCTGATCGCTGGTGGGGTTGGCATAACCCCATTCCGCAGCATGATAAAGTATTTGCTCGATACACATCAGCGCCGGCTGATCACCCTGTTTTATGCAAATAAGACCATTGCCGACATCACCTACAAAGATATTTTCGACAGGGCTCAACAAGAATTGGGCATCCAAATCATTTATTCAGTGACCGATAGCAACAATCTACCTTCCTACTGGAAGGGAACAACGGGCCGGATCACCCCGGAGTTGATTAAAAACAAGGTGCCTGATTACCGCCAATGCATATTCTATATTTCAGGCCCAAAAGGTATGGTTGATTCCTTCAAGGAATCACTGAATCAGATGAAAATACCCAGTTCACAAATCAAGACAGATTTTTTCTCTGGCCTTGCCTAAGCATTCCCGCCATTTTCATGGAGGGTTAAAAAAACCATCCTCATTGGCCCGCTGCGCTAACTCAACGAGATAATTCAGGCAAACCCTTAAACTCAAGCTGACACTCCTGCTCTGAGCCTGTTGCATAAATCCCCGGTGAAACTTGCCTGCGCCCCGGATCCAGTCGCCGACCAGGGTCGTCTTGCCGAATCCCGCCGGTGTCGGGAAGAGGGTGTGAATTCCCACCTGGCGGGCGCGTTCGAGTCTATCCAATAAAGATTTACGCGACACCTAGTTGGTTCGCGGCCGCGGGTATACGAGACCTTCGTCTACTATGCCCCCGCCATGCGCGCCCGCCAGATGATCGAAGCCGGGGAGATCGGCGAAGTGCGCGCCGGCCGCTTGCATGTATCCACCGGCACCGATGACACCGCCTGGAAGGTGCCTCTGTCTGCCTGGCTGTGGCGCTTCAACGATAAACAATGCGGCGGAGGTCCCATGGTGTTCGATCACGGCTACCACCTGTTCTCACTCGCCTACTACCTGGGTGGACCGGTGAAACGCGTCTATGGTTGGATCGACAGGACACCCGTCTCCGAGGCGGCAGGGATTGTGAAGATCGATGCCCCGGCCATGATCATCTTCCAGTACGAGGCTTCCCATTGCTACGGCTCGCTGGATATCGAGCACACCCCCGCCATGCGCATCTATTCCCAGTATTATGCCGATGATGATCGCATCGAGGTGATCGGCGAGAAGGGCATGATCTTCATCAACCGCTATACGACGAAGACCGTCGACCTGCCGGAATTGATGCTTTTTAAGGACGGCAAGACCACCGCAATCCCGGTCGAGGGTGTGGAATGGCATGACTGCTTCATCGCTGCCACCCAGGATATGATCGAAAAATTAAAGACCGATGGCCAGCCGCGCCTGGACGGCCCCACCGGCAAAGCGGTGCTTCAATTCACCCTGGCAGCACTTCAGTCTGCATCCAGTGGGAAAGAGATCAATCCGAAAGATGTAAGCTGAACCAACTCACCACGCGCCAGACGTTGGGCTCCTCCTATGATCGGGCGTCTGGGATGTAGTGCTTCTCTCACTTCCCTAACGGCTGCTGCTGGGTGATGCAGTGGATGTTCCCACCGCCCAGCAAGATCTCGCGCGCAGGAACGCCAACCACCTGTCTCTGCGGCATGAGTTTCCTGAGCGCATCCAGTGCCTCCCCGTCGTGCGGATCCGAGAAGGTCGGAACGATCACCCCGCCGTTGCAGAGATAGAAATTTACATAGGAGGCAGCCATGCGGTCGCCAGATCTGCGCGGGAGTGTGCCTTCGGTTAGCAGGACCCCCTTGGATTCTGCTTCGCTGATCAGGACCGGCTGCGGCTGGACTATCTTATAGACCTCCAGCTTCCGCCCGCGTGCATCCGAGGCTTTAGTTAGCCGATTAAACGCGTCTAACGAGATCGGATACTGGGGGTCGCCCGTATCCTCGGTCCAGGATAAAGCGACCACGCCCGGGCGCAGGAACGCGCACAGATTGTCAACGTGGCCGTCTGTCTCATCGTTGAAAATTCCCCTCCCCAGCCAGATGATTTTCGAAACCCCGGTGTACTCCTTGAGTACTGCCTCGATCTCCCCTTTCCTAAGCGATGGGTTGCGGTTGTGGTTGAGCAGACATTCTTCCGTGGTGATCAGCGTGCCCTCACCGTCCACATGGATGGAACCACCCTCGAGAACGATGGGGGCCTGGTAACAGTCGATGCCCTCAATCTCGGAGACAACCTGAGGCACCCAGTCATCGAGATCCCAGGGTTCATATAACCCACCTTCATGGCCGCCCCAGGCATTAAACATCCAGTCTACCAGGCGTAGCCGCCCACCAGCATTGACAACAAAAGTCGGGCCGCAGTCCCGCATCCAGGAATCGTTATTCGGGATCTCGACCACACGCACCTGCGCGGGGAGCAGGGTGCGGGCTGTTTTAAGTTGCGTGGGATTCACACCAACGGTGACCGGTTCGAACCTGGAGATCACCGCGGCAACCTCGGCGAACGCGCGCTGAGCCGGCTTGGCGGACTCCCGCCAGTTATCCGGCCGTTCAGGCCAAAGCATCCAGGTTCGGGCATGGGCTGTAAATTCGCCCGGCATGAAGTAGCCATCTGAGCGGGGTGTGGTTTTAAAGGTTGTCGCCAATCCTTCCACTCCTGCTACCCGTCGAGTTTGAGGTTACGGACGAACGCGCTGATCTGCTCCTGGTGGTATGACTTGAGCTCAGAAGCAGCCTGCTTGAGACGGGGATAAACCAGATACACGAGTAAACCCTTCTCGGTATGAAGTCGGTTTTCTGCCTGATCAAAGATGATCGAGCGGGGATGGTCCATGACTTCATCGGTGACTTCGACACCCCGGGAAGCTGGCAGGCAGTGCATGAACAGACAATGGGAGGGGGCATGCCGGAGCAGATCCAGGTTGATCTGATAGTCCGGCATGAACGCAGCACGCCGCTCAGGGATCTGCTCCTCTTGGCCGACCCACCACCATAAATCCGTATAGATAAAATCGGCCTCTTTCACGGCTTCCCGCGGGTCGGAGGTGATGCGCAGGATGCCGCCGGACTCCTTGCAGTTCTGCTCAGCCCATGTGCGCCACTGAGCCGGAGCCTGGTATCTCTCGGGTGCAGCCTGCGTGAAGTGCATCCCCAGGCGGGTACAGATCAACATTAAGGAAGAAAGCACATTGGTCGCATCGCCGATGAACGTGACCTTCAGATCTTCCAGCTTCTTTCCAGCAGGAAGGTGCTCGATCATCGTCATTACGTCACAAACCACCTGGGTGGGATGGTTGTAATCGGTCAGGCCATTGATGACCGGGACCTCGGCATATTTGGCCAGTTCAGTGATGGTTTCATGTTTAAGGGTGCGGGCTTCGATGACATCACACATGCGCGAAAGCACTTTGGCTGTATCATACAGAGATTCCCGTACCCCGAGATGGATTTCCCCCGGTTTGAGATACAGGGCATGACCCCCCAGCTCGGTCATGGCCACTTCGAAAGAAACACGCGTACGGGTGGATGGTTCTTCAAAGATCATGGCCAGGGAGGCATCCTGGAGCAATTTCGGGCTGCAGCCCTGCTTGTCGGCTGCCTTGATCTTACGAGCGAGATTAATGATGTCGAGCAGTTGCGGTTTGGTGTAGTCCTGCGTGTCGATGAAATGGCGCAAAGACATAACGATGTTCCCTTCGATCCGGAGAAAGGATGATCCTTCACTATCTTAGCACGGAAAATCAAATCGTTCGCATGGGAAGCCACAAGGCGGAGGGTAGCCTGACCTGACCCCACCGGTTTCTAACCCGAATCCGAAGCTGTCCAACGAACCAGAGTCATCCAATAATTAAGGAGCCGGGTCAGGAAATGCTTAAAAACCACGACTGTACCCAATCCGAACATCCCGGCCCATGCAACCATCCCGTGACACTCCGGATACCCAGCTCTCAGGCAATAACCGTCGCGCTCGATGGCATCCAGGACGCGCTCAAACCGGGCAGAATACCAGTATCCGGCCAGCTTGCAGCGTAGGACTTCCAGGGAGTCGATATAGGCCTTGCCATCCACCAGACAGGACCTGGCAAGAACCACCTGCTCACCCACCCAATCGCGGACCGGTTTGGTCTGGAGTTCCGCCGTGTCCATACCGCGCATATCGAGGACCTCCAGGGGGATGTTGAAATACCCGGCCGGGAGGTCCCTCCGCAGGTCGCGCAGCATGTGCGTCAGGTGGGCCCCGGTGACCGCCAGGCAGCGGTCACGAGTGCGCGGGTAGGGATATCCATTCCCGATAAAATACTGGATGCCGTCCATGACCGCGGTAGCCAGACACGAGGTATAGGCAGCCAGTTCGCTCCGGCTGACAGGCTGACCGGCACGGCGCGCATCAAATTCCAGCACCGACATGAAGTTATCAATGAATGATCGCAGGCCACTTCCCCGACCCTTGGAATGGGCAATCACGTCCACCAGCATCTCCTCTTCGGGGGATAGGTTCCCCGGTCGATCATCCTGGTAAAGTCTCTCCATAAGGGCCCGCTGGGAATGGATAAATTCCATCCGTTCGGTGGGCTCTCGAAGGAAGATGTCAATCCGGTCATCCGCCCAGCGGAAGTAGGCATATGCTCTCAGGCAATCTTCGACCAGATCACGATCGGCAAGGAATGTGGCGGTGAGGTAGGATTGCTTGCTGCTCTTCCAGGTGATCTTGCGGGCCAATTTGGCGGTCATGTTCATATCGATATTCTCTCCGTTCAATAGGTGTTCCTCTCCCAAATTCCATGGCTTTTAAAACTTCCCAACCAGCTACCCGGATCATGCCTGTGTAAGGCGGCCACCCTCGGAATCTTCGAGCATGCGTTTCGCAGCTAGTCGTGCGGAAGTAAGCACGCTCGGGATGCCAGTCCCAGGATGAGTGCTCGCCCCAACGAAATACAGATTGTGGTAGCGCGCATGCTGGTTGTGCGGTCGCAGGTACCCCATCTGGGTTAGCTTATGGGAGAGGCCATGTGCGGATCCGAGCGTCAGGTTGTAACGGTCCTGCCAATCGGTGGGTACAAAGCTCACCTCTGTCCGGATATGAGCTTCGAGGTCCTCCAGGCCGATCCGCGCCAAGCGCTCGAGCACGAACGACCTGGCCCTGGCCTTTAACGCCGGCCAGTCCTGGGGACGATCCCGGCAGATATGACCGACCGGCACCGCCGCCACCAGGACATCATGCCCGGATGGTGCCATCGAGGCATCCAGCCGTACAGGCGCATGGATGTAGAAGTTCGGCTGGTCAGGCATGCCGCACTGCTTGAAGATGACCTCGAAACCTCGACGATAATCCCCGGAAAAGAACAGGTTGTGCGGCCCCAAAGCAGGGTATCGCTTGTCTGTCCCCCAGTAGAACATGATCGTCGAGCATCCATATTCCTTGCGATCTATCCGGTCTGCGGTCCCATCCTGCGGGAGCAGGTCGCGGTATACATACCCCAGGTCCGCATTCGCTACAACGAGATCGGCAGGCAGGCTGCGTCCGTCTGCCAGAGCAATGCCAGTGGCACGTTCTCCATGAACCAGAATCCTTGCGACCGGAGACCGGTACTGGAACTCCACCCCCAACCTTTCGGCAATGTCCTTCAGCGCCTCGACGATGCTGTACATTCCTCCGCGGGGATACCAGAGCCCGTCGGCGAGCTCGGTATACTGCAGGAACGAGTAAGTTGCTGGCGATTCGAACGGGCTGAGGCCCATGTACATGTCGTGAAAGGTGAAAGCTATCTGTAAACGCGGGTCCCGGAAGAATCTCGCCGCATAGCGGGTATGCCGGGTGAGCGCCTTCAAGTGCAGAAAGAGGATCATATTTTGTGGGCTAAAAAAATCACCCAGACTGCGAAAGTCCTTCCCCACCAGCCGGTCCAGAGAAAGGTGGTAATGCTCCCGGCCTTCTATCAAGTAGCGCAACATCTGATCAAAGCTGCCAGGCTCCTTGCTCTCCAGCTGCGTCTCCATACAGTGCAGGTCGGAGGTAAGCTCCAACTGTGTTTGATCCTGGAAATGAAGGTGGTAGGTTGGATCGATGCGCTGCAGGGCTAGGTGGTCCTCCAGGTGCTCGCCAAGTTCGGCAAAGGTCTGCTCATAGAGCTCCTTCATCAAGAACAAGGTCGCACCGGTATCAAATACATAGCCGCCGACCTCCATCCTTCCGCAGCGACCTCCCGCCTGTTCACATTTTTCTACAACTTTTACCCGAAATCCACTCTTTGCTAGACGGGCAGCCGTAGCAATGCCCCCGATCCCGGCGCCAATAATGACCACGCTCGGCCTTCCTGACTGGACATGCATAACCGATCCCCTTCCACTTTCGGCAATCGCTCACAACCTCAAAGGCAGCGCTCTTACACCTCAGATATATACGCACTTGAGCATTGCCACGTTCCACACACAAGGACCGCAAATCCAAGAACAGATCGCAAGCTCCACTGTTAACGTTTGAGAGCCAGGGGCTCCAGACCTGGCTCTCAAATGGGAGGAGAAGAGAAAGGGTCGCAGCGGTATGTTACCCCTCCCCGTCACCCCCTGCTTGACGGCTGACCTGTGTTTCCGCTACGCCTGCCCGATAATTCACTCAGCATCCATTAATCTCTGAGAAGCTCTCCTCCCTGGGCGAAATCCATGGTTGAGGTTCCCCTTCTTTGCCTTTATGACTATACGCATCCTAAAGGGAGAGCGGTCATAATCTCGCGGAACCGTCCAGATTCAGCCCTATCTCCGGGGCGCCAACTCACATCTGCTGCGGCATCTCGATTTCACAGAACCTGCGTCGCAACCTCCAACATCACAATCGCAGAACCCGGAATCACTCCCATATCCACCTTTTCTTCAATCGATAGCCGAGGTGCGAAGGGCGATCTAATCCTAGACACAATTTCTTAATTAGACTATAATCTATATAGATATTTATCTATATAGACAAACGTCTTGTATGGAGGTTTATATGTTAAATCCTTATATCCTGGGTCCTAACCGAAAATTTCCAAAAGGCTCCCGGATCACAAACAAAGGGCTAAATACACAAGACAATGGATGCCATGCCAAACAGCCAGTTTCACCAAATTCATTGACCTTGCGACTGGGAAGGCTCTTGATTAGAATGGGCAAAGAATTGACCGGAGAAGGAATCGTTCCTAAGGGCACGGAAGATTCAATGTACCCGGTTAGTCAAGACAAAACCCGGCAAGCCCGGCCTCGACGCTTGCACCATGCCTGAAGGTTACATGCCAAACCCGAGAAATCTTCCGGAACCAGCCTCATGAAAATGGACGGACGATTTCTCAAAGATAATTTCCAGGTAAAACACATGAAGGGGAGTGTTTGATGGACCAAACCCAACCCCCCACCGACCCCACCGCCCTGGTGTGGGATGTGGGCACAGCTTACGAACTCTTCGTGAGCTTGCAAGTCCTGCATGAGCCCGAATATTATGAGCTGCGTCCTTCCTGGGCAGCCGGGATTCGTTCCCGCATTCCCTCGATTGAACGGACCTTCCTGGAAGAAGTCGTACCATTCCTCAACCTTCCGCTAGGTTGGATATACCGTCTCCCCAAACCAAAGGATGCCCGCAGCGTATTTTATGCGCTTAAACAGATCGAACCTGCCGATCGAGGCATTGTCCTGCTCGACCTCAAGCAGGGTCTCAGGCCAGAATCCAAACGCTTATTGGAAATTGCCAAACGGCGGACATGGGACAAAGATGACCTGGCTGCCCTCGCTCCCATCCTGTGCAAGGAAGAGCCCATACAAAGCGAAGAGGCATTGATCAAGTATCTGGATCGATGGTCGCACCCAGACGATTTTGGAAAGATGCTCCTGCTGGCCCTGCAGGCTTACAACCTGGCCTTTTTTGAAAAAGAGGAGCAGCGCGTCGAGCCGATCCTGCAGGCAGGCCTTGAACATGCTCGCCAGCTTTCCGAGCGGCTGAGTGTTTTGGAGCTGATTACCGAACTCTCCCAGGGTTTTCTACCCACGGAGGAGATTGGGAAGGAATTAATCGTTGTTCCGGATTTCTGGATGACCCCTTTGATCAGCCTGGATAAAATCAGCCCTGACCAAAAGCTGTTCCTTTTTGGCGCCCGGCCATCCACGACATCGGCCATCCCAGGCGAACCGGTCCCGGACGGCCTTCTGAGGACGCTCAAGGCACTCGCCGACCCTACTCGCTTGAAAATCCTCCGGTATCTCTACCAGGAAGAGTTGGGGCCTTCAGAATTGTCCCGTCGCCTCGATTTACGCGGGCCCACCATCATCCATCATCTCCGGGTGCTCCGTCTCGCCGGACTGGTCATTCTCACCCTGCGGGGACAGGAAAAACACTATCGGGCCAGGCTCGAAGCATTGGATTCTACAATTCTCGATCTGAAGGGGTTTATCACCAATCTTACGGACGAGGGACATCCTTCCCTAAAGTAACTCCACGCCCGGATTCAGCAAAGATTACACTTGAGTAATTTTCACATGTTTAATCTGTACCAGGATCACTGCTGATAGGATAATTCCACATCCGACGACCTGCACGGGGAGAAGCATTTCATGTAAGAACAACCAACCGAAGAAGGCGGTGAATACCGCTTCCAAACTTAAAATGAGAGCCGCATCGGACGCGGGTGTGTGTTTTTGCCCTACCACCTGCAGGGTAAACCCAATGGCGACTGAAAAGACCGCCGTATACAGGATGGCCGGCAATACAAATACCATATCCGCACGCGAAGGTCGTTCAAAAAAGACACCCGTTATCAAATTGAGGGTCCCGCAGACCAGATACTGTCCCAGGGCAAAAGGTAGGGCGTCCATTTGTCCCTGGGATTTCCCAACTACAACCACTTGCAATGCCCAAAAAAACGATCCGACCAGGATCAACAGATCGCCGGGATTGATCCTGAAGGTTCCCGCGGTGCTGAGCAAGAATCCTCCCAGGATTGCCATCAGGACGGCAATACCCAGCACCAGCGATGGACGTTCGCGCCAGAACACCCACAGGATGAAGGGGACAATCACCACGCTAAGGCTTGTAATGAAGGCAGCATTGCTAGCCGTGGTGTAAGCCATTCCGGCCTGCTGGAAGCCAGCTGCTCCATAGAGCGACACGCCGGCCAGGCCAACATAAGGGATGTTCTTACGATTGAAAACTCCCTTGAGCTTGGTCAACGGAAGCAGCAACAGACCGCCCAGCAAAAAGCGCGTCCCGTTCAGGAAAAAGACCGTGCCATGACCGGCCGCAACGCGCAGGACGACAAATGCAGTCCCCCACAAAAGGGTGACCAATACCAAAAGCAGATCAGCTTTGAGACGCATCCGGCTTTACAGGAGACGAGCAGGTCCCTGGATCACTCCTCCGCTTCCCACCGGGCGGTTACCCGCCCAGGCAAAACTTCCGATCCGAGGTCAAACCCTGGTTCACTTCATTCCATTTTCTGAGATTTGGAAAAAGCCGTATCCGGACTATGCCCAAGAAGGGTAGCGGTAGTCTTACAAGATCCAGGTGCGGCCCTGATATTTTCAAAGGGGTATAATATGAATCACTACTGCCCGCGTAGCTCAGTTGGATAGAGTAATGGACTTCGAATCCAGAGGTCGCGAGTTCGAGGTTAGCTACAGGGAGAACTAGAAGAAAATCCGCTTTATCCCCCACATATGGTACTTCGAATGGAGGATAAAATGGAAACAAGAGTTGTAAACCAATGGACTATCATAGAAGATGACAATCTGTCTAGGTGGGTAGAAGGGTTTCTGATAGACCGAAAAGTTCAAAATCTAAGCAGGGGGACACTAGAGTTCTACAGATGGAAGTTAAAAGATTTTATCACCTTCTGTGACGCTAGAACAATAATCAATATTTCACAAATTACTCCCAGTCTTCTAAGGGAGTTTCTACTCGACCTAGAAAATAAAGGACATAATCCAGGTGGAATCCATGCTGGTTATAGAACTGTAAAGGTATTTTTACGATGGTGGGAAAATGAGACTGAACCTAAGGATTGGACAAATCCAATCAGGAAAGTAAAGTCCCCTAGAGTACCAGAAGAATTACTTGAACCCGTAGACATAAAAGTAGTCTATGAAATGATGGCTGCGTATTCCGGTGAAATCGTCCACCGATTCCGGTCCATGCCGTCCACCCAATCCGGTCTCATGGCGTCCAGTAAGTGGGGCGAAGCGACGCTGGTGAAATGATTATATATCAGGTGGACGG
>Ga0187877_1001839_pt1 | contig 20489 bp, 12 predicted proteins | sample June2016WEW_17_1_3_FD_132430 | JGI IMG/M metagenome (GOLD analysis project Ga0187877, IMG submission 132430) | Peatland microbial communities from SPRUCE experiment site at the Marcell Experimental Forest, Minnesota, USA - June2016WEW_17_100 | ecosystem: Environmental > Terrestrial > Soil >... | reverse complement strand
GGATCCGTCACAGCCAGAAGGAATACTTGAGCTGAAGCTATGCTGGATAGATCACCCAAGCCGGAGGCAGGGAAGGACGCGGCGGTGTTATCTGTGACCTTGAGAGAGATGAGATGAGCTCCCAGACCCAAAGCGCTAAGGAAAGCTGTTGCGTTGGGCTGCGCCCCCGCAACATCGCCGAATACACCGTCACCGTTGAGGTCCCATAAATAGGACTTAATGAAATCGCCCGGATAGGGACCTGTCTGATGTTTTCCATCGTCCGGATTGACGGATTTCGTCCCATCCAGGTACCACGGTATGACATTCGGGCAGAAATTATACGGCCCACCGGCGTTTGCAGTCGGAGGAATTGGAGGAGTATTGATAAGCACCGTAATTGTAGCAGTCGCAGTCTTTGCTGGGCTGCTGTTGTCCGTAACCGTAAGGGTAACGGGGTAGCTACCCACGGCTGGCCAGAAATAAGTTGCTGATGGTCCGGTCGCGTCGGTGATGCCATCGCCGTTGAAATCCCATTCCCACTTAACGATACTCTTGGTGCTGTCCTGTTGGTATGATCCTGACCCATCGAAATTGATCGGCTGAAATCCTATCCCCGGGTTGGGGGTGGCAGTGGCGACGGCCACCGGCGAGCCGGCCTCGAACAAAGTCTGGCCGAGCATCATGACGGCCCATGCGGTTTCGAAAGGGTCTTGACCATAGGTGTAATAGTGGCCTTCCCAGCTTCCGTCTCCATTTTGGGCAGTAACCAGCGTTCTGGCCACACCATCCGTCCAATCTCCTTTTGATACTTCAGCGCCATACCAATCAATCTGAGGCATTGGAGATCCCGTATAGTCTCGGAGGAACTTTATGGCAGGCTTGGTAAGGCGCATGGCCTTCACAAAGGAGAACATACCATAGTAGTACGCCTTCACTGAACCGCCTGCGCCCAAGCTAGGGGGGTTGCCGAAATTCTGATACATGAATCTCTCTGCTTTATCCCAGCTGGGCATTCCGAAAGCGGGCGAGCCTAAATCGCCACGGCCTATGCCGTCCATGACCATTTGGACCAATCCGGAATTGGTCACTGCATAAGGCCCCCAGATTGGGTACATACTCTGATACCCGAAATTCCCATTGGTTGAATCCTGACTATAATAAAGCCAATTCGGATTCAGCTTTATAACATACGGTGGCAGTTTTGCCCAGCCATTTTTGGTGGCAGCAATTATACCAATCGCGGACCATTGGCTGATGGAGTTGTCGCCCCAAGCTCCCCACGAATAATACCAGCCACCGCCATAGGTGGGATTGCCATATTGTCCATTGGACAACGCGTCGACCATATCCTGAATAATAGCCTGATATGATCTGCCAACAACGCCAGTACCGCCGGTCTGGGCAATCGCCCCCGGTGTGCCACTGGCAATGATGGCATCCATAAGCATGCCATGCTGATAATAATTCGTATCACTATTGGTAATGGCCAAGTCGTTTCCACCGTCATTCCAAATGCCGTCGCCATCGTAATCCTCTGGAATGGCGCCGTAGCTATTGGCGTGGTTAGTGTCGCCGGATATATCGTAACTATACAAGTAAGTGAAAACGGTCTTTAAGCCTCTGGCGACGGTCTCTTTATATGGGTCATTATCTCCAGTGAGGCTCTCGGTGTGCCCATTCACTTCAAATGCATTTACACAAGCTCCGGCTAAGCCCTGAGTGGACGAGAGGCTTGACCAATCCCCATAGTCGATCGAGGGTGTGCCTGCGGTCCACCGAGTTTGATGTGTGTGCAGAAACCAAAGCCCCTCGTCAATAGCCACGTTAACTTCGACATCCAGCGTTTTGCTACGGATGGTAACATAATACTTTTGAGATCCTTTCTCATCGGTGGTTGTGTTGTGCACCCAAAGGGTAGCGGTCTGGGTTGTCCCTAGACCAGTCGAATAAGCGTGAGTGGCACCCAGGTTGTAATTATCGGTTACGACTGCCGGCGAAGTCGAGTTTCCATCACCAAAGTCCCACCAGAATTCGATATTGCCCCCGCTTACGTCGGTGGTCCCTTTGAAAGTGATAACCTTGCCGATCCATGTGTCATGTGCGATCAGGGGGTTCGTCGAAACCCAAGGTACCGTCTTTACAACCGGTGTCGCAGCCAGCGCCGTACCTGTGCTAACCAGCAGTGCCAGCACAAATGAGGCTATTGCAATAACACTTGCGGATTTGCCGCCTGTTTTGAACATAACTTGCTCCTTTTTCCGATGTCTCAGATAGAATTGTCCCCGAAAACAAACGCCAAGCGAGGAGAACCAAGCCTGGCGTCTTTGGATTCAAAATGTCGCTTCAAAGTAAGATATTCCATACGAGGCGCTAAGGAGATCAGCATTCTAATCCCCCGTTGCTTGAATCATTCCTCAAATTACAGGCGGCTCCGGAATCCTGTGGAAAGGGCGACTACTCCTAAGCCTAAGCCCAGGAGAACCAACGTGCCTGGCTCCGGAATTGTCGGCGGACCCGCAGTGGTCAAACTGCTATCAAAATATATACTCGGCGTGCCGAGAAGACCCGTATCCAACTGGTCTACCTGCCGCAGATAGAATCCGGAAGTCGGTAAGGTCGTCCCAAGGTTGAAAGTCAACATGACCGGATTGGATGCCACGTTAAAACTCCAGCCGATTGCAAATGCGACATCACCGGGCATCGCACCCCAAATTGAATTGGTTAGCGTGCCCGCGAGTGCATCATCCGCGACTTGCGGATTGGGATATACTGACTCGCCAGGTCCAATTTCCCAGCTCTGGCCGGCCGCTGGAAGAGCGACGGAGACAAACCCAACCTCATTATCAAAGGGGTTGGGGGGGGTTGCCAAATAATCCTCAATGTCGAGATCAAAGAATCCAATTACGCTATAGCTACCCGCGGCGGAAAAGGTAGCGGTGATCGTGCCCAGGGTGCTGTTTGGCGTGCTGAAATCGAATCCGCTTGTGTTGAAGTTGGCGAATAATCCAATATTTGAACTATCGATTGTCTGGGTGCCAACCTGGAAAAAAAAGTCGTTAATGTAAATGTTGGCTGCGTTGGCCACGGAGCCGACCAAAACCATTGCAAACATTACAACTGTTAGCTTCTTCATAGCGCCATCCTGTCTCCTATCGGTGCTCAATAATTACCATTCTCGTTTCCGTGTTGTGCACCTCGTCCAAATTACCCCGGAAACGGAGCGGAATGCAGATTCTTGCGCAACATTCTGCGCAGGCACGACATTCCTACTCAAAGATTCAAGAAGGCCACTGGGACAACGAGAGGCGCTAGATGTGGCTCTTCCTCTTCCTGATTCCTTGAATCATCTTCATTAAATAATCGAGCAATTTACGGTCCAGAAACCAGGATTTTGCAAAAACTATGGGGGTAACGACGATAATTAAAAGAAAATACGTTGGTTATTGTTTAGTAAAATATCCTCTCGCTGTTTCTTGTCACGATTATTATGTGGTTGGAATGTAAAGAATTGTAAAATTCTCCGACATGTGACTGCACTCGTCCGGTAAGTATCGTGCGCATATTCCTTTGCAAACACATATAGATAAGCCTGGTTTTGAGGCTGTGTAAAGAAAACCGACACCGGCTGATTGCCTGGACAGGTTTTGGGATGCAACAGGAAGCCATGATTTTTCAGATGAATACCGGGATTTTTGACATTTTTCGATAGCGGTCTTGGAGCGTTAAAGCAATGTGAATGGCAGGAGTTTTTGAAGGGGAATCCTCATGGCTCGGATCCAAACCTCCGTTCCGGGAGTCCTTCCCTCTGGCCAGGACAAAGTGCTGCCATTCGATGAGGCGGCGGGTCCATGATCCGGCAAGATCGGAGGTAAATGCTACGGTCTTGCCCAGCCCGAAACGCAAGCAACCGGGAATCGGGTCGTCGTTGTCGGCGGTGATCAGGACTTTCGAGAGCTTCTTCGGCGTCGTGGCAATGTAGCCGGTCAACTCGGGAGCAATAATGGTCAGCGCCCGTTCCAGCAAGCGCGCCAGCAAAGTCCGGCTTTTCCCACGGCCCGGCTCGTGGGGATTGAATGCGTTCAGAAACACCCTTGCGTCAATGGTATAGCTCGCCATGGCTTGATCCTAACGCCGCATGGAGGAGAGAAGCCCGGCGCTGGTCTACTTCGAACGCCAGCGTTTGCCGATCATGTCGCCCAGACGAAGCAACTCGTCCCAGTTTGAAGTTCCGCCTTCAGCTCCCGGGGCCTGGGCCGGACGCGGTTCATCCAAAGGCAACAGAATCCCTGCCGGCCGCCCATGGTAGGTGATCAAGTATCGCCTCCGCCGCTCCCGTACGGATCGCAGGGTTTCCGATGCCCGCGCCTTTAGCTCCCGGATGCCTATTTCATTCACGATTTGTGACCTCATTTGTGACTACAGGCTGGTATTTCATGTCGACCCTGCCAAGCGAAGCTGTTTAAGTCCTTTTTTGAAAACCGGATCGCACGACCAAATGGCAAGACGAACTTCCAAAGGCTTCTCAAAGTACTCAAAGAATCTCCAAGAGGCGTCAGCTGGTGCGGTTAAACAGTCATGCGGAATCTTCTCTTGCGCACGAACCCTCGTTGGTCCGCAATATCCAAAACAAACAGCAGCAGAGCTGCCAGGACCGCAATTTGCCAGGCGTCAGAATAGCCGGAGGTCCGCGCTGCTTCCAATGCCGGAGTGCCGGTCTGTTCCAGGATTCTGCCGTTGGTCTTGTCAGCAAGCGTGGCGAGAAATGGTCGATCGGAAGTTTGCTGTTTGTCCTCGGGGAATCTCGAAAGATTGAAGCCGAAGTGCAAAGAATCTCCGGCGCCTGGCCCCGGTCCTGAGGCCACGGCTGAAAAGAGATAGGCGCCCTTGCCGCGCAGATCAAATCGGGCTTCATAGCGGCCGGATGCCGTCTGCTTCAGGTCGATGTCTTGCGTTTTTCCGTCGGGAGCCTGCACGCGGGCCGCGAACTTCAGCATATTGAGGAAACGGCCATCGGGGTCAAAGGCGTCGACAACGAGAGTAGCCGCGTCATCTTTCAAAAGCACGGTGGGATGCAAGCGTTCGTTCTGCACGTCACGGCTTGTCCAACGAACCATCTGAGCCCACATCCGGGCGAAATACTCCCAACTGACCAGGACGCGTGTCCACGGCGTGCCAAAATCCGTGGCAAAGACCAACGATTTGCCCAGGCCGTAGCGCCAGCAGGCCAGAATGGGATCGCCGCTGTCAGCGGTCAAGGGGACATCCGCGAGGTTCTTCGGCGTGGTCGCCACATAGCCTGAGAGTTCGGGGAACCCGGCTTGTCCCAGATTCCTGAGGATTTCATGGTCCGCCGTCTGTTTCGGCTTGAAACGCCGGTCGACAAGCCAGCTTCCAGAGATCAACATGGCTTCCCGCTTGAAAATGTCCGGCAGATCCGTGCCCGATTGAGTGAAATAGGAACGTCCGTGCGAACTCTGAGCAAGCTGTTTCATGAAATCCTGATCGACGTCGGCGCCGATGCCGACTGCCGACAGTACGATCGGCGATCCGGACACCATGTCGAGCAGCGGCTTGCGCTCACCGGGCTCCGCCTGTCCATCCGAGAGAAGCAGCACGTACTTTTTTTCCGCCACCGAGGTTCCGAGCCATTGATACGCCATTTTGACGGCAGGCAGAATTGCCGTTCCTCCTCCGGCAACCAGGCGGCGCAGGCTCGCATCGATTCCGTTCCGATCGATGCCCTGGTGCAGTGGCAGCACCGGTTGCGGGACGCGATCGAAAGCGATGATTCCGAGCGCATCCTCAGGCGTCAGCAAATCCGAAAGCCGCAGCACCGCATCCTTGGCCATGTCGAGCTTGGACACCTTGCGCTGCTCCATTCCCATGCTGCCGGACTTGTCAATCACCAGGACGACCGAGAGCGCGGGTTTCTTCTCTCGTTTCCTGAGCGCCATTTCAACGGGCAGAACGCGCTCCACGGGGGTGCCGGAGAAACCTCCCGGACCAAAGCTGGCGGCGCCGCCGGTCATGATCAAGCCTCCGCCCGATTTCTCCACATAGTCGGCAAGCACACGCATCTGATCGTCCGTGAATGATCCCGCCGGAGCATCGTCCAGAATGACGGCATCGTAAGGTTCGGCTTCCTGCGCAGTCTTGGGCGCCGAGCCGGGTACATTGGTCACGACATCAAAACCCTGGCGTTTCAAAATCGCATCGAGAAATGGCGTAGGGTTCAGGGACAGATGCAGGATCCTGGTAGTTCCAAAGGAATAGACCACAAGCCCCGCCTCATCACTGTCACTGGAAAGGGCGTTGTCTGCATTCTGAGCCGTGACGCGATATTGGTGAAGACCCGGACTCGAGAGCCGCTCCTCGATCTGGAATGCTCCCGACCCCGAGGCGCCCATGGTTTCGCCTTGTTCCGCAATCAGGGCGGTGTCTCGATAGAGTTTGAGCTGGACGCGCGCGCCTTCGTCCGCTCGCAAAGCAATCCGAATGTTGAACGGTTCGCCAAGTCTGACGCGATCCGGACCGGACACTTCATCCAGAAAAAGTCTGCGCCCGTCGACTTCCGACGCCGTTCCCAGGGGCAGTACGTCGATGATTATGCCCTGAGCAGCGGCCAGCGCGGCTTCCTGCAGGGCGTCGCCCGCGTTTTGATTGCCGTCCGACAGGAGGATGATGTGCTTGGAAGCATCCGGCCTCCCACCGAGCATCGTGCGCGCCAGACCCAAACCGCGGGCCACGTTGGTGCTGGCTGTCCCGGGAGTCGACTGGATTTCAGAAACCACCAGGTTGCGCCGCAGCGGTTGCTCGATCAGTGCTTCTTTTCCGAAGACTACGACTCCGGCCTCATCTTCCGCCGCCATCCCGTGGGCGGTCCGATTCATAAAATCGAGCGCGGCGGATTCCTCTTTCCGCGAGACGCTTTCCGATCGGTCGAGTACAAATACCAAAGCTGTGCGCCTCCTTCCGAACCGCACCTGGATGCTGCTCAAGGCAACGACGATCAACACCAGCGTCATTGCGCGCAGCACTGGGAACCGGCGCGGCGACGCAGTACGTTCGCTCAAGGCTCCGCCTGCCGACCTTCTCTTCCAAACCAGCCAGAAGACGACGGCCATCGGCAGCAGGAGCACAAGATGGGCGGGTTGCGAAAAGCGCATGAACTCCATCATGGCTCCTTCGACCTGTTGCCAGCGTAAGAAAGGATCCACTCAAAAAACAGGACTGCGAGGGCGGTGTAGAGGAGCAGACGCCAGATTTCAGAGCTATTCCCTGCCAGCGTCGCCTGCCTGGCGACGTTTGCATTAGCACTCCAATCCCTGGATAGGGGAGCAATCCTCGACTCAGCGTCGCTAAATAGGTTTACGGCAAACCTCCCGACAGACTCGCCGCAGCGCACCGTGTAGATTCCCGTGGCCTCTGTCCCGGAAAACGATAAGACTCCCCCGGTGACGGGGGCCGCGACCACGCCTCCTTGCGGCGTCGCAATGGCAGCTTCAGACGAACGGCCGTCAGCGGGTATGCGCCAACCCAAAGGGGCTCCGGCCTCAACCTGGTTGCCGGGATCTCCCGGAGCGCCGCTCAGCCAGTTCAGGATGTTCGAGATCAAAACGGGAAAGGAGACCGTGAGCGGCAGGTTCGAGGCACGAATGTCGAAACCGAGGTTGACGGTTCTGGCAGCGCCATCTTCAGACGCCGTCAACAGCGGCTTCCCCATGCCTTCGATCAGAACGGTACCCAAAGCCGGCACGGCGAGCGGTATGGCTTCGTCGATCACTATGTTTGCAGGATCGACAAAAGCGGCGATCGGATGCTCCGGATGAGGCAGAACCAGATTGCGCACGTTGCGCAAGGCTGCCTTGGGTTCAGCTGCCGCGCGGGCAGGGTTGCTCAGGATCAGGTAGTTTCCTGCAGGCAGATTGGGGGGCGCGAAGCCGTCGAGGACGATTACGTCATATGGTTTCTGCAATTCCGCAGTCGAGCATTCGTCAGGCCGCTTGATCGAAAGCTTGACCTGGGGGTTCACCTGCAGTGCTTTCTCGAGAAAGAGGTTTCCCACAGTCCCCAGCAACACCGAGATGGTTCGAGGGTAAATCACGGCGTACGCCTGGTTGTCCGCGTCCAAATCGTCTCTGACATCGATGCGCGCCTTGAGAACTCCCGAGCTGCCAGGGGGAACTTCCGCCGTGAAAGACCTGCGTTCCTGCGCGTGGAGATTGACCGCCTCGCGCCTCAGGATGGATCCTTCGAGAGACAGCTCGAACTCAAAGGCCTGGGCGCGCTCCGAGAAATTGGCAATCTCAACATAGATCTCCTGATCGTAGGCGCTGAATGGATTGCTGCGCACTGCCAGCCGGCTGATGCCGACGTTGTTGCCGGTATCTCCGGTCTGGATGTAATGGACCCTTTCGGACAACAATGACTCCGGGAGCAGCGCCGCCTGGGTTCCGTCACTAAAGACGAACACTTGGTACGGTTCCGACTTGGGGATGGCGGACAGGCCTAGGATCACGGCTCCGTAAACATCCGCAGGCGCCTGCGTGACCGTTATCGAAGCCAATGCCCGCAGCAGCGCGTTCTTGCCGGCGCCCGGATAGCTGTCGACGATGGGTTGCGCACGCGCCTGAACGAGGAAGACGCGATCGTTGCTTTCCACTTGATCCAGGAGAGCCGCGGCCTTGGCGCGCGCAAGCTCGAATCGGGTCTTTCCTCCTTCTCGCGCGCTCATGCTGGCCGAGCAATCGAGCACGAGCACGATCGACCGGGGCGCGGAGGTCCAGAAGCGGATTGCAGGGCGAGACAATGCCAGGACGCCCGCCAGCACGAAAAGAATCTGCAGGATCAGGAGCAAGTTCTTCTTGATCCTTTGCAGGATGGGGCGTACCTCTCTGGTGGCGCCTTGAGAGTTCCAGAGCTGCAGATTCGAAACCCAATGCACTCGCCGGGACCGGCGATAGAAGTGAACAAGGAGGAGCACGCCGATCAACAGCGAATAAAGCAGGGCGATCGGGTTCAACAGCGTCATGTTACAGATCCACTCGAAAGCGACGGAGTTGTTATAGGCAACGACAGATATTCTTGCGCATGCCAGCCCTTCGCAGGCTATCTGAATTCAGTACACTCATCTGTCATTCTAATGGCTGCGCCAGATGCCGGCGCGCAGCAGGCGTACGGTCAATGTTTCGAACGAGAGCGAGGATGTCGCTTCCACGTAGAGAAATCCCTCGCTCATGCAAAAGGCGGCAAGATCGCGCGCATAGGCATTCATTCCCTGCATATAGGCGGCGACCGCACCGCTGTCCACCGTGAGCCCGCGAGTTTCCGCGTGCTCGAGATCCCGCAGTTCGACTTCCTCATCGAGATCGGGATTCAGCTCTTCGTCCGCAAGGATGTGGATGACCACCACCTCAAATCCTGCAAACGCAAGGCAGCGCAACGCATCCTGATATCCTGCACTGCAGAAGCAATCCGACAGCACAACCAGTAGCCCTCGCGTTGAGGCACGCGCGGCATAGGACTTAAACGCCTGCCCAAAATCGGAGACGCCTCCCGGTTTCACGCCGTCGAGCAGCCGGAGCAGATGCAGCAACTGCTGCGAGCCGCGCTGCGGAGTAATCACGCTGTGAAGCTCGCTGGAAAAGGTCGCGACGCCGACGCGATCCTGTCTGCCCAGGCCCACGTAAGCGAATATGGCGGCGAGCTTGCGCGCGAATTCCAGCTTGGCGAGACGTCCGAAGCTCATGGAATTGCTGGTATCCAGCAGGAGATGTATCGCAAGCTCCGCTTCGGCCCGGTACTGGCGCAGAAAGAGCTTTTTCAGCCGCGCATAGATGCTCCAGTCAATATAGCGGACATCGTCTCCATAGTTGTATTTGCGATAGTCCGCAAAATCCACACTGTATCCCGTGGCCGTTCCGGGCCGCCTTCCTGCACCCGGTATCATGCCCGGTGTTCTCGAGACAAACTCCATCTTGTCGAGGATGTGGGCGTGTTTCCGCAGCAGCTCGGTGGAGCTCTCCGGGAGTATGGCGCCTGTCATGTGGGTCGTATTTGTGTCAGCACATCGCTGACGATATCGTCGGCCGTGACTTTGGCGACTTCGCCCTCAAAATTAAGCAGAATGCGGTGGCGCAACGCGGGAGGAGCGATCTCGCGCAGGTCGTCCAGAGAAACGTTGTATCTGCCCGAGGCCAGGGCTTTCACCTTCGCTGCCAGGATCATGCTTTGAGCGGCGCGCGGACTGGTTCCGTAGCTTACGTAGCGACGCACTCGTTCGGTGGCTTCTGCCGAATCTGGATGCGTCGCGAGTGTTACCCTCAAGGCATAGCGCTTCACATCCTCGGCAATCTTCACTTTTCTTACCAGCGAGATCATCTCCTGCAATTCGTCGCGGCTGCAAACGCGCTCGATCTTGGGAGAGTTCTCCGCGGTTGTGAGGTCCACGACACGAGACAGTTCATCCAGCGTCGGGTATGCAACCTTCAGCTTGAAGAAGAATCGATCCAGTTGAGCTTCGGGCAGCGGATAGGTTCCCTCCAATTCAATCGGATTCTGCGTCGCCAACAGGAGAAACGGCATTTCCAGAGGGTGATTTGTGCCCAGAACCGTTACTTTCTGCTCCTGCATGGCTTCGAGGAAGGCGGACTGAGTCTTGGGCGTGGTGCGGTTGATTTCATCGACCAGCACGATATTGCCGAAAAGCGGGCCCCGCTGGAATTCGAAGCGTTGAATGCCCCGTGCATCCTCGATCAGCATATTTGTGCCGATGACGTCGGCAGGCATCAGATCCGGAGTGCACTGAATGCGGGAAAACCGAAGGTCCAGAGCTTCGCTGAGCGTCTTGACAAGCATGGTCTTTCCCAATCCAGGCAGACCTTCCAAGAGCGCGTGGCCGTTGCAGAACAGGCAGATCAGCAGATGCTCGACCAGTTTCGACTGGCCGACGAACGCCTTGCCCACTTCATCCTTGAGGCGGCTATGCAATTCGGTAAAGGCGTTGAATTGCTCCTGCAGTGTTTTCATGCTGATCAGATCCTATGGATGAATCGCTGCAAAATACGCGGCGATGTATTTTCGGAAGCCCGCCGGGATCGCATCCTTTGCCAGCGCTTTTTCAGCGGCCAGCACATTGGCCTGGTACTGGCCCGCAAATCGCGCCAGAAAAGCGGCATCGCTCTTGGACACTGCGACCCGTCCTGATGGCATCCCCTGTCCCCGGGCCGCTCCCGCTGCTCCCGCATCGCCGCGGGCATCGGGCGCGGAGGGCGCCCCGGCAGATTGGCTGTTCGCGCGCCGTTCAAGCGCACGGATGCTTGCGGTTCCGGAAGTGGACGGCGCCCCGGCATTGGCGGAGGCGCTGCCGGCTGTTTGCGGAGCGGATGGGGACGGCTGCGCAGCGCCTGGCGAGATTGGCTGCGCCGGCATGGCGGGGATCGCCGCCTTGGATATCGCGGGATTGCTTTGCACAGGCGCCTGAGGATTCACGGGCGATGCCGCCATCCCGGGCGTAGAGCCGGCCTGCGCCGCCACCGGGGGCGCCACAACGTCAGTTGAAGTTCGCGCAAGTCCTCCGGTCTTTCGCGCCGGTCCCGAATCCGGCTGCATGTTGGACATCCCAGGCGTGGTTGATTGCACCGGAGAACGCGCCGCCCCGGTCCTGGATTTCGCTGCCGCGCCCTTATCAGAAGCCTGGTTGATTGCCTGCCCAAGAAGCGGTCCCGGGTTACCGGCATCACGGAAACCCAGGCGGTTCCATCCGTTCAGAATCTGTAGCAGGGCAAGGCTGGAACAAGCGACCAAGCCCACGGACAAAACCACTTTGGTCGCGCCTCCCAGTCTTATCGGTGCCACGGCCGAGGGATGAAAGTGGATCAGTTTCAGCCTAGCATCTCTCAGGAGCAGCCGATCGATTTCCTCCTGTGGAGCCAGGCATTCATACGCCGTTTCGAGGCGCTGCTCGAGCTTCAGTCTTTGATCCATGAGTTTCGCGCTTGTCTTCGCGGACGGCACCTTGAAAAAAGAGATAAGTGCCGCGGCAAATACGCATGCACAGAACGCCCAACCTGCCACAACCAGCGAGGGCCGGCTCAAACGAGCATGGAAGATGCTGAACAAGGCCCACAGAAAAATGAGACCACACGCGGCCGTGGACAGTGAGTCGACAAAGAGGATCCAATACAGCCTTCGGCGCACCGAGGTCAGCTTCCCAGAGATCCAGTCCGCGTCGGACGTCGGATCCATAGTTGAAAACTGTTCGTTCATGCCCATCTTGCATCCTGTCGTGCAGTTTCGTTGATGTACACCAGTTTCCGGCCGCCGCGAAGCAACAGCAGCGATCCCAAAAGCACAAGCAGCAACAAAAAAATCAGCGTGATCGAAGCATGATCGATCGCGGAAGCCATCGCTACCCATCCCAGACCAAGTACGGCCAGCGCGAGGTAAGACAGAATCCAGGAAACCGCCCAATGTGCGCCATGCATGCTGACCAGGAGCACGAATAGGGTAAGCGCCATCAAAAACAAAAATGTGTCGGCAAGCGACCAGGCAATCTGCAGGAAGCTCGCGGCTCCAAAAAGCCGCATCAGCAATGAGACCGGCAATGACAGGCTCAACAGCTCGGCGAAACAGATACCGAGCGACACGATTCTCCCGAGCAGGAAGTGCCAGGGTGCCGCAGAAGTCCCGGCAATCAATCTCATGAGACTGACCCCGCAATCCAGTCCGGACGCGTGCAATATCATCCAGGGAGCGAGGCCGCCCAGCAGGGCCGCCTGCAAGACCGCAAGACTTGCAAATAATGATCCGGCATTCAAGCTCAGATTTCCTGCAGCAAACATCCCCAGGCATTGCAGCACGCTTGCCGTCAGGAACACAAACAGGTACCCGAGAATGACCACGCGGAGTCTGCGATCCCGCGCAATAAGACGCATGTCTCTTGCGATCAGAGCGCCCATCATGTCAGCGTCCCTCCGGCGCGGATCTCGTCCTGAGCCTCCGATGCAATCCAGTCAGAACCTTCTTGTTGCGCCAGGAGGCTCGTCAAGATCTCCAGAAGATTCATACTAAGGCCTTCCACCTTCATAACCTGCAAAAGACGTCCCTTGTGCAAAAACCCGACCTCATCACAGAGGACTTGCAGGTCGGCAGTCCGATTGCTTGCCATGACCACAGTGCCGCCGCGGCTGCGCATTTCTTTAATCGCGTCGGCGCAGCGCGCGGCTGCGAAGGGATCGAGGTCATTCATGGGTTCATCGAGAAGGAGAACGGCGGGCGCGTGGATGAGAGCGGCTGCCCATGCCAGCTGTTGCTTCAGACCGCGCGACAGCGAACCGATGGGAGCATCCATCTTCAGACCATGCAGCCATCCGTCCGCGGGCAGTGCTGTGTTATCGGCGCTTGACTTCACATTCCTGCACGTCCGGAGGAAATCGAGAAACTCCCGCACGGTCAGAGCGGCATGAAAGTCATGGCGATCGGGCACGTACCCGATCCTGGATCGCACCTCGAAGGGGGATTGGATGGCATTGATCCCATCAATCTCCACGGATCCGGCGGTCGGCTTTCTCAGGGTCGCGAGAATCTCGAGCAGAGTGGTCCTGCCGGATCCGTTCGTGCCCGCCAGGCCGAAGACTTTGCCGCGCGCAACGGTCAGGTCGATATCCGACAGCACCGATGTTTTGTCATGCATTTTGGAGAGGCCATGGATTGAGATCATTTCTGGTTCGAACCTCCCCCATCGTACCACTGTGGTCCCAGATGAAAAATCACAGCTGCCGCGCCGTCCCAAGTCAGGTGGTCATCCTGACTTGTCAGGCCGGGAACCAAACCGTCCAAACTGCAAACTATGCAGTCCCCGATGGTCCCTGTATCAATCTCAGTCTGGTAAGACGCCACGACTCGATACAGAATGCCCGGACTGAATCCGGGAGCCGTTGCGTCCTCTTGTTCCATCGACTGCCGTACCAGCCGGATCTCGTGCTTTGGCAGGATGTCACCCAGACGGCTGTTGCTTCCCGCCCGGATAAGAGTACAAGCCTTTAAGGCGAAACCCGAGCGGTTCGACAGAATCAGCTCGTCTGTCCGCTGCATGGCGAGGAACAATCCTTGATCGGAGAAGCTCTCAATGTTTAAGGTCTGGGTGTTCCAGAGATTCATCTCAATCCGGGCCGCAGGGGCATTCCTTCCCTGAAACTCATAAAGCCGGGTCTTGTCGGGATCGCCCGACTCACCCTGCACCAGATATGCGGAGGGAACCGCCGGGATCAGGCGGAATGTGCCTCTTCGCGGAGCCAGAATGAGGGATTGACTTGTGGAAAAAGCATCGGCGATATTGGGGAACACATGAATCAGGGAGAGTTGCTGTACGGAGATTGCCCCACCATCTGCGAAGGCTCCCAGGACCGGAGACAAGAACGCGAAGAGAAGTGCAATGACAGGCACAGGCAGAAATTTCCATTTGTTTTCCAGGCCTGACATCCTCCTGGGCCACAGCCAGAGTACGATCACCGCCCCGTAGAGCAGAAGAAAAGCGCCCGTGTACCATCCGAGATGACTGCGCGAAACGGGATTCGTGACGCGGTATTTTTCAAATACTTCCTCATCCAGGAGAGAAACCGAAACATGTTCTGTGCTGCGGGGTGCTTCCGGTGTTGTGGCGGACAGTTGAGTCAGATCGCGGATGCTTCGAAATATTCCCAGGCCGCGTGTTGTGGCTTGCTGCGATGCCGCAGGGGTGATTCTGGAGTCCCCATTGGGTAAAACTCCGGAATTGGTCCAACGCGCCGTGCTAGTTCCGTCCCAGCTCACCAGGTTTACGTTGCCTCCCAGCAACACCCATCGTGACAGGGCCGTCCGCTGTGATTCATTGAGCTTGACGGTGTCGGCGGCGTCGATCGTAATGGCATCCACCGCTTCATAGTCGCTCCAATTGTCCGGAAAATCGTCCGGGTTCAGGAACGCCCGCCGTTCGATCGATTGCGTGTCAGCAGACTCATTCAGCGCAGGATAGGCGGACTCTAACGAGGAGGATATCAAATGCAGAGTCTCCTGGTCCGCGAGACGTTGTACGGAAGCATGCAGTAACGTGATCGTCCGTCCGCCCGCGGACACACCGACATCAAGGTTGCGCAGATCCTTAGGGGGCACAACATAAAGGCTAAAGACCTTGCGAGAAGGCGACGGAAGCAGGATCGGTTGGGTGAAAAGATCCTGTCCAGTACGAACGGAGATTTCACATGCCAAGTCCTTCCCTGTGTTTTCGAGACGGACCTTGATCGGCATGCATCTGCCGATTCTGTAATATCCCCCAAAACCGGCGATGGCGCTTCCCCGCACTTCTGTAACGGTTGCGGCGGCATCGTCGGGCAAAACCTCAAGTTTCGGAGTCGCCAGGGACGCATAGCCGTACGTCACCCTAAAGACCAGCAGAAACAGAAGGGATGACCCAAGGCGAATAGTCATAAACTCCGCCCACCCTCTCGCGATGTGAGGCGTCTTCGTGACCCGGTGGGAGGCGGGGGAACGCTTTTACCGCCTGAAAACGCCGACACAAAGACGCCCAACATCATGGTGATCCGTTACTGGAGTACGTTTTCCAGGGCGATGATGGTGAACGCCGTGATCAGTACTTTGTTGTCCTGCCATTCGGTCGGATCGGTATTTACCCAGAATCCTTCCGGATGCTGCAATTCCAGCAGCTTTTTGCCGAGTTCCGAACGCCAGTCGTGCTTCAGGCCCTTAGCATCCGTGATCACAGCGTCGCCATAGGCCTTGAGCGCCTTGGCAAATACCATGTAGTAATAGTAAACGGTTTTTTGGCCTACCCCGGGATTTTCATCCACCGTGTAGTGTTCCTTGATCCAATTCGCTGCCGCTTCGACACGCGGATCGCCTTTTTTCACGTTGGTATAGCTATAGCTGAGCAATCCGGCATAGGTCATGCTGCCATAAGAATTTGTGCCGGTGCCTTGCCAACCCATACCCGGACCATAAGAAAATCCGCCATCATTTCCCGTATAAGACTGGTCGTTGGATTCGCTGCGGTTCTGCACACGCTGGATGAACGTGACTGCACGCTGCCAGATTGGATCGTTGTCTGCAAGCCCGGAAGCCTTCAATGCTTCCATTGCATACTGCAGGTTGGGCAAATCGGCGCGGCCCGCGCCGTTGTACCCGACGCCGCCGTAATTCTTGTCGGTTTTGGGGGTCTTGCCGTCTGCGCCGATCTGGATGCCGGTCATATACTTCTGACCCTTTTGAATCAAGGTTCTGTAATCGGGATTGCCAGCAGCGACCAAGGCCATAACGGCCACTGCCGTATTGTAGTTCTCATGGTCCTTTTCGTAGATTCCGCCGTCCGGTTTCGCCTGCTTCACAATATAGGCAAGCCCATTTTTGACTTCGGGCGCCGCCTTGTGAGCTCCTCCCGGCTGCTTCAAAATGGCTGTGGCAGCTAAGGAGGAGATGCCGGAGTTGTTTTCCCAACTGCCGTCGGTCTTCTGATTCTTCAGCAGGTAGGCAACTCCGCGCTCGATGGAAGCCTCAAGATCCTTGCGCATCTGCGGCGTGATCTGACCTGAGGGCGCGGCAGCGGCCTTCTGCGCCGGAGCGGTGGCCTTTTGCGGAGCCGCGGCCGTCTTCTGCTGCGACATCACCGTCAAAGGCAGGCATAGCGCCAGGAGAGTTATCAAACATACGAGTATCGGTCGGGAACGCATATTAAAAGCTCCTTTCGGTTAAATGGAAGGCGTCGCCATCCTGAAAAGACGTACTCGCGATCGCCAATACAAAAACGCGGTTTTTGGAACCAGCTGCAACAGGGGAATGGCGCCTCTGCCGCCGATTTACCGATTTGCTAGAAAATGTAGCGGAAGCCCGCGTACAGATTGAACCCGGTTCCATCGACTCCGGAGCCGTGGATCCGATAGTTCCGGTCCCCCAGGTTGGAAAGGCCAAAGTGCAGGCTTGTGCGCTCGCCAACCGATACTCCACCCATAAAATCCAACGCATACCATCCGCTGGTTTTCAGGTAGAGTGGGACCTTGGTGCCGTCACCCGTGACGGTAACGCCGTTGATCACAGCCCCGATCGGCAAAATCCGATCCTGAATCTGCTTGAGGGTTTCCCCTGTCGGCATGAAGGTATCGTCTGAGGTGCCGATCTTTCCGTCGGCGCCCGTCAGAATATAAGGACTGGCATTGCCACCGCGGAAGAAACTTGCGATGTCCGTCCGGCTGCGCGAGGCGCCGATCCGGTCGTCATCGATGTCCCCGCCACTCAGGCGTGCCTGCTCACCGGCAAATCGGTTCCGGATCTCCAGCCAGAAACGTCCCAAGGGTGTATAGCGCACCGACAGCTTCCCTTGCTGGGGTGGCAGCTTGCTTGCCGGCCGGTTGGGGTACAAGTCCCTGCCTGCGAGAATCGAGTAGTTGCCCTCGAAGTGCCACTGCGGGGTGAGGGTAATCCGGAACAGAGAGTCGATCCCATAATATTTGGAATGCCCGTCGTTCATCGTCGATTTCACTGACCGCGGGCTCAGCGACGTCACGACCGCAACAACTCCCTGCGCCATTTGTGCTGCCGACTGCGTCATCGGCGTAACAGCAATGCCGGCAATGGTGGCAGGAGCGCTGCCGACGGGGAAGAGCAGCGTCCGTCCTGAGATCGGATTCAGCAATTCGGAATCAAAGGCCTGCACGCGCGCGTAGAACTTTGATGATTCGAAATGAACCCCCAATTCATAACTGTATAGGGATTCCGGTCCGAGCTTCTGGACCGGCTTGCCTGTCGACACAGCTCCATCTCCAGAATCCGCGCCCATGAGGGCTCCCACGGCGATTGCTTCATAAGATGGAACCTCATAACCCAGGGTGGTCACGCCGAGGGAGGCTAGGTTTGACACATTCGGCGCGCGGAAGCCGCGTCCGACAAGCACATGCACGCCGGCGTGTTGATTGAATTGCCAGGAAACGGCGCTATTGAAAGTTATGTCATGAAAGCCAGGAGAGGTGTCGGTCACTCCCAGAGTGAGTCCCGTCGCATCCAGGTTTCGATCCGCATAGGTTCGCATCCTCACGTCCGTGAAGCGCGTCCCCAGGATCAGACGCACCTTGTGCCGGATCAGTTCGCTCGCATTTTGCACAAACAGCCCGGTAGTGACATAGCGTGTTCCATTCGGATAGTTGGCGCGTTGTTGAGCCGTAGTTCCTTTGACGGGATCAAAACTGAACCGTGTCGACATCACGCGTTCGTCATAAACTTCCCCGCCAAAGACCAGGACGTGCCGCGGGCCCACGTGGGACGCGCCCTGCACCGAATATCCCTTGGAATCGACACGGCTGTTGTCCGTCGTGATCGAGTCTGTGTATTTGAGGTTTTGCTTGATCGACCCGTCGCTCTGCGAATTCATCGATACAGTGCCGGTCAGAGAATCCAGGAAGCCGAATCGCTGCTTCTCGTATCGAAGGTATCCGAAATCCACCATTTGCGGAAAATATTGCGACAGCAGCTTGCCGGGACCGCCGAGTTCATCACGATAGGAATGTTCGCCCTTGATTCCGCTGTAGAGGTACTGCACCGTCAAGCTCTGATCTTGGCTCATGCGCCAGTTCATCTTCGTGTCCGCCCCATACTGTCCGAACCCCGTGTTCCGCAGCCTGGCGCCCAAGAGGTTCCGCACATCAGCCAGCGGCAATCCCAGGTAGCGGAAGAAAGAGTTGCGGGAATCTTCGCCCTCGCCGGCGCGCAGATTGTTGAGACGCCGCGCGGTCCCGCCGAACATCCAGGTGAGCCGCTTGCCGCCAAAAGACACTCGCGCATCGTACATTCCTGAAGCATCCCCACTCGCGCCAATGGCATTGAGCTCTCCGTGGATCCTGGAACCTCCCTGCACTGGCTCGAAAGCCGCTTCCTGCGTCAGCAGATTGATGGTGCCCCCCAGGGAATCGCTCCCATACGTCGCACTGGTCGGGCCCAGAATTGCCTCAACCCGCTCGAGCTGGCTGGGATTGATATATGCGAGATACTGGTTGGGACCGGAGCGGAAAATGCTGGTGTTGAAGCGAACTCCATCGATCAGCAGGAGGGTTTGATAGCCCGTCAGGCCCCGCATGAATGGAGAGGACTGGCCGTGGGTCGTTTCCTGGACCATGACTCCTGGGCTGCTGTCCAGGGCGTTGCCGACGGTAGTGAGAGGCTTTTGAACCAGAAAATTCCGGTCCTGGAGCGTCACAACCTGGCTGGCGGTGATAGGGGTCTCGACGTTGCCCCGACTGGCGGTAACGGTCACCTCGGAATTAATTCCGGCAAGCTCCATCTTGATCCGCAGAGTCTGTGTCCCGGCTGTTTCGTAAACAACTGGCAGGTGCTGCGTCGCAAAGTGCGCTGCCTGAACTCTCAATGCATAGGAGGCCGGTACCAGTCCGCTGATTACAAAACTGCCTCCGGAATCGGTCACGGTTTCCTGCACGTTCGTGCCTTGAGCGTTTAGCACCGTGATCAGGGCGCCTGCAATGGGAGTGTCCGTGGGGTCAACGACGAGCCCATTGAGAGTCCAGGACGTTGCCGTGGCAGAAGAGAGTGACCCCAGAAATAGCAAGCAGAGATAAAGAAATGCTATTCGGCTCGTGATGATTTGTGCGCTTCGGCGGAACCTGGGGGACATTTTCACACTCCTGTTGTGTGATTTCTTTAATTGCGAGTTTCGGGTGTTCATAACACTGAAGCAATCAGGATTCCTCACATCCGTCCGCTGTCGATCTTCTGGTTTTGCAGCGCCTGACCAGACCACAAAATCCTACGTGCAGCCCGCAATTACGGGCCTTTGTAAAGAATTGTAAAACAAAGATATGAGATCATTTGCAGGTACCAAGGCGCATCTCCTTGACCCCGGATTTGTAAAAAAGACTTACAACTCCGCTGGCGTTTTTCGGCGCGGAGGCTGTAAATCGTTAGGAAGTTCAGGCAGGACGCGGGTTTATCGGCGGAGGCCTTGGGTGTAAAGATTTCCGACAAGTGAATGACCCTGAAGGGAATAATAGGACGTTCGGTTGGTTCGTGGCGAATGGATCTGTGTGGATTTGTGGCTCGATACTTTCGTTGTAACTGAGGATACGAAATATCATCCGTCGGCGGGTCGACGCGGGGTGTCGTGTGTCTGCGTTGAGGACTTGTCGTGGTGAGCCTCCGGGGATGAATGAAGAGCGCGGGATCTCCAGCGCTCTTCATTCCCCGGACCTCGGCCGCTGTTACCTAAAAGGTGAAGCGCACCTGCAATTGGAACATCCGCGGAGGGTCGATGTTTGCGAACGCCGGGATCGCGTTCGTGGCAGTGCCGACGGCCACGAACTGACCGAACGTCGAACTCGGTGTGCCGGTGTCGCCATAAATTGTCTGTCCGCGGCCGAGGAAGTTCCCATGATTGAGCAGATTGGAGCCCTCCAACCTTAGCAGAATCGCCTTTCGTTCTGACAGCTTGAGGCGATCCTCGATGAAAAGTCCCACGT
>Ga0187877_1001838_pt1 | contig 20490 bp, 16 predicted proteins | sample June2016WEW_17_1_3_FD_132430 | JGI IMG/M metagenome (GOLD analysis project Ga0187877, IMG submission 132430) | Peatland microbial communities from SPRUCE experiment site at the Marcell Experimental Forest, Minnesota, USA - June2016WEW_17_100 | ecosystem: Environmental > Terrestrial > Soil >... | reverse complement strand
GAATGAAGTGCTGGTTCGACTGAGGCCTGAGCCGTTCGGACGGAACGCCAATCAAGCGTCGCGGCTGTGGCTGTGGGCCGCGGCCGACAACCTCCGCCTGAATGCGCAAAATGCCGTTCAGTGCGCACTGGACTTGCGGCGGCTGAGGCCGCAAGGAACGGTGCAGTAGCTCACTGCCGGCAGCACCGCCGCCACAACTGCACAATGTAGCGATCGGTCATTCCGGCAATGTAGTCGGCGACGATGCGCGCCAGGCCTTCGCTCGGGATTTGTGTCTGGTGGTCCGGCGGCATCAGGCTCGGATCGGTCATCAGGTGATCAAAAAGCTGCAGTACAACTTCCTGCGCGCGCGCGTGCTCTTGTTCCTGGCCAGGCGAGTTGTAGAGATTTGCGTAAAGGAATTCCTTGATTTCAATGCGCGCCGATTCCATGCGGGGGCTGAGCCCCACCAGCCGCCGCGCAGCGCCGCGGATGCCCGCCAGCGTTGTCGCGCCAAGCGACTGTACGCGCGAGCGCGTCTCCGCAATGAGATCGGTAACAAAGGCATTCAGCATCTTCCGCAACGCCTCGTAAATCACTAGCTTTTGTGCGGCTGCCGGATAGGCGGCGAGCGCGGCGTCGTGAAAGTACCGGAAGATCGACGAAGATTTGTGCACCTGGTCCAGAGCCAGGATGCCGGAGTCGAGGCCGTCATCAAGGTCGGCGGTGAGATAGGCGATCTCGTCGGCCAGATCGATCAGTTGGGCCTCAAGCGGCGGGAACTCGTCGAGAAGATATTCGGTGAGTTCGGGGTGATCGGCGGCGGTGTAGTCGCGAGAGTGCTTCACGATGCCCTCGCGCACGGCCAGCGTCAGGTTGAGCCCGCGAAAGGCCGGGTAGCGCTCCTCAAACCAGGTGACGATGCGCAGAGCGTGCAGATTGTGGTCGAAGCGGAGACCCTGCGTGCTCAGGGCGCAGTCGAGGGCTTTTTCGCCGGCATGGCCAAAGGGCGGGTGGCCGATGTCGTGGGCGAGCGCCAGTGCCTCGGCCAGCTCGGCGTTAAGGCCCAAAGCGCCAGCCGCCGTGCGTGAAATCTGCGTCACTTCAAGTGTGTGGGTGAGGCGGCTGCGAAAGTGATCGGAGAGCCCTTCGGCGGGCAGGCGCGTGAAGACCTGCGTCTTGCCTGCCAGCCGCCGAAAGGCACGCGCATGCAGGATGCGGGCTGCATCGCGGGCAAACGGAGTGCGGTAGGGATGCGGCGGTTCGGGGTAAGCGCGGCGCGAAAGCGCGCTATCCGCATTGCCGTCGACGGCGATTCCGGCCGGCAATAATGCGGAGATTTCGCTTTTGAGAGGCATCATCTGCTTCGGGCTTCGCGCCGCGTATCCTGACCTCGCAGCTCAGGTCTGGTTATACCGCAAAAGGGTGCGGCTCGGGGATTCCGAACGCCGATCTGTGCGCGGAATCACGAAGCTCTGGCGCAAAAGGCTGGTATAACAGCTTGCGCGTTTTGGCGGATGGACAAATGCAATTCCGCGGGAGTACCATCCTGCCGGAATTTTCGGAGGGGCCGGTGCTCCCCGGTATCGTGAGCGCCGACCGCGACGACTCTTTAGCCTTAAACGGGGGTGAGTATGAAATCGAGCAGAAAAGTAGCGGTGGCGCTTGCCGCGTTGGCGATCGTGTGGATCCCGGGCTGTGGTGCAAGGCATTCGCCAAAAGAAGTGTATTACCTGGTCGGAACCAACATGTCGCTGCCCTACTGGCAGACGGCTATCGCTGGATTCAAGGCGGCTGCGGCGCAATACAACGTTACGGCAAGCATTGCGGGCCCCGATGGTTACGATCCCCAGGCGGAACTGGCAGAACTCGAAAAGGCCGTTGCTGCCAAACCTGCGGGCATTCTCGTTTCGGCCTCCGACGCTGCCGTAGTTCAGCCGGAGATTGACGCGGCGGTGAATGCGGGCATTCCGGTGATTACCTTTGACTCTGACGCTGCGGGCAGCCGCCGGCTCTACTTCATCGGAACCAACAATCTTGAAGCTGGGCGGTTGGGAGGCAGGAGGGTGGTCGAGAAGCTGGGCGGCAAGGGCAACGTGGTCTTCTTTACGCTCACCGGCCAGCCGAACACGGAAGAACGCCTCAAAGGATTCAAGGATGTTTTTTCGGCGCAGCCGGGGATCAAAATCGTCGAAGTCATCGATATCAAGGGCGACTCGCGTGTTGCCTTTGACCGGACCCAGGAGCTGATGGCTCAAACCGGCGCCAAGAAAATCGATGCCTTTTTGTGTCTTGATTCTGCGTCGGGTAGATTGGCCGCCGACGCCATCAAGCGGACGGGAGATACCAGCCGCCTTCTGGTGGCATGGGATATCAATCCCGATACGCTCCAGGGAATCAAGGATGGAGTAATTGACTCGACGGTCGCGCAAAAACCATTCACCATGGGCTACGTGGGGCTCAAGGCGCTCGATGAGGTCTTTCACAATCCCCCTGCGCAGCTCGGCAAGGATTATGCCTCTGATGCTTTCGCCCCTTATCCGGTATTCGTCGACACGGGGACGTCGCTTGTGGACAAGAGTAGAGTCGATGTCTATTTAGCGGCTGCCGCGGCGCATGAGAAGTAGTTGAGACTCAGGCTGGCGCGGCTCGCATCGCGGGTTCCCGCGAGCGCCGCCCGCGCCCTGCTTGTTCCTGGCTGCGAAGCGCCGCCCCGGTTCGGACGCGCTTGTTGTCGAATCTACTCCGGCTTGGCCTGGCCCATGGAATTATCCTCTTTCGCCAGCTTCACGCGGGCGCTTTCGAGTTTCTTCTGCACCTTGGCCACGTCGCTCGGCTCCACGTCGGCAGGAGACGACTTGGCGAAATCTGCCAGTGACAGCTCCCATTGCGCCGCTGCCAGGCGGATGCGCCCGGTCTTCTCGTACAAATCGCCCAGATGCATGTGCACCGTGGGATCGGTCTGGTCGCGATTCGCGGCCGAGCGCAGATTGTCCTCGGCCAACTCGTAGTCCCCCAGCTTGAAGTAGGCCCAGCCCAGCGAATCGAGATACGCGCCGTTCCACGGCTCGATGCTCACCGCCTTGCGGATCATTTCCAGCGCCTGCTGCAGCTTGATCCCCTTATCGGCCCACATATAGCCGAGATAGTTCAGAGTCATGGCGTTCTCAGGATCGAGACTGAGGGACTGTTGGAAGAACTGCTCTGCCTGATCCAGGTGCTTCTGCCGCTCTGACCACTCGCCGCGAAGGAAGAAAAGGTAGGTGCGGTCATCCTTTTTGGTCGCCAGGGGCTCAGCCCTGTCGAGCGCGTCTTCGGCATCCTTCCAGCGTTTCAACCTGATGTTGATCTGGGCGATGGCCTGCCAAACGCCGCGCTGCTCATCGGGCGTAGCGCCGTCGAGCAGGCTCTTCGCCATGGCCAGCCCCTCATCGGGATGATCCTGGTCGGCGACCTCTCCGGCGAGCATCAGCTTCAGGTCGCGATTCTTGGGATCGGCGGCGACGGCCTTGCGCGAAACATCGATGGCTTTTTCGAACTCGTGAGCGCCCCGGTAGGCATCCACTTCACCCTGGTATCCGCTCACGGCAGAGTTGCCGCCCAGGTCGATCATTTTTTGGTATGCGGCAACCGCCTGATCGGTCTTGTTCTCTTCGAGGTAAACAGCACCCAGGCGTTCCAGGAAGATGCTGCGGGTCTTTTTCTCGTCGTCGGTATAAGCGCCATTGGCGTGCGATGTTGCGTCCACCATCGCCTGGTAGGTCTGGGCGGCATCGTCAAGGCGCCCCAATATATCGAGAAGCATCCCTTCGTTGAAGCCTGCCTCCAGCGAAGTCGGATCGAGCTTGCGCGCCTTGCGAGTGGTGGCGAGCGCCTCTTCATACTTGCCCTGGCGCCGCTCAATCTCGCCGATGTGAACCAGCGCTTCAGTATTCTCAGGGTCGGCCTGGGACAGCGCCTGGTACTGCTTAAGGGCTTCGTCGAGTTGATCGCTGGTGAGAAGTGCCTGGGCCAGGGCATCCATGGTCTGCAGGTCGCCCGGTTCCAGGTCCTCGGCGCGCTTGTAAGCAGCGATGGCATCCTTGGGCTGCTTCATCTGGTCGTAAAGCGCTCCCAGCGTGAACTCCATCTTGGGCGTCCGCCCGTCCTCGGGAACAGCCTCAATCGCCTTCACTGCGTGTTGCATGTCGCCGCTCTCGGCATAAAGGCGCGCCAGGTTCAGTACGACGTCTTCTGACTCGGGCTCGATTGCCTGGGCCGTCTTGAATTCCGCCTCGGCCTTATCGGGCAGGTGCTTCACGGTGTAAAGCTGGCCCAGGACCATGTGGTCTTCAATACTCCTGGGCTGCAGGGCCACAATCTTCTCAAACTCAGCAATCGCCTGGTCAAGGACATTAGAGCTGCTCGCGGCCGATGCGCCTCCGTTCTGCCCTTCACCCAACTGGCGCAAGTAGATTCGGCCCAACAGCCGGTGCGCATCGATGTCGTTGGGATGAGTTTTCAGCACCGCGCGCGATGTGGTTTCTGCATCGTGAACTCGATCGACGCGGAAATAGAGATCGGCAAGGTCGTCGTTCAGTTCGGCGGAGTCGGGATCGGCGTCGAGGGCAAGCTTGTACTGCTCGATCGACTGATTCACCTCATCGGTGCGCCCCTCTGTAACGGCGTCATCCTCGTAAACACTTGCCAGGGCAAGGTGATAGTACGCCTGAGCGCGATTGGTCTCGGTTCCGCTCGTCGCCCCCGGCGCCGTACTCGCGGGCTTCGGCGCCGAGGCGACCTGCGGAGTCTGCGCGGGCGCGGCAGTGGGCTGAGCCGGCTGGGCCTGTGCCGGTACGGCCGGTGCGGGAGCACCGCTCGGCTTCGCCTGCTGGGAATTCACTTGGTTGGCGGGCGTGCTCGGGGCAGCAGCATTCTGGGCGCGGACCGCCGCGAGCGGCGATAACAGCACAATGGCTGCGGCAAACCTGAGCCCGGCAGTCGGCATGGGGAGGATTCTAGTCATCATGTTGGGGATTCCTACGCTCTCAGCCGCGAAACGGAAAAGCGCTCGAAAAAAGAAACGCGGCACAGGCAGCAGATGCGCACCAGCCTGCCTACTCTTACAGACGATTTTACGCGTCAATAGTCGCAAATGCGCGGTGGTTTCAACGATTTTCGTCAAACTAAAGTGGCGCCGGCGGCAACTCATCGCGCGCCGGCCGCAATTCCCTGAACCACCTGCGGCGCCGATCAATTGCGGCGCCGATCAATGCCGGAAGTGGCGGATCCCGGTAAAGACCATCGACAGACCCAGTTTGTCGGCGGCGGCGATCACTTCATCGTCGCGAACCGACCCGCCGGGTTGGATCACCGCGGTTGCTCCGGCTTGAGCCACGGCCTCCAGTCCATCGGCGAAAGGGAAATAGGCGTCGGAAGCGGCCACGCATCCCTTCAGAGAGAGCACCGCCTTCATGGCGCCGAACCGTGCGGCGTCCACGCGGCTCATCTGGCCTGCGCCCACACCCAGCGTCTGGCCGTCGCGCGCGTAAACAATGGCGTTCGATTTCACGTGTTTACATACGCGCCACGCAAACAGAAGGCTGCGCAGTTCCTCGGCCGTCGGCGGACGCCACGTGACCACCTTCAGCTCCGATTCCGTCACGCGGCCGGTGTCGGCATCCTGCACCAGCAGGCCTCCCGAAACTTGCTTCACCACGAACTGGGGATCGGCCGCGCGAACCTCCACGAGGCGTAGGTTCTTTTTCGCGGCAAAGCGCTCGCGGGCTTCCGGCGAAAACGCAGGCGCGGCGATGGCCTCCACAAACAGATTGGCGATCTCACTGGCCGCCGCTCCGTCCACCGCGCGATTGATGCCGACCACGCCCCCATAAGCGGAAACGGGATCACATGCCAGGGCTTTTTGAAAGGCCTCGAGGATGGTTGCCCCCGTAGCCGCGCCGCATGGGTTGGTGTGCTTCACGATGATGACAGCGGGCGAATCAAATTCCTGGGCCAGTTCCCAACAGGCGTCAAGATCGACCAGGTTGTTGAAGCTGAGCTCTTTGCCCTGGAGCTGCGTGGCGCCGGCAATGCCGCGGCCCGAGCCGTCGGCGTAAAGCGCCGCGCGCTGGTGCGGGTTCTCGCCATAACGGAGCGGCTGGGCGAGTGGCAGGTTGATCCGGAGAGTCGCGGGAAGTTCTGTTATGTCTGGCGCTGCCGGGCCAGCCGGTGCGGGGGCCTCGGCAATGCGCTCCAGAGTGTTGGCGATGGCCGCATCGTAAGCGGCGGTCAGCGCAAAGGCCTGCTTCGCCAACCGCCAGCGCGTTGCCCGCGTAAGCGCGCCGTTGTTGGCCTTAAGTTCTTCCATCATGGCGGAATAATCGGCCGCGCGCGTCACAATGGCCACGTCTTCAAAGTTCTTGGCCGCGGACCGGACCATGGAAGGGCCGCCGATATCAATGTTTTCAATCAGATGGCCGAATACGACGCCGGGCTGGGCCGCGGTCTTCTCAAACGCATAAAGATTCACGACCACCATGTCGATAGGCTGGATGCCGTGAGCGGCGACGGCTGCCTCGTGCTCCGGGTTGCCGCGGATATAAAGCAGGCCGCCGTGTACCCGCGGATGCAACGTTTTGACGCGGCCATCGAGCATCTCGGGGAAGCCGGTTAACTCGGCGATGTCCTTGACCGAAAGCCCCGCCGCGCGAAGCGCCTTAGCCGTGCCGCCCGTCGAAATCAGCTCGACACCGAAGCCGGCCAGCACCCGCGCGAATTCAACCAGGCCTGTCTTGTCGGTCACACTCAGCAGCGCACGGCGAATGGGTCGCGTGCCGGCTCCCGCTGCGTTACCATCGGAACTCACCATCTCTCTCCTTGAATGAAACTCGGCGAATCAAATTCGACGCACTGCCTGAACGGCAAATGCAGTGCCGCGAAAACGCAAACCAAAGTCCAGACTAAATGCCTGGCCGGAAGGTCGCTGTGGATGAAACGCCAACTCCAGGAGGCCGATCGATTTGCACTGCGCGTCTTCGCGGACTGCAGCCGCCGGGCATGCGGAAATGCTTTAGGGGAGCATGCGGAAATGCTTTAGAGTGGTGGTATGGGACTCACTCCCTCGACGCCACCGCCGGAAGTTCTTCCTCCTTTCGGTGAATTTTCGCCGCCGCCGGTTGGCGTAGATTCGCCGCCACCGCCGCGTCGGCAGCGTCCGGTTTGGGCCGTTGCCCCGGCCACTCATCTGCTCGTGGGGATCAATTGCGCCGTGTTTCTGGCCATGGTGGTACGCGGTTCGAGCCTCTGGATGCCCACGCTCGACCAGCTCATGCAGTGGGGCGCAGATAGGCCTAGCAATGTGCTCATCTACGGCGAATGGTGGCGCATCGTCACGGCGATGTTCGTGCACGTCGGCATTCTGCACCTGGCAACCAACATGTGGTGCCTCTGGAACCTGGGGCTCCTGGCCGAGCCTCTGATGGGATCGTACGGTTTGATCGCGGCTTACATTCTCACCGGCGCTGCAGGAAATCTGCTGTCGACGTACCGGAATTGGATGTGGCCCATGCGGGACGCCTCCGGGGCCGTGCTCTTCCAAGCTGGGGCGGGGGCCTCCGGAGCCGTTTTTGGCATCGCCGCTGTTCTCATCGTGCTGCTCAAGTCGAAGCTTTTGCCCGTGCCTCAACAGGAAGTGCGAAAGCTGCGCAGGTCAGTCATTTATTTCGCGGCGATTAACCTGTTGATTGGCCTTTCGGTTAACCTCGGTAGCGGATTTACCGGCGTGGAGGTCGATAATTCCGCGCACATCGGCGGCTTCCTGTGCGGGCTGCTTTTTGCGGTTCCGATGGTGCCGCGCATCGGCTCGCCGCGCAGCGAGTTCCAGTTCAAGTTGCGCCTCACGGTGGCGCTCGTGGTGCTGCTACTTGTCTTGTTCGGTTTCTACGTGGCCCACATTCCGCCGCCGCCGGGTTTGGGAACTGGGAATTAGCGCGTCGCCGTCGCGGCGAACTTCTTCACCATGGCCAGCAGCAGCTTGCGGTCGCTCTCATTCAAATTCGAGGAGTAGCGGCGGAGCTGCGTCAGAAAGCGCAACTCGTCGTCGGAGAGGCTCTGCGTATTCATCTGGCGCGACAGGGTGTCGCTGGCGAAGAATTGCGCAATAGGCAGATCGAGGGCGTGCGCGATCTTGGCCAGCGTGTCGAGCGAGGGCACGGTGTGGCCGTTTTCGACGCGCGAAAGGTAGCAGCGCAAAAGGCCGGTCTTCTTCTCGATGTCTCCCTGCGACAAACCCTTTTGCAGCCGATAGGCCCGAATCGTGGTTCCGATCTTTATGGTCATGCCCGCTCGCTTTGTGTCCGATGCTTACCTGGGTTTACCGCTGTGGTAGCTATCAGGCAACTATTAGCGTAAGAGTTAACATGCGGCGGCGCGGAAAGCAAGGCCAAAGTTTCCTTGGGCTTCGACTGGTCAACGCGGCCGGGTGCGCCCACGGGCGTGGCTTGCCCAGTAAACCTTCGCGCCGCATGTCTCGTCAGACTGAATACTGGCAAGAGAGAGATCGAGGAACGCAATGCGGCAGGCAGCAACCAGGCGTGCGAGTGCCTTGGCGTTTGTCTTTGCCTTCTGTCTGGCCGCGTGGCCGCATGGACAGGCGGCGCAAACTCCGGCTGCACAGCTTCCGGCAAGTTCCACCGCGCCCCCGGCGCCGTCTTCTGCTCAAACCGTGAGTGGCGGCAGGCTGCATGGCGTGGTCAAAAGCGGCACCATTCCATTGCCGGGCGTGACCGTGACCGCGCAAAACACGCTGACCGGCAAACGCTACTCCACTACCACCGACATTACCGGCTCATGGCAGATGAAAATTCCGCAGGACGGCCGCTACGTGATCCGCACGCAATTTGCGGCATTCGCGCAGGGGTCGCAGGAGGCGGTGCTGAACGCGGCCGGCCGCGATCAGGTGGTGAACTTCGAATTGATTCTGGCCTCGCGCCAGGTCGAAATCGAGCAGCAGCAGGCGCGGCAGGGCGGCAGCCAGGGCGGCCTGGGACAGATGATTCAACAGATCGCGGGCAATGCCGCGCAGAGCCTGAACCTGATCAACGCGCTTACCGCCGGCACCGATACGGGGGCAGGCACGGAGGGGGCGAATGGGGCCGCTCTGCCTTCGATCGCGGGGAACTCGGATTTCAGCGATGAGTCGGTTTCGATATCAGGCCAGGCAGGACAAGTGAGCGCGCTGGCCGGCATTGACATGGACCGCGTGCGCGATACCGTGCAATCGATTCAGGTGCAGGGTGGGCCGAACGGGCAAGGCGGAGAGGCAGGCCAGGGCGGTGTGTTCATCACTGCAGGCGGGGTTGGATTTGGCGGGGCCTTTGGCGCCGGAGGCTTTGCGAGCGGGGGTGGCTTCGGCGGGGGCGGAGGCGGTTTTGGAGGCGGAGGCGGTAGTTTTGGTGGAGGTGGTGGCGGTTTTGGTGGAGGTGGTGGCGGAGGCATCCGTGTCAACTTCCGCAACTTCAATCCCAGCCAGCCGCACGGCGCAATCTTCTGGAGCGGGAGCAACTCCGCGCTCAATGCGCAGCCGTTCGCGCTGATCGGCCTGCCGCAGGCGCAGCCGCCCAACGGAACCAATCGCTTCGGCATCACCTTTATGAGCGCGCCGTACATTCCAGGGCTGACCAAGCCGAGCGGCAAGGACGCGGTCTTCCTCACTCTCTCTGGCTCGCGTTCGTCTACGCCCGACGATTTCTACGCCACAATCCCCACGGATAAGGAGCGCGTCGGCGATTTCTCCGCCTCCGGATTGCAGATCTTCGATCCCACCAGCGCCACGCACCCGCAATTCGTTTACAACAACACCGCGAACGTAATTCCGCCTACGCGTATCGCGTCCCAGGCCACGGCGCTGCTCAAATACTTCCCTCAGCCTAACCTTCCCGCCGGCGACACCATCGAGGGATATAACTACCACCTGCTCACGACGACACAGTCGAATGCCACGCAGGCCGGCATACGTTACATCCGCAGCCTTGGCTCCGGTCAGTTGTTGCCCGGTGGCCGGGGAGGGTTGGGCGGCAGGGGAAGGCGGAACGGTTCGCCGAGCCAGGGGCTGCGCCAGACCATCAACTTGAACTACAACTGGTCCCACTCGGCCTCAGACCTTGCCAACATGTTTCCGGACCTCGGCGGGAAAAATGCATCGAGTTCCTACTCGCTGCAGACGGGCTACACAGTGGGATACCACCGCTTCACCAGCATCTCCAACCTGAGCTGGAACCGCAGCAACGGAAATACGATCAACTACTTCACCAACACAACAAACGATCCTGCCGCGGATGCAAGCATGACGGTTCCCAACAACGTTGCTCTCAACTACGGCGTCCCCGATATCTCGCTCAGCGAGGGCATCCAGGGCTTGAGTGAAACCCAGCCGAGCTTTTCCATTTCGCAGACCATCACATTTACCGAAGTCCTGAGCTGGATTCACGGCAAACACAACATGCGTTCCGGCGGCGACTATCGCCGCGCTCACCGCGATTTCCTGGCCGGCTCGAATGCCACCGGCGATTTTGCCTTCACGGGACTGTTCACCCAGGATGCGGCGCAGGATCCCACTACCGGCTCGTCCTTCGCCGACTTTCTGCTTGGCCTGCCGCAGTCCACCACACTCAACTCCTCGCTCGCGAAAAGCTACCTGCGCGACAACGTTGTCGACGCATTTGCCATGGACGACTGGCGAGTGTTGCCTTCGTTCACCCTGAATTACGGCGTGCGCTGGGACTTCTTTGCCCCCTACACCGAAAAGTTCGGGCGCCTGGCCGACGTGGCCACAAATCCCGCGGCCGGATTCACCAGCGAGACCGAGCAGACCGCCGGAATGAACGGGCTGCCCGCATCGCTCGTCTTTCCGTGGCACAAGGCGTTCCAGCCGCGCGTGGGCCTGGCTTGGCGCGTGCCCAAGATCAAAGACTTTGTCGTGCGCGCCGGCTTCGGAACCAACTACACCGTCGGCGAGTACGCGGGCTTTGCCACCACCATGGCGCATCAGCCGCCCTTCACCAACCTGCAGACCAACCAGGAAGCCGTGGGCAACACCGCGTCTCCAACATGCGCGCTGACCGCGACCTGCTTCACACTGGCCAACGGATTTTCCGCCGCCGGTCAGCAAGTAGGCAGCTACGCGCTCGACCCGCACTATGGGCTGCCCTACGTAATGGTGTGGAACCTCGACATCCAGAAAACGCTTCCCTGGGGCATCGTGATGAACATCGGCTACAACGGTTCGCGATCCAACCATCTCGACGTAAAGCTGGCGCCGCGCGCAATCTCCCCGGCAACCTCCGCGACCGATCCCTCGATTAATGCGGTCAATCCATCCGCCCCTTGCCCAGGATCGCCGGCCTGTCAGCCCCTGAACTTCAACTACGACGAAGCGGCCGCGTACTTCAAAATGAACGCCGGAACCGTTCGCGTGAACAAACGCCTGTCGCACGGAGTTTCTCTGGGCGCCAATTACCAGTACGGCCACTCGATCGACGACGCGACATCGGTGAACGGCAGCTCGGGCTCGGTGGTGCAGAACTGGCAGGACCTGGCTGCGCAGGAAGGGCACTCGGTCCTCGATATTCGCCATCAGGTCAGCGGCACCTATCTGTTCGAGCTGCCCTTTGGGCCCGATGGAAAGTGGGTGACCTCCGGCGCCGGCGCCCACATTCTTGAAGGCTTCTCGGTTTCCGGCAGTTTCCGATTCTCTACGGGTACATGGCTCTCGCCGGGATTCGAGCCCACGGCGCAGAGCGTGGAGTGCGGCAACACCAGCGGATTGCGGCCAAATCTCACCGGCCAATTGGTGACCTCCGGCGGCGGCTCGCTGCGCAGGTGGTTTAATCCTGAGGCGTATCAAGCGCCGACCAACACTCCGGGCTTTTGCGACTACTTCGGCAGCGCTCCGCGCGATTCGATTGAAGGGCCGGGCACAGTCTCGAACAATATGTCGCTCTCAAAAACCATGCAGTTGGGCGAGACGCGCAGCATGGAGATTCGCGCCACCATCGACAACGTGTTTAACACAGTGCAGTACTCGGGCGTAGATACAACCGAGGGCACGCCGCAGTTTGGTCAAGTCACTTCGGTAGGCCCAGGCCCAATGCGGTCATTCCAGTTCATGGCGAGGTTCAGATTCTGAGAAGCAGCACGTCAGCGAGTCAGCAAGTTAGCAAGCCGGCGTTTGGGCGATAGAGATGAAGAAATGTTCGCAAAGAATCGGCGCGATAGTTGGACTGCTGGCGCTTCTTGCGCCGGGAGCCGGCCCGATCTCCGCGCAAAATCCGAGCCCTTCCGCAACCACCCCGGCCCCAAAAAATTTGGCTTTGGGCGCGCAAGTCACTGCAACCCCGCAGGGCGGTTTCACGCTCAAGACCAACGCCGATCTCGTTCTCACCAACGTGGTAGCTCGCGATGCGAAAACCGGCGAGCTGGTGAAAGACCTGAAGCAGAGCGACTTCAAAATATACGAGAACGGCAAGGAGCAGCAGATCTCAGCCTTCGACTTTGAAAGCGTGGACATGGCCGCGCCGCTCGCCGAGGCGACGGTCAGCGGGTTGGCCGCCGGCCCAGCCGGCAACGGAAACAAAGCCGTCGTCGCCACGCCCGATCAGCTCCGCAACCACCGCCTGATCGTGATGTTTTTCGACCTCACCTCGATGCAGCCCGAGGACCTGGAGCGGAGCGTCGATGCGGCGCAAGCATTTCTCAAAACCAAAATGGAGCCGGCCGATCTGGTGGACCTCGTTTCGCTCGGCGATACGCTCAATGTGGACCAGGATTTTACCGCCGACAAAAATGCGCTCATCAACGAGGTCGGCGCTTACAACGGCACCCAGGGGCAGGCCTTCGCCGAGGGAGCCAACGCCAATACGAACCAGGTTGAGGACACCACGGCCTACACGCCCGACGAAGGCGAGTACAACGACCTGAACACTGACCGCGAACTCTTCGCGCTGCGTGCCATCGCGCAATCGCTCGCCAAAATCAACGAAAAGAAATCTTTGCTCTATTTCTCCGGCGGCATTTCGCGCGACGGCATCGAGAACGAAGCCTCGCTCCGCGCAGCCATTAACGCCGCGGTGCGCTCCGATCTCGCCATCTACAGCGTTGACACGCGCGGTCTCGAGGCCGTCGGCCCGTTGGGCAATGCTTCCACGGGCAGTCTGCGCGGGCAGGGCGCCTTCAACGGCGGCGGGCTCTTGAACAATATGAACCAGAACTTCGACACGCAGGAAGTGATGGCCACCCTCGCGAGCGACACCGGCGGCAAGGCATTCCTCGATTCCAACGACTTTGCTCCGGCGTTTGCGCAGGTCCAGAAGGATACTTCGGCCTATTACTCCGTCGGCTTCCAATCGTCGAACCCGGCGCGCGACGGAAAGTACCGCAAGTTAACGGTGAAGGTCGACCGTCCCGGCATCAAGCTTGACTATCGGCCCGGCTACTACGCCCCGGCCGACTTCAAGCACTCCGGCAAGGAAGACCGCGAGCAAGAGCTTGAGGATCAGTTGGCGAGCGACCTGCCGGCGACAGACATCGCCGTCTACATGGATGCCATGTACTTCCGCCTCGACGCCGGCCGGTTCTTCATGCCCGTTTCTCTCGTCGTCCCCGGCTCGCAAATCCCGTTCGTGAAGGGCGGTGACAAGGACAAAGCAACGCTCGACATCGTGGGCGCGGTCATTGACGAGGCCAATCGACCCGTGGGCCGCGTGCGCGACACGGTCAAGCTCAATCTCGATCCTTCGTTGCAGGCTCGCCAGAAAAACATTCAGTACACCACGAGCTTCAACCTGCCGCCGGGCAAGTATCAGATCAAGTTCGTGGTGCGCGAAAACGAAACCGGGCGCATGGGATCGTTCATCGCCGGCGTCACGCTGCCCGACTTGAAGAAAGCTCCGTTGAAGTTAAGTTCGATCGTGCTGGCATCGCAACGCGAGCCGAGCAAGAAAGACGACCTGCTGGTGCGCAACGGCCAGCAGTACGTGCCCAACATCAGCCACGTCTTCCGCCAGGATCAGCACATGTATCTGCTGTACGAGGTGTACGACCCGGCGCACGAGAAGGCGGCCGAAGGCGCTCCGAAGGAGGCCAAGTCTGCGATCGATTTGCTCAGCAGCCTGGAACTCATCCAGGGATCGACGAAGGTCTACGAGACGCCGATTGTGAAGGCGAAGGCAGTGAACGTCGAAGGCCGTGACGCGGTTTCGTTCGAGCTTGACGTGCCGCTCAGCGGCCTCAAGCCGGGGTCCTACATCTGTCAGTTGAACGTGGTCGACGATGCCGCGGGCAGTTTCGCCTTCCCGCGCTTCGCCGTGCTTGTTCGGGAACCGCCCGCGCCACCGGCGGCTGTGCCGGCCAATGCAAAGCCTGCAGCTCAGCCCGCCGCGGGCGGGAATTAAAGCGGTTCCAGAGTTCCCGCGCCCTGCCCTAGATCATTCAGGGCGGCATTTTCTTGAGGAAAATGCCGCTCGAGGATCGTGCTCTCTGGGTAAAGCAACTCTGGAACCGCTGCAGTTGCCCGCTTCACAAACGACGGCCCACCCCTGCCGACATTCATTCACAGCATGGGTGGGCCACCGTCATGCACGTTTAAGCAGCCGGACGATCACCACCAGGATGATCGCGCCGCCAATCGCAATCAGTGTGCTGTAAATGAATCCGCCGTGCGGGTCCAACCCGAGATGCCGTGCAATGAACCCGCCGATGATGGCTCCGGCAATGCCCAGCAGTATGTCCATGATGAACCCGTAGCCCGAGCCCCTCATGATCTTGCCTGTCAGCCAGCCCGCGATCAGGCCGGCCAATACCCACATTAGAATCCCCATCTTCTCTCTCCTTGATCTCCTCGATCTGTGCATCCACGCGGCAACGGGAGCGGGGGATGCCTGCGCAGCGCGAAGGCCGTGCAGCCCGAATCCGCAGGGCGGCTTTATATCACTTGGCGGGCATATCCGGCCAGAGCGAAGAACGATGAAAGGCGAAGAAAGGGCGTGGGCTAGCCTGCCTGGTCTGAATCGGCAGCGTTGGCCGGTTTCTCTGGATAGGGGCAGTGACGGCATCCCGAGCCGCAACAAGAACCGCGCTTCAGGTGGTATGCGGCGGTAAACACCATCAGCGGCCCTTCGAAGTAGTAGTCTTCGGGGTCGAGATTGGGCGGTGTGGGCGCGCCGGCGGAATCGCGGTCCATGCATCCATTGTCACTGAGGAGCCGCTGACCAATCCACGAAAGAATCCCGTGTTGCGACAGGCGTGGTGTTTCCGGCTACTGCATATGACATGCCTTCGCAAGGTCCGACGTCTTCCAAATGTCTACTCCCGCTTTCTTTTGGTTCTCGGTTGGCGTTCCAGAATCGATTGTTCCCGCTAAGAGGCTTCCGTCTGGGCTGATCGCACCGATCCCGCTGAATAAATATGGTGATAAACAGGTTTCCCCAGTTTTCATGTCCAAGGCCCAAACCTGGTCGCCTGAGTCACCGAGAAGGAGGTCCGAGTGTGGATCGATCGCTGCAAATCCATAGTTGTAGTAAAGCGGCGTCGGTTTCGGCAGGTTCGCCAGCCTTAGGTCCGTAGGCATCTGCCCATCGCTGAGCCGGGCTGCCACAAAAACGTGTTCGTCCGAAGTGTCTTCAAATATAAATAGTCCCCGCGCGAGGTCCAGAAAGATCGGACGCTCATAAGGTATCAGCTTGGGAAGCCTTCGTTGCTCCTTCCAATCGCGTGCGCTTCTCAGAATGAGCGTGGACTTCGACGCGGTCATCAGGGTGCTGCCATCGGATGACAGGACCGGTCTATCCTCACCGGGAAAATCCGCCGCATGCGCGCCCGACGTAGTATCGAGAACAAAGGTCGCGTTTGTGGAGACAATGAGAAAGCTAGAATCGAATGTGTACATGAGTCGAAGAATTGCAAAGTTTCCGGTTTCAAAGGAATTGACAAGCCTGCCGTCAGGAATGTGAAAAAGTTTGATGCCGAGACCACCCACCGGCGAAGCAGCGACGATTTGATCGTCCGGAGCAATTGCAACCAAGCCGACCCTGGTTAAGCCCGTATTGATGACGCAGAGAACGCGTTCGCTGGCCACATCCCACAAAACGAGCCGACCGAAATCCTTGCCAGCCGCGAGCAACTTCCCATCATTGCTAAACGAGAGCGAATTGATACGTGTTGGCGTCGGATCAACGCGCACGAAGCGGCGTCCGTCCACATCCACATATTTGCCCTCTTTCGGGGGAGGTGGTTCTGTAACTTTGAATTTCACGTCGTGCAGTTGGGCCGAAGGAGACGGAAACGAACGCTGAGCGAGCAGGCTACAGGGGAGCAACAGGCAGAAGGCTATCAACAAGCCAAACCTTGTACGGGACATGCGGCCAAAATATTGCAAGCGCAGTTTCTTGTCAACCGAATCGAAGGGCCCGGAAGCCAACCTTCTGGCCCGCAACCACTCGTTACAATCGATGCATGGCACTCACCGCGAAAGATCGCGCCCGCAAAATCAAGATTGTCCTTTTCGATGTCGACGGCGTTTTTACCGACGGCACCATCTGGCTCGTCCCGGGTGCTGCGCACGGCGGGGTTTTGGATGAGATCGGCAAAAAGGAAACGATCGGCTTCGGCGTCAGCTCGGCCACGATGGTTGAGGCCAAGGGTTACAGCGCGCACGATGGCACGGCCATCTCTCTGGCGCGCATCGGCGGCCTCAAGTGCGGCGTCATCACCAAGCGCATCAGCGAGACGGTAGCCACTCGCGCCCGCGATTTGAAGCTCGAATTCATTTACCAGGGATGCGCCTTCAAAATGCAGGCCATCCGCGACATCATGCAGAAGGACGGCGCGGCGCTCGACGAGATCTGCTATGTGGGCGACGACGTCATCGACCTGCCGGCCATGCGCGAGGTGGGCTTTGCCGTGGCGGTGGCCAATGCGCGCGAGCGAGTGAAAGCCGAGGCACACTACGTCACGCCGAACGCCGGCGGCTACGGCGCGGCGCGCGATGCCGTCGAGTTCATCCTGGATGCGAAGGGCGTGCTCGATCGATGCATCGACGCCTACATCGATGAGCGCAATCCCATCCCGCCGTCGATGGACATCGGCCGCGGCGGCGATATGAAGTGACAGCGGTGTTAGCGTAGCTAGCGGCGTTAGCGGAGTTAGAAGCGCGTGGCGCGGGCCAGCGGCGATTCCGCTTCTTATCGGAACGCAGCTTTGGCCCCTGATAGTTTTTGGCTACGAAACTTGCACAAGATGACTCAACCTCCCAAAGCGGTCATTCTACTCAGCGGAGGCCTCGACTCGGCCACCGTCCTCGCCATCGCCAGGCGCGAGGGCTACGACATCTACGCGCTCTCGTTTTCCTACGGCCAGCGCCATGCATGGGAGCTTGAAGCCGCCCGCCGCGTGGCCGCGTCGATTGGAGTTCAAGAGCACCGCATCGCCGCCATCGATCTTCGCGCCTTCGGAGGTTCGGCGCTCACTGCCGACATCCCCGTGCCCAAGGGCCGCGCCACGCAGGAAATGAGCCACGGCATCCCCATCACCTATGTCCCCGCGCGCAACACCATCTTTCTCGCCTATGCGCTCGCCTGGGCTGAGGTGCTGGGAGCGAACGACATCTTTCTTGGCGTGAACGCGCTCGACTATTCCGGCTATCCCGACTGCCGGCCCGAATACATTGCCGCCTTTGAAAAGATGGCCAACCTTGCGACCAAAGCTGGTGTGGAGGGCCACAAGTCGCTGAAGATTCATACCCCGCTCATTGCGCTCAGCAAGGCCGAAATCATCCGCCTGGGGCGCAGCATGGGCGTCGATTATTCGCTCACCAGTAGTTGCTACGATCCCTCGCCCACGGGCGTCCCGTGCGGCCAATGCGACTCCTGCCTGCTCAGGCAAAAAGGTTTCCGCGAAAATGGGATCGAAGACCCGCTGCTGAAAAACACCTCTAGCTGCTAGCCTCTAGCTCCTGGCTTGTTCGTGCGGAGTTGACGGCCACACGCAAGGCGAGATGAGCTAGAAGCTAGGAGCTAGAGGCTAGAAGCTGCCTTTATGACTTACGCCGTCAAAGAGATCTTCTACACGCTCCAGGGCGAAGGCGCGCAGACCGGGCGTCCTGCGGTCTTTTGCCGGTTTGCCGGCTGCAACCTCTGGTCGGGTCGCGAGGAAGACCGCGCGTCGGCAATCTGCAAATTCTGCGATACCGACTTTGCCGATACCGGCGGACCAGGCGGTGGAAAGTTCGCCACCGCCGAGGCGCTCTCTGTCGCCATCGAGCAAACCTGGCCCGCGGGCGCGGAGTCCGGCAAACGCTTCGTTGTGTGTACCGGCGGCGAGCCGCTGCTTCAGCTCGATAAAGATTTGATCGACGCGCTGCATGCGCGCGCCTTTGAAATTGCGGTCGAAACCAACGGGACCATCGAGGCGCCGCTGGGGCTGGATTGGATCTGCGTGAGCCCCAAGGCCGGGGCCGAGTTCAAACAACGCAGCGGAGACGAGCTCAAGGTGATCTATCCCCAGCCGGGAGCAGAGCCGGAGCAGTTCGAAGCTCTGCCGTTCCGGCACTTCTTTCTGCAGCCCATGGACGGGCCTGCGCGCGACCGCAACACAAGGCTCGCGCTCGACTATTGCCTCCGGCATCCGCGCTGGCGGTTGAGCCTCCAGACCCACAAGCTGCTGGGGATCCCGTGACTCTTACTGTAGGGTCGAGCCTGCCCCGCTATTCGATCTTGTCGTGCTTCTGAAGATTGTGCCGCCCACAGAGGATTTGGATGTTTGAAGGATCTTTTGAAGATCCGCCCTTCGAATAAGGGATGATGTGGTCAAAATGAAGCCCTGTGTTCGTGCCGCATTTGCGGCATTTGCCTCGATCGCGCCTCCAGACCTCAAGTTTTACCCAACTTGGAATGAGACGATCGTCCTCCTCCGTCGAACTAACGGTCGTCGGCCGTATGTAGTCGTCCTCGCCAGAGATTCTAAGTTTGAACTTGAAAACCCTCCGCAATCCCGAAGTTTCTGTCCAACAGTCAACCAGCTCAAATATTCCGTTATAGACCCAGATCCCGGACCGGATCTTTTCGAAAACAGTGACTTTCTCAGGATGCGAATCACCAGCCTTGTGTTGCCGTGCCGACTGAGCGAAAAGCCCATTCTGGGTCAACGAACCCCCTGGATTTACTTCAGGCTGATCGACCCGCTTGGGATCCGGTACTGCTGCGGTTTTCGCGCAATCATGCCCCTCATAGATGAGAATCCTGCCGTCGTCTTCGATTCGATCGGCATAGGGAGCGCCTGGCCGGATGCTCATGAGGATTACGCTCTCGCGTCCGTTCAGACGGTAGTTCATTCCCCGCTGGAGATTCACACAGACCGTGGAACACATTTCCATGTAGGAGATGACATCGCCGGGTTTGAATTCATCTGCCAAAGCGATTCGATTATAAAGCTGGAAAACTAGGTAGAATCTTGATTCTGACCCGCTCACGCGGCCAGCCTTTGCGGGCCTCTGCTTCTGCCAGCCAGCCCCGCCCAGACATTTTTGCTGAGCTTGACCCGTTGGTCAAAGTTGACCCGCCCAGGCTCCGCATCGGTGCGGTCGGCGCAGCCCGTCCTCGCGTCGAGCGCCACCCGTCGGCCTGCCATCGCGAGGCACGCCACAAAACCGCTGAAACCTGACCACTGACCACTGAATTCTGACGACTGAACTCTGACCACTGTCGTCAGATGTACTCGCGAAACAGCTCGGGCGAGGGATTGGGAATGACGGCTTTGCCGACCAGCATTCCGTCTTCGGCGGCGGCCTTGGCGCCGGCGGCGACGGCAGCCTGCACGCTGGCCACGTCGCCAGCCATGACCACGAATCCTTTGCCGCCGAGCGCCATGGCAAGGTGAACGCGCATGAGCGTGACGGCAGCCGACTTGATGGCCGCGTCGGCGACATCGATGATGCTGGCCGCGGAGAATGTTTCGATGACGCCGATGGACCTGAGCTGCTCAGTGGGAATGTCGACGGACTGCGAGATGGCCTGGAGAACCGAGGGATGCACACGCGCGATCTGGCGGCGCTCGATGAGCGATGCGCCGGCGGCCGTGGCGCCCGCGGCCAGCGCCGACTGCACGTCGGCGACGTCGCCCGAGACGACGATGAGGAACTTGCCCGAGCAGATACTGCGCGCGAGGAGCAGCTTGACCGAGCCGGCTTTCAGCATGAGGTCTTCGACGGAGAATCCCGTTGCCACGCTGGATAGCTCGATGAGTCCGATGGAATTGATTTCGGTTGCCACTTTGGCTCCTTCTAAAACAGGGATCAGGGGTCAGGGTTCAGGGGTCGGATTGGTCTCCGTTTTGGCGTGGTTCATGTCTTATGGCGTCTTACGCGGACGTGGTTCGTGTCTTACGGCGTCTTACGCGATCAGCCTTTGTCTCGCGACGTCCCGCGTGTTGCGCATCTTATTCGAGTTCGGTCTTACGCTCGCTGATCCCTGATCCCTGTTC
>Ga0187877_1001836_pt1 | contig 20494 bp, 15 predicted proteins | sample June2016WEW_17_1_3_FD_132430 | JGI IMG/M metagenome (GOLD analysis project Ga0187877, IMG submission 132430) | Peatland microbial communities from SPRUCE experiment site at the Marcell Experimental Forest, Minnesota, USA - June2016WEW_17_100 | ecosystem: Environmental > Terrestrial > Soil >... | reverse complement strand
TGAATTGGTTCTTGGTCGAACCCAATCCAGCGTATCAGGGACTCAGCCTCTAATCGCCAGCGGGCCGCCAGCGACACCCTTCGCCTCGGCCAGCAGTTAGCCCGCTAATTTGGACGGCAGTGAGGATGAATAGTAGGTTTGTTTGGAGCGATGAAGTAGAAAATTACACCCGCCGTCAATGAAGCAATCAAACCCATGATACCTGCCAATGTTTCCCTTGATCCAATTCGTCGCAGCCGCTCAAACAGGAACGGTACGACAGATGAGATTGTCAGCACTTGGGGCGTTGGTTTATCGGTGGAAGGCGGGGTTTCGTGCTCAAGTTGGGTAAGCATATCTTCCATTTCTGTGATTTTGTGCTCCCCTAAAACCCGAATGACGCAAGTGATGCCGAATAATGCTTTAGCATCTCGGTACGTCGGCGGGGGGATTGAGACGAGTGGGACTAAAGACTTGACCCCGTTGATAGTTGTCATTAAGGATATAAACTGCTCATCAGAAACCTCGGCGGGCGGCTTCTTCGTCATTATCTCTTGCACCGTCTTCAAATGCTGATCCAGAGAGGCGAGATGCGATCTCAAAACTTGCAACGAAGCCTTGAGCGATTGCACATGAATCGAATCGGCCATGCGTAGCATGTGTATTCAATAGCATACACCAACGGGATGCTCTCAGGCCGAAGAGATAGAAAAGCCGCCCGGTGTACGGAAACTGTGGTGCCAGATGCGCCGGTTTCGAGCGGCAAACGCAAGCGCAAAAAGGTGGCTGCATAGCTGTACGGAAGCCAAGGTTTTTCGGACAGATTTTCAACTTCTGAAAGGACAGCAATCATGATTTGCGCACCGTGTAAATACGGCCGTCATCGCCAGTGCGAAGAAGGCGAATGGGAATGTGGGCGCACTGGCAAATGGGCGTGCGGCGTGGCTCCATGACGGGAGCCGTGGGAGCTGAAAGGTTCAAGTACGGTTCGGAGAGAGGCTCGGGGTGAGATTCCCCCGGGGCTACTCACCTTGTGGCCCTGGCGAAACAGATGGGATCGGAGACCATCGAGTTAATCGAGTCGCGGCTGGAAGAAAAGTTCCCCTCCGCCCGCGCGCCATCCGACGCCGAGTGACGCTCGGCCCGCAGGTTGCCTTACGGCCAATCTGCCCCCCACAAGGTTGATGCGACGAGCTGACCGGCCCGTCGTTTGGTGGCGGCGGGGAGACTCGAACTCCCGACCTACGGATTATGAGACCGTCGCTCTAACCGGCTGAGCTACACCGCCATCTCGATTCAAGTTTAGCAAACCCGTTCCCGTGGTCGGCAACCACAGGGTTTACCCGATGGAATTTGTGGAAAACCGGGATTTCCGTGGCAGCTCTCTGTCACGCTTCCGCAACATCCATACGCGATTGTGGTTTAATCGGCTAAACCATTTCCCGACAGTCATTTGCGGCTACCTGCTGCGGCCTGGTTCAAGTCGTTCTAAGTACCTGTGTTACGGCACCTTAGGGATTCTTTCGGCGCTGTTTCCCACCATCTTTTCCACAGTGGCTGTGGATTCTCACTTGCGCCCCTCGATGCGCCGCTGCAAGGATTCTGGAATCTCGGCCTCCAGTTCGCAATACTCCCCGTCGTAGCGCGTCTCGATCACCTGCCCGAACTCGTGCAGCAGCGCCATGGAAGCTCCGTCTCCGGCTGAGAGCCGAAAAGTGGCGCGCACAATCGGATCGAGAGGCAGGGCCTCGTCGATGGCCGCCAGCAGTTGGCCGATGCCGGCGCCGGTCAGCGCGGAAATCGCCACACCGCGCGTGCTCGCGTGGGCGCCAGCTTCACCCGCCAGCCGGCGCCACACCGTCTCGCCGTTGGTTTCGCCCGCCGGCAGCCGGTCCATCTTGTTCATGATGAGGAGCCGCGGAATCTGGGCCGCTCCGATCTCGGCCAGCACCTTGAGCACGTGCGTGGTGTGCTCGGCGGCGGAGGGCGACGAGGCGTCCACTACGTGCAGCACCAGCGCCGCCTCGGTCACCTCCTCCAGAGTGGCGCGAAACGCCTTGACCAGGGTGGTGGGCAGATTGCGGATGAACCCCACCGTATCGCTCACCAGCACCCGGCGGCGCGAGGGCAGGGTCAGCGGCCGCACCGTGGGATCGAGCGTGGCGAACATGCGCGCATCCACGGCCACGCCCGCCTGGGTGAGCCGGTTGAAGAGCGTCGACTTGCCGGCGTTGGTGTAGCCCGCCAGGGCCAGCGTCGCCAGCGGAACGGCGCTGCGTCTCTGGCGGTGCAGCGCGCGGCCGGCGCGCACTCCCTCGAGCGCGTCCGCAATCTTCTTGATGCGGCGCGCGATCCGGCGGCGGTCGGTTTCGAGCTGGGTTTCGCCGGGCCCGCGCGTCCCAATGCCGCCGCCCAGACGCGACATCTCGAGGCCGCGGCCGGAGAGGCGCGGCAGCAGGTAATTCAACTGCGCCAACTCTACCTGGAGGCGGCCTTCCCGGGTCCGCGCGCGCGATGCAAAGATGTCCAGAATGAGTTGGGTGCGGTCGATGACCTTGGCGTCTACAGCCTTCTCGAGGTTGCGCTGCTGGGTGGGAGAGAGGTCGTGGTCGAAGATCACCACGTCGGCGCCGCCGGATCTCACGGCTGCCGCGATCTCTTCCACCTTGCCGTGGCCGATGAGGGTGGCGGCGTCCGGAGCCGGGCGCGTTTGATACACTCTTTCGACGATCTGGGCCCCGGCGCTGGCGGCCAGTTCGGCCAGTTCCTCCAGGGATTCTTCCGCCGGAACGGCCCTGCCGCGGCTGCGGGCGCCGCGTGTCTTCCACTCCAGCCCGACCAGAATCGCCCGCTCTCGAACGGGGTTGCGGAGTGCCGTGTTCTAAGCCTCCGAAGAGTCTGCGTGGACCGGCGCCCCCGGCGGAATTCCGCCCGCGGCGCTCTGGCCCGTCACCGACGAGTTGCCGGCGTAGGAATGCGCAGTCTTCTGCGTGACCACCGTCGAAATGGCGTGCTTGAAAATCAGTTGCTCTTGGTTGTTGGTCTCCAGCACCAGCGAGTACTTATCGAAACTCTTGATCCGGCCGGAGAGCTTGACGCCGCTCATCAGGTAAATCGTGAGAATGACCTTATCCTTGCGGGCGTTGTTTAAGAAACTGTCTTGAATGTTCTGCGCCGGCTTTTCCATGCCAATCCCCCAAACCCCTTTCGGGAAAGCAAAAAAGGTGAACCAAACGGCAGACTCATTGTACCCCGATTCAGCGGGCCGGGGGGAAGGCCTGGCCGTTCGGTGTCGTGGAAATCGCTCCTGTGGTCTGGATGTCGGGGATGGTGGGGTTGCTCCATTCGAAGCCCGCAACCGTCCGGCCGGTGAAGGTTTGCCCGATGGCGCGGACGATCGCCAATCTGAGCAGGGAGACGGCATGGCAAAATAGTTGCCCGCGACGAGTTCGCCCCAGACCGGTTTGGCCTGTTCGGAGAAGCCGAGGTTGAAGGAGGCCTCGTCGTGGGCGGCGACGGCGGCGGCCGGGAACGCTTTCCAGCACCTGGTGTCCAGGACGCTGAACATGTGGCGAAGTTCTGTGCTCTATTGAAATTGGGTCTTGAGAACTACTCATGCCACGACTCCTGTTGATAACCGCCTCCTCGCCGGAAATTCGGCAAGTGAGAAGGGTACGGGTTCTCAACTTTCAGCAGATCACCATGCCTTACCTGGCCTCCAGAGTTCCTCGGAATTGGGAGGTGATTCACGTCGATGAAGAAGCCGAAAGCATCGACTGGAACATGGCCACGGATGTCGTTGGAATTACCTTTCATACACCCAGCGCTTTTCATGCCTATGACATTGCCACGCGTTTTCGGTCACGGGGAATATGTGTCGCGATGGGTGGTCCGCATGTAACACTCTTGCCTGAAGAGGCTAGTCAATACGCCGACGCGATATTCATTGGAGAAGCGGAAGGTTTATGGGAAGACTTCTTGAAGAGCTTCGAAACGGGAACTTATCTGCGTGTCTATCAACAAACCAACGCGCCGTCCATTGAGAATAGTCCCACGGCCCGCAAAGATTTATATCACAGGAACGACCACACCAATGGCGTTCTGTTTGCGACCCGCGGATGTCCTGGCCAATGCGATTTCTGTGCCATTGCCGTGATGTACCGCCATCAGTTGCGCAAGCGGCCGATAGCCGAGGTCGCGGCTGAATATGCCTCTTTCAAGGGAAACGTAATCATCTTTTGGGATGATAACATTGCCGGGGATATGGAGTATTCAAAAGAACTATTCCGCGCCATCGCTCCCTATCGAAAGTGGTGGAGCAGCCAGGTAAGCGTTCATGCCGGCCGGGATGACGAATTCCTGGAGGTTGCAGCCCACAGCGGGTGTAAGCAGTTGTTTTTGGGGTTGGAGTCGATCTCCCAGCAAAGCATGGCTGACGTGAACAAGGGGTTCAATCGGGTGGAGGAGTACTTACAGATTATCGGCCGCATCCATGCGCATGGAATTGCGGTGCAAGCCGGGATTGTTTTTGGCTTCGATCATGATACGCCGGAGATATTCGAGGACACCATCGATTTCCTGGAAAAAGCGGGGGTCCAGAATGCAACGTTCAACATCCTGACGCCATTTCCAGGGACGCCGCTGTTTCGGAGGATGGAAGCCGAAGGGCGTATATTAACGCGGGACTGGCGCAGATATAACAGTCGCGACGATGTGGTTTATCAGCCAAAGCGAATGAGCGTAGCCGAACTGTTAGCCGGCTTTCGGTATGCGAACGAGCGTTTCTATTCTCTGACAAGCACGGCAAGGCGGTTATCAAGGTCACCGGTTCAATTATGGTGGACGTTACCGCTGAACCTGGCATACGGTTATCAATGGCGAAAGAGGGGGCAGTCCGTGGCCCGGCAGCGTTGAAGGGGCAAACCGGGGGCAGGCACGAAGTTTCGCCAAGGCGGCGGAATTCGAGCCAGTCCCCGCTTTAGCTGTCCGAGGCCGGTGGACCGGGCCTGGTGCTGCCGGAACGAGGCCGGGCCGTGCAGATGAGGATGGCAAGCAGGCCGGTGCTGAGCAGGGAGAGCAGCACACCGGTGGTCCGGCCGGGGGTGTGGTAGCGCAGGCGGATGGCATGACAACCGGCGGGGACGGGGACGGCCAGGGCGATCCCGCCGGAGTCGGCGACGGAGGCGGGTCGGCCGTCCACGGTGGCGGTCCAGCCGGGGTCGTAAGCCTCGATCAGGCGCACGTGGCCGTCATGGGGGCTGTCGGTTTGGACGGCGATTTCGTCGCTGGAAGGGCGGGAGTAGCGCACGGCGCCGGGCGGGGGGAGAAACTCGGCCCGGGGAGCCGCGCCGGGAACACGGTAGACGTGGGCGCCGTCAAGCTCGCCGGCAGCGGGCAGATCGTCGCGGGGCTGGGATGTGACCACGAAACGCGCGCCGGTGGCCTGCAGGGCTCGGAGGGGCAGGCTGGATGCGTCGATGGCTTGCACGTTGAGGGCGGCAGGGGCGTCCATGAGGGGGAGCATGGCGCGGTAGTAGCCCGCGAGGAGAATGGAATCGAAGCCACCCACGTCTTCGTAGCGGCCGGTGAGCGGCAGATCGAGGTCCGGATCGAGCGCCAGCCGCGCGTCGCCGAGTTCTCGGGCGAGGAAGCGGTCGAGCTCGGGGGCGGAGGCCGCCGGACGCGGCACGGCAAGAATGAAATGCCGGGCGAAGCCGCCGAGGTCGAAGGCGTGGAGCGCCAGGCAGGCTCCGACGATGCCCCATCGCAACAGAGGGCCGAGCCGGGCGGCGGAGAGAACCGCGTCCACGGCGGCTCCGAGCGCGGCCGAGGCGGCGAACGTGGAGAGGTAGAGCAAGCGGGCGGGGCTGCGCAGCAGCATGCCGGGCAGCAGCGCGCGGGCAGGCTGTGTCAGCGGGAGGGAACAGACGAGCGCGCCGAGGCCCAGGGCGGCGAGAAACATCCACGGCCGGGCAGGCCGGCGTGGCACGATCAGGCAGCGCAGGGCCAGGAAGAGGACGGCGGCCAGCGGCACAAGGCCCAGGTAGGAGGCGGTATCCCAGAAGTAGGCATAATTCGGGTAGCCGTCAAACAGCTTCGTGCCCGCGGCCGGGAGCATGCCGGGCCAGCCGTCGATTCCGGGCACGAGGAGAGCGAGCAAGCGCCTGTAGGGCATGGCGATGTCGTTGTCGGCGGGAGCGAGGGGCAGAATGCGCGAGCTGCGCTGGATGAGCAGCAGCATGGGCCACCAGACGATGAGGGTGGCGCCGGCGCCGGATGCGAGGACGGAGAGCACGCGCGCGCGCGCTGCTCCCCGGCCGCGCCAGAGCGCGTACAGCGCGGTGGCGGCGAGGGCATAGGCGGGGACTTGCGGGTGGCCCGCGACGGCGAAGCCAGCGGCAGAGAGGGCCAGGAGGAGGAGGTCGCGGCGGCGGGGGGAGGCCAGAGCGCGGTCGGCCGCCCAGAGCAGGAGCGGGAGGGCGGCATAGGCTTCGAGCAGCGGCAAGTGGCCGGCGGCGACGCGCGACGAGAAGAATCCGGCGCAGGCAAACGTCCAGCCCGCGGCTGCGGCCCCCAGGGGGGAAAGGCCCGCGCGCCGGCAGAACAGGAAAGTAAATCCGGCGGCCAGCGCGGCGGCCAGGGCCACACCGGCGGCGTAGGCCACCTCGGGGTCGAGCAGGAGCAGCAAGAGCCGGGTGGGGATCCACGGGAAGCTCTGGAGGTTGGCCGTGAATGGCGCTCCGAGAAAATCGTAGGGGCACCAGGCGGGCAAGCCATGGCCGGCGAGGATAGCTTGGCGGGCGAAGGCGATGCGCTGCACGTGCAGGCGTTGGTAGTCCGAACCGAGCAGCGTCCGGCCGCCGTCGAAGAGCGCCGGGGGCAGATAGACCGCCTCGGCCAGGGCGATCATCGCGATCACGATCCAGCAGGAGGCAGCCCGTCCCGCCATTTTAGGTTCCAATTGGCTGACAGTATACCCCAGACCAAGCAGAACCGGCCACTCAGACCCGCGCGCATAGCAAGTGGCCCGCTCGGCCCCGGATCGATAGCCGGTCGGCGCGGCCGCGGAAGTAGCGCGAGTTGATTTCGGCGGCGTCCAGATCTTCCAGATGGCGAAATCCCAACTGGCGGACTTGCGCGGCCAGCGCGGCCGGTTCGAAGAATAGCTGGAAAGGCTCACCGGCGGCGGCCACGCGGCTGGCCAGAGCCTCCAGCGCGAGTTGCTCCCGGGCGCTGAGCGCGTGCCTGGCCACGGCGTAATCGAACACCACGCCGCTCGCCGGCGGCAGACCGGCGATGAATGACATGGTGGCCAGGAATGCGCCCTCGGTGAGATAGGGAACCACGCCCATCCAGGAGAAGAAGGCGGGCTCCCCCGCGCGGAGACCGGCGGACGGAAGCGCGTCCGCGAGCGACTGGCGCTCGAAGTTCACCGCGACGAAAACGGTCTCCGCGGGAATCTCGATTCCGGCGGCCCGCAGACGGCCGCGCTTCCATTCCTGCGTTGCGGCGTGATCCACCTCGAACACCCGCAGGCCGAGCGCGGCGTGCGGATTGCGATACGCGAACGTATCGAGCCCGGCGCCCAGCACCACGTACTGGCGGACGCCACGCGCGACGGCGCGCGCCAGCTCGTCTTCGGCGAAGCGGCTGCGCGCCGCCAGGAACGCGCGCAGGGAAGGCGGCGAGGTCTCCGATGCCGCCTTCGCGGCGGCTTCCGCGCCGACGATGGCCAGCGCCAGCGGGTCCTCGAAAACCGGCGGGCGATCCAGGATCTGGTGCGCCGCGCGCCGGGCGGCGACGCGAAGCGCGGTACGGCTGGCCCCGTATTCGTGCATGTCCTCGGTGCCGTTTAGCCTTTCATCGCCCAGCGCACCATCTCGGCCAGCCGCGGCGGTTTGCCTTGCATCAGGATGGCCACCCGGAAGATGCGGGAAGCGGCCCATACGGTTGCGGCCGCGAAGACCAGGACGCCCGCCAAGCCCACCCACGGTTGCCACGCGGGAACGCCGTTGGGCATGGCCTGGCGCAACAGCATGAGGATCGGGGTAAACGGCGGAACCAGCGACATCACCGTCGCCAGCATACCGTTGGGCTGCCGCAGCACGGTCACCAGCATGAACATGGGAATAAGGCAGGGCATGAGGAGCACAATGGCCAGATTCTGCGCGTCCTGCGGGGTGCTGCAGCACGCCCCCAGGGCCGCGGCGAAGGCGCAGAGCATGACCACGTCGGCCAGCAGGTAGACGTAGAACCAGGGGATGATGCTGAGCGGCAACAGGCCGGCGACTCCCAGGGCGTTCACCGCAAAAGTGCCGGCCAACACGTACAAGATGGAACTGGTCACCGAAACCCCCACCGAACCCACCACTTTGCCGGTCATGAGCTCGAATGGAGTGGCGGCGCCCAACAGCGTCTCGACAATGCGCTGGCTCTTGTCCTGCGTGACGTTTTGCAGCATGGGGGCCGAGCCCACCATGACGATCATGGCGAGAATCATGGCCACCGCGAAAGGCACGAAGAAGCCTTCCAGCTCGCTGCGTTTGCGCGCCGCATGCACTTCGCCGGTTTTTTCGTCGCGCTCCACCAGGCTGAGCCCCTCGATGGGAACCGAGGCCGACAGGCCCTTATGGCGGCTGATGTCGATGCCGAGCTGCGCCAGGCGCGCCAGGCGCACGCCATCGTTGATGGGGCCGTTGAGCCAGTTGCGCATCTCGTCGATGCCGCCGGCGTTGGTGTAATAAGAGACGCGGGCGTCGGGGCCGGTCTTTTCGCTGGTCCCTTCGGCGGAATCGTCGACAGGTTTGGGCGGGCGCAGCGCGTCCTTCCCGATTTCGAGAAACGCGACGAGTTGCTTGTGGCGGACGCGGCCGGAGAGCGCGAGCAACTGATCCTGGGAGTTGGCGGCCGGCGCGATCACCTCGAAAACGTAGCGCGGGGCGATCTGCTGGTGCGTCTTCTTGTCGAAGAGTTCCCGGTCGTTCTTCTCTCGCGCGGCGCTCACCAGGGCGCCGGCCACGACGCCGGTGTGGTCGATGATGGCCACATGGCGGTCCTTCAAATCCGGTTGGCCCTTGAAAAACGTCATGGCGATGGATCCGCCGCCAAACAGCATGGGGGCGACCACCAGGCCGAAGACAAACGCCTTGGTGCGAACGGTCGCTACGTAGTCGCGTTTGGCAATGGTGACGATCTTATGCATTCGCATGGTTGGCCTCCTCGGCCGCGGGGCCGGCAATGCGCATGAAGATGTCGTGGAGGGAGGGCTTCATGAGCGAGAAGCTGGTCACGCGAGCCTGCGCCACCAGGGCGCGCAGAACCTCCTGCGGGTCCGCGCCGCGCGTCAGCCGCAGCTCAACAACCTGTCCCAGGTCGCGGATCTGCTCGACGCCGGGAAGATGCTGCACGGCCGCGAAACCGCCGTTGGCGGTAACCCGTATAGTGTCCTCGCCGTACCGATCCTGAATGGAGCCGATGGTGCCGTCCAGCACCTTCCGGCCGCGGAAGATCATGAAGATGTAGTCGCACAGGGTTTCCGCCAGGTGCATGTCGTGGGTGCTGAGGATGACCGTGACGCCGTGCCGGCGGAGATCCAGAATGGCGGAGCGGATGGCCTCCGCGCTCACCGGGTCGAGGCCGCTGAAGGGTTCGTCCAGGAGGAGAAGCTTCGGTTCGGGGATCACGGTGGCGATGAACTGTACCTTTTGGCTCATGCCCCGGCTGAGCGTTTCGACCTTATCGGAGGCGCGGCTCGCCAGGTCCAGCCTCCGGAGCCAGCGCGTGACTTCGGCTTTGACGCCGCGGCCGGAGCGCAGCTCGCCGTAGAATTCCAGCAGCGCCTGGACGGTCATTCTCTGGTAGAGGCCGCGCTCTTCGGGAAGGTATCCGATGACGTCCGTGCTGGTTTCCGGCCGGCCGTCTCCGAAGAGGCGGATCTCGCCGCGATCGGGATAGAAGATGTTCACGATCATGCGCATCGTGGTGGTTTTGCCCGAGCCGTTCGGCCCGATAAACCCGTAGATCGAGCCCTGGGGCACCGTGAGCGAGAGGTCGTCTACCGCGATCACACTCCCGAAGGTCCTGGTTACGTGCGAGATTTGTACGGCGTCCATCGTCCCGTGTGCTCGGTTCTTAGTTCTCGTCTTCCAAGTGGCTGATGCGCTGTTCGTGGGATCTGGCGATGTTTTCGAGGCTCTGGATGGAGCCGTGGAGGATCTGGCTGTTTTGGGCCAGGGCGCGGATGTGTTCGCCGTCGCGGGCGGCGAGGGTTTTGAGGTGTTCTATGTCGCGGGCGGCTAGCTCCAGGTTCATGGTGAGGGCCTCTATGCGTTCGTCGAGGGTCATTGTGGTTCCTCCGAGTGGCTGGGAGTGTGGCGGCTCCTGATCTGATTATGCCACTGGCCGTGGGCGCGCGCCGGTGGGCTGGCGCGCGCCCTGGGTCGCGAGTTGGGGTTTCGTAGCCTGTCCCCGAAATGAAACCTGATATAACTGTTATATACTCACATGCGGTTCGAGTTCGATCGCTCGAAGAGCTGGGCCGTCAAGCAAAAGCACAGCGTCAGCCTGAAGGAAGCGCAGGAGATTTTCGACCAGACATACTTGGTTGACCAGAAGAACGGCGATCCGGAACAGTTCCGTGCAATCGGCTGGTGCCGCGGGCGCCTGTGTGCCGTGATCTTCGAGGTCAGGCATGACGCGAAAGGCGAATACTACCATCTGGTCACGGCCTGGAAAGCGACCAAAGAAGAAGAGCAAAGCTATGCCAAGAACGCCTAGGACCACGCCGTCCGCCGACGAGATCGCCGAAAAGGCCTCGCGCGGCGAAGATGTTTCCGCTTACTTCACCAACAAGTTCACTGTAGTCAGGCCCGTCCGCCGGGTCAATGTCGATCTGACGCAAGGCATGTTACGGGAACTCGACGAGCGGGCGGCCCGGCTCAACGTCAGCCGGCAAGCCGTAATCAAGACCTTGCTTGGCAGAGCGCTGACGGAGGAGCGGGCCAGCAAACCCGGGCGGAAGAGGAAGGCCAGTTAGAGAAGAGAGATCAATCCTCCGCGGGGATCTCGAAATTCACCAGCTCGGCGCGGAAGCCGCGGGTCTTCCATGCGCCGAAAGCGATGCCGGCCGCCATCCAGATGCTGCCGGCGATCTGCGCCGTGCGGCTGAGATTCAGCCATAGCAGCAGGCAGACGGCGAACCCCAGCACGGGCGGAACCAGGTAGCGCAACTTCCTTTCCTTCTCGCGTACGTAATAGCGCACCAGGGCCGCGAGATTGACGCCCATGAAGGCGATCAGCGCCCCGAAGTTCAGCATCTGCGCGCCCAGGTTGTAATCCAGCAGAAATGCGCCGATGAGGCTGGCCGCTCCCACAAACACCACGTTGTTGCGCGGAATGCGCCGCTTGGGTTCGATGACGCCGAAAAAGGATTTCGGCAGCGCATTGCTGCGCCCCATGCCGAACAGCAAGCGCGCGGCGCCGAGCTGCGCTCCCATGCCCGAGCCGAAATTCGCCACCACCAGCGTGAATCCCACAATCGCAAAGAGCGGCGCCCACGTGCGGCCCGCCGCGTAGACAAAGGCCGTGGTCTCGTCCGGGAACGGCTCCAAGGCGGGCCATGCCAGTTGCGCCGCGTACACTTCGAACGCGGAGAGAATGCCGATCGCCACGCAGGTCAGCACGGTCGCCAGCAGGATGTTGCGCCGCGGGTTCTCGGCCTCTTCCGACAGGGTCGAGATGCCGTCGAAGCCGATATAGGTCAGCACCGCGATGGAAGTGCCTCCGAGCACGGCCCCGGCGTTGAAGGTCGCGGGATCGTAGAATGGCCGCGTGAAAAACGCCGCGCCGCCGTGCGGGTGTCCCAAGATGAAGCGCGCCGCGCTCACGAAGAAAATCGCGATCACCACGCCCATCGCGGCCGCGAGGCCGGCGTTGATTCGCGCCGACGTGCGAATCCCCAGAATGTTCAGACCCGTGAATAGCAGCGCCATAAAAACCGCCCAGCTCCAGTAAGGTATGGCCGGGGCGAACACGTGGGCCTGCTGGCTGACCCAGACGATGCAGATGATGGGGTTGAGCATGTAATCCATGACCATGCTCCAGCCCGTGATATAGCCCAAGGCGGGATTGATCTCCCGGCCGACATAAGTGAACGCCGAGCCCGCGCTGGGATACGCGCGCGCCATCCGTCCGTAGCTGATGGCCGTGAACAGCATGGCAACCATGGCGATGAGAATGGCGGTGACGACGTGTCCCCTGCCGCGATTACTCAGGACGCCGAAGACCGACATGGGCGCCGTGGGTTGGATCACGATGACGCCGTAAAGGATGAGGTCCCACAGCCCGAGAGCCCGGCGCAGCTTGGCGGTCGAGGATGCGGGAGTGGACACGCTAGTGCTGGGCTGCCAGGTAGTTGCCGTAGCCGACGATTGTCGTGGAGGCCACTAGCACGAAGATGCCCACCGCCAGCCACGCCTGGGTGCGGCGGCTGGTGCCCTTCCACTCGTGCAGCCCGATCCCCCACAGGCTGCTGAAGATGATGATGCCGGCCATTAGCAGGGTCCAGCAGGAGAACTTGTAGGAGCCCATCTGCGTCTCGCCCATGGTGTAGAAGAAGAACTGGAAATACCAGGTGGTTCCGGCCAGGGCGCAAAGGAGGTAGTTGGCGAGCATGGGAACTCGCGGGGATTCCTTGCCGGCGCTGAAATACTCATGACCGGTCTTGTTCTTGATGTTGAGCCCCACGCACCACACGAAATTCGTGAGGAAGCCTCCCACCAGCACCACCGCGAGCTTGGGAAGGCCCTGCCAGAGGGTGGAGGTTCCATGCTTCAAGGCAAGCGCGCTTATGGGGTCGCCCGCGGTGAGGCCAAACGAGAAACCGGCGCTCATGACGCCGGAGAAGATGGCCACCAGGACGCCCTTCTTGAGATTGAACTCCTTGACGGAGGCCTGCTTCTGCTCGGCCGACATTTCCTTCTCTTTGGACGTGCCGGCCCTGCCCACGAAAGCGATGCCGGCCAGACAGACGGCGATGCCCAATAAGGTGACCTGGCCGGAGGCAGTGTGCACAAGGCTGAGAAACCTACCGTCGAAGATGGGCGGCACCAGGGTTCCGACGACAGCGCAGAAACCCATCACGATGGCCATTCCCAGCGACATGCCGAGGTAGCGCATGGTCAATCCGAAGGTCAGGCCTCCGAAGCCCCACATCATGCCCCAGAAGACGCACCAGAAAATGGTCCTACCGGATGTCTCGCCGAGGACGGCGGACAGGTCGTTGGTCATCCACAGGGCCAGCACCCAGGGGGCGATGATCCAGCTAAAGCAGCCGCCGACCAGCCAGAAGGTTTCCCAGGACCAGCGCTTCACGCCGCGGAACGGGACATAGAAACTGCCGGCGGCGAGGCCGGCCAGCCAGAGAAAAATCACGCCAAGAACAGGATTCGGTGCCATGATTTGAGCGATTATTGTACCGCCGGGCGAGTGTTCGAGGCGCTTGTGTTTTACATATCAAAACTGGTACAACTGACGGCTAGGGGTCCACGTGAAGACTTCCAACCACGGCCGGTACGTCGTGAAATCTCTGGTGCACGCCTCCCGCGTGATCGAAGCGTTCCAATCGGCGGGAGACGTGCTGCGCCTGCGGGACGTGGTCATGCGGACCGGCTACAGCAAAGGGATGTGCTTCCGGTTGCTCTACACCTTGCACCAATGCGGCTTCCTGGACAAGGTGGGCGAGAACCATTACCGCCTGGCTTCCGAGGTGCGGCGGCGGCGGCTGTACCGGATCGGCTACGCGGCGCAGGGCCAGGACAGCTCATTCGACCGCGAGGTAGGGCTCGGCCTGGCGCGGGCCGCCGAGCGGGAGCATATCGAGCTGATCGTGGTGGACAACCGTTATCAGCCCAAAGTCGCACTGCGCAGCGCCGATTACCTGGTGCGCGAACAGGTGGACCTGGTGATCGAGTTCCAGACCGATGAGCTGATTGCGCCGGCCATCGCCTCGAAGTACCTGGAGGCGAACATTCCCTTCATTGCGATCGATATTCCGCACCCGGGCGCGACGTACTTCGGCGCCAACAATTACCAGGCCGGCCTGATGGGAGGACATTTTCTGGGCCGGTGGGCCAAGAAACACTGGAGCGGAGAGGTGGAAGAAATCCTCCTGATCGAGCTGCTGCGGGCGGGATCGCTGCCCAAAGCGCGCGTGCGCGGCTTGGCCTCGGGCATCAGCGAGGTGGTCCGCCTGCCGGCGGCGTGCCGGACGATTTCGATCGACGGCGACGGGCAGTTTCAAACCTCACTCGAGCGCGTGCGCAAATACCTGCGGGAATCCAAATCGAAGCACATCCTGGTGGGCGCCGCCAACGATCCGAGCGCGCTGGGCGCCCTGCGCGCCTTCGACGAGGCCGGCCGCGCCCAGGAGTGCGCCATCGTGGGGCAGAACGGCGAACCGGAGGCCCGCGCCGAACTTCGCTCGCCCAACACCCGGCTGATCGCCTCCGTGGCTTATTTCCCGGAGAAGTACGGCGACGGCCTGCTGCGCCTGGCGCTGGACATCCTGGCCCGGAAGGCATCGCCGCCGGCGGTGTTCACCAGGCACCAGATCATCACGCCCGAGAACGTGGACCACTTCTATCCCAACGACAGCCTGCTGGCGGCGCCGGCGTAGGTGGGGCAGGCAATCCTGCCTGCAGCCGCCTTTCAGGCGGACGCCGGCTGAAAGCCGGCTGCAGCCACGATTGGCTGCCCCACAAGGCTACTCCAGGAAGAAGACTTCCTTCCACATGGAGAAGCGCTCGCCCGGCTGTTTGTCGGGCACCGGCTCGAAAAGCCTGCTCATGAAGACCTGCCAGCGCTGATTCACGGGGTCGCGGTCCATCTCGTCCATGGCCTTGTCGAAGTCATCCACGCGCAGAACCAGCATCAGGTCCTGTCCGCGGCGGAAAATGGAATAGTCGGAAATGCCGACTTCCTTCAACTTGGCCAGCAACTCTGGCCATACGCGCTTGTGCTCGCGCTCATACTCTTCGATGGCGTCCGGCTTGATGCGCAGTCTGTAGGCGTAACGGGGCATATCCTTCATGATCTCCGGGCGCTGAGGCGTAGTCAAATCATTCCGCGACAAATGTTCCGGTTTCGTAATGTGGAACTTCGAGCAGCCGGACAGGGACACGGAAGTCGCATGTTGCGGCGTGCTTAGGCAGCACCGGGACCCTTTCGGGTCGGGCCAGTTCGAGAGGCCTGCGTTTTGGGGCTTGAAACGACGGAAGTTGTGCGAATCCGCTTGGTGGCAGCCTCGCCATTCGGATAGCATGATAAGTATGCGTCTCAACGTGTACAGGTGTGGTGTTCTTGGCCTCTTCGCCGCGGTGTGCCTGCTGGCGGCGGGGCGCCCTACGGGCCCGGTCGCGCCGGCGGCCGTGGCGGATCTGCGGCGCGCCTTCGAGCGGCCGCCCGACGATGCCCGCATGATGGTGCGCTGGTGGTGGTACGGTCCCTCGGTGACCAAGCCGGAATTGGAGCGCGAGCTGATTTCCATGAAGCAGGGCGGCATCGGCGGATTCGAGGTGCAACCGACTTATCCGCTGGCTCTCGACGATCCCCAGCATGGCTTCCGCAATTTTCCGTATCTGTCCGGCGAGTTCCTCGACGCCCTGCGCTTCACCGCGGAGAAGGCGCATGAGCTGGGGTTGCGCTTTGACCTGACGCTGGGAAGCGGCTGGCCATTCGGCGGGCCGCACATCCCCATCACCCAGGCGGCCGGGCGGCTGCGGGTGGATCGCGTGCCGGTGCCCGCGAATGCCGCGTCGGTGCCGCTGCCTACCGTCGCGGAAGGCGAGAAGTTCATCGCCGCATTTCTGGCGCGCGGAGACCGCCGGCAGTTTTCCGCCGAGGGCATTCGCCGCCTCACGGAGATTGACAGCGGCGCCGTGCGCGTGCCGGCCGACGCCAGCGAGGGGTGCGTGGTGCTGTTCTTCATCGCCAGCCGGACGCGCCAGACCGTGAAACGCCCGGCCGTGGGCGCCGAGGGCTGGGTGCTCGATCACTACGACCGCGCGGCCATCGATACGCATCTGAAACTGGTCGGCGAACCGCTGTTGAAAGCGGTGGGCAAGAATCCGCCGTATGCCATATTCAGCGACAGCCTGGAGGTCTACGGCTCGGACTGGACCGGCGGCTTCCTCGGAGAGTTCCAGAAGCGCCGCGGATACGATCTGACGCCCTACCTGCCCGCGCTGGCCGGCGACATGGGCGACAAGACCAAGGCCATTCGCCACGATTGGGGCCGGACCCTCACCGAACTCGCCAACGAAAACTATCTCACGCCATTGACCGAGTGGGCCAAACAGCACGGAACACGCTTCCGTTCGCAGAACTACGGGATACCGCCGGTGACGCTGTCGAGCAATGCGCTGGTGGATCTGCCGGAAGGCGAAGGGTCGCAGTGGCGGCGCTTCACCGCGACGCGATGGGCGGCCTCGGCGAGCCACCTCTACGGCCGCCCGGTGACCTCTTCGGAAACCTGGACCTGGCTGCATTCGCCGGTGTTTCGCGCCACGTCGCTGGACATGAAGGCCGAGGCCGACCTGCATTTCCTGCAAGGCGTCAACCAGCTCGTGGGGCACGGCTTTCCCTACTCGCCGCCGGAAGCGGGCGAGCCGGGATGGCACTTCTACGCGGCGGCGGTGTTCAACGATCACAATCCGTGGTGGCTGGTCATGCCGGACATCACGGCCTACCTCCAGCGCGTGAGTTTCCTGTTGCGGCAGGGACAGCCGGCCAACGATGTGGCGCTGTATCTGCCCACCGACGACGCCTACGCCGGCTTTGCGTTGGGCCGCGATTCCGTCAACCAGGCCATGGATGGGCTGTTGGGGGCCAACGTGATTCCGCAGATCCTGGACGCGGGGTACAACTTCGATTACATCGACGACGGCGCCATTGCGCACGCGGGAGTGCCCTACCGCATCCTGATCCTGCCGGGCGTCGAGCGGATTCCCCTGGCCACGCTCCGGAAACTCGACGAGTTTGTCCGCAAGGGCGGAACGCTGGTGGCCACGCGCCGTACGCCCTCGCTGGCTCCGGGACTGACCGAAGCGGAAAGCGAGACGCCCAAGATTCGCGAGTTGTCGCGCGCGCTGTTCGAAGCGCCTGGCGCTCGCGGGCACGTGGTGACCGACGAAACCAAGCTCGGGGCGCAGCTTCACGCGGCATTGGCCGCCGACGTCGCTACCGCGCCGGAGATCGGCTTCGTTCACCGGAAGCTGGCTTTCGCCGACATCTACTTCCTGGCCAACACCAGCAACCATCCGGTTCACAGCCAAGCCACGTTCCGCGTCACGGGGCTTGAAGCGGCCTGGTTTGACCCGTTCACGGGCAAAGTGACCGGAGCAGGCAGCAACCGCATCGACCTGGATCTGGCGCCCTACGAATCCCGGGTGGTGGTGTTCTCGAAAGAGCACGTGGCGCCGCGTCCCGAGCCCGCTGGCCCCGTGCTGGCGCCGGTCGACCTCAGCTCGGGCTGGAAAGTCACGTTCGCTGGATCGACGGAGCCCGTCGCTATGACCGCACTGCGCTCCTGGACCGAGGACGCGGCGAGGAAATATTTCTCCGGTCGCGCCACTTACGAAAAGACCGTGACCATCGACCAGGCGATGGCCGGTTCCCGGCGCCCGCTCTTCCTGAACTTCGGCGAAGGGACGCCTGTCGCCGCGCAGGAACGGCGATCCGCCTCCGGCATGCGGGCCATGCTGGAAGGCCCGGTGCGCGAATCCGCCGTGGTAACCGTGAACGGCAAACCGGCCGGCTCGGTGTGGTGCGCCCCATACGAAGTGGAAGTCACCGGCCTGCTGCACGCGGGTGAGAACACCATCCGCGTGGTAGTGGCCAACCTGGCCATCAACGAGATGGCCAAAGGTCCGCTGTGGGACTACAAGGCGCTCAACGCCAAGTACGGCGAGCGCTTTCAGGACCAGGACACGGCGAACTTACAACCGCTGCCTTCGGGTCTGCTGGGCCCCGTGCGGCTGATCGCGAAGTGACCATCATGAAGATGACACGACGCAGTGCGCTCGGAATTATGGCGAGCAGCGTTTCCGCGGCCGCGCAAGCAGCGCCCAACGATCCGGTGACGGTGGGCTGGCTGGGTGGAAGCCCTCCGCCCGTCGACTGCGGTGTCAGTTGGGGAGTCCCCTGGCCGCGCGGCACGGTGCGCAAGGACCAGACCTTCACTCTGACCACAGCCGATGGCGAGCCCCTGCCCTTGCAGAACTGGCCGCTCGCTTATTGGCCCGACGGCTCCATGAAGTGGACCGGCTTCGCCACCGTGGCCGGCCCCAACGCCTCGGGCGCGTTCAAACTGGCGCCGGGCGCGGCGGCGGCTCCCGCTTCGCCGGTGAAGGTCGCCGAAACCGGTTCGGCCATCGACATCGACACGGGCCGGCTCCAGTGCCGCATCCCCAAACAGGGTGCGTTCCTGATCGACTCGATGACCATGGAAGGCCGTGTGGTGGCGCGCCAGGGGCGCCTGGTGTGCGCGCTCGAGGACCGCTCGGGTTTCACCAGCAGCATCCGCAAAGTCACGGTGGAGCAGACCGGCCCGGTGCGCGCCGTGGTGAAGATCGAGGGCGTTCACAAGGCCGGGCCCAGCGGGCACCCCGGCGCGCGGGAGTGGCTTCCCTTCACCGTGCGCCTGTATTTCCACGCCGGCCTGGAGCAGGTGCGCCTGGTGCATACCATCGTCTTCGATGGCGACGATCAAAAGGATTTCATCCGCGGACTCGGCGTGGCTTTCTCCGTGCCGATGCGCGAGCAGGTGCACAATCGCCACGTCCGTTTTTCGGGCGAGGGCGACGGACTGTGGGCCGAACCGCTCGAGCCGGCCAGCGCGCGCCCGCTCATGCTGCCCGGCGGCCGGGGCAACGCCTACCCCGACCAATTGGCGGGCAAGCGCATCCCCAATAAGGAGGCCTTCGACCAGCGCGCGCAGAAGCTGCTCACGGACTGGGCGGTGTGGGACGCCTACAAGCTGGTGCAACCCATGGCCGACGGCTTCACCATCCAGAAACGCACCAATCCGCAAAGCTGCTGGCTGGCCGCGGCCGCCGGACGGCGCGCCTCAGGGCTGGTCTTCATCGGCGACGTTTCCGGCGGCCTGGCCGTCGGCGTGAAGAACTTCTGGCAGTCCTACCCGGCGTCGCTCGAGGTTCAGAAAGCCTCTGGCGACGCGGCCGATCTGTACGTCTGGCTGTGGTCGCCCGACGCCGCCGCCATGGACCTGCGCCACTACGACACCAAGGCTCACGGCCTCGATTCCAGCTATGAAGACGTGCAGCCGGGCTTCAGCACTCCGCACGGCGTGGCGCGCACCAGCGAGATGACGCTCTTCCCCAGCGCCGCCGTCCCGGCTAAAGAAGATGCGGTGCGGCAGGCCAGGATTGCCGAGGAGCCGCCCCTGCTGGTGACCACGCCGCAGTATCTCCACGCCGCGCGAGTTTTGGGCATCTGGAGCCTGCCGGACCGTTCCACGCCCGCCAAACGGCAGATCGAAGACCAGCTCGACGCCGCCTTCGCGCTCTACCACAAAGAGGTCGAGCAGCGGCACTGGTACGGCTTCTGGGACTATGGCGACGTGATGCACCAGCATGACGCCCAGCGCCACATGTGGCGCTACGACGTGGGCGGCTACGCCTGGGACAACACCGAGCTGGGCACCGACCTGTGGCTGTGGGCGAGCTTCCTGCGTAGCGGGCGGGCCGACATCTTCCGCATGGCCGAGGCCATGACGCGCCACACCACGGAAGTCGACACTTATCACCTGGGCCGATTCGCCCCGCTCGGTTCGCGTCACAACGTGCGCCACTGGGGCTGCGGCGCCAAGGAGCCGCGCATCAGCCAGGCGGCATTTCGCCGGCATTACTACTACCTCACCACCGATGAGCGCACCGGCGACGTAATGCGCGAGGTGGTGGATGCGGACTACAAGACCACGGAAATCGATACCATGCGCCTGGCCTCCCCGCTCACCAAGCCGATTCCCTATCCGGGGCGCGTCCGCGGCGGGCCGGACTGGCTGTCGTTTATCGGCAACTGGATGACCGAGTGGGAGCGCACCGGCGAGACCAGGTACCGCGACAAGATCGTCGCCGGCATGGATTCCATCGCCAAAATGCCCTATTGGTTCATGACGGGGCCGAACAACCTGTACGGCTACGATCCCGCCACCGGCAAGCTCTATCCGTTGGTGGAGGACGGGTTCGGAACCTACAACCTGACCACCATCCAGGGCGGCGCGGAAGTGGTGTTCGAGCTGAATTCGCTGCTCGACCATGCCGGCTGGAAGAAGGCGTGGAACCAATACTGCCGGCTGGTGGGCGCGCCCAAGGAAGTAGTGGCCAAGGATATGACCACGGGCAGCGAGGGCGCCGACGGCCAGTATGCGCGAGGCCGCCTGGCGGCCTACGCGTACATGGAGACGAAGAACCCGGCGTTCGCCAAGCGAGCCTTGAGC
>Ga0187877_1001831_pt1 | contig 20527 bp, 19 predicted proteins | sample June2016WEW_17_1_3_FD_132430 | JGI IMG/M metagenome (GOLD analysis project Ga0187877, IMG submission 132430) | Peatland microbial communities from SPRUCE experiment site at the Marcell Experimental Forest, Minnesota, USA - June2016WEW_17_100 | ecosystem: Environmental > Terrestrial > Soil >... | reverse complement strand
GAAAAGACAGGCAGCGAAGACAACAGGTAGGACCCTCACCGCGGTGAACATAACGCGCCGCGCGGAAGAACGCGGTCGGACACTCCGCCATCCCGACAGCGAGGCCTCGGCCTAACCCGGCTCTGCTAGAAGACGCCTGACGAGGACCGCGAGAAGATGGGGACATGCGGTACATCGCCCTGCTCGGCGGCATCAACGTCGGGGGCCACACGGTGCGCATGGAAGATCTGCGCCGTCTTTTCCGCGATCTCGGGCTCTCGGGGGTGCGCTCGTACATTCAAAGTGGCAACGTGTTCTTCCAAAGCCCATCGCGCGACCGATCTGGCCTGGCGAAGCGCATCGAGCAACACCTCAACGACAGCCTGGGCTACGAAGCGCCGACGTTCTTGCGCACCGTCCCCGAATTGGCGCGCATCGTCGCCCGCGACCCGTTCAGAAACATCGAGCCGACACCCGACGTGCGGCTCTGCGTGGTCTTCGCCGCCGAGCCTCTGGCGCGCCTCGACCTGCCGATTCGCTCCGAGAAACGCGACATGGAGATCATCGACGCGACGTCGTATGAAGCCTTCATGACCTGGCGCATTGTCGGCGGCAGGGCGCCGGCCTTCCCGAAATTCCTCGCCAGGACATTGCAGACCCGGCTGACGACGAGGTTCTTCTCCACCACCGCCAAGATCCTGGAAGCAGCGATCGGACCCTGAAGCCGGCGCGGTTGTCTGACCGTGCCCTATCTGCCCGGAACCCAGCATGTTCGCGCGCCACCGCGGAAGCGCTCGCTCCGGCGACTCGCCGCTCCCCACGGCAAGAGCTCCAGGCGCGGTGACGACTCTTCCGAATCGTTCGGGCCCTGTAGTGGTCGGGCCCAACCGGGGCCCAGCGATCCGGGGCTGGCGCGTCGACTTGAGCGTCCGGCGTTCCCCGGGCACGATGTCCGCGGTAGCCGAGCCTTCTGGTAGAGGGCGGTCGGGAGGAGGAGCACATGCGGGTTCTTGTCACCTGTGGCTCGAAGCGCGGCGGCACCGAAGAGCTGGCCCAGATGTTGGCCGACGACCTGCGGGAGGAAGGTCTCACCGTCGACCTATTCCGACCCGACCAGATCACGCACCTCAGCCATTTCGACGCCGTCATCGTCGGCGGCGCCATCTACGCCGGGCGATGGCACAAGTCGTCACGCCACTTCGTGAGACACCACACGAAGGCGTTGCGCCAGCGGCCCACCTACTTCTTCTCAAGCGGCCCCCTCGACGACTCCGCCACGCAACGAGAGATCCCACCCGTGCGGGGGGTCAGGACACTGATGAAGCGGGTCGGTGCCCGCGGTCACGTCACCTTCGGCGGTCGGCTGAAGCCGGACGCCACCGGCTTCCCGGCGCGGGCGATGGCGAAGGAGCACTCCGGCGACTGGCGCGACCCTGACCAGGTACGCTCCTGGGCAAAGACCGTCGCGACTCAACTGCGCGGTACCTGAATCATGGCCGACTACGCGGTGACGTTCGACCTGGTGCGACCCGAGAAGCTGGGCCGCGCTCACGTTTTCCTCCGCATCCTGCTGCTCGTGCTCGTCTCGTGGATAACGGGGTCCGGCACCGCATTTGGACTCGTCTACCTCGGTTTGCCGGTCGTCGCGGCGATCCTCATCGCGCAAAGGGGTGGAGAGCGCTACCTCGCGGAGACTGGCGCGGGAATGACGAGGATCCTCGCCTTCCTCGCCGGTCTTCTCGCCTACCTCGCGCTGCTCACCGACGAAGTTCCTGGTTTCGACCGCAGCACCGTCCACTTCGCCGTCGTCGTCTCCGGGTCGCCCACGGTCGGCACGGCGCTCTGGCGGATCGTAAAGGCGATCCCGAGCGCGGTCGTCCTCTGCCTGATCGGCGTCGTCGGCTGGATCGTGTGGATCGTCGCCGCGGTCCTCGTCCTTGTCCACGAGCGCTATCCGGTGGGACTCTGGAACTTCCAGTGCGGTGTCGTCCGCTGGGAGGCACGCCTCCTCGACTACCTCGCCTCGCTCACCGCTTCCTATCCGCCGTTCTCCTTCGACAGCGGACCGGCGGTCACGACGAGCTGAGGCCGCGGCACGTCCGAGCCCGTCAGCGCCTACCGCCGAGTGCCGCCGGTATCGGGCGGCCGGGGAGCCGGCATCGGCTTGAGAAAGCCGGCTAGCACCTCGGTACTGTGCCGACAGGATCGTCTCGGTGCGACGGCCCCGAAAGGAGAAGGGGACACCGATGTTCTGTCCTACCTGCGGCTCGTTGACCGAGACCGATGATCGCTTCTGCCAACACTGCGGCAGGCCGCTGACAGTAGCGCCGGGGCCGCCCGCGGCCCCGGCGGAACCGGCGGTGGAGGATCCCTTCCACTTCCCGCCGTACGTCGAACCCGCCCCCGGACCGTATCCGGGAGGCGACGCCGCGCTGCCGCCTCGCACAGCCCCCGACGGCTGGGGTCCGGCGAATCCGCCTGGACCGGCCTACCCCGGCCAAACTCCGAGTTGGACGGGCCACGCGCCGGGGGTGCCGCTCGCCCCGTTCGGAGCGCCGCTCGCCGGGTGGTGGCAGCGTGTCGGCTCGATGCTGCTCGACGTCTTGATCGTCGGCGTCCCGATGGGCGTCCTCAGCGCCATTCTGAACACGGCCTTCGGCACGCTGCACAGGGTCACCCTGGCGAACGGGACGATCACTTCGGTCCGCACCCTCGAAGGTGGCGGCCGTATTGCGCTGGTGATCGCCGAGGTGTGCGTTCCCCTCCTCTACTTCGCCATCCTGAACGGGACGGGCCGAGGCCAGACGGCGGGAAACCATGCACCGCACATCGCCGTGCGCGACCTCGACACCGGTGAGGTGATCGGGTTCTGGCGGGGAGTTGTGCGCTGGCTCATCCGCTTACTCCTCTACGTGGCGTTCATCATCCCGGGCTTGCTGAACGACCTCTTCCCGCTCTGGGACAGCCGTCACCAATCGATCGCCGACAAAGCGGCGCGCTCGGTCGTCATCCGTCTCGACTGACCGTGGCCCGCCCGCGCTGTCGACGCTGCGGCGGACGACTCCGTGACGGCAGCATCTACTGCCCGAGGTGCGGGACCCGACAGGGCTCGGCCCCGTCCTGGACGCGGGGGGCGGGACACCTCCTCGCCGGTAGCGCCCCGGGTTGGTTCCCCGACCCGTTCGGGCGACACGCCTACCGCTACTGGGACGGCGAGATCTGGACCGAGCACGTCTACTCCGGCTCCTACGGCAAAGACGTCGTCTCCGTCGACAACCTCACGGTGGACCGGCCGCCCGACGGCGCCTGGCGGGGTTCATTCGGCTCGCTCACGCTTTCGCTCGCGGGCCTTGGCGTCGCCTTCGGGCTGTCGTTCCTCTTCCTCCTCCCGTTTCTCCTGACCGGCCACCCCGGTGGGCCTCTCGCCGGGCTGGTCATCTCCGAGGCGGGGTTGTGGACGGGCCTGTTCGGCACGTGCCTCCTCACCAGCCGTCGCTACGGCACCGGGAAGGTGCGGTCCGACTTCCGGCTGCGGTTCCGCTGGGTCGACCTCGTGATCGCGCTCGGCGGGGCGATCGTGGCACGTTGTGTCGCCGCGATCGTGCTCGTCCCATTCCTCCACGAACTGAAAGCCGTTGGCAACCCGGACAAAGCGCTCTACAAGATCACCAACGTCGGAGCGCTCGGCTGGGCCGTGCTCGTCCTCTTCACCTGTATCGGCGCGCCGTTATTCGAGGAGCTGTTCTTCCGCGGACTGCTTCAGGGTCAGCTCATCGAGCGGTTCGGCGCCGGCGTCGGCGTGGCGGTCACGGCGGTGGTCTTCGGCGCTGTGCACGTCGCCAACGATCCCGGGGTCGCCGGGCTCCTCCTCGCGCTGAGCGTGGGGGCATGCGGGATCGTGCTCGGTGTCGTGCGCCACCTCACCGGTCGGCTCGGCTCCTCGATGGCGACCCATTCGCTTTTCAACGCGATCGCGGTTGTCAGCTTCGCCGTCTCCTCGGCCCTGTGGTGATAAGTCGCCACGAGCCTGTCCAACACCATTGGGAAAGGAACGTTCCCCATCCCCCGCCCAGGGCGACGACCGAGATAGATCGTGCCCCGGGGGCCGGTCGTCTTCAGCCCCCGTTGACGACGAGGACCGCCGCCCCCTCGACCCGGTCCCGGGCGAGGTCCCGCAACGCCTCGTCCGCCCGGACGAAGGCGTACGGCGTCGTCACCACGCGCAACGGCGAGGCCGCCGCAATCCGCAGGAACTCCTCGCCATCGGTCCGCGTGTTCGCCGTCACGCTGCGCAGATTCTTTTCGTAGAAAAGCTCACGCTCATAGTCGATCGGCGGGATCTCGCTGAGGTAGATCCCCGCCACGGCGAGCGTCCCGCCCCGCTCGAGAGCAGCGAGGGCGACGGGCACGAGCTCTCCGACCGGTGCGAAGAGGATGGCGGCGTCGAGGGGTTCGGGGGGAGCGTCGCTCGCTCCCTGGGCCGAGGCGGCACCGAGCTCGAGGGCCAGCCGGCGGGCGGCGGCAGAGCGCGTCATCACGTGGACGGTCGCGCCTTCGATCAGGGCGACCTGGGCCGCGAGGTGCGCCGAAGCGCCGAAGCCGTAGATGCCAAGGCGGCCACCCGGCGGCAGGGCGGCGCGCCGCAGCGCCCGGAAGCCGATGATCCCGGCACAGAGCAGGGGCGCTGCCTCCAAGTCGGCGATCCCCGAGGGAATGGCGTAGGCGTAGCGCTCGTCGACAAGGGTGAACTCCGCGTAACCACCGTCGGCGTCCCAGCCCGTGAAGAGCGGCAGCCGGCAGAGGTTCTCCTCACCCTGTCGGCAGAACTCGCACGTCCCGTCGGTGCCGCGCAGCCAGGCGATCCCGACGCGGTCACCGACGGCAAAGCGCGAGGCCCCGGACCCCAGTTGCGTGACGGTACCGACCACCTCGTGGCCGGGCACGACCCCGTGCCTGCGTGGCGGGAGCTCCCCCGCTGCGAGGTGGAGGTCGGTTCGGCAGACGCCGCAGGTGGCGACGGCGACGAGGACCTCGCCGGGCCCGGGTTCGGGAACCGGGCGTTCGACGAGACGGAGCGGTCGGCTCTCGATGGATCCGGGTTGGTCGACGATCCAGGCGCGCACGCGACCAGTCTCGCGTGCGGGCGCGGCCAGGATCAGAGCGATTGCCGGGCGGCAGGCGAGACCGGGTGCAACACTCAACCACCATGACGACCGCGGCGAGGGCCGTCGCGGACGGGAGGTTGGATGTGAGATCTGAAGGAGCGAGCTGATGGCGGAGACGTCGTCGGGCGGTACCGCCCGCCGGACGACGACGCGCCCCAAGTCGGGGCGGGTCCGCCACGCCCACCACGCTTTGATGTCCGCCTGCTATGGGGCGCTCGCCGTCGCCGCGGTCGTCCTCGGGTCGATCTACGGCAAGGTCCACACCGCTCGCGTCGAGCCGAGGGTCGTGCTCTGGACGGCGGTGGTGGCCTTCGTCGTCGCCGGGGTCGCGACGACCCGGCGCCTTACCCGCTGGCTAGGACACGCCGTCGGCGAGGGCGCGCTCCCTCCGTCGGGGTCGGCGCTCCGCTTCGTCATCTCGATCCTCGGCTACCTGGTTGTTCTCTTCGTGGCGCTCGGTCTCGCCGCGGTGCCGGTCGACCACCTGTTGGTGGGCGGAGTGCTGACCGGCGTCGTGCTGGGCATCGCCGCCCAGCAAGTCCTCGGCAACGTCTTCGCCGGGGCGGTGCTCTTGCTCGCCCGCCCCTTCGGCGTCGGGGATCACATCCGGGTGCGCTCGGGAGCGCTCGGCGGCCAATTCGACGGCGTCGTGACCGGGATGAGCCTCACCTACGTCACTCTCCGCACCGATGAGGGCCCGCTCAACGTGCCGAACTCCGGCATGCTCGCCGCAGCCGTCGGCCCGTGGAAGCGGGCGATCGTGAACCCGAGGCCGGACTCAGCACCCAGTGACCACGGGAACCGGACCCCGGCCCCCGCCGATGCTGACAGGACAGCCCCTCGTTAGTGCTTGCGCTCGGCAGGGCCGCGGGCGCGACGATCACGTTTCAGCCGTTCTTAGCCAAGGTGCGCTGCGTCGCGTCGCGGCCGACGCAGATGTGACGAGGATCCCCCGGGCCGGACCTCGCTTCGAATGTCCGAAAACTCGACCCGATCTCGCCGGGTCGGGTGCGGGTGAACCCAGGGCGCGCCGACCAGGTTCGCTTGCCGGCCACGGCCCTTCGAAGCACGCCCGAAGCTCTCTTCGGCGTTCCGTCTCCAGGGCGGACGGAGCTGCAACGATCCTCGGCGGCGGACCGACCGGCGAGGGCCGGGGCAAAAGGACCGGGATTACCGGCCGGGAAGATGACCCGGCTGGGCCCTTTCGTCCCGCCGCGGTGCGGCCGATCCGGTGCCGTCGGACCTCGACGGACGAACGGTCTCGCCTCATGAGTCCGCCGACGGGTCCTCCGATTCCAACGGCCTGCGGCTATTTCCCCGGAGGGCGGGAAGGACCCTCAGCTGGGGGTCGCGAGGGCAGGGCGACGAGCGCGATGAGGGCACCCGCGCCGGTGACCGCGGCGCCGACGATCAGGGCGGTGCGAGAGCCTGAGGCGTAGCCGACGCGGGCCGCCTCGGCCAGCTCGGCGCCGACGACACCCCCGGCGATACGGGCCACGGCAAGCGCCCCGCCGATTGAGCCCAAGATGGCGTGTCTGGCGACGGCCGGCACGGCTCGACCGGCCATCACCACCTGCATCGCGTGTCGGTAGTGGGTGGAGAGCACGCTACCGAGCACCGCGATGCCGAGCGCGCCGCCGACTTGCATCGCGGTCGAGTTTGTCGCCGAGCCGACGCCGGCTCCGGCCTGGGTGACCGCGCCCAGCACCGAGTCGATCGCCGCCGGAATGAGCAGTCCCGCCCCGAGACCCATGAGCAGCATCCCCGGCAGTTCTCCGAGGTACGTCGCCGCCGCCGTGGACCCGACGGCGACCTGAGCAAGCCCGCCGGCGACGAGCAGGAGGGCCAAGGTCGCCACGAGCTTGCTGCCGACCACGTGAACGACCCGCGGCGAGATGAGGGCGCCGAGGGCGAGGATTGCGGCAATGGGGAGAATCCGCAGCCCGGCACCGAGTGGCGAGTAGCCGAGGAAGAACTGCAGGAACTGGGTCACGAGGAACAGGCCACCGAACAGGGCGAAGAGCCCGAGGCCAACGGAGACGATCGCGACGCTGAAACGCCGCGAGCTAAAGAACTCGAGCGGCAGCATCGGATGGTCGATCGCCCGCTCCCAGAAGACGAACCCGGCCAGCACCGCCAAGCCGACCAGGCCGGCACCGACGACCTCCGGCGAAAGCCATCCGCGGCTCGGCGCCTCGATGATCGCCCACAGGAAAAGCCCGAGGCCAAGGATCGACAGCGCCGAGCCGGCCGGGTCCGGCCGGTCCGGGGCGAGGCTGCGGGACTCCGGCACGAACGCCAACGTGCCCAGGATGCCGACGACGATCACCGGGACGTTGACGAGGAACACCGACCCCCACCAGAACCGGCTCAACAGCAGCCCGCCGACGACCGGGCCGATGGCGATGCCGAGCCCGATCGTCCCCGACCAGATGCCGATGGCGCGGGCCCTGGGCGCGGCCTCGCGGAACACGTCGTTGACGATGGACAGCGCCGAGGGCACCGTCATCGCCGCCCCGACTCCCATCACCGCTCGCCAAGCGATCAGGGGATCGACGCTGCCGGAGAAGGCCGCACCAAGAGATCCCCCACCGAAGACGACGAGACCGAGGATGAACAACCGCCTGCGCCCGTAACGGTCGGCAAGACTCCCCCCGACGAGCACCAATCCCCCGAAGGCGATCGCGTAGGCGTCGACGATCCACTGCAGCTCCGCTGTCGTCGCCCCCAGCCGCTCGACCAACGTCGGCAGCGCGACGTTGAGGATGGTGTTGTCGAGGCTCACCACGAGCACCGCGACGCACAGCACACTTAGCGCGAGCCAGCGACTCCCCGCCCCCGTCGCCCGGGCGGGCACGGCCGCGCTGGCGGTAACCATGTCTACGACGCCGTTAGGCGTGAAGTCGGCGGACGCTTCGTCGCCGACGGCTTCGGAGAGGCCACCTCGGGCCTGGCCGCCTGGGACCGTACCGTGGCGGCGCGCCTGCCTTGATGGCGCCGGCCGAGGAGGTCACCCACGGTGTCGCGCATCAATACCGCGAGCTCCCCGGAGGAGACGTCGCGCAGCAGATCGCCGTAGATGACGAGCGTGGTCACGACGGCGCCGACGGCGGACGCCATCCGCACCCGGTCGCGCAGTGGCAGGGACGGGTCAGCGATCACGCGGCGGACCTCATCGTCGAGATCTCCGCGCGAGGCCCTGTGCCCACGGCGGTGCAGCCGTTCGAACGCTGACCGGTTGCGGTCGAACATCACGAAGATCTTGCGGTGGTCGAGCATCTCGCTGACCAGTTCGTCGAGCAGGGCCGCCCAGGAGTCCACCCCGGCCGGAAGCTGGCCAAGCTGTTCGCTCGCGCGCCGGCCGATCTCCTCGAGGCGCTGGTGCAACCCCATCAAGATGTCGTCCTTACTCGCGAAGTGGTAGTAGATGGCCGCCTTGGAGAACCCGAGCCGCTCGGCGATCTCCCGCAACGATGACTTGTCGAATCCCTTCTCGACGAACAGGTCGAGCGCGACGTCGAGGATCCGTTCCCGGGTGCTCGGCTTTGCCGGGCCCCCTGCTACCCTGGCACGTCGGTTACGAACGGGAATCGCCTTGCTGTCCATTGCTGCCTCCGAAAACGAGCCTGCGCGCCCAGTATAGCGAGCTACTTGACGGCCGGTAAGTGTTTGCTTACCATGCGGTCGGTAAGTTCCGAGCAGACGGGTGCCGGATGAACGACGAGACGATGATCGAGGTGACGGGCCTTACCAAGCACTTCGGTGCGACGACGGCTCTCGCCGGTGTGAGCTTCGCCGTCCCCCGCGGCGCAATCCTCGGCCTCCTCGGCCCGAACGGCGCCGGTAAGACCACGGCGCTGCGGATCCTAACGACACTCACCGTGCCCGACGGCGGAAAGGCCCGTGTCGCCGGCTTTGACGTCATCCGCGACGCCGCGGCGGTCCGCCGCAACATCGGGGTTGCAGCGCAGGATGCCACGCTCGACGAGACCTTGACCGGGCGGCAGAACCTCGTGATGGTCGGGCGCCTGAGCGGCCTAGCACGCCGCCGTGCCCGCCAGCGTGCCGACGAGCTCCTCGAGCAGTTTGAGCTCGTCGACGCCGCGGACCGCATCCTTAAGCAGTACTCGGGCGGCATGCGCCGACGCCTCGACGTCGCGGCGAGCCTCGTCGCGCGACCCCCCGTACTCTTCTTCGATGAGCCCACCACGGGGCTCGACCCGACGAGCAGAGCGCGGGTTTGGAGGATCATCCGTGACCTCGTCGCCGAGGGCGCGACGGTGCTCTTGACGACGCAGTACCTCGACGAGGCCGACGAGCTCGCCGACCGGATCGTCGTCCTCGACCACGGACTGGTGATCGCCGACGGCACGTCGGCCGAGCTGAAGACGCGCACCGGCCAGGCCCGCCTCGAGGTGACGCTGAGCGAAGCGCATCCCGAAGCCGCGGCGGCGATCGCCCCATTCGTCCTCGGCGACGTGCACGTCAGCCACGACGGCCGCCGGCTGCGCGGCCGGGTGCGCGACGAAGACGGCCTGGCGACGACCATCGTCCGAGCGCTCGACGGCGCGAATGCGACCGTGGACGACGTCATCGTCCACCGGGCGTCGCTCGACGACGTCTTTTTCGCCCTCACCGGTGACCACGGCGAACCCGACGACGACTCGGCCGACGAATCGTCCCTCGAGCGCACGGTCGAGCTCCGATGACGGTCACGGTATGCGAACCCACCCCGCCGCGCGTTCGGCAGCCGAGACCGCTCCGGCTGGGAGCGAAGCTGCGCGACGTCGCCGTCATGGCTCAGCGCAACCTCGTCCACATCCGCCGCGAGCCCCTGCAGCTGTCGGACGTGACCATCCAACCGGCGCTTTTCACCCTGCTTTTCGTCTACATCCTCGGTGCCGGCGTCGTCCTGCCGGGAGGGGGTACCTACGTCGACTTCGCGATCGCGGGACTACTCGGCATGAACGTCACGACCTCCTCGATGGGAACGGCCGTCGGGCTGAGCACCGACCTCAACACCGGGGTGATCGACCGCTTTCGAACGCTGCCGATGTGGCGTCCAGCGGTGCCCGTCGGACGGTCCGTCACTGACCTGCTCACCTCGGTCGTGTGCGCCGCGATCGTCGCCGTCACCGCGCTCGCGATCGGCTGGCGTCCCGACGCCGGGGTCGGCGCGGTACTGGGAGGTTTCGCGCTCTTCCTGCTCTTCGCCTACGCGCTCTCCTGGGGGTGCGGCTGCCTCGGGCTCGTGAGCAAGGGCCCGGAATCCGCCCAGGGGATCGGCCTCGTCATCTTGTTCCCGCTCGCCATCGTTTCGAATGCCTTCGTGCCGACCCAGCACATGCCGACCGTGATGCGCGTCTTCGCGAACTGGAATCCGATCAGCGTGGTCACCGCCGCCTGCCGTCAGCTCTGGGGCAACCCCAACCCCTCGGCGACGATCCAGACGTGGCCGATGCAGCATGCCCTCGTCGCCTCGCTCGCCTGGTCGATCTGCCTGATCGCGGTGTTCGCGCCGCTGGCGGTGCACCTGTTTCGGCGTCGGACGACGAACTGAGCGGCACCTTCGCCTTTGTCGGCATAAGCCCGGACCTCGCCCGGGCCGCCGGCAAGGATGCGGGGCAAGCTAGCCGACGAAGGACTCGATCTGGCGGACGAGCTTGTCCTCGACCTCGAAGTTCCACGCCGTTTCGGCGACATCGACGACGAGGAACAGGTCCGAGATCAGCAGGGTCTCGACGGCCGCGATCCCTAGGTGCTGCAGCCATTTGCCGATCCCGACCTTCACCGTGAAATCGTTCGGCTCGCCGGTGATCGATATCGACAGGGCGCGGTCGGCGTCGATGACGTCGCGCAGGAAACCGGCCTTTCGCGCCTGGATGACGACACCCTGCGGGCTCGGCGCCGAGACTTGGGTCGTGAAGCCCTCGGACTTGAGGTATTCCTCGATCTTTGCCTGGAGGCCGCTAAGGTCCGTGCCCTTGTTCTGGAACTGCTCGACCTTCTCGCCGATCATGGCCACCCCTTTTCTCTCGCGGGCTGCCGTGCCAGCCCTTCTGCGGGCACTCTAGCGAGCGCGGCCGCCCGTCCGGGTAGGCAATGCGTCACTGAGCAGCCAGCCGACGGTCATCTGGCGTCGCCGGGACGGGAATGAAAGGGCCCGGACCAGACGGCCGCGAGCGGTCTCGTCGAGGACAACGAGCGGGTGTCCCGGCACCAGCTGGGACAGCCCCGACGAGGGAATGCAGCGACGTCTGGCTTGATCGTGACGCAACGGCCGCACGCAGCGCGAGCGGGCGCGCCTATGGACGATCGCCCCGGTCGCCACGTCAGCTCGAGTTCTTCGGCGGGCGATCAACGACAGGAGGACGCGCACCGTGCTCTTCTCAGGACGCGGCAGCCGAAACTTGCCGCTCGCTGCGAAGCAGCCCAGAAACACCGCCGCGGCCGCCGAGAGCAGCAAGACACGCCACCATGCCTCATCTGCCGCACTCTGGCTGGTTGGTCCGGACCGAGGTCTCCGCGCCACAACGGGGATCGGCCCGGCTCTAGCCGAAGGCTGCCCTGAGTGTCCGGCCCGCGAGCCGTACGGCGTCGAGGTCGCCGGCGTCGTCGAGGTTGAACACCATCCCGTCGAGCCCTACCTCGAGGAATGCCGCAACTTGCTCGCAGACGGCGTCGGGGCCGCCCGCCACGATCTCGGCGTGATAACGCGCCTCGTCCATCCCGCGGGCGACGGCCATCCGGCGACCCCGGCGCTCGGCCTCGGCGTCGCTCTCGGCAATCACCAGTCCGCCAAGGCGGGTCTTCGTGATCTCGGCCGGGTCGCGGCCGAGCGCCTCGCAGTGCCTGGCGAGGACGTCGAGCTTGTGGCCGATCGTCGGCAGGTCGCCGAAGATGTTGCAGGCGTCGGCGTACCTGGCGGCGAGCGCGAGGGTGCGGCGCTCGCCGGAACCGCCGACGAGGATCGGGATCCCCCCGGCGCGGACCGGCCGCGGATTGTTGAGGGCGTGGTCGATCGAGTAGTAGCGACCGGCGAAACTCGGCGCGTCCTCGCGGAACATGGCACGACAGATCTGCAGGGCCTCCTCGAGACGGGCCATCCGCTCTCCGACCGGCGGGAAAGACAAGCCGTAGCCGGCGTGCTCGTCGTCGTTCCAGGCGGCGCCGATCCCGAGGATCGCCCGGCCTCCCGAGATGACGTCGAGGGTCGTCACGATCTTGGCGAGCACGGCTGGGTTGCGGTAGGTGACACCGGTGACCATCGTGCCGAGGCTGGCGCGCGCCGTGCGGGCCGCGAGCGCCCCGAGGAGCGTGTAGGCCTCGAGCATCGGGTCGGTGCGCGGCCCGACGCCGGCGATCTGGTAGTAGTGGTCCATCACCCACAGCGAGTCGAAGCCCGCCTCCTCGGCAGCGACGGCGGTCGCCGCGATCCGTCCGAAAAGGTCCCGGTCCGCTGTCCCGGGGAACGTGAAGTTCGGGATCTGCAATCCGAAACGGGTGACCGTCATCGCGTGCTCCTCCAAGTCGTGGCCGCACCCCGCGCCGCGAGGCGCCGCCTCGAACGTAGCCGGAACGTCCCGCTGCCCGGCCACCACGACGATCGGAGTCCGCGGGGATCCCACGCCGCAACTGGTCGGCCGGTTCGGCACGCCCGGGCCCGCTCGGCCGACGGGTCGGCGTGCCGCAGGCACGATCCTGCCGCCGACGACGGCCTCGGTGGCGCCGGGCCGGTTGGACACCCGGCAAAACTCGCCGCATTCGTCGACACGGCACTCCGGCGCTCTACGACCATCTGGGCCGCTGCGGGTACACCGCACTCGCTCTTCCCGACGACGTTTTCGGAGCTCACCCGCCTCGCCGACGCCTGCGAGGTCGTGGTTGCCATCGAGCCGGACCCGCCCGCGTCCGCGAATCGCCGCCGTCGGAGCGTCGAGGACCGCCCACGACCGTCGGGGTAACCGACGGGGTCTCGCCGGCAGACTAGAGCCCAGACGCGACCGAACGCCCCGAAGGGGCGTCCGGCCTAAACCCGTGAAAGGCGTCTCTGACCGCTTGCAGCATATGGGACGCTATGCCCGCCTGTCGAGGGGCCGGCCGGACGCGAACTCCCCGAGGGCGACGGCTCCGCTGTCGCGAGAATCGCGACCTCTGTCCCAACCCCGGTACGAACAATCGCGGTCCGAAGAGGGCCGCGGCGGTCGGCCTGGAGCACCCGCCGACGGTGCCCTTCCCCAGCGAGGCCCGGGCGCGGTGATAATCCCCCCTGAAGGTCTCCGTCGACCAAAGGGGCGTAAATGCATCTCACCAGGCTTTCTCTTCGCAGATTGATCGGCGTCGGCTTGCTCGCCACCGCCGCCGCGGCGACGCCGGTCGAAACGCTGCTCACCGTCTCCCCGGCAGCACCCGCCGGGGCCGTCGTCACGTCGTGTTCGACCGCCGGGCTCGTCATCTGGCTCAACACCGAGAGCAATGGAACGGCCGGCAGCGCCTACTACACGCTCGAGTTCACGAATCTCTCGGGACACGAGTGCTCGATCTACGCCTTTCCCGGGGTCTCAGCGGTCAACCTCGCAGGCCGCCAGCTCGGCAGCGCGGCGCACTACACGAACTCGAAGAAAACGGCGATCGTTGAACTGGTGAACGGCGAGACCGCGACGGCGACCGTGCAAGTCGTCGACACCGGTGTATTCACCCGCGCGAAGTGCGCCGAGGTACGGGCCGCGGGGCTCCGCGTCTACCCACCAGACCAGTTCACCTCCAAGGTGGTTCCGTTCCCCTTCCTCGCCTGTTCGCGCCCCGGTCCGATCTACCTCTTCGTGCAGCCGGTGCAAAAAGGTCTCTTCGGCTGGAGCTGAGTCGACGTCGCTGCGACGGGACGCGGCCGATCTGCGAACCCGCCCAGCAAAAAGGCGCGACACCGGCTTCGAATCGCGACCTGTCGAGAGGTAGAACGGCAGGCGAAAGGCGCGGCTCGGCGGATTCGAGACTGCAACGTGGCAAGCCCCCGGACCGGAAGGACGGCAGTCGTGGCCAACAGAGTCGTTGTCGTCGGCCTTGGCAACATCTCGTCCGTCCACCTGCGGGCGCTCGAGGACATCGAGTCCGTGGAGTCGGTGGTCGGCGTCGATCCGAACCTCCCACCTGCAGCTTCGTTCCGCGGGGAACCGTTGCGCGTCTACCGGCACCTCGACGACGCGCTCGCCGAAGGCGCCGACCTCGTCGTCGTCGCCACGCCGACCGGCTCGCACGCTTCGGTCGTCGGGGCCGTTCGGGCGCGCAACGCCGCTGTCCCGATCCTCGTCGAGAAGCCCGCGGCCGACCGGCACGCCGAAGCCGAGCGCGTGCTCGCTAGCGGCGCGGCCCAGGTGATCTTCCACGCGGGGTTCGCGCCCGAGGTCCTCTGGGCCGTGGAGTTGTGCGAATCCGCCGAAGGGCGCCTCGGTGACGTCGTCGCCTTCGAGGCCTTCTTCGCCAGTCCCTACGCCGACGACCGGGAGAGCCGCACGGCGAGCCTCGCCAACAGCTGGCTGGACTCCGGCATCAACGCCTTGAGCATCGTCGGCCGGTTCGCGATCCCGTCGCGGGTCTCATCCTTCCGGTCCTTCCCCGACCGGTTCAGCGCCTTCGCGGCTTGCTTCGGCCTCGGGGCACAGGGCGCCGGCAATCAGGCGACGATCGTCACGACCTGGCAGGTAGCGAGCTTCCGCCAATGGTCGCGGTTGTGCTTTTCGGACGGGACCGAGCTCGTCTTCGACCACATCGCCGGGACAGCGACCGCTATTTCGCCCGGCGCCGCCCCCGAGATCTTCAGACGAGCCGACGCCGGTCCCCGCCTCGCCGGGCACTACGCCAACTTCTACCGCGACTACTTCGGCGCGAGACGGCGCCAGTACGCAGACGAGCTCGGACGCGACCTCCACCGGCTGCTTTTTGCGGCGCTGGAGCGGCTCCCCTAGAAAGGCCCACCCGCGCGACGCGCGCCCCGCATCGGAGCCGCCTTCCGGGCGGATTCGGCCATCTCGACCCGGGCGCGAGACCGCGCCCGCTAGGCCGGTGTGGGCAACTTCTCGCTCACGACACCGCCGTCGCCCTCGACGGCGTGGTGACGGAGATGATGGTGGTGGCCAAGTCGGGCCTTCTGGGCCCGGGACTCCTCGTCCTCGTGGATGTACTTGCCACCCCGCATCGCCGAGGCGAGCGCGGCGATGACGCTCATCACGATGGCGAAAACGAGGATCAGCGTGAGCGCGTGCTTGAACGGTGGGCCGATCAGCTGCGGGAAGAAGGCCCGGCTGGTGATGAGTTTCGCCTGCCCCGCCCCGAGATGGCTGAGCACGCCGGGCCCGAGCAGGCTCTTCAGCGGGTTGTAGCCGAGGAAGGCCGCGAATAAATAGCCGAGCGGCGGCGCCTTGGCGATCATCGTCGCCACGGCAGCCGGGACCCCGTGAGCCGTGAGCCCGGCGAGCATGGCGTGGGGCACCTGGGAGTTCAGCCCGACGATCAGCATGGTGAAGAAGAGCCCCATCGACAGCGGCATCCCGGAGTTGGCGAGCGTGACCCGCATGCCCGAGGCCGCGCCCCGGTCGCGTGCCGGCACGGAGTTCATGATCGAGGAGGTGTTCGGCGAAGCGAAGAGCCCCCCTCCGACCCCGGAGACGAACAGCACCACGGCGAACTGCCAGTAGGTGAAATCGGCCGGAAAGAGCAGCATCAGGCCGAACATCGCTCCGGAGACCAGCATGCCGGCCGTGGCGAACGGCCGTGCTCCGAAGCGATCCGAGAGCCTTCCCGATATCGGGCCCGACACGACAAAGCCGAGCATGAACGGGGTCATGTAGATGCCGGCCCACAACGGCGTGACGGTGAAGTCGTAGCCGTGCTCGGGCAACCAGATGCCCTGTAGCCAGATCATCAACATGAACTGGAAGCCACCTCGCCCGATCGAACCCAGGAACCCGGCGGCGTTTCCGGCGCTGAACGCCCGGATCCGGAATAGCGACAGGCGGAATAGCGGCGCCTCCACCTGCGTCTCGATGAACAAAAAGGCGGCGAGCATCGCCAGGCCGCCGAAGATCATCTCCAGGACGAAGGGATTTCCCCAGCCCGTGAGCGAGTTCCCGTAGGGCTTGATGGCATAGGTGAAGCCCGTGAGCAACATGGCGAGGCCGCCGGCGAAGGCGATGTTGCCCAGCCAGTCGACCCTTGCCGGAATGCGGATCCCGATCTCCTTCAGTTTCAGGTAGGCCCAGATGGTCCCGAAGGCCCCGATTGGCACGTTGGCGAGGAACACCCAGCGCCAGCCGACCTGGGCGAGAAGTCCCCCGACGACGATGCCCAAGAACGAGCCGAGGATGGCGGCGACCATGTTCGTTCCGAGGGCGAGACCCAGTTGTTCTGCGGGGAAGGCGTCGGTGATGATCGCGGCCGAGTTCGCCATGAGCAGCGCCCCACCGATCGCCTGGAACATCCGCAAGATGATGAGCTCCAGGGCCCCGGTCGACCCCTGGCTCCACACTGCCGAGAGCAGGATCGCGCCGAGCGTGAACCAGGCGAAGCCGAGGTTGTACATCCTCACCCGGCCGAAAATGTCGCCGATGCGGCCGACGGTCACGACGACGGCGGCGAGCACGAGCATGTAGCCCATCAGGATCCACAGCAGGTACGGGAAGTTGGAGGCGACGAGCGGGTTGAGGTGGATGCCGCGGAAAATGACCGGGAGGGCGATCATGAGGCTCGTGGCGTTCGTCGTCGCCAGCAGGACGCCCACGGTCGTGTTCGACAGGACGAGCCACTTGTAACGCGGTCCGACGATCGGCGCGCTCACTGGCGTCGCTGTCGTCACCGGCTGACCTCCTTCAGGGCGCGACGCCTCCCGGCGCCGGCGCCGTGCAGCTCGGGTGTCGCCTCGGATGCCCCGCTGGGTCGTTCGGCCGCCAACGCTTCGAGCACGGTGACCGCCCGCTCGAGCGCCCGATGATCCGAATCGCTCAGCGCGGCGAGGCGGTCGGCGAGCCAGGCGGTTCCCGTCTCGGCGCGCCGTTCGAGCAGCTGAATCCCGCGGATCGTCGCGACGAGGTGGATCCCCCGGCGGTCCTCGGGGTTCGCCCGCCTCTCGACGAGGCCGGCTTCCTCCAGCCTGTCGGCGAGACGCGTCGCGGCCGGAGATGGCAGTCCTTCGATCTCGGCGAGCTGGCCGACACTCAAGGGACCGGACTGGACGACGGTGGCGAGCGCCGACAGCTTGGCGATCGTCAGCGCCGAGGGGTCACGGTGACGAAGCTGGCGGCTGAGGTGGATCATCGAGACCCGCAGCCGCCCGGCGAGCAAGTACGAGGCCGACCGCTGCCTGCGCCGCGCGCCCGTTCCCAGTCGCGCCATCGCCACCTCCTCACCGGCCCACGGCCGGTTGACCACCGCCCGCGGAGCCGCGCCAGGGGAAATGACCAGGACTAATCATTGTCATTGATATTAGGTGCCGAAAGCACCGACATCCAGACAACCGTCACCACCCCAGGCCGCGACCGCCCGGCTTGGTGGCCGCTCGAGCCGAGACGCGAGGGCCTCCCTCGTTCGATCAGCCGAGCGTCATAATCTGACCGTCGTAGCAATAGGGGGCGCACGTGCGAGCGGTCCTGCGATTGGCCGTGGTGGTCGCCCTTCTCTGTGTCGGCATCGCCGTGCCCCAACCGGTCGATGCGGTCGCGGCCGGGGTCGGGTCACTCCGCCTGGTGGTCGAGCCCCTGGCGGGCATGGCCGGGATCGACACAATCCTGCGGGCGGCTCGCCGCAGCGTGGACCTCGAGATCTACGAACTCGCCGACCCGGTGGTGGAGTCGATCCTCGCGGCCGATGCCACCCGCGGCGTCCGCGTCCGGGTGATCCTCGACAAGGCCTATGTGGGAAACGAGAACGCGGCGGCCTTCGCCTACCTTGTCGCCCACCATGTCGCCGTGCGCTGGGCACCGGCGCGCTTCCACCTCGACCACGAGAAGGCGGCCGTCATCGACGACGCGACCGCGCTCGTGATGACGATGAACTTCACCACTCGCTACTACGAGACGACCCGAGACGTCGTCGTCATCGACACCCAGCCCGCCGACGTCGCAGCGATCGAGGCGACCTTCACCGGCGACTGGGAAACCGTTGGGGCGCTGTCGCCGCCGACCGGCGAGGACCTGCTGTGGAGCCCAGGCTCCCAAGGGGCCCTCGTCCGGCTCATCGACTCGGCGCGGACCTCGATCGAGCTCGAAAACGAGGAGATGGCCGACACCTACGTCACCGACGCGCTCGCCACGGCGGCGCGACGCGGCGTGAAGGTCGTCGTCGTCATGACCGCGGACCCCGAGTGGCGCCCGGCCTTGAATACCCTCGCCGCGGCCGGGGCCGAGGTCCGCACCTACCCGGACTCGCCAACGGCCCTCTACATCCACGCCAAGATCGTCGTCGTCGACCCAGAGCGAGCCGACGGGCGGGCCTTCGTCGGCTCGGAGAACTTCTCGGTGTCGTCGCTGTCTTACAACCGCGAGCTCGGGATCGTCACCACGCGCCCAGTCGTCGTCGCCACCCTGGCGCGCCTGTGCCTATCCGACGCCGCGACCGGGTCAGCGTGCCGGTAGGCCGGAGCGAAGCGCCGCTCGGTCAGCGGTCGTGGTGACCACGAACTGGCCCCTCGCCGGGATCCGAGACAGAGTTGCCACCGTTCCCATGGCACAGTTCACCTGGAACCCCGAGGACTACGAGAAGAACTCCTCCCAACAACAGCTCTGGGCGCGGGATCTGCTCGCGAGAATCGAATTCTGCGGCGATGAGACCGTGCTCGACATCGGCTCCGGCGACGGCAAGGTCACGGCCGAGATCGCTTCGCTCGTCCCCCGCGGCACGGTGCTCGGCGTCGACCTCTCGTCGGACATGGTCCGCACCGCCCGTGAGCGCCACGCGGCCCGGCATCCCAACCTCCGCTTCGCGGTCGGTGACGCCTCGCGGCTCCCGTTCGACGGAGACTTCGACGTCGTGTTCTCGAATGCCACCCTGCACTGGGTCTTGGACCACCGGCCCGTTCTCGCCGGCATCTCGCGCAGTCTCCGACGCGGCGGCCGGGTGCTCCTCGAAATGGGCGGCAGAGGGAACGCGGCGGAGGTCGTCCGCGTGCTGGACGACGTGACCGCGCTCCCCCGCTGGCGGGACCACTTCGCCGGCTTCGCCTTCCCCTACGGCTTCTACGGCCCGGCGGAGTACCGGGCCTGGCTCAAGGAGGCGTCGCTCCACCCGATCCGCGTCGAGCTGTCGGCCAAGGAGATGGTGCACGCCGGTCGCGACGGCCTCGCCGGCTGGCTCCGCACGACCTGGCTCCCGTACCTGCAGCGGGTGCCGGAAGAGCTGCGGCGCGACCTCCTTGAGACGATCCTCGACGGCTACCTCGCCGAACACCCCTTGGACGCAGCCGGCAAGGCCCGCGTGCAGATGGCGAGACTCGAGGTGCAAGCGAGGAAAGGCTGCAGCTCCTGACGGTTTCGGCAACGTGGAGGGCGACCGGCTCCACCTCTCGGCCGAGGAGGCCGTCGCCCGCTGCGACGAGGACACGATCGGCGTCGTGGCCGTCCTCGGCTCCACCTTCGACGAGAACTTCGAACGGGTCTCCGAGGTCGAGGCCGTCGGGGACGACCTCCAGGCCCGCAGCGGGCTCGACGTTCCGATGCATGTCGACGGGGCCTCGGGCGCGATGGTCGCCCGCTTCCTCGACGAGGACCTCGACTGGGACTTCCGCCTTGCCCGGGTCGCCTCGATCAACACCTCGGGGCACAAGCACAGGCTCGTCTTCCCTGGGGTGGGATGGGTGCTCTGGCGGAACCACGAGGCGCTGCCCGGCGAGCTCATCTTCCACGTCAAGTACCTGGGCGGGAACATGCCGACCTTCGCCCTCAACCTCTCCCGGCCGGGAGCCGAGGTCGTCGCCCAGTGCTACACGTTCGCCCGCCTCGACTTCGAGGGCTTCCGGGCCGTTCAGCAGGCCTCGCGTGACGTCGCCACCGCGCTCGCGGAACGGGCCGGCGAGCTCGGACCCTTCGACCTCATGACACGGGGAGGCGAGCTGCCGGTGTTCGGCTTCACCACCCGACGAGAGGTCTCCGCCTACAACGTCTTCGACGTCTCGCGCCGGCTGCGGGAGCGGGGCCGGCTCGTGCCCACCCACATCTTCCCCGAGAACCGTCTCGACCTGAGCGTGCCCCGGGTCGTGGTTCCAACGGGTTCTCCCCCGACCTCGCCTCGCTGTTCGCCGCGGATCTCGGCCGGCTGCTCCCGGAACTCGACCGCCAGGTCGGACCGCGCCAGAGCCCGGCGGAGGGCTCGGGCTTCCACCACTGAGGATGCGCCGCCGG
>Ga0187877_1001824_pt1 | contig 20603 bp, 19 predicted proteins | sample June2016WEW_17_1_3_FD_132430 | JGI IMG/M metagenome (GOLD analysis project Ga0187877, IMG submission 132430) | Peatland microbial communities from SPRUCE experiment site at the Marcell Experimental Forest, Minnesota, USA - June2016WEW_17_100 | ecosystem: Environmental > Terrestrial > Soil >... | reverse complement strand
GATTTCAATCCCCTTCTCTTGGGCTCTGGCAACGAGGACCTTAACCATTGCGGCCCCGCGCCCCTTCAGAAGATGCCAGGTTTGCGGCCCCCCCGGGTAGATAGCCACCGGCTCAAGGAATTCGACGCCCAGCCTCTGCAGCCAATCAATCGTGCTGGCGGATTTGTCCACAATTGCCCTTACCAGACGGGCGTTGGCTCGCCAGTGGTTGTACGCCATAATCATCTGGAAAGCTTCATCCCTGGTCACCGTGATATCTTTTCTGCGTTGCATTTCACTTTCGACGGCGAAAATACCCCCCGGATAATTGGAGGTTCCGCCCGGGTAAGGCATCTTTTCAAAAACTATTACCCTGGCCCCCCCTTCGGCAGCCGTTAACGCCGCAACCAAACCGGAGGCCCCGGACCCGATCACTACCACATCAGCCTTTAAGGTCTGCGCCGTGTGAGCCTGGCTACTGACCAATAAACCAAAAAACAGACCAATCATCAGAGCCCGGAAATGCCTATTAAATTTTTTCATTTTTCCCTTTCCTGACGCATCAAAAAAGAAATCGGATCATCTCCAAATAGTTGCGGGCCAAGGAACTGACATATTCTAAGTGTCGAGTGATTTCAGGGTCGCGGAAGGAAAGCCATATTGCTTGCAATCATGAGGCAAATATCCCTCCTTAACTGTAGCGGGGGATTCCCGAAATGCGGATTGTAAAAGAATATAATTCCGAAATCCGAAATCCGAATTTTGGATGGCCGATGCTTGCGGGGCAATCTGCCTTTCCTTCCGCGCCCTTGTCAGGCCTTCGCAAAATATTCGATCCACTAATTTGGAGATGATCCAAGAAATCTAACCACACCTTATTTCAAATATTCTTAGAAATAGAAATGAAAATAAATAAGGGGAAATATGTATTTGGTGAGTAAAAAAATAGTATTTTTAAGTTAGAGAAATTTTGGACGGGTTATAAGAATCTGAATTCGGAGCGACAAAAAAGCAGTGAGAGGATATCCCCTCACTGCTGCTCAGGCTGACTCATCAGTATCCAACCCCCCCCGACCCCGGGACTGTCTCCGGTTGAGCTTCTGGCTCAGTCCAGTACGGTTGTTGGCCAAAGTACCTATAAATATCCGCTGCCCACCTGCGGTCTGCCATGGCCTTGGTCCTGTCGAACTCCGGGGCTCCATCCAGTTTTTGTTTATCGACGTTGAGGACAACTTTCGCTTCCTCAGGTGTGGCCCCGGAAATCGAAAGAGCGCTGAAAGGAATGGCCACAAATCTACTGTCGTGGTCAAGAACCGCAAAAATAACCCTTCCTCCATGGTCAAACACGAAGTCATTTATTGATCCCAAGCTCTCCCCCTCAGAGTTTTTAACCTGGGTCCCGATTAATCGGTTCACATCATAATTCATCGCCATATCGTTTTTGTGCATGGAGCCCATCGCATAAGCATTGGCAACAAGCGCCAGGCCAAAAACGGCAACAACCGATAACCCAGTCAGCAATTTATTCATTTTCTTTTCCTCCTTTTCTAGGAAAGCGTATCTCGAACCCTTCGAACTAGCAAGCTAGCTCTTGACAATTTAGATTCTGAAGTCCTAAAGAAGGGTTCAGACCCGGCTGCGATTCAAACCTTTCCTTTGGAAATAAGGAATCATCTCCAAATGAAATTAGTCGAGGGCCAAATGCCGGTATCTGTAAAATGTGCAGTTATTTCAAGGGTCCGGAAGTCCCGCGGGAATGCCTGCAATCATAAGGCACATATCTCCTCTTAGCTAAAGACCAGATAGGAATTGGTCATGCCCGTGAAATGGTTTTTTCTCTTGACTTGCGGTAGACATTAAATTACAAAATTTATGGGGCTTAACTCTGAAGCACAGGCTCGTTATAATCGAGATCGCCAAATTTGAATTTCGCGGACGGAAAGGATATGAGATGGGCATTCTTGAATTGCTTAGCAGAGGACGAATCGTGGAACTGAACAAAGTCTTAGAACCGGGGAAGGAGGGCCGGAGGCTGGAAATTCGCCGGTTTAAAATATTTGCGGGCGAGTTCATGCACGATATCGACACCATGTCGCACATCGGAACGTATGCAGAGGCTCCCTCGCATTTCATTCCCGCCCTTTATGAGGGCAAAGAGGCGCCGGATATTTCTGAATTCCCGGCAGATTCCTGGTGGGGCGAGGCGATCTTCATCAATCTGGCCAAACTCCCTCCCCGGGCTAAAATTACCCCGGAATATTTAAAGGAAAAGGGCGTTCGAAAAGGGGATATTGTTCTCATCGGGAACAGTCCCTACAAAGAGGATGAGAAAATTTCCATGACCGACGCCGCGGCCCGATGGCTGGCGCAGCTGGGAATCAAACTTCTGGCCATGGATTTCTCTTACAGCATCGAGGAGAATTTTTCCGAACTTGGCCGGATGACAGCTCACGTTGAGCTGTTAAGCCGAAACATCCCTCTAATCGAGGGGCTCGCTCACCTGGATCAGCTCAAGTCCGAGAGGTTCTTCTTCATGGGGCCTCCCTGCCGGGTTAAAGGGTGCGACGCCTGGCCGATTCGGGCACTGGCCATCGAAGGGGTGCTATAAAAGAGGTAGGTGAGGTGGATGGATGAATACCAAAACTGATTCCCCCAGCAAAGGACTAAAAGTGGCCCTCCTTTCCAGTACCCGAGCAGTTTTCATTCCCATGGAAGCCGCATTCAAAGCTGCATTTCCTGAGGCCCACATAACCCATCTCCTTGACGAGACCCTTATCGAAGACTTCCAGCGGGATGGTGGACTGTCGCCCCGTTCCCGACGCAAAGCCCTGCAAATGGCCGTGACCGCCCAGGATGCCGGCGTGGATGGAATCCTGGTGACCTGTTCAACCCTGTCCCCTTCGGTCGATGATTTTCGCCCTTTCATGGTCATCCCGGTGGTCAAGATTGATGAACCCGTAGTGGAGTGGGTGGTTCAAGGTGCCGATAGTATTGCCCTCCTGGCTACGGCGGAATCGGTTCTGAAATCGGTTGAGCCCCTCGTCCAGGCAAAAGCCCGCCATTTCAGGCGGGAGGTCTCGATTCGGCGATTTGTAAAAGGAGATATCTGGCCCCTCTTCCTGAAAGATCCAGGGGCTTTTTATCGCGAGATAGGACAAGCCGCTACTCAAGCCGCCAAAGAATGCCAAGCCGTCATCCTCACCCAAGTTTCCATAGCCCCCGGACGCGAGTTTGTCGAAGCGGGATTACGGGATAGGGTGTTTGCTTCGCCTGTATACGCCGTTCAAGCCATCCGACGCATTTTGGAAAAAGGGAAATAGATACTCGTAGGGGCGGGTTTGAGACCGGCCCCTACAAATTCTCGGGGACTGCGCCTACCAGCTTACTTCACCTATCTCAAAATCCCTGAAATCCTCAGGATTTTACCGATCCGGCCGTCAGGCCGGTCACCATGAACCGGCGAACCGAGTAGTAGAGGGCAATGGGGGGTAGAGAGTAAATCACGGCGGTGGCCATCATTAATGTCCACGGGGCATCGTCGGAGGTGGTAAAATGCCCCAGCATAACGGGAACGGTAATTTTTGTCTCGCTGGAGAGAAACAAAAAGGCATAGAGGTATTCATTCCAGGCCAGAAGCAAAGCATAGGTTCCGATAGCCACCAAGGAAGGGGCGATCAGCGGAATATAGATATGCCAGAGGATCTGGGGTACGGTGGCACCGTCCACCCGCGCGCTTTCATCCAATTCGTAGGGGACAGATTCGCCATATTGCCGGAGCACCCAGATGGCGTACGGGCTGGCAAAGGCAACGAGAGCGAAAATCAGGGACCAGCGGTTGTTTAGAATGCCATACTGGCCCATGACCCGATAGAGGGGAATGGCGAGGAAGGCTGCTGGGATGAGGTAGGTGAAGAGCGCCATATTACTCACCGCCGGTGCCCAGCGGAGACGCAACCGGCCGATGGCGAAGGATGCGGTAGTGGCGATGACCAGCACGAGCCCACAGGTGGCCAGGGCAACAAACAGGCTGTTGCCCAGTTGTTCCCAGAAGTGCGCAAGGAAGGGATGTCCCCGCGTCAGGGCCGACCGGTAGTTCTCCAGGGAAGGGTTGTCCGGCCAGACCCGGCCGGCAAAGGCGGCCGTTTGCGGCGTCAGCGAAAGCATGACCATGTGATAGATGGGCAGCCCGGTCCACACCAGCACAATCGCAGCGATGACCCCGAGGCGTAACTGCCGCAAGACACCCGCCATGTTCAGTCGCCCTCCCTCAGCCTTCGGATGAGGACAAAGACAATGGGAATAACCACCGGTAGAGCCGTAATCACCGTTGCCACCCCTGTGGGTATGTCCCCGATGCTGAAGGCATAGCGGATACCGAGAGTGGAAAGAACATGGGTGGCATCCCACGGTCCCCCCCCGGTAAGCAGGTATACGCTGTTGAAGTCGCCTACGCTCCAGATGGTGGAAAGGAGTGTGCTGGTAATATAGAGGTTCTTGATTGCCGGAAAGGTGATGAAACGGAAGACCTGGAACCGGGTCGCTCCGTCCACGTTGGCTGCTTCGTAACGGTCCTTCGGGATGGCCATGCGCCCGGCCAGCAGGATCAGTGTCCAGAATGGCAGATTCTTCCAGATATGGGTCGCGATGACCAGGCCAAAAGCCAGGCCGGGTTTCACCAGCCATAGCGGCCCGTCGATGCCGAATAAGCGGAAGAGGATCCCATTAATAAGCCCCCACTCGCTGTTGAACATCCAGCGAATGGAAAAAATAGAGGGTAAGGACGGGGCGGCCCAGGGAAGCAGGAAAATGATGCCTACCCAGCGGATCCAGGTTTCGGTGTTGTAGAAAAAACCGGAGAGGAAGAGAGCAATCAAAAGCTTCAGGTTGACCGCGATGACGAGGAAGACCAGCGTGTTCCAGGCGCTCTTCAGATAGATCGGGTCGTGGAAGAGCTTCCGGTAGCTTTCCGGATGCGTGCCCAGAACCATTCCGTAGACGATCGGATAGACTACTATAAAGGCAAATACTACAACATAGGGGATCACCAGGACGATGCCCCAGGTTGCATCGCTTCCGAATCTGCCTGGGGCGTCCTGAATGCGTAAGGCGGAAATACTGCTGGCCATTCGTTAGAGGATCAATCTTCTAAAATCTGCTTCATCCGGGCGATCATCTCATCGACTGCCTTGGCCGTTGTCCAGTTTTCCGAGAGGATACGTCCACAGGCACGACCGACCACGTTCTCATTATCAACCTGAGGGTACTTGTGGTTCAGCACGATTTCGTAGTTACGGTTCGGTTGATCCGTGAAGTTTTTGTAAACCGCTGCCCGGTGCGGGTCTGCGGAGACAAAAAATGGGTCTTTGTAAGATTCTTTCAGGGATGGGAAAAACGCGCCGTTGGAGGCTTTCACGAAAAGATCCAGGTTTTCCGGCTCCAGGAGGAAACGGACAAAGTCTTTGGCCAAGTCCTTGTTTTTGGCATCCTTGGGAATGAACCCGGAGTGGACTGAAGACCGCAGGGGGAACAACTTTCCATCGGGCGCAGTCGGCCAGCGCAGGGTTTTGATCTTGTTATAGTAGTAGTCGTCGTTCTTCCCCAGGAACGAGCCGGGGATGGAAAGGGTCGGGTTCATGGTCATGACGATCTGCCGGTTGTTGAAGTTCAGGTTGTTGTCAATGTCCTTCCAGCTGATGGCTCCGGGAGGGACATTCTTCGCCTTGTAATGGCGGGTAAAGTCATCCATAGCGGCAATGATATTCTGGCGCATCTTGGGGTCATTGGCTATGAGCTTGCCATTATCGTCCAGGATCCGGCCACGATAAGCTTCCATGAAATGATAAAACTCCTGCCAGTTATCGGTGGACTCGACCGAATAGGTGATACCGATCCCATAAATTCTTTCTCCCTTGGCCCGCAGGCGTTTTTGCACCTCGCCCCAGAAGTCCCAGAAGGGTTTCCACTGCTTCGGGATATCCGACTCCCTGAACCCGGCGGTCTGCACCATGTCCAGCCAGTAGTGGATGTTGACCCCATGCTGCATGAGAGGAAAGGCATAGGTCCCGCGTTTGCCCGTCTTCGCATCGAGGAACTCGGTCCCCCTCAGGGCAACATCAACAAACCGGCTTCGGATTGGATTCAAGACGTCCGAGATCTCCAGCAGCCTGTCATCGTAGGCAAATAGGGCTGTTTGTGTGTTGACGATCTGACCGAAGTCCACATCGGGAACGATCTTGGAGTCGAAGGCGGCCAACATCTTGGCCGGATGGTCGGGCAGGGCGAAGAAGGACAGATCCGCTTGCTTGCCGGTTTTCTTCTCCCACTTCTGAACGATTTCTTTGAACGCCTCATCCTGTTGCGGGATGAAGCTCTTGTTCCACCAGATGACCAGTTTCTCCTGCGCAATCCCGGGCGCAGTCGCCACGAAAATCACGACCGCCAGGACCATTAATTTGACCACCAATTTTTTGACCATAGCCAGCCTCCCTTGTTTGTAAAGTGCTGTTCGCTCTTAAAACCGGCGCAATGCCCCCTTTTGCCCGTTGCTGATGGGCGCTCGTCTTTCGATGGACCGAATATACAGAAGAGGGCAGGTCAGTGTCAAGGGAAAAGCCCAGCACATGCGGATTGCAAATTGCGGAATATCAAATCCTCAAGAACCATTCCCAAATTTCCTACAAAAAAATTACCGCTTGGGGATAAATCGCCGGAGATACTCGACGGCCGCCCGCGCCGAAGTGTCCGGGTCGGGCCAGGGCAGCATCTCCGTGGAGACGAAGCCATCATAGCCGATCTCATTCAGCGTGGCGATGATCCTGGCAAAGTCCAGGTGAGCGCTCCCCGGCCATTTACGGTTATTGTCGCATACATGGACGAGCCAGCAGTAGTCTTTGGCATCGCGGAAACTCTGGTAAATGTCTACGTCTTCGATGTTCATATGATACACATCCAGCCTCAGCCCGAAGTTGGGCCGATTCACCCGGTGGCACATGGCTACTCCGTCCTGGGTGGTAAGGATGAACTTTATCAGGGTGGCCGTGATGGGCTCCAGTGTCAGGCGAACCCTTTTTAGCAAAGCATAGTCCGCCAGTTCGCGGAAGGCTGCCTCATAAGCGGCCAGGCTCTTCTCCGGCTGCGCCGGGTCTCCCTGGCCGCGCGAGCGCCCGATGTTTACGGGAATTCCCGGTTCAAAATACCCCGCGGCGAAGTCTACGATCTCCTTGAGCCGCTTCATCGCCTCACGATTTAGAGTGGCGTCGGCATTAACTAACCCAAGCTTGTCCTCGCCCCAGACATGCCCGGTGCAAATCTGGGTCAGCTCCAGGTTATATTCATCCAGCCATCGCCGGATCGCGGTTCCGTTTAATTTGGACGGGTTCTTGGTCATGAATTCAACGCCCTCGTAACCCATCTTGGCAAGTTTGGCAAATGCCGCCGGCAGGTCTCCGCTGTAAGGCGCCAAAACTGGTGCCTGCAAATCCGGAGTGCCGACCATGGAAGAGATTTTAATCACTGTGATTTCTCCTTGGAATATTTTTCTGGGTTGAGTATACGTAAGTTGTTTTCGTGGGTCAACCGAAAACCTGACTTTTTTTCTTGGAAACCTCTCCCGCCGGTGATATACAAGGGTTGGGAAGAGGTGAAAATAGGAAAAGGAAGGTTCTACATGGGTAATGGGTAAAAAGGAATTTGCCGGGGTCTTTCCCTACCTTGTGTCGCCAATCGACTCGCGGGGAGAAGTGAAAGAAAAAGTCCTGAAATCCCTGGTGGAGCATTTGATTGCCAGCGGAGTTCACGGGTTGACTCCTCTTGGCAGTACAGGGGAGTTCGCCTACCTGACCTGGCCGCAGAGGCGAAAAATCGTCGAGGTCGTTCTGGAAGAGGCAGACGCCAGAGTCCCGGTCGTGGCCGGGGTTGCCCACACCTCAATTCGCGAAGCGGTTCGGCAGGCTGTGGAATTGGAAAAGCTGGGGGCGGACGGGATTCTGGCCATTATGGACTCCTATTTCCCCGTTTCCCAGGAGGGAGTGGTCTCCTATTTCCGGAGCATTGCAGAGGCCATTTCCTGCCCCGTCGTCCTTTATACCAATCCGAGCTTCTCCAGTACCAATCTTTCCCTGGAGGCCATCGAGGCTTTGGCGGCAATTCCTAACATTGAATATTTAAAAGACGCTTCGGCTAATACCGGCAATCTTCTTACGGTGATGAATCGGGTCGGAGCCAAGATCAAGATCTTCAGCGCTTCCGCTCATATTCCTCTATTTGTCATGATGCTGGGAGGGGTGGGATGGATGTCGGGTCCCGCATGCGTGATTCCCAAGCAGAGTGTAGACCTTTACGAATTGGCCCGGAAAAAGCTTTGGGATGAGGCAATTCTCCTGCAAAAGCGCCTCTGGAATATTAACCGAATCTTTCAAAAATACTCTCTGGCGGCCTGTGTCAAGACTTGTCTAGAACTTCAGGGATTCCCGGTCGGGGATCCCATTCCCCCTTTGCAGCCTTTATCGGGTCCTGCGATAAAAGAAGTCGAAGAGGTCTTAAAGGGTTTAGGTGCTTTGTAATCTGGGGTCATGACGGAAAGACGGGTGTGATTTTAGAACTTATCCCCAAATAATTTTCTCCCCTTGTAAAGGAGGTGAGGGGGATTTTCCCCCCCCAAGCAGGATATGGGGGTGATAGCCCGTCATGGCGAATTCGTTTTCAATCGTTGCCTGATCAGCGGGAGAAAAAGGACCAGAATGGCGATGATCAGGAGTGTCCCGGATATGGGGCGGCTGAAGAAAATGGCGATACTGCCTGTAGGAGACATGATGAGAGATTGGCGGAAGCTGGTTTCCATCATGGGCCCCAGGACGAAAGCCAGAACCAGCGGCGCGGGCTCGAAATGGTACCGTTTGATAACATATCCGAGAAGACCGAATAGAATTGTCACCAGGACATCGGTTACGCTGTTATTCAAAGCATAGGCCCCCAAGAGGACGAACATGATGATGAGGGGCGAAAGAAGGCTATAAGGTACTTTCAGGATCTGTACGAATAAGCCAATCAGAGGGAGGTTCAGGATCAAGAGAATGATGTTGCCAATGTACATGCTGGCGACGACCCCCCAAAAAACATCCGGATACTTGAACAGAAGGAGTGGCCCCGGTGTAACGCCGTGCAGCATCAGGGCCGCGAGTAAAAGGGCTAGCACGCTGTTGGTGGGAATGCCCAGAGTCAGCAGGGGCACGAACCCTCCCGCCGTGGCCGCATTGTTCGCCGTTTCGGGTCCGGCCACTCCTTCAATCGCCCCTTTCCCAAACCGCTCCGGATTTTTAGCAACCCGTTTCTCGACTGCGTAACTGATGAGAGAAGCAACCGCGGGCATTCCTCCGGGTAGAATCCCAATGCCCAATCCCAACAAGGTCCCCCGTCCTATCGGCCATATTGATTCTCGCCAATCCTTCCGCGTGGGGAGAAGGTCCTTTGGGGTAGCCATGACCGAGACCTCTTTCTCCCGCTGCTCGATGTTGTACAAAATCTCTCCCAGACCGAACAAGCCCATAGCCAGAGGAACCAGCCCAATCCCATCTCGAAGGTATAACGTGCCCAGAGTGAACCGGTCGACTCCGTGGATATCGTCCGTCCCGATGGCTCCCAGGAACAGACCCAGGACCCCCATCAGGAGCCCTCGGGCCATGGATTTCCCGGCCAGGTAGCCGATCAGGGTGAAGGCGAAGAAGAAGAGGGCAAACCGCTCGGGCGGCCCGAACTTTAAGGCTGTTTCCGCTAAAAGGGGGGAGATGAGCATGATCGCAACCACCCCAAAGGTCCCCCCGATGAAGGAACCAAAAGCCGATATCCCCAGTGCCGGTCCGGCCCGGCCTTGTTTGGCCATCTGGTAGCCGTCGATGCAGGTGACGACGGAGGCGGCTTCTCCTGGGATGTTTACCAGAATGGAGGTCGTCGAGCCACCGTACATGGCTCCATAGTAAATCCCGGCCAGCATGATGATCCCCGAAAGCGGATTCATACCAATCGTTGCTGGAAGAAGGAGGGCAATAGAGGCGGTTGGCCCCAATCCTGGAAGGATGCCGATGATCGTTCCGATCAAGACCCCCAGGAGAGCGGCCAGGAAGTTTCCAGGCGTCAGGGCAATGGCAAAGCCGTTCAGAAGAGGTTCGAAGATGCCTGGCATTCCCTTCTCCTTGTTACCACCCGGCCCTTATGGGTATGATTCCAGGGGGTAACAAAACTTTTAACCATAGGCCAAAGATCAAAAAAGAAATCACTGCCGCCAAAGCCGCGGTGAGCAAACTGGTTGTCCAGGGCCGATCCTCCACCCAGCGGATTTGCACCAACAGGAGGAGCAGCGTGGCAACGATATAACCCAAGGGCTCCAGGATGAAAACATAGCCAAAAAGGGTTGCCAGAGCCATGGCCCACTTTCCCCACCGGGGGATGGATGCGGAGATTCCCCGGGTCTGGGGTTGCGGGCGAAAAACGAGCCAACCGCCGATCAAGGATAGGGTAATGGCTAAGAGGAAGGGCCAGGCGCCGGGCCCCGGTATCCTCCATTTCCCCAAATCCAACTGCCAGCTGAAAACAGCCAGTACGATCCCCCCGGCAATAGAACCGATTCCCACGATCCGGTCGATGCTCGGCACCCTGCTCTCCCCTTTTGGACTTTATTGCTTTAACGCTCCACCGATTTGATCGTACATGAACCTTAAGGCTTTTCCGAAATCCTCGCTGCTCATGTAATTTATCTCCAGCTTCACCTTGTCGAGCGAGTCTTTGAACCCCGCATCTTCGTTCATCATCTTCTTTACTCCATCATGAATCTTTAGAATGATTGGCTTCGGGGTTCCCTTGGGAGCCACGAGACCCTTCATGTTCTCCATAAAAAAATCATATCCCACTTCTTTTAACGTAGGAACGTTGGGAATCAGCTTGGACCGTTTGCCGGAAAAAGTTACCAGGGACCTCACCCTTCCTCCCTCAATGAGGGCATAGGCTTCATCGGGGGCGGAAATGGCAACGTCTACATGGCCCCCGAGGAGGGCGGATAAGGTTTCTGCGCCTCCTTTAAAAGGGACATGTCGCAATCTTATCCCCGTGTTCTTTTCCAAAACGAGTACCGCCGCATGGTAGAGACTCCCGATTCCTGAAGTAGCATAAGAATATTTCTCCGGGTTTTTCTTGGCATCCGCTATGAACTCTTGAATCGTTTTCCACGGGCTATCGGTCTTAACACTCAGGCCGATCTGCTGTCCCACAATGCAGATGACCGGCTCAAAGTCGTTTAGAGGGTGGAACGGAAGTTTGCGGAAGTGTCCCGCCGTGGTCGTTTCGCTCCCCCCAGCGGTGAGCAAAGTGTAGCCATCGGGTTTGGCCGTGGCAACATATTGGGAAGCAATGGTTCCCGATGCCCCTGCCTTGTTGACCACGATAAAGGGCTGGCCAAAATACTTCGTGGCGTAATTGGCGACCGCCCGAGCGGTTAGATCCGTCCCTCCACCGGGGGCAAATCCCACGATGACCTCAACCGGACGGGTTGGAAAATCCTGCGCCCCGGCCCATCCCCCCATTCCAAGCACGATCAGCGAGACAAGGAAACCCGGGGATAAATAGAGGATCCGACGGAGTCTTTTACTCATGTTCTCCTCCTTTCAAAATGGCTAACCCGCCTCTTGCTTTTTCCGTGAGCATCGAAACTCGAACCCGAGGGGCCTTTCAACCTTCCCAAGGCATGACTTGAGCTATGAAATATATGAATATTCAGGATTTGTCAATCGAAAGATGGGAACCTTCCGCCTCACAGTCGTCGATGTTTTACCCTTGCTTGGCTCAGGTCCGGTATTCACTGCAAGGCCACGATTTTCTGCTTACTGCCTAAGAATGAAATTAGCCTGGACAAAGAAGGCAGGCTGAAGGACGCGCAAGGAAAAGGCCGCGTTTAAGGAGGGGGAACCAAATCAGATCTTTCAAGAAAAGCTCAAGGCTGGAGAGAAGAACCTTCGAACTCCTCTCTCCACCCTGCTGAAGTTATCCTGAGGGAGAGATTTCCCTGATCAGGGGATCAATTCTTCCCCTCGCTCGGGTTTTCCTTCTTTTCGTATTTCCCTTCGATGCGGGGGCGGTCTTCCATCGAGTCCTTGAAGGCTCGAATGGACTGGCCCAGGCTCTTGCCCATTTCAGGCAGACGCTTGGCACCGAAAATGAAGAAAGCAATCAACAAAATGATCATAAGCTCCTGCGAACCAATACCAAACATATACATCCTCCTTTAAAAAAACTGGGGTTCGGGAAAAGGAATGAAAAGAAAAAAAGAAGCAGAATTGAAGAAATCTTTAACAGCGTAGAGGGACAGACAAGCGGGCAGGCAAAACCGGCCGTAGAGAAAATTGAAGAAAGGGTTCTGAGAAATTGGACCGTTCGAGAATACCCAGGGCAACGAGATTCGTCAGAAATGCTTTTCCTTTGCTCTGTTGGTCGGCCGGCAGATTTTCCTGATCGGGATTTTCAAAAATCAAAGTAGGGGAAAGCACGTCTGCTTCTCCCAGGCTATCATAGTAGAGGTAACCGGTATATAAAGGGAGCCATAAGGAAAAAACGATGGCCAGAATTGATAATTTTTTGCACATTCTCATCACGTTTTTGGCCCCGATGGGGTTCCCGCAGTGCCCGGTAATATAAACTATTTTACCTCTCCCCGGACCGATTGGCAACTCATTTCCTTTCGCTCGCCTCCTTCCCTTTCATGATTTATTCTTCCTCTGAAAGAGGAGCTGGCTTGAGGCACGGGCCGGGGAACGCTGAACCTTTCTCATGGGGTTCTACTCCTTGGTGTAAAGTGAAGAGGGGCCAATGAGTTATAAGGCCTGGATCCATAGTCGGAGGCTTTGGCGGTCGAATGGCGGGGGTAACTTTTTATAAAGGGCGCTGCCAAGGAAGTAACAGAAAGGGGGCAGGAAAATTCTTATCCTTGAACCGTCCGCTGGGTCAAGCGGCCGGCTACCACCTGAGCCAGGTTGGACATCACTTTGACCCCCATTCTCGGTTCTTTGTGAATGAGATAATAAAAGTCTGGGCTCTTCATCACCAAAAGCTTCGAGCGGGCTTTGGTTTCGGCCGAGGCGGTATAAAGATGGGGCGGAACCAGAAAGGACCACCCGAGAATTTTCCCGGGCCCATTGATATGGTAAGGTTCCCCCCTGGGGAATTGGATCGAAACCTCTCCTTCTTCAAGGATGAAAAGTCGGTCGGCCTTTTGGCCTTCTTCGAAGAGGCTGACTCCCCCGGGTATGTTTTCTTCCTTCAAAAACTGGGCAACGATTTTCAGCTCCCAATCCGTGAGGCTCTGGAGGACGTCGACCTTTCGAAGCCGATCGATGCTGACCGTCTCTCTTCCGCCTTCCGCCAGCTTCTTCTCTATAAATTGGAGAAGTTCTTCCAGGGACTCCCCTCTCTTTTTAAGAAAATCCCGAAGTTCCTTTCGTTGGGTATAGGCAACCTCAACTCTGAGATTAGAAAGATAATTTACCAGGACCTCCCGCAGCAATTCCGCCTTTTGTTCAGTAAGTTCCACCTGAACCACTGGTATTTCCCTTTCGATCCTCATATGATACCGGGCTTGGGTCCGACCCAGGAAATTCTGATCTGAACGTCTTCCGCCTAACTTTCTATTCTTTTAGAGGGGACGGTCAACTACCTACGGAATAATCGCTAGGAAGATAGCAAATCTTCCCGCCGCCGGGGTTCAGCGGCTGGGGGACCCGATTACAGAAATTTTTTCCCACAATGAGGGCAGAATTCCCAATTCGAATCCCTCACCTCCCCGCACCCGGCGCATTTATCCACCAGGACATACCCGCAATAGGGACAGTTGGGGAAGTCTTTGCGAACCGTCTCGCCGCAACTGGGGCAGACAAAAGCGGTGTCCTCCTCCCTTACATAGATGACCCGCAAAAGTTCAGCCATGGTGGTGACTCCCTGGTTCACTTTCTCGATCCCATCATCGCTCATGTATCTCATGCCGGTATCCAGGGATGCCTTGAGGATGCTCTCCTCGCCGGAGTCCTTGGCAATGATCTCCCGGATGGCCGGGTCCACCTTCAAAACTTCAAAGACCCCAATCCGGCCCTTGTAGCCGGTATGATTACAGGCGGTACACCCTTTGCCCCGGTAGAATTTCAAATTGCCGGTGTCCTTCCACCTCAGCCGAATTTTGGTCAGCTCGTCACTGGAAGGCTGATAGGGTTCTTTACAACGCTCACAAATTCTTCTTACCAGTCTCTGGGCCACAACCCCGTTCATCGAGGTTGCAATCAAGTAGGGAGGAACGCCCAGATTTTTCAGACGGGTGATGGCCGCCACCGCAGTATTGGTGTGCAGGGTCGATAAGACCAGGTGGCCAGTCAGGGAGGCTTCGACGGCGATATTGGCCGTCTCACTGTCTCTCATCTCCCCCACCATGATGACGTCCGGGTCCTGCCGCAAAACCGACCGCAAAGCATAGGCGAAGGTCATCCCGGTTTTTTCATTGATCCCCACCTGAGTGACCCCTTTCAGTTCGTATTCAATGGGGTCCTCCAGGGTAACGATGTTGATGGCTTCAGTCCGGATATGGCTGATCATGGCATACAGAGTGGAGGTCTTGCCACTCCCGGTGGGGCCGGTGATGAGTACGATCCCCTGGGGTTTCTCAACAATACTTCGCACCCGCAGGAGGTCCTTCTTGGAAGGCCCCATGTCTTCCAAGTTCAACTGCAGGGCCGCGCTATCCAGGAGCCGGATGGTGATCTTTTCCCCGTAATGGCTCGGTAGACTGGAGACTCGCAGGTCCAGGTCTCTCCCCTCTACTTTGACCTTAATCCTCCCATCCTGAGGGATATGTTTTTCCGCAATGTCCATGCGGGCCATGATTTTCAAGCGGGAGGTAACCGCACCCTGAACCAGCTTGGGAAATTCAAAGGCCTCCATAAGAAGACCATCGACCCTCTCCCGGACCCGGAAATCTTTTTCCCGGGGTTCAAAATGGATATCACTCGCCCGGTTCCGGGAGGCGTGGAGGATGACGCTGTTGACCAGCCGGATGATGGGAGGAGAATCCACCTTCCTGGCCACTTCTTCCATCACTTCGGCGTCGTCGGTGCTATCCTTTACGGGTATGACCTCGATCGTCCCTCCCTTGATCTCCCCCAGGATTTTTTCCAGCGGATGGGAAAGGTGATAGAATCGCCGGATGGCGGCCTTGATCTCCTTGATGGGGGCAATGGCCGGTCGGATTTCCCGGTTGGTGGCGAAGCTGAGGTCATGGATGGCCTCAAAATCCAGGGGGTCGGCCAGAACCACGGTAACAAATTTACGATCCACGCTCAAGGGAAGAGCCAGGTTTTTCCGGGACACTCGTTCCGCAAGCAGATCGATAGCCTCCGGCTCTACGACCACCGTATTCAAGTCTACGTAGGGAATGCCCAGCTGGGCTGAGAGGGCCCGGGCCAGTTTCTCTTCGGTCACAAACCCCATCTCGGTCAAAACTTCTCCCATCCTCCGGTTGGTTTTCTTCTGTTCCTCGATTCCCTTGCTCAGCTGTTCCTTGGTAATGAGGCCATAATTCAGAAGGATTTCCCCCAATTTCTTGCTTTTAATCAGAGTAGGGATGGGCGGAACGGTTTCGGGCATGAACCTCTCGATTTGGTCGGCAAGCGCCTGGTCCAGTTTCTCTTCGGTCACAAACCCCAATTCCGTGAGAATTTCTCCCAGCCTCTTCTTACTAATCTTCTGTTTCTCGATTCCCAGGGCCAGCTGATCCTCGGTAATAAAATTATGGTCTATTAAGATCTCTCCGAGTTTTTTCTTCATTTCGGAAGCCACTAAATTCTCCTTCCCTGCCCTACCCGATCCTTGTTGCAAATCGAGAACCCGATCCCGGCTTTTCCGTATCTCCGGGAATCCTTTCTCTTGGGTGCCCTTTTCCGGGTTTCGAATACAGAACCTATCCTCTCCCGGTACCTGGCCCCATTCTCTCCATTGGAATTTACTAAATTAACGCCGAAGAGTCAAATGGAAAAAATCGACCAATCGACCCTGCCCTGTTCTATGGAGGCCGGCGCGAGTTTTAATATTCCCCCATGGGAAGGCTCCGAATTCCACTGCAGCCAGCTTCGCCGCTTCTCCGAAGAAATTAGAGCCTGCAGCTCAATATCATCCCTTTTGGTGGGGCTTTTCCCAGGGTCTAGCGTGAAGAGCAAGGTTGGGGGGAGGGATCCCCCGCCCGAAACCCGGGACTGGAAGGTGAGAAGGGAAGGCAATTAGGTTCAAATCTTTAACCTGGATACCCCAGGAGGAGGCCTTTGAGGTATCCAGTCCGCCTATGTTGGCCAATCGCTATTTACTAGACGGCAAGGGAAATCCAATTCTCTGATGCCATCTTTGCACCCCTGGAAGAAGGGGATGATTCGATCCGGTCGTCCGGGATCCTTTATCGGTCCTATGGGGATACTGAATCTATGCCTTCTCTCTTGAATTCATACCTCTGGACCACCCCGTCCTGAATGAAAACTTCCAGGGTGGTCTTACGCACGACGTCTTTTGTCCAGAACCTCGGTTCTGTAATAAAATAATTATAAACATACTTCATCTGACCCGCTCCAACGGTTTCTTTCTTTTCCGGTTGACCTAACATCTCTACGACCTTGTCCTCACTGGTGGTACCAGGAATGATTTGATCTACCTTGGCTCTATCAACGGGAGTCCCGACCATATAAGGTTTGCCGCACCCGATGGAGAAGGCCATTACAGGAATCAACAGAAGCAACAGATATTTCATCATTTTTCTCCTTTCTATTTTTGAGTTTCGCTGCCCATTTACAAAATTATAAAGTTAAAAGTGAACACAAAAAATGGGGTGAACTACGTATTTTTATCAGAAAAGAACAGTATCTTGCTGGGGGTTCCTGAAAACCGCGGGAGGATGTTCTGTCCGGGTCGATGGGTCATTTCTTTCTCTCTTAGGAAAAAACTCTCGACTTTCACTCCACGACCTCCGACAGAGCCTCCGGAAGGACGGGAATCTTCTGGAAAAGGCGCTCTTCCAGCAAGAGGCTCCGCCGTTCCAAATCTTCCAGCCAGGCCATGGCTTCGGGGCTTTTTCCGTACCGCCTTTTGAGGTCCTGGAATCGTTCCCCTAACGGAACGATGGTCGTGTGTTTTACCCGCTTATCGGCGTAATGGACCACCTCAGCTTCCGTGATTCGTCCATGATCCGTTCCCGTGTCCAGAACCACATGCTGACGGACGATCTCTGCAACTTCAGGAAACCCCAATTCCCAAAGCAGGCGGGCCCCCGCTTGGGCGTGGTTTCCTCCGGTTTCCAGGGTTCTCACCTTGGCAATATCATGGAGCAGAGAGCCTGCTTCCACCTGGGCCTGATCGAGCCGCTCGCCATGACGATTGAGCAGGCGGCAAAGGTAGAGAGCCACTCCGTGGACCCTCCGATTGTGGGCAATGACATGTCCCGGGACTTGGAATTTTTTCAAGAGGAGGAAGCACTCCTCCGTTGTTGGTACCATCTTACTTTCCTTGTTTATCATAACATTCAATTTGGAAAATGGATCCAGGATATTCATTTTCAAAATTGTTTAGTCACAGAGGTCACAGAGCTATAAGAGCACAATAGGGAAAAGAAGCTAAACAAAGCGACATGAATCGCGGCAAAGGGGGTCATCACCGCGAAAGCGGGAATCCAGAAAGAAACTGGAATCCGGGTCAAGCCTGGAATGACAAACCGGAAAAGAATTATGGGGTCATGTATATTTCTAATTTTTAGACTGGGGGTGGGCCAGCAGTTCCCGTTATTGACTAATCCTTAAGGATCTGCTAATTTAGATAATAGTGCTTGCCAGGAAAAATCGACAAAATTGAAATTAAAAATCCCTTGGTAGATTGGTAGAATAGAGGAGTCTATGAAGGTACAGATCGAGAATACAGGCTCTTTTGAAAAAAAGATTTTCTTCGAAATTCCAGGCGACGTAGTCTCCAAAGAGGTGGAATCTACTTATCGGGCCCTGAACCAAAACGCTAAGCTCAAAGGGTTCCGCCCCGGGAAAGTACCCCGCTCGATCCTGGAGCGGTATTATAAGATCCAGGTAGAAAATGAAGTTATCGCCAAGCTGATCGAAGATTCCTATGGAAAAGCCGTGGAGGAGCATCATCTAACTCCCGTCGCCCCCCCCACCATCCTGGACCGAGCCTTTGAGCCCGGGAAAGACTTCAAATATACAGTTACCGTCGAGGTCAAGCCCGAGATCACCGTTGAAGGATACCTGGCGCTGGAAGTGGAAAGACCTCCGGTCGCGGTCACCGAGGAAGAGGTGGAAGCCCGGCTGAAGGGTCTGCAGGACTCCCATGCCCAGTTAAAACCGCTGGAAACCGACCGGCCCGTTCAGGAAAAGGACTTCGTCATCGTCGATTTTACCGGAAGCCTGGACGGGAAGCCGTTGGAGGGCTGGAAAGTCAATGACCATCTGGTAGAGGTGGGCTCGAAATCCTTAGTGGGAGGCCTGGATGAGCGATTAGTCGGCTTCCCCCGCAATCAAGAACGGGAGATACCCCTCACCCTTCCCGAAAATTATCCCCGGAAAGAACTGGCCGGGAAAGAGATCAATGTCCGGCTGAAGGTGAAAGAGATTAAAGAGAAGATCCTTCCCGCCCTGGACGATGAATTTGCCAAGGAAGCGGGGGACTTTCAGACCCTCCAAGACCTGAGGGCCCGTCTGCGGAAAAATCTGGAGGAGCAGAAGCAGGCCCAGGCCGACCAGACCGCCAAAGAGAGGCTCCTGGACCTTCTCCGGGAGAAACATCCTTTTGCCATTCCCAAGAGCCTGATCGAGCGACAGGTCCAGCACATTATGGCCCGGACCGAACTCCAGATGGCCCGGCAGGGGTTGAAACTGGACAGCGCCGGTATGGACAGCCAAAAGATCCAAGAATCCCTGACTCCCACGGCGGAGAATGAAGTGCGCGGAAGTCTGATTCTGGAAAAGGTGGCCGAACTGGAGAAGCTTTCCGTCAGCGAGGATGAGGTCGAGCAGAGGCTCCAGCGATTGGCCACGCAGCTGAACCAACGAGTCGAAACGGTGAAGAATTACTACGAGAAAAAAGACCGCCTGGAAGACCTCCGGGCGCTCATGCTCGAGGAAAAGACCCTTGATTTCCTCCTGAGCAAAGCTAAAATAATCGAGGGACGGTCCACCCCGGGGGAGGCCGCTGGAGAGGACCGTCCGGAGGAAAGAAAATGACTCTCATCCCCATGGTTGTTGAACAGACTTCCCGCGGTGAAAGGGCCTATGACATTTACTCCCGCCTGTTAAAGGACCGGATCATTTTTATCGGTACCCCCATCGATGATCACGTGGCCAACCTGATCATCGCCCAGCTTCTCTTTCTGGAAGCGGAAGACCCGGACAAGGATATCCACCTTTACTTGAACTCCCCGGGGGGACTGGTGACTGCCGGCCTGGCCATTTACGATACCATGCAATATGTGAAACCCAAGATTTCCACCCTCTGCATGGGCCAGGCGGCCAGCATGGCGGCTGTTCTCCTGGCAGCCGGAGAGCCGGGAAAGCGTTTTGCCCTCCCCCACTCCCGGATCCTGATCCATCAGCTCATGGGGGGAGTCCAGGGACAAGCAACGGACATCGCCATCCACTCCAAAGAGATCCTGCGCATGAAAGACGAAATCAACCAGATCCTCTCCGGTCACTGCAATCAGCCCCTGGAAAAAATTGAGAAGGATTCGGAACGGGATTTTTTCATGGACGGGCCACAGGCTAAAGAGTACGGCTTGATTGACGAGGTCATCTTTAAGAAGCAGCTTCCTCCTATTCAATAAACCTGAGAGGGATCCCCATGGTGGAGGGAAAAGAGAAGGAAAGGATGGGAACTCTCTTCTGTTCCTTCTGCCGCAAAAGTCAGGCGGAGGTGAAGAAGCTCGTTGCCGGCCCGGGCGTGTACATTTGCGACGAGTGCGTGGCCCTCTGTAACGATATCATCGTCGAGGAGGTGGAGAAGGAGGAAGCGGCCCTGCGCAAACTGGCCGTTCCCAAGCCCGCGGAGATCAAGGGCGTCCTCGACCAGTATGTCATCGGTCAAGAACGGGCCAAAAAAATTCTGGCGGTAGCCGTCCACAATCACTACAAGCGGATCGGCCCACGCACGGAGCTGGACGGGCTGGAGCTGCAGAAATCCAACATCCTCCTCATCGGGCCCACAGGCACGGGAAAAACCCTTCTGGCCCAGACGCTGGCCCGCATTCTGAACGTTCCCTTCACCATCGCCGATGCCACCAGCCTGACCGAAGCGGGCTATGTGGGGGAGGACGTTGAGAACCTCATCCTCAGCCTGCTCCAGGCCGCGGATTTTGACGTGGAAAAAACCCAGCGGGGGATCGTCTATATTGATGAGATCGACAAAATCTCCCGCAAATCGGAAAACCCCTCCATCACCCGGGACGTCTCGGGAGAAGGGGTGCAGCAAGCCCTGCTGAAGATCATCGAGGGGACGGTGGCCAACATTCCCCCCAAGGGCGGCCGGAAACATCCCCAGCAGGATTATATCAAGGTGAACACCCAGAATAT
>Ga0187877_1001809_pt1 | contig 20699 bp, 16 predicted proteins | sample June2016WEW_17_1_3_FD_132430 | JGI IMG/M metagenome (GOLD analysis project Ga0187877, IMG submission 132430) | Peatland microbial communities from SPRUCE experiment site at the Marcell Experimental Forest, Minnesota, USA - June2016WEW_17_100 | ecosystem: Environmental > Terrestrial > Soil >... | reverse complement strand
GGGTGCAGCGCATGCACCAGTTGCGGCGAGCCGGACATATCCATGCCGTGGTGAGAGACCAGGTACAGGTCCACCGCGCCGATCTTGTTGGCGGGGCAAACCAGGTCGTACTCCTTGTTCCAGGTGAGATCCGCCAGGTCGATCATGCGGAAGCCGCCGTAGGCGATCAGCAGGCCCACGGACTGCGCGTTTTCGGAGGTGTCCACCTCATGCCGCTGGAAGCTGGCGCACTCCGCATCGGGCTGCCCGGCGCCGGGAAGCGGAGAGGCGAGCAGGTCGCCGGCCGAGGAAAGGACCTTCACCTCGATACCTTTAATCGGGATGACGTCGCCGGGTTTGACCTGGATGTGATTGCCCTTGTCGCGGAAGGCGATATAGGCGTTGTAGAGCACCTGGGCATCGCGGGTGGTTTCGGTTTGGGGGCCGTGATCGACGAAGTTGCGGATGGGCAGCTTTTCGGCAAGCTGCGGCACGCCGCCGACATGGTCGGCGTGATAGTGAGTGACCACCAGGTAGTCGATGCGCTTCACCCCCGCCGCCTTGGCCGCGGCGGCGATGCGCCCGGCATCGCGGTGGTTGAAACCGGCCCAGCCCGTATCCACCAGCATGGATTCGCCAGAGGGCGAAACAAACAGCGTGGCTTGTCCGCCTTCGACGTCGATGCAGTAGATTTCGAGGTTCCTGGCTGCCGGCAAAGCGGCCGCGCAGGCCAGGAACAGGATGCCTAGAAACAACTTTTGCATGGCGCGATGGTAGCACGGTGCGCAAATTCGGGGACTGACACCAGCGTCCACGCGGCGCACGGCCCCCAAGGGGGGCACCCCGGCGCCTTGGGACGCGGGTGTCTGGCCCCTACGGGTGTCGGTGCGCGGTGGGGCAAATTCGGGGACTGACCGCTCTGTCCGCGCGGCGCAAAAAGGCCGCGCCTTGGGACAGAGTGGTCAGGCCCCGCTTGCCGGAACAAGCCGCGATGGCATAACGTATCAGATAGCAGATGCCGTTTTGCAGCCAATGCGGGAACCAGGTGGGCGCGACCGAGGCCTATTGCCGCCAGTGCGGCGCAGGCCAGCCGGTGGGGCCGGCGACGTCTCCATCCGGCGCCGACCCGCTGGCGGGCATCCCGCCGCGAACCGCGTCGATCCTGTGCTATCTCCCGGGGATTGGCTGGATCGCATCCATCATCGTTTTGGCATCGGAGAAGTTTCGCCGCAACCGCAACGTCCGGTTCCACGCCTTCCAGGGCCTGTACCTGTTCGTGGCTTGGCTGATGGAGGATTGGGTATTGCGGCCCATCTTCCGGATGACGCCCGAGCTCCACTTTCACGGGGTCATCCAGGCGCTATTGCTGGGCATGTCCATCTTCATGATGGTGAAAGCCGCTCACGAGGAGGCCTACGCACTGCCTCTGTTCGGAGAACTGGCGCAACGGTCGGTGGCGGAGGATTGAACCCCAAAATTCGGGGACAGACCCCAGCGTCCGCGCGGCGCAAAAAAACGCGCCTTGGGACGCGGGGGTCTGGCCCCTCGCGGGTTACTTGACGATATTCTTGCCGAAGTTGAAGCACGGGCCGACGGAGAAGCGCACTGTCCAGCGGCCATCCGCCAACACATCGTTGAACAGGTGATCCCATACCAGGTCGGCCTGGGTGCGTATGCCGACGTGTTTGGAGAAAAGGATGTCGAAGCCGCCGCCGAACCCATAGAATCCAGTCCAATCCGTCTTCTTGCCGGATGGCGCCAGTTCCTGCGCGATGTGAGTAGCGAACCAATCGCTGGCACCGGGGTGCGGGACGGCCTCTTCGTGGATGGCACCGAGCGATGGCCGGATGAACAGCGTCAGGTGCGAGAAGTGGCGATAGGCAAGCTGCGGGCCGACAGCGAAGGTCAGCGACGTCGAATGAGCCGACACGGCCAAGACGTACCCGGGAGGGAGCAGTTTGGCGGCTATATATTGGGGGATCGCGTCATTTATTGGCTTGCTCAAGGCGGGCGGCAGCAGGTCCGGTGTCAGCACCAGATCGCCGGTGGAACGGCTGAAGTCGAATCCCAGCGAGTACCAGGGTTTCGGCCGGTAGCCGAACTGCGCCTGAAAACCGTTCTCAAAGAGACCGATGTGGGGGCTGTTGAGGAAGGCGTATCCCGCGAAAACATCAAACTGGCTCACATACGTCTGCTGGGCGGCAACAGGCGAGGCAGCCAAGAGCAAGACGACAGACACGACGATCAGCAGCGTTCCCAGGGCGGATGCACGTTGCATGGAGTTCTCCTTAAGCTATCCGATCCGATGACAAAGGGCTATTGTACCTTCTCTGGCGAGAAAAACAAGGCGAAACGCGGAAATAGTTACGATTTGGGGAATAGAATGGGCAGCGCCGGCTCGGCGGTGAACATACAACGCGCGTTGTGGCCGCAGAGCGGAACCACGGCGGTGTGGTGGTGGGCGCCGTATTGCTGGTTCACATATCTGCCAAACGCCTGGCCGCGCGCCAGACGCGTGGGGCCCTGGGCCATGGCGGGGCAGGAACTATCGAAGCCGCCTAAGGGCAGGATGTCGATTTCACCGAGGAGGTAAGTGACAGGCCGCGCGGCAAGCTGCTTCTTCAATTGGTCGCCGGTGAGTTGGGCGGCATAGCCAGTGCGGTTCTGGAGCCCGTAAGGCCAGCGATCGTACGTGGTGCAGTTGCGGGCGTCGGAGAAGGTGAGGAACTCGGAAGCAGCTCCGGCGGGGGCGGGGCGCGCCGGGTCCGGATAGGCGTAGCTCGAAGGGTTGGAGACCACGTAGGTCACGGGAACCCCGAGGGTGTCGTGGACCTGGTTGGCCATCTCATAGCGGGTGACGAACTGGCCGCCGGCGGAGTGGCCGGCCACCACGATGACTCTCAGGTTGGGGAAGATTTCTTTGCGGGCCAGCTTGCGGAGGATGGCGTCGGCGAAATCGTAGGACGTCAGTTTGGGGTTGTTGGTGGCCACGCCGCCGGAGCGCCAACTGTCTTCGGAGCAGCTCCAACTGACTTCGTCCTGGGCGAGGGTGTCGCGGCAGCCCCGGCCGTCATTGGAGGCGAAGCGCGGGGCGACGACCACGGTGTCCTCGAGGGCGCCGGCGAGAAAGGCGGCGGCCAGCGAGGTGCGGAAGTAATTGTCGGCATCGCGCCCCTGGCCGTGGACCACGATCAGCGCGCGGGTGATCTGCTCGTTCTTCGCGTCCAGAGAGTAAGTGCGATAGATGAGGGAGCGCGACGGCCCGCCGGCCAGAGCGACCCACTCGGTGCAATCGGGCGCGGCGATGGTACAGGGCGCGGCGTAGGCAACCGCGGAGATCAGCAAGAGAAATGCGAGTTTCATGGTTGAGAGTTCCAGACCTGGTTGACCAACACTACCACGGATCGCGCCTCGACGGTGTACGCCGTTCCGGTGACGGGCAGCTCGGCGCCAGGGTCCGCGATGTCATGAGGGGGCGTCTGGGCGGTGTCCACGGCTATGAGCCAGCGCCGGCCGGGCACCGCGGGCAACTCGAATTCCAGACTGTCCCAGTGCATGTTGAGCATCACGTGGAGGTCGGGGTCGCCGTCAAAGCCGGCCAGCGTCATGGCCAGCGCCCGCGCTTCCGGATCGGACCACCCCGGAGTGTTGAGTTTGGTCCCGTGCCAAGTCACGTCCGCCAGCCCACGCTGGTTCAACGCGCCGGTAAAGAACCGCCCCAGGCGCAGCGCGGCATGCCTCTTGCGAAACTCGATCATGCGTTTCCAGAAGCGGAGCAGATCGCGGTTGCGGTCCACGAGCGTCCAATCGAACCAACTGGTCTCGTTATCCTGGCAGTAGGCATTGTTATTGCCCTGCTGGGTGCGGCGCACCTCGTCACCGGCGACAAACATGGGGACGCCGCGCGAGAGCAGCAGCAGGGCCGCGAAGTTGCGCACCTGCCGGTTGCGGAGCGCCTCGATGGCCGGATCGTCGGATTCACCCTCGACGCCGCAGTTCCAGCTCCGGTTATCGCCGATGCCGTCGCGGTTGCCTTCGCCGTTGGCCTGGTTGTGCTTGTCGTTATATGAGACCAGGTCGTTGAGGGTGAAGCCATCGTGGCAGGTCACGAAGTTGATGCTGTTGACCGGCAACTGTCCCCGCTCCTGGTAGATGTCGGAGCTGCCGGCCAGGCGGGAAGCCACGGCGCCCACCAAACCCGGATCGCCCTTGACGAAGCGGCGGATATCGTCGCGATAGCGGCCGTTCCACTCCGCCCAGCGATCCCCTGGAAAATGCCCGATCTGGTAGAGGCCGGCGGCGTCCCAGGCCTCGGCGATCACTTTGGTATCGGCCAGCTCGTCATCCAGCTCGATCTGCCAAACGACCGGCGGATGGGCGCTGGGCATCCCGTCCTCGCCGCGCGACAGGATGGAGCCTTCATCGAAGCGGAAGCCATCCACGTGGGCTTCCCGCACCCAGTAGCGCAGGCATTCGACGATGAGCTTCTGGGCAATGGGGTGGTTGCAGTTGAACGTATTGCCGCAGCCGGAGAAATCCATGTAATACTGCAAGTCCCAGGGGACCAGGAAGTAGTAAGTGCGGTTATCGATCCCTTTGAACGAGAAGGTTGGACCAAGCTGGTTGCCTTCATCGGTGTGATTGAACACCACATCCAGAACCACATTGATGCCAGCGCGATGCAGCGCCTTCACCATGTCGCGGAATTCGTGTAAGTGGTTGCCGGCCTGGGGGCTGACGCAATAAGCGGACTGGGGCGCGAAGAAGCCCATGGTGCTGTAACCCCAGTAGTTCGGCAGGGGCCGGCCGTCGACCACGCGCAAGACATCGGTCTCATCGAAGTCGAAGACCGGCAGCAACTCGACAGCGGTCACGCCCAGGTCTTTCAGGTAGGGGACCTTCTCAGTGATTCCCGCAAACGTTCCGGGATGCTCGACGCCGGAGGACGGCGATTGAGTAAATCCCCTGACGTGCATCTCATAGACGATCGCGTCCTCGGTGGGACGGTTGAGAGGCCGGTCGCCCTCCCAGTCGTAAGCGGAGGGGTCGATGACCACGGAGCGCATGGAAGCGGCCACGTTGTCATCCGGCCCGCAAGCGCCGGCGCGGTTCCAGAGGCTGTTGGTGTTGCCGCGCGCGTAGGGGTCGATGAGGACCTTATTTTTGTTGAACCGATGGCCGGCGGCGGGGTTGAAAGGGCCATCCACGCGGTAAGCGTAGTGGGCGCCCGCCTGAAGCCCGCGCACGAAAACATGCCAGAAGTGAAAGGTCTTGTTGACATACGGGTTCAGAGGGATCGCCTGAAACGGCCGCGGAGCGTCATGGGCGGAGAAGAGGAGCAGCTCGACACCGGTGGCATTCTCCGAAAAGAGAGAGAAATTGACGCCTTCCGGCGATGGGGTCGCCCCCAGGGGGTGCGGCGAACCCTTCTCGGCGACAAAGGAGACGGGCGGAGCGGCGGTGGCCATCATGGTTCTAACAGTATCAGGTTCTTGTTGCGATTCCGTGAGCATGGACTAATCCCTGCAAACCCATGGAAATTGTCCTCGGGCACTGGCCGACTTCCCGGTACTAATGAGTTCCAGAAGGCAGCTCAAAAATAGTTGTCTGCAACTCAGTGGTTGTTAGCGGGCGAGTCTTGCTTGGCAGCCACAACTCGAACCCGCGGCGGGCCTATTCTCCAGGCACGTTTGCCGACCGCCAGCGGGGGCCGCCCACTCCGATCCCGTTTCTGAAACATGGTTGCAACTATAAGATTCTACGGATCTTTTCGGTTTTAGCTATTGACAATCTCCGGGTGCGTGGCCTATATTTAGAGCGGATGGAAAGCAGCTAGCTGTTGGGGTTGCCTACCACCTGATTCAGTGTACGTGGATCCTCGGTAGGCGAGGCGTCCGCGCGGCAAACAAGCCGCTGCCCTCAGGCATCGAAAGATGCTGTGCGGAGGGTGACCAGGAACTCCCGGGTTAAGGGTCTTTCTAATGTGGCTGAGATCCTCCGGATCTCTCACGGCGCGCGGTGCTGAAGCTTAGACCTGTGGGGGAATCCGGCTGCAATCGCTCGCGATAGGCGCCATTTCTCTGCTCCGGGGGAAATGGCTTTTTCATTTCCCTCCTCTGAGTTTCAACTCGTCTCCAGAAAGGTTTATGGAACCGAACGACGACAAGCCTCCTAGTCAGGGCGGCGACTCGTGGCAGCTTCCGGCGGTGATCCGATAGGAGTTCCAATCGCCTCACCCGCCGCTTCGGCCACGCGATTTTACGGTGATGAACGCGGAGGGTGGAGGCTCTCGTAGTCTTTCTCCCCCTCGACATTTTTAGTGCCAACAGCGCCGGCTTCGGCGCGACGTCCGTACCTTGTTTGCGTGAGCTGCGGGCGGGTTACGAGGGAAGGCATCGTGAACATTCTTTCCAAGCTGTACTACAGGTACAAGAAGATCCTCAAAATACTGAGGCTGTACCTCATCATCGCCGGCCCCGGCATTATCGTCATGGTGGCCGACAACGACGCTGGTGGCATCACCACGTACACTGCCACGGGCGCCCAGTATGGATTCCACCTCATCTGGTTTCTCATCTTGTTGGGTCCGGTGGCCTACTACGTTCAGGAGATGACGGTAAGGCTGGGCGCTGTCACCAAGCGCGGCCATGCCGAAGCCATTTTCCACGCCTTCGGCTCGTTCTGGGGGTGGTTCTCGCTGCTGGACCTGGTCCTTACCGATTGGCTCACCATGATCACCGAGTTCATCGGCATGACAGCCGCCATGAGGATCTTTGGAGTGCCGCCCCTCGTGACGGTCATTGGGGCGTGGATCATCATGAGCGCAATGGTTCTCCAGGGGCGCTACTGGACCTGGGAAAAACTGGCCCTCGTTTTCTGCGGCCTCAACCTGATCTATGTTCCCGCGGCGTTTTTGATCAATCCGCCAATACACGAGGTTTTGCGCGGCGCCCTGATCCCGCATTTCCCGCCAGGCGGGTTCACCAATGCGCTGTTCTTTCTGCTGATGGCCAATATCGGCACCACCATCGCGCCCTGGATGATCTTCTTCCAGCAGAGTGCGGTAGTTGACAAGGGTTTGCAGGAAAAAGACATGCGGTGGGGAAAGATCGACACCGCTTTGGGATCCATGCTGACGGTCCTCGTTGCCGCGTTCTGCGTCATCCTGACCGGCACCCTTCTTCCCGGTCAGCCGATCAACGACGCGGCAACCGCCGCGCTCAAGTTCATGAGTATCAACAAGCACCTGGGAGCCTGCCTTGCCATCGGACTGTTCGATGCGGGATTTCTGGGCGCCATTTGCATCTCACTTGCCAGCTCGTGGGCTTTCGGCGAGGTCTTCGGCTGGGCCCACTCGCTCAACCACCGGCTGAAGGAGGCCCCGTGGTTTTATGCCTATTACATCCTGGTTCTTCTGTTCGCCGGCATTGTGGTGCTGATCCCCGGCGCGCCGCTGGTGCTGATTACGCTTTTCGTTCAGGTGATTGCGGTGACCCTCCTGCCGGCCGCGCTGGTGTTTCTCATCCTGCTCCTGAACGACGAGGAAACCATGGGCGAATACAAGAACACGCTAGTGCAGAACGTGGCCAATATCGGCATCACGGCCATGATTATCGTAGTCTCAACGTTGTACGGGATCAGCGCGCTCTTCCCCAATATTCTGAAGTAACCGAGATAGAGGTAAGTCATGATCGTGACATTTTTCAGGACCACCGTTCAAACCGTCCAGGCAATCAACCGGAAGTACGCAACTCCGCATTTGAAGACGACGCGGTTCGTCAGAGTCTGTCTGGGATTGCTTCGGGGGTACCTGGTGCTGCTTATTGGGATTCTGGTTTTCAAGTTTTTTCAATCGCTTCACTAGATGGAGGTGATCCGTGAATGGAGTTGTGAGAAACCCAGTCGAAGAAACCCTGTTTCTGACCCAGTTGGTCGGGGTGCCCGCATACGTCGGAAACAAAAAGATCGGCAAAGTGGGCGATGTAGTGGCGGTCGACCAGGGCAAAGTGGCGGAGGTCACGCACCTCCAGATCGCGCGACCTTTCGGAGAGCCGCCGTTGCTGGTTCCGGTTACGAAGGTCCGCTCGCTCACACTGCGGGAAGTCGTACTGGACATTGACGACCCCAGGAGCTACGTTCGGCCGGTCGCGCCCGAGGAAGTTCCCCTCCGCGACTATCTGCTGGATAAGAAAATCCTGGACACTGACGACCGTGAGGTGGAAGTCGTGTATGACATCCGGTTGGTCCGGACGGGGAACCGGCTCTACCTCGTCGACGTCGATATCAGCCGGTACGGGCTGTTGGTTCGCCTGGGATTGAAAGGACTCGCCGCGTTCCTGTACAGGCGTGCCGGTGCAGCCAGAAAGAGATTGATCCCCTGGTCCTACGTCCAGTCCCTGCCGCCCCAGTTGGGAACGCTCCAGGGGAACGTCAAGCTGAACGTTCTCAAAGAGAAGCTCTCCGATATTCACCCCGTCGACCTGGCCGACATCCTGGAGGAGTTGGACAGCGCTCAGCGGGCGGTGCTGCTCGATGGCCTCGATACCGAGCAGGCTTCCGACACTCTGGAGGAGATTGACCCGGCCGTTCAGCGGGATATCGTGTTCTCGCTGAGCAAGGAGCGGGTTGCGCAACTGATCGGCGATATGACTCCCGGCCAGGCCGCCGACATCGTTTCCGTTCTGCCCGGGGACAAGAAGAGGGACATTTTGCGCCTGCTTGAGCCCGCTATGGTGGCGAAGATCGAAGAGATCGTGGAGCAGCAGGACACCGCCATCCTGAATTTCGCCACAACCCACTTCCTCAAGTGCCCGCCCGACATGACGGTCCAGCAGGCGCGGGCGAAATTTCGCGAGCAAGCGAAGAAGATGGACGTGGTGATGTACTTCTATGTCGTCGATGAGGCCGACAAACTCCTGGGAGTGCTCGATATCAGGGACCTGTTCATGGCGGAGGACAGCGTCGTGCTCAAGGACCTCATGGTAGAGAGCATCATCAGCCTCAACCCCGGCGACCCGATGAAGCGCGCTTCCGACATGTTCCTGCGATATGGCTTTCGGGCTGCCGATTACGGACGAGAACGACAAGATTTTCGGCGTGGTGCCGTACCGCGATGTGATGAACCTCAAACACCGGATTCTGGAGTAGCCATGCGCGTGAACCGCCTCTCCGTACTGATCTTGCCCAGCGTTCTGGCCGGCGTCCTGCCCGCCGCCGGCCAGGAACCCGCCGGGGACCGTTGGACGATTCATTTCCAGGCGACCTCGATCGGGCAACATCACGGGAGCTTCCGCGCCCTCTATGAAGGCGAGAACAGCCTGCCGCCTCATTCCGAAAACCGGGTATCGCTCACAACAACCATCTTCCTGGGTTTTCGCGTCAGTCGGCATGTCGAACTGGTGGTGAATCCGGAAGTGGCGGGCGGCAAAGGTTTCGGCATGGTGACGGGGATCGCGGGCTTCACCAACGGTGAGATTCCGCGCGTTTCCAGCGCAACGCCAACGCTATACGCGGCGCGGGCGTTCGTTCGCACGGTCTGGGCGTTGGGTCCTGAGACCGAGCTGGTGGAAGACGGAGCCAACCAGATCGCTGAGAGCGTGCCGGTCAAGCGGCTTACGACCATCACCGGCAAGTTCGCCGTCACGGACTACTTCGATAGCAATACGTATAGCCACGACCCCCGCAAGCAGTTCATGAACTGGTCTCTGATGTACAACGGCGCCTGGGATTACAGCGCGGACACCCGCGGCTGAACCATGGGGACCATGGAAGAACTGACGATGAAGACATGGTCGCTGCGCCTGGCGCACGTCCTGGAACCTACCACGCCAAATGGGCCGACGTTCGATTTTCGGGTTGCCGAGAACCGCGGCGATATGGTCGAGTGGGAGCGCCGCTACACGCCGAAGGGGCGATTCGGCGCCCTGCGCATCCTCGGTTTTGCCAACCGCGAACACGCGGGCACGTTTCGCGAGGCGATTCTGCCGAATGGAACCACGGACATCGAGTCCACGCGCCGGAACGGAACACTGAAATACGGATTTGGCGTGAACATGGAGCAGTCCATCACCTCCGCAATCGGTGTTTTCGGCCGCTATGGCTGGAGCGACGGCAAGACCGAGGCGTGGGCGTTCACCCAGATCGACCGCTCGGCGAGCGGCGGGATCTCCGTCAGCGGCAGACTCTGGAAGAGGAAGACCGACCACGCCGGCATCGCCGGCGTTCGCAACTATCTTTCGGGCGACCAGCGGAATTTCCTTGCGCACGGCGGCCTTGGCTTCATCATTGGCGACGGCAGGCTGGATCACTACCGGCCCGAGAATATCGTCGAAGTTTACTACTCTTGGCAAGCTACGAAACAATGGACGATCACCACCGATTTTCAGCATATTCGGAACCCGGCATACAACGCCGATCGTGGGCCGGTCTCGGTTGGTACGATCCGCTTGCATTGGGAAAGATAGACATCACGTTGAAACTGTCGAAACAAGAGAATGACTATGACGGACGAAATCGCGCGCCTTCGGAGAAAGGCGGCGGAACTAATCGAACAAGCTGCGCGGCGCGATAGGCCATTATCGCCCGCGGAGGATGCCGAGATCCTGGCCTTGCTGGAACAGGCTCGCGAGTTGGAAATCCATGACAAGCAGGGCAAGAAGGCGCACGACCCGGCCGATTGACTTGAAAGGGATGCTACTGCGCGTCGCGCTTGGGCAATGAATTCGATATGAATTCGCCGATGTCGTGCTTCAGCTTGGTGTGCGAATCGCCGTCGATGTAGAGCATGTGACCCGCCTGGTAGAAACTCCAGGTGATGTTCTTATGCATCTCGGCGTTGAGGCCCATGTGGTTGAAGGTGTGCTCGACGGCGTAATACGGCGTGGCGAGGTCAAAGTAGCCGGCGGCGACCATGACCTTCATGTAGGGGTTCTTGGTCATGGCGTTGCGCAACAGGCTGGTGGTATCGCCGAAACCGTTCTGAACGCCGTAGTCCCAGGGCTGAATGCCCCCGGTAGGGTAATAGTAGAGGTCGGTCTTGTATCCCAGCTCGTTGCGCACATAGTTGGTGAAGATGGCGGTGAAGGGCGGAGTGATGAGCGAACTGGAAGGGTCAAACTCGCTGGTCTCGCCGACATTCAGCGCGGATGGACCAACCAGGCGTCCATCGTAGCGCCCGATGGTCTGGCGCCGGTCGCGCAGCAGTTGGCGAGAGAAGTGCGACACATCGAAACGCAGGTTGCTTTCGTCGATGTAGCGGGCATCGAGTCCGGTATAGCGCACCAGTTTGTCGATGACCGCTTTGCGCTCGGCGGCGGGGAGATCGTCCCCTTTGCTGAGGGCCGCGGCATATTCGCCGGTGGCAAAGCTCTCCACCTCCTTGAGCAACGATTTCAGGTCCTTGCGCTGGAGGTCCGGCGCGGTCTTCTTGTGGTACCAGGCATCCGCGGCATAGGTAGGTAATTCCAACTCATAGACGAGGTCGTCACTGCGGCTCCAGATGGTCTCGAGGTTGAGAGTGGTTCCGATCAGCACCACTCCGTTGAAAGCGATCCCACGGTCGATCAGGTAGCCCGCCAGTCCCGCCGCCCGGAACGTGCCATAGCTTTCGCCGGCGATAAACAGCGGCGAGATTTCGCGGTTGTTGCGCACCAGGTACATCCTCATGAACTCGCCCACCGATTGGATATCTCCCTGCACGCCGTTCATGCGGCGCGCCACCTCGACGGTCTTGGCGCGGCTGTATCCCGTGCCCACGGGGTCGATAAACACCAGGTCGGTTTGATCGAGCCAGGTGTCCTGGTTATCTTTCAGTTCGTACGGTGGAGGCGGCATGCCACCGTTGGGCAGCAGCTTGGGACTGCGCGGCCCCATGCCGCCCATGTGTACCCACATGGACGCCGAACCGGGACCGCCGTTGAAGCAGAAGGTGAGCGGACGCCGCCCAGGATCTGTGACACCGTCCAGCGTGTACGCCATATAGAAGATATGGGCTTCGGTTTCGCCAGCGGGGCTCTTCAACGGCATCTGAGCGACGGTCGCGGTGTAGTTGAGGGCCTTGCCGCCGACGGTCACGGAGTGATGCGTCACGACGGGGGTTTCATCGACTTCTCCTCCAACCGCCGGTCCAGGACCCGCGATTCCTCCGCGGCCGCCGCGGCCTCCGGGCGTCACCTGAGGCTGGGTGGTGGGGGTGGTCGTTGTGGTTGTGGTTGTCGCGGGCGCCGTCGCCGGCGTTTGCGGTTGGCTCTGCCGCCCCTGGGCCCGAGCCTGGGGTGGTTGCTGCGCGAGCAAGAGCAGGAGAAGCGGGGCAATCGGGGTGATTGCACGTCTGAAAGGAGAATTGGTCATTTGGGTGAATGATACCCTAAAACTTCCGACAGGCGGCGGGTGCAGGGCATCGGACCCGGGGACCGACCGCTCTGTCCGCGCGGCGCAAGAAGACTGCGCCTTGGGACAGAGTGGTCAGGCCCTATATGCGGTGGTGGGAAAGTGGGGTAGAATAGAATCACGATGCGGAGGGTTTCCAGTTCGTTGATGGCGGCGCTGATCGTTGTGGCGCTGTTCTGGGGAAACTGCCTCTCCTGTCCGCAGATGCTGCTCACCGTAGCGACGCACCAACCCGCGCATAGCTGCTGCCATCGGACCAAATCGGCGGGCACAAGCTGCCAATCCCAGGGATTGCAGCATTTCCTGAAAGCCGGTCCGGAGTTGCGGACGCCAGCCGTCGCGGTGGTGGCGGTGATGGCGCCGGCGATCGCGGTTTCTCCGCCTCAAGGCGCGCTGATTGCGCCCGTCGAGGTGGAACACACGCCGCCTGATTTACTCTCCTTACACTCCATTTTTAGAATCTAGTCGTTTCCTTCACAGCTTGGGACAAGGAGTGTCCGCATGAGTGCGGACACGGCAGGCATGAGTGCCTGCCCCACAAGTGGGTGAGAGGAAATGAGATTACGATATCTGGTTTGTATCTTGGCCCTTGGGGCGCCGGCGGGGGCGCAGCCGCTGCCGTCGCTGGTGGAAGAGGCGCTGCGGAATAATCGCGAGATCCTGGCGGCGCAGAAGCGGTACGAGGCCGCGCGCCAGCGGCCCAGCCAGGCCAGCAGCCTGCCGGACCCGACGGTGTCGGTGGGCTATACGTCCAATGGCGGGCCGTGGCCGGTAGCGGGCATCGGACGCGAGGCCACCAGCAACGCCGGCCTCACCGTCTCGCAGGAAATGCCGTTCCCGGGCAAGCGCAAACTACGGGGTGAGATCGCGGCGAAAGAGGCCGATGCCGAATTCGAGCAGTATCTCGCGGTTCGGCTCAACGTGGTCTCGCGGCTCAAGCAGGCGTACCACGAGTTGCACCACGCCACCGTGGGCATCGCGTTCGTCAAGCGCTACCAGGACGTGCTCCGGAATATCCTGCGCATATCCGAAGCCCGCTACGCGGTGGGACGCGCGGCGCAACAGGACGTCTTCAAGGCGCAGACGCAGTTTTCCATTTTCGAGACGCAGTTGTTGCGGTACGAGCAGGAACGCGACAGCAAGGAGATCGAGATCGGCGCGCTGCTTAACCGGCCCGCCACGGGGCGCATCGAAGTGCCAGAGGACATGGCGCCGGGCGAGCTGACGGTGACGCTGGATGAGATGCTGGCGCACGCGCGCACCCAGGCGCCGGCGCTGACGCGCGAACAGAAGGTGGTGGAGCGGAGCGAGCTGGCGGCCAACCTGGCGCGTAAGAGCTACTACCCGGATTACACCGTTTCGGGCGGCTACTTCAACCAGGGCGGCCTGCCTCCGATGTGGCAATTCCGCGTGGATTTCAAGCTGCCGGCCTGGTTCGGGACGAAACAGCGCGCGGAGGTCAACGAGCGGGTCTTCACGGCGAGCCAGGCGCGGCACGACTACGAAGCCGCGGACGTTGGAATTCAGGCGAGCATTCGCGAACAGTACACGCTGGCGGCCACAGCGCGGAAGCTCGTGAACTTGTACCAGAAATCGGTGATCCCAGAGGCGCAACTGGCCTTGGAATCGTCCCTGGCCGGTTACCAGACGGGGGCGCTCGATTTTCTTTCGGTGTTTTCGAATTTCATGAACGTGGTGGATTACGAGCTGATGTACCACGAGGAAGTGATGCAGTTCCACGTGGCGCTGGCCAAGCTGGAGGAGCTGAGTGGCATGGAGATGCAGCAATGAAAAAGGTTGTCATTCTGTTTTTGATCGCCGCGGCTTATGTGGGGGGCTACGGCTATGGCCGCTGGTATGCGAAGCCGGCCGCGACCGCCACTGAGCGGAAGCCTCTCTACTGGGTGGACCCCATGCATCCCTGGTACAAGTCCGACAAGCCGGGGATCGCGCCTGACTGTGGCATGAAGCTGGTGCCGGTGTACACGGCCCCGGAAGAGAAGCCGGGCACCCTCGAGATCCCGCCGGAGAAGCAGCAGCTCATGGGCGTCGCGTTCGGGGCCGCCGAGTATGAAAACGCCACCGGCTCGATTCTCGCGGCGGCGCGCGTGACGCTCGATGAAACCAAAGTCGCCAAGGTCCAGACCAAGCTGGAGGGCTGGATCGACCAGGTCTTCGTCAACTTCACCGGGAAGCTCGTCCAAAAGGGCGATCCGCTGCTGACCATCTACAGCCCGGAGGCGCTGGCCACCCAGCAGGAATACCTGCTGGCGGCGAAGGCGCAGCGCCTGATCGAGGACAACCCCGTACACGAGATGCTGGGCAGCACGGAGAACCTGGTGGCGGCGGCGAAGAAACGCCTCGAACTTTGGGACATCAGCGACCCGCAGATCGACGAGATCTCGCGCACCGGGCAGACCCTCAAGAACCTGACGCTCTATTCGCCCATTTCCGGGTTCGTGATGGAGCGCAACGCGTTTCCCAGCCAGCGCGTGACGCCGGACACGGTGCTCTACACGGTGGCCGACCTCTCGACCGTGTGGGTAATCGCGGACGTCTTCGAGTACGAAGCCGTCAACATCCACCTGAACCAGCCTGCGGCCCTGACGCTGGCCTATCTGCCGGGGCGCGCGTTCCACGGGCGGGTGAGCTACATCCTGCCCCAGGTGGACCCCGCTACCCGCACGCTCAAGGTGCGGATCGAGTTCGCCAACCCGGGCTACGCGCTGAAGCCCGATATGTACGGCGAAGTCGAATTCCAGACGGGCGGAGCGCGCAAGCTGGTAGTCCCGCAATCGGCGGTACTGAATTCGGGTGACCACCAAACCGTGTTCGTGGATCGCGGAAACGGCTACTTTGAGCCGCGCGCAGTCAGAATTGGCGAGCAAATGGACGGCCGCATCGAGATACTAGGCGGGTTGAAGGCGGGAGAGCGGATCGTCGTCTCGGGCAATTTCCTCATGGATTCGGAGAGCCGCCTGAAATGATCAACCGCATCATTGAACTTTCGGCGCGCCACCGCTTCATCGTGTTCCTCTTCACGACGGCGGCGGTGATGGCGGGATGGTGGGCTCTGCGCAGCATCCCGCTGGACGCCATCCCCGACCTCAGCGACACGCAGGTAATCATTTACTCGCGCTGGGACCGCAGCCCCGACATCATGGAGGACCAGGTCACCTACCCCATTGTGAGCGCCATGCTGGGCGCGCCCAAGGTGAAGGATGTGCGCGGGTTTTCGGACTTCGGATACTCCTACGTGTACATCATTTTCGAGGACGGCACCGACCTCTACTGGGCGCGCTCACGCACGCTCGAGTACCTCTCGAAAATCCTGCCGCGGCTGCCACAGGGCGTCAACACCGAACTGGGGCCGGACGCCACCGGCGTGGGCTGGGTCTTTCAATACGCGCTGGTGGATAGCGGCGGTCACGACCTGGCGCAGTTGAGGTCGGTGGAGGACTGGTACCTGCGGTATCACTTGCAGTCGGTAGCGGGGGTGGCGGAAGTGGCACCGCTGGGCGGCTTCGTGCGGCAGTACCAGGTGAACGTGGATCCCAACCGGCTGGCGGCGTACGGCGTGCCGATCTCGAAAGTGGTGGCGGCGGTGCGAGAGGGAAACAACGACGTGGGCGGGCGGCTGGTGGAATTCACGGGCCGCGAATACATGGTGCGCGGGCGGGGATACGCGCGCTCGACGGCGGATATCGCGAACATCTCGCTGGCGGTCAGCCCTTCGGGAGTGCCGGTCCTGGTGCGCGACGTGGGAACGGTGACGCTCGGCCCGGACATGCGCCGCGGCGTGGCCGATCTCGATGGCACGGGCGAAGTGGTCTCCGGCATAGTAATCATGCGGCAGGGCGAGAACGCGCTGGCGGTGATCGACCGCGTGAAGGCCAGGCTGAAGGAGATCGAGCCGGGGCTGCCGCCGGGAGTGAAGATCGTCACCGCGTACGACCGCTCGGAGCTAATCCTGGCCTCGATCGACAACCTGAAACACACGCTCATCGAAGAGCTGGCGGTGGTGGCGATCGTGATCCTCATTTTCCTCTGGCACATTCCGAGCGCCATCATCCCCATCCTGACGATTCCCATCGCGGTGGTGATTTCGTTTCTGCCCATGCGCCTGATGGGGATGAGCTCGAACATCATGTCGCTGGGCGGAATCGCCATCGCGGTGGGCGCCATGGTGGATGCCGCCATCGTGGTGGTGGAGCAGACCCACAAGAAGCTGGAAGGGGCGCACCCGGGCTGGACGGCCGGCGATTACCAGCGCGCCATTGTGGGCGCGGTGAAGGAAGTGGGCGGGCCGAGTTTCTTCGCGCTGTTGGTGATCGCGGTCTCGTTTCTGCCGGTGCTGACGCTGGAGGCGCAGGAGGGCCGGCTGTTCAAGCCGCTGGCGTACACCAAGACCTTCTCCATGATTGTGGCGGCGGTGCTGGCCCTCACGCTTGACCCGGCCATGCGGCTGCTCTTCTTCCGCAAGGAAAACTCCCGACTGCGGCCCCGCTGGCTGGCGGGGCTGGTAAACGGGGTTTTGGTGGGCACGATCCATTCCGAGGAGAAGCACCCCGTCAGCCGCGTGTTGATGCGGCTCTACGAGCCGGTGGTTCGCGCGACCCTGCGCTGGAAGTGGATCGTGATTGCGGGCGCGCTGGCGCTGGTGGCGGTGACCGTTCCGGTGTTCCAGGAGCTGGGCTCGGAGTTCATGCCGCCGCTCGACGAGGGTTCGTTGCTGTTCATGCCTACCACTCTGCCGGGCATTTCGGTTGCCGAAGCGCAAAGGCTGATGCAAGCGCAGGACCGCATCCTGATGCGGTTTCCCGAAGTGGAGCGCGTGCTGGGCAAAGCCGGCCGCGCGGAAACCTCGACCGATCCCGCGCCCTTCTCCATGATGGAGGCGGTGATCTCGCTGAAGCCGAAATGGCAATGGCGCAAGGTCGCGACGTGGTACGACAACTGGCCGCAATGGACCAGGGCGTTGTGCGCGCACATCACTCCGGACCACATTTCCACCGACCAGCTCGTCACCGAAATGAACGATGCGCTGCGCATCCCGGGAGTCTCGAACGCCTGGACCATGCCGATCAAGAACCGCATCGACATGCTGACCACGGGCATCCGCACCCCGGTGGGGATCAAGATCTACGGCTCAGACCTGGCCCAGATCGAGCGCGTGGGGAAGGAGATCGAGCGCGTGCTGCCGCAAGTGGCCGGCACGCGCAGCGTCTTCGCCGAGCGCGTGGGCGGAGGCTATTTTCTGGACTTCGATCTGAAGCGCGACCAGCTTGCGCGCTACGGCCTGAGCGTGGACGATGCGGAAATGGTGGTCACCAATGCCATTGGTGGGGAGAACGTGAGCACCACGGTCGAAGGGCGCGAACGCTACCCCATCAACGTGCGCTACTACCGCGATTCCCGCAGCTCGCTCGAGAGCCTGGGGCGCGCGTTGGTGCCCACCATGGATGGCAAGATGCAGATCCCGCTAGCGCAGATCGCGACCCTCAAGCTGGTCACCGGGCCTGCCATGCTGCGCAATGAAAACGGCATGTTGAGCGGCTATGTGTACGTGGACGTGGCGGGGCGCGACATGGGCGGCTACGTCGCGGAGGCCAAGCGCGTGGTGAGCGAGAACGTGCAGCTTCCGCCGGGATATACGCTGGCGTGGAGCGGGCAGTACGAAGCCATGGAACGCGTCCGCGAGCGGCTGAAGGTGGTTCTGCCGCTGACGCTGTTCCTCATCTTCCTGCTGCTGTATTTGAACACGAAGTCCACGGCGAAGACCATGCTGATTCTGCTTGCCGTGCCCTTCTCGGCGGTGGGCGCCATCTGGCTGCTGTACCTGCTGGGTTACAACATGAGCATCGGGGTGTGGGTGGGGCTGATCGCGTTGATGGGGGTGGATGCGGAGACCGGCGTGTTCATGCTGCTATACCTCGACCTCGCCTACGAGGAACGGCGCCTGGCGGGGCAGATGCGCAGCGTGGCGGATCTGCGGGAAGCCATTGTTCACGGCGCGGTGAAACGCATCCGGCCGAAGTTCATGACGGTGGCGACGATGTTCGTGGGGCTGGCGCCGATCATGTGGTCCACGGGGGCCGGGGCGGACGTGATGAAGCGCATCGCGGCGCCCATGATCGGCGGAATTTTCACTTCTTTCATTCTGGAGCTGGTGGTTTATCCGGCAATCTATGAGGTATGGAAATGGCATTCGGTAAAGCGGCAAGCTGCCTGATTCTGGCGGCGGCGCTGGCGTCGGCCGCGCAGTTCGCGGTGCGGCATAAGCACCTGAACGGCGGCTGCGCGGGCGCGATGACGGTGGATGAGAACGGCGTTTCGTTCACTGGCGCCAAGAAGCACGCCTGGAGTTGGAAGTACGAGGACATTCAGGAACTAGCGTTGGCGCCCGACGGCATTCGCATCCTGACGTATAAGGACAGCAGGCTGCGGCTGGGTAAGGACCGTGAATACAATTTCACCGGGAAGATCCCCGCCGAGGACCTGTACGCACTCTTGAGGGACCGGATGGACCAACGCTTCGTTGCGGCGGTAGGGCAGGCCCCCGACCTGCCCTCTTGGTCGCTACCCGTGAAGCACCTGAGGCCCATCGTCGGCTCCGAGGGCACGCTCGCCTTCGGCGCGGAGGCCATCGTGTACTCGACCCCTGCCAGGGACGAATCCCGCACATGGCGCTACTCGGACGTCGAAAGCATCGGCAGCTCCGGTCCCTTTCAGTTGACCATCACGACTTTAGAGAAGGGCTTCAACTTTCAGTTGAAGCAACCAATCACGGAAGCCAGGTACAACCAACTCTGGCTGCAAATCGAAAAAAAGAACGGGAGAATCCAATGAAGAAGCAGATTGCGATTACCATCGCCGCGGCGGCCCTGATGTTCGCTGCGCCGGCCAAGCAGACGTTCACCGGCGTCATCACCGACAGCATGTGCGCCAACGCCGATCACAAGGCCATGAACATGGGCGCGGACGCGAAGTGCGTCACCGAGTGCGTGAAGGCGGGCGCGAAGTACGTGCTGTACGACGGCAAGGAGGCCTACACGCTGAGCGACCAGAAGACCCCGGAGAAGTTCGCCGCCAAGAAGGTGACGGTGACCGGAACGCTGGACGAGAAGACCAAGACCATCCAGGTGGATTCGATCGCGGCGGCGAAGTAGGGGCGGTACTTGCAATTTTGCATTTGAAATGCAAAATTGCAAGTGTTGCGAAAACAGGGCCGATAATAGCGGTATGGCCCAATCCGAGCAGACCCCAGCCGAATTCTACTGCCCCGTGTGCGCCCAGCCGGTCGCCGAACCGCTGGTTTGCGGCGATTGCCGTGCGCTGATTTGCCGCACGTGCGGCACGCCGCTGGAGCGGATCGACGAGTTGGGGATCGGGTGAGCCGGCCGTGTTATGGTGAGACCAGCCGGTGATGACATGATCCGCACGCTTTGCATCTCTGCTGCCGAACGCATTCGTCGTGCGGTTCGCCGGATGCTCCCAGCCCGGAATCAGTCGCCCTGGATGCGCTACGCCGGAGTTGTCCAGTCCGGGAATGCGAACTGCAGCCAGTCCATCGACGACATCGTATATGGCTCAAAGGACTGAGCTTTACGTCGATACATCCGTTCTGATCGCGTTCCTCGGCGCCGGTACTCCGGCCTTACGCCGGTCTTGGCAGTACAATAGCCCCGTATGGAAGCGCACGAGAAGGAAGAAATACTTGCGGGCCTGGAGAACGGCAGAAAAGCTCTCCTGGATGTCCTGAGCGGCCTCACCGAGGAAGTCGCCGCGAGGAGCCCGGCGCCGGGGAAGTGGTCAGTGCTCGAATGCGTCGAACATGTGGCGATTTCCGAGGACTATCTGTTCTCACAGATCACGGCGTCACGCTATTCCCATACGGCCACGGCAAACAAAGATCGGGAAGCGCGGATTCTTTCCCGCGGCCTGGATCGAACGAGACCGGGACAGTCCCCGGAAGTAGTCAGGCCGACGAGGCGGTTTTCCACGTTGCGCGAAGCGGTGCAACATTTCCTCGCCAGTAGGGAGCGGACCATTGGCTTTGTCGAGAACTGCGGCGAGGATCTTCGTTCCAGGCTGACATCGCATCCGATTGTCGGAACGGTCAACTGCTACGAGACTCTCCTGATGATGGCGGTGCACCCACGCCGACACTCGAAGCAGATCGAGGAGATCAAGACGGCGCTTCGTTGATTCCCTGGGCAAACCGGGGACAGTCCTGCTCTATGAGCCGCGGCGGCTCACAACACACGATGAAAATGGATTCTGTCCGGCACGAGGAATCAACAACTTACGTTCCATTTTCGGAAGAGGCAGCG
>Ga0187877_1001801_pt1 | contig 20745 bp, 18 predicted proteins | sample June2016WEW_17_1_3_FD_132430 | JGI IMG/M metagenome (GOLD analysis project Ga0187877, IMG submission 132430) | Peatland microbial communities from SPRUCE experiment site at the Marcell Experimental Forest, Minnesota, USA - June2016WEW_17_100 | ecosystem: Environmental > Terrestrial > Soil >... | reverse complement strand
GAAGTCGGACGAGCCGACCGTCCTGATCCCGATTGAGCAGCAGATTCAGCAACGCGCCTACGAACTTTACGAGCAGCGCGGAAGGACCGACGGTCAAGATTTGAACGATTGGCTTAAGGCCGAGTGCGAGATAAAGGGCACGCAGGCGAACGCGGCAGCGGCATAGCTTCCGGCAGTCCTCAAGAGCGGTTGGTGGGTTGGCGGGGCTTGTCGCAGGTGAAGCTGGCTGTCCAAATGTGAACGCCCGTCCGATCTGCCATTATCTGCCTATGTGCGGGCGCTATCGACTTTCACGGAGAAAGCAGATTGTTGCAGAGCACTTCGCCAGCGTCTCGGGGGAGGAAGACTAGAGTCCCCGCTACAACATTGTCAATGATGTGGTTGGCAATATCATGCTCGTGATCGAACGCGAGCATATCGACATGATTGTGCTTTCGACGTGCGGCATCTCTGGGTGGCGCCCGATGGTGTTCGGCTCGATCGCGGAGAAGGTCGTCAAGCTCGTGCAATGTCCGCTCTTGTTTCTCGCTCCGTCGAACCGGGCGCAAATTGTGCAGCTTCCCCTCCGCAATCGAGGACTCATCTCATAGCCTTTATACGCCTTCGCATTTCACACTTCTGTTCAATACAGAACATGATTCTGATTAAAATAGCTCATTCCCCCATCAACATGCCGCATCCCATCCCCTTGACTTGAAAACTTGATTCGGAGGAGTTTCGTGTGCGGCCAGAAGCTGTTGTTCTCGTAGCGGCACTTCGCGGGGCAGTATTTCTCGAGGAGCCCGGTCAATGCTGCAGCGCCCCGCAGGTCTTAAGCCGTTCGACGTTAGCGGTGGCCTCCCCCACCGCCGCGGAATCCGCCACCTGAGTGAAAACCTCCGCCGCCGTGAAAACCTCTGCCACCAAATACTCCGAAGCCTCGAGCGCCGGCCATTCTAGGTCCAGAAAGAAAACCAGCCCCCGTGGAACCCGGCCCACGGTAGATGCCATGGGCGTAACTGTTGCTTGCGATGTAGGGCGAACGTGATCCCCAATCACGGTAATTGCTGAAGTGATGCAAGTAGCGCCCACCGCGTGCCGCCACTTCTTCCATTTGAAGACTGAGTGGGTCAGGAACTACCATTGACCCATGCCAGTCGATACCGAAACTCAAACATCTTCTTACACTCGCATCCGCGCCCCGCGCGGCAACACGCTTTCCTGCAAGGGATGGCAGCAGGAAGCGGCCATGCGCATGCTCATGAATAATCTTGACGAGGAAGTCGCCGAGCGGCCTCAGGATCTGGTCGTTTATGGCGGCACGGGCAAGGCGGCCCGCAATTGGGATTGCTACCACGCCATCGTCCGGTCGCTGAAGAATCTTGAGAACGACGAGACGCTGCTGGTGCAGTCGGGCAAGCCGGTGGGCGTGTTCAAAACTCACGAGTACGCGCCGCGCGTGCTGATTGCGAATTCGAATCTGGTCGGGCATTTTTCCAACTGGGAGAAGTTCAACGAACTGGACCGCGCCGGGCTGATGATGTACGGGCAGATGACGGCCGGATCGTGGATTTACATCGGCTCGCAGGGGATCGTGCAGGGCACCTACGAAACGTTCAACGCGGCGGGCGTCAAACATTTTGGCAGCGATCTTAGCGGGAAGCTGATCGTCTCGGGCGGCATGGGCGGCATGGGTGGCGCGCAGCCGCTGGCGGCAACCATGACTGGCGCGGCGTTTCTTGGGATTGACGTCGATCCCGAGCGCATTAAGAAGCGCCTCAAGACCGGCTACTGCGACTTCCTCGTGACCACGCTTGACGAGGCGCTGCGCATTCTGAAAAATGCCGTCCGCAAAAAAGAAAACGTTTCGGTCGGGCTGGTGGGCAATTGCGCGGACATTATTCCGGAACTCGCCGAACGCGGCGTGGTGCCGGATATTCTCACCGATCAGACCTCGGCGCACGATCCGCTGAACGGATATGTGCCCAACGGCATGACGTTCGAAGAGGCGCTCGAACTGCGCAAGCGCGACCCGCGGACTTATCAGGAACGGTCGCTCGACGCCATGGCGAAGCACGTTGAAGGCATGTTGCGACTGCAGAAGATGGGCTCAGTCACGTTCGACTACGGCAACAACATTCGCACGTTCGCGTTCCAGCGCGGCGTTAAGAATGCTTACGACTTTCCGGGATTCGTTCCGGCCTATATCCGTCCACTGTTTTGCGAAGGGCGCGGGCCGTTCCGGTGGGCCGCGCTTTCGGGCGAAGCTTCGGACATCGCCATAACCGACGATCTCGTGCTCGAACTTTTTCCTGAGAATCGCAGCTTGCGGCGCTGGATTGAACTTGCCCGCAAGCGCATCAAGTTTCAGGGACTGCCGGCTCGCATCTGCTGGCTGGGATATGGCGAGCGAGCGCGGTTCGGGTTGGCGATTAACGATCTGGTGAAGAAAGGCACGATCAAAGCTCCCATCGTGATTGGGCGCGATCACCTGGATTGCGGCTCGGTGGCGTCTCCGTTCCGCGAAACCGAAAGCATGAAAGATGGCTCGGACGCCGTGGCCGACTGGCCGCTGCTGAATGCGCTGGTGAATACGGCGGCGGGTGCCTCGTGGGTTTCGATCCACAACGGCGGCGGCGTGGGCATTGGCTACTCGCTGCCCGCCGGGCAGGTCACGGTCGCCGACGGCACCGACATGATGGCCAAGCGCATCGAGCGCGTGCTGACGACCGATCCGGGCATGGGCGTGATTCGGCACGTGGACGCGGGCTATGAGGAGGCGAAGGAGTTTGCCGCGAAGACGGGCGTGAAGATCCCGATGGCGCGATCGTGAACATCCAACACGAAAAAGGAATGCGCAGGATGTCGGCACTTCTGCTGATCAACATCCGCCAACTTCTCACCCTGCGCTCGACGGCAGACGGCCCTAGACGCGGCGCCTCCTTTTCCGAACTTGGAATCATCCAAGACGCTGCCGTGCTCTGCCTTGGCGGCAAGATCGTCTCGGTTGGCACCACGGAAGACGCTCTGCGCGATCCGTGGCTCAAGAGGAATCGCAAGAAGGTCATCGAAATCGATTGTCGCGGACGCGTGGTCTTACCCGGCTTCGTCGATTCCCATACCCATCCGGTATTCACGCGTCCGCGGCTGGTGGATTTTGAGAAGCGGATTTCTGGCGCCAATTATGAAGAGATCGCCGAGGCTGGCGGAGGAATTCGCTCCAGCATTGACGGCGTGCGTAACGCCAGCAAAGCCGCGCTCACGCAGAAGGTTTTCACGGCGCTGGCAGATTTGGCTCGTCACGGGACAACGACCGTCGAGACCAAGTCCGGCTACGGCCTCAACCCGGAATCTGAACTGAAGTCGCTCGAAGCCATCCGCGCGGCTGCTCGAGAGTGGCCGGGCACTGTGGTTCCCACTTTTCTGGGAGCGCACGTGGTCCCGCCCGAGTATCGCGGACGTTCCCAGAAATATGTTGACCTCGTCTGCAACGAAATGATGCCCGCAGTTGCGAAGCGCAAGCTAGCCCAGTTCGTGGACGTGTTCTGTGATCGAGGAGCCTTCAGCGCAGAAGAAACCGCGCAGATTTTCGCGGTTGCGAAAGAACACCATCTCGCCGTCCGCGCACATATGGGGCAACTCAGCGAAACGCGACTCGGGCCGCTCCTTCGCTACCAGCCCGCATCTCTCGACCACATGGACCACGTAAACGATGCCGACTTGCCGGCCCTGGCCGAGAGTGACACGGTCGCAACTTTCGTCCCGGGGGCAAATTACTTTCTCGGCTTAGCGAGATATCCGAACGCGCGCCGGTTCATTGAATCCGGTGTAGCGGTCGCGCTGGCGACGGACTACAACCCGGGCTCTTCCCCAACCCTCAGCATGCCGATGGCGATGTCGCTGGCCTGCACGCATATGAAGATGTCACCCGCGGAGGCGATCGCAGCGGCGACGATCAACGGAGCATGGGCGCTTCGATTAGCCGGCCGCAAAGGCAGCGTGGAACCGGGCAAAGACGCCGACCTTGCGGTGTTTGACGTGAGTGACTATCGCGAAATCCCATACTGGTTTGGCGCAAATCGCTGCGCGCTGACGATCATGAATGGCGTGCCGGGCGGCCAGCTCTCTTCGTGAAAAAAGAAGGTGAGAAAGAACGTGAGGAAGAAAAGGCGCGGCGAAAATTGTCGGCAACCATTTTGAGCGAACGGCACAGGGTTGTTATAATTGAAGGTTGCGCACGGTCCCAGCGCATCGGCTGTTTTGCTTCGCGGCATCCCGCCCAGTGAGAGCGCCCAGTGCACGGCCAAATCGGCCGTCAGTCGATGTGCGGTGGAAGTGGCCAGGTAGCTCAGGTGGTAGAGCGCAGCCCTGAAAAGGCTGGCGTCGGCGGTTCAACTCCGTCCCTGGCCACCATTTATTTGTAGCTTAGAATCAATGGATTACGCTGATCTGTAATTATCCTCACACAAAACGCACACGTTTTCTGGTATCTTTCTGGCGACTAGGAATCCACCTCACGCGCGCTAGGAGCCGAAAGTGCCCAGGAACTTTCAGTTCGACACACGCCCCGAAGTCGATGTCATCGTCTATCGCCACCGAGCCGATTGCAGGTTTGTCCAAAAGGAAAAAGATGGCCGCTGCCGCTGCCCGAAGCATATTTATGTGCGTCTCACGCGTGCCCGCATCAGCGCCAAGACCAAATCCTGGGAGACAGCCCGCCAGCGGGCGAAAGAATGGGCGGACGACCACGACCCTGTAATTCTGCGAGAGCGGGCCCGGGAAGCCGACAATGCCATTACGCCCAAGCTGATCGAAGAAGCCTTCGACGAGTTTATCGCCAGCAAGCAAGCCGCTTCCTCCAACCCTGACGGTTACAAAACCACAGAATCGAAATACGGCACGATGAAAAGGCAACTCATGGATTTTCTCCACGTCCACGACCAGGGTAAGCCGGAGGCAGAGCGCGTACTGTATGTTCACCAGGTCACGTCCCCGTTGCTTAACAAGTGGATGGGCACCTGGAAATCCAAAACCTACTGGTCCAAGTCGAAGAAGCGCGACAACACCGTCGCCTTCTTTGATCATTGCATCGCGCAGAAATGGCTCAAGACAACGCTGGATAAGGATCGGGGCAACCCGGCTCGAGGCATGGCGAAAATCGTGGGCAAGAAGGACTCGAGCATCCCAACGCTGCCATTCACCCCCGCGCAATTCAAGGCCGTGCTGCGGGCCTGCACCACCTACGATCTTTCGCTGGCAACGGTGAACAAGGCGGAAGTTCGCGGCAAAGGCAGGCGGCTGCATGCGCTGTGTAACTTGATGCGTTGGAGTGGACTCGCCATTACCGATGCGGTGACACTGCAACGCTCGCGCTTGGGCAAAGACGATCGTCTGGTGCTCTACCGTACCAAGACCGGAAATCCGGTCACGGTGCTGCTCCCGCCGCAGATCGCAGACGAATTGCGCAGGGTTCCGCCTGGACCGGACGCACACCCCGATTATTTCTTTTGGTCAGGAAAGGGCAAAAGGAATAAAGCCGCCAGCACGTGGCAGAAGACGCTGCGCCGTTTATGGAAGCTGGTGGAACCTCCGCTCGATCTGCGAGACCGGGAGGGCAAACGCATCCGGCCCAAGTCGCACATGTTTAGAAATACCTTTGCCGTCGAACTTCTGAAGAAGCGGGTGAGCGTGGATCATGTTGCCATGCTGCTGGCTGACCATCCCGACACGGTGAAGGAACACTATTATCCCTGGGTGCCTGAGCTCCAGGATTTGCTGGAGAAAGAAGTAAAACGATCGTGGGATGAGGATGTCCCGATCATCTTGCCGGATGTCGACGACGCACTACAGAGGACGGTGGGACAGGCTTAATGAAAGGCAATGGCGATCCGAATCTAAACGCGTGGCAGAGTCTTCCAGTGGCGTTTCGAAAAACCCTTCCCCACCTCCGTCTGTAAATTGTTGATCCTGAGACTCCGAATCAAGCCGCCGAAGGCTTCGATAAACAGATGATCCCCGAACACTCTGCGCCAACAAGCACATTTGTTTCCGGATTGCAGATTCGGGAACGACTTAATTCCTAGACCCAAGGGCGTTTCTCAGTACTAATCGTCAGAGCGACGCTCAACCAGAGGGGACAGTCTGCTATGCCAACGCTAGCAGCTTTTGGCGGGGAGACCTGCGACAAAGAAACAAGACACTTCCCTGCAGGTGTTCGGTGGTGTGAATCGCGAAAACGCAGATCAGCAGCGGGAAGTCGGCTACGGTCCGGTCAACCTATGGATTGCAATGTCGCTCTTGAACCTCTTGAACGACACTGCTGAGGGCTCCGCTTCTTCGATACACTCAAAGCGGGAGATTCCTGCACGTGTTCCTTTCCTTGATCCTGATCTGCCTTCTCTGGGCTGGCCTACACATTTACGTTATCTCGCGGCTGCTCTCGATCCCATTCATCGCACACCACGTTCCGGCGCGGTTTTTGATTCCGGCGGTAATCCTGCTTGGGGCAAGTTACATCGTCTCGCGGGTGCTCGAACACTACTCTATTGACGGGATCTCGCACGTGCTTGAGATCGTCGGTGCCTACTGGGTGGGCGCATTCTTTCTGCTTTTTTCAACCTTCCTCGTCTTCGATCTCTGCACCGGTTTTGGTCTGTGGCTGCGTCCGCAGTTGCCTGCGCTACGCACGGTCGCGTTTATTCTCGCGCTGCTGATGGCGACCATAGCGCTGGTCCAAGCGCGGCGTTCCCCGGTGGTGACAGAGTACGAGGTTGTCCTCGATGGATTGCCCCGCGAGGCCGATGTAACGGTGCTTGTGGTGGCCAGCGACATGCATATGGGAGCCCTGCTCGGCCCTGGATGGGCGAGCGCACGCGCCGCTCAGTTTGAGTCGCTCCGGCCCGACCTCCTGCTGCTTGTGGGCGACGTTTTCGAAGGCGATGAGACGACCTATCCCGACTGGCTGCCTGTCCTGCAGCAGTTCCGCGCTTCGCACGGCGTGTACGTTGTGACGGGAAATCACGAGTTCTACGCCGGAGGCACGAAGATCATCGATCTCTTTCGCCGGGCGGGCTTCCACGTGCTGCGCGATGAAAGTATCGAACCAATCCCTGGGCTGATCCTGACTGGAGTTGATGACGTAGCTTTCCGGGGACGCGCGGCGCATGCGGCAATCTTGGGAAAGGCGCTGCGTCAGCGTCCCGCAGGCGCCAGCGTTCTGCTCTCGCACACGCCGCTGGAAACCCAACGAGCGGCCAGCGCCGGCATCGGACTCATGCTCTCTGGCCATACACACGAAGGGCAGATATGGCCGTTTACATATCTCGTGAAGCTCGCTTTCCCGATAATTTCGGGGCGTTATCGTGTGCAGGACATGACCGCCATTGTCTGCCGGGGCACCGGAACCTGGGGACCCCGCATGCGCCTCTTCAAACGAAGTGAACTGCTGCGCATTACAGTGCGCGCAAAGAGCTAAGGCCGTGACTCGTGAGCGGTAGCGCGTTTACGGGGAGTAATCCAGAGAATTGCGCGCAACCAGCGGCAATGAGCGCTTTGGGCTGTCGTAAGTGGACCTTTTTAGCAGTGGAAAATAATATCTTTCCGGAACAATTCGTTCTGCATTGCGTAGATACAGCTAGGAGGTTTGTCTGCGATGCAATTGCGTGTATGTTTCCAGCCGTTCTACTCTACAGTTCTTCTTCTGCTAGCTGCCATACCAGTATCCGCGCAAAGCAAGCCCAAATCAATTGATGCGTCTGCCGCTACGCCCCAGGCCGAGGTGCTCCTGCTTGGCACATACCACATGAACAATCCCGGCCTGGATCTGCACAACACAAAGGCCGACGACATGCTCACTCCCAAAAGACAGGCCGAAATCGAAGGGCTAACGAACGTGCTCGCGCGCTTTCGCCCTACCAAAATTGCCGTTGAGTGGGACGCTGGTGATCAGGCGGGGTTGGATCGCGTCTATGGAGAATATGTGGCCGGTCAACGCCAGCTTACGCGCGATGAACGTCAGCAGGTTGGTATGCGTCTGGCCAAGTCCGTTGGACTCAAGAAGATTTATGCCATCGACACCATGTGGGATTTCCCCTATGGTTCTTTGGTCAACTGGGCTAAAGCCAACGGTCGCTCAACCGAGTTGGAAGCCATTGACCGCATGGAAGCAGAACAAAGCCAGGCGGACGGAGAGTATTTGCTCGGCCACACCGTCCTGGAGATGTTTCGCCGCTTGAACTCTCCCGTATGGATAGTCGACAACGCGGCCATCTACGCTCGTTGGGGACACTTCGGCGACGACAACGATCCTGCCGGGGCGCGTCTGTTGACCCGCTGGTATGAGCGCAATACCTTCATACTCACCAGTCTTCTTGGCACCTTAGAGCCGGGCGACCGCGTTCTCGTCCTTTACGGCGCCGGCCATCAGACGTTGCTGCGCCGCTTCATCGCCGAAGATCCAACGCTCAAGCTACGCACGCTTGACGATCTGCTCGCCACCGTCAATTAGAGTGTGTGCCATTGACCGAGTGCAACGAATTCCGTTGCACTATATTACTCGTTCAAGTTGACGAGGTTCAGGCTGCATGAAAGATTTACCGCTGTCGAAGGTCTACCAACTGCTTGAGCCTGAGCCGGTGGTGCTGTTCTACCACAGCATTCAAAGACCGACCCAACATCATGGCGATGTCATGGCTCAGTTAGAGCTCCGTGAATCGCCGGAGCGCGGAGCCAGCATGCATGATTTGCTCCTGGTTGCTATTAAATGGGCGTGTGAAGCAACGAGTTTGAGAATGGCAGATGATGAGGAGAAACGTTCAGGATTGATCCCGATATGTCGGCATGGTGACCGGAATCCAAAAGCCGGGGCCGGGAGAGGATCCCTCGATGCTGCGGCGTTTCCCAGTACCGATCCCGGCAAACTTCCCACAAGAGGACTTCTGGACAGCGTCGTTGAGAGTCCGTCCCGGGACGGGTTTTGGGGAGTGGCGACTTCCGCTTGACCAACAGCAGCGCCCCGCGGCGCTATGACCATCGCCTTCGCGAAGGCGACGAAAAGGGGCGTAGTACCTGCACGATACCTGTAAGCAGCATGCTCGGAGTTGGAGGGCATCCTGGAATGTATCCATCGACTGGAATTACTGCGTCGACCGGGCCGACTACGGCGTGGCTGCCGCCGAAGATTCCACCACTGCATCCACAGGCCCCAACCGCAACCACCAGCTTCGGAGAAGGTACAGCGTCATAAGCGTTTTTCAACGCTGCGGCCATGTTTCGGGTTACTGGCCCCGTGACCAGCAGCATATCTGCATGCTTCGGGGATGCGACGAAGTGAATTCCAAAGCGCTCCAGGTCGTAGTAGGGGTTGGTAAGGGCGACGATTTCTGCCTCGCAGCCGTTGCACGATCCGGCATCAACTTGCCGGATGTTCAGCGCCCGCCCGACCAGAGCGCGAATCTGCTCTGCCGCCTGCGACAAGGCCGGCTCGTTCTCGACAACTTCGGTGCGGCTCTGGATGTCCCATCGCCGCACCAGGGCTGCCTTGCTGACACCGCAACGGGCGACTTTTTCCGCGTAGCGGAATGCTCCACTGCCGGCAGCGATGCAGCGGGAACACGCAATGCAATCGCCGTAGTTGAGAACGAGATACTCCCGCCCGGCTGCCTCGTCAATTTTCAGTGCCGATGTCGGACAGGCAGCTACCACGCGGCGCGCAACCTCGCCGGTAAGCAAGTCCGGCTGGACATCCGGCATGCGGCTTCCGGCGGCGTTCGATAGTAATTCGCCGACCGAAATCAGCACCTGGGGGCTTCTGAGACTGCGCTCGACCGCGTCGCCGATCATCGATCACACCCGGAGTACGAGAGATTGAAGCTCTTGTTGATTAGTGGGAAGTCCGCAATGATGTTGCCGGGCATAGCCAAAGGCAGCGCGGGCCAATTCTGAAACGAAGGTGATTTGATGTGGCAACGCGTGATTTTCCCGTCGCGTATTCTCACCCAGTAAAGCAGCTCGCCACGCGGTGATTCGACTGCCGACAGAGCCTCTGCGTTTCCCGATAATGGAACGGGCACAAGAACCGATCCCGCCGGAAGTTCCTTCAGCGTTTCATTGATCAGGTTTCTTGATATGGCGGTCTCGTCGATTCGGATGCGCGCGCGCGCGAGCACATCTCCGTACTTGTACTGTGGGACGTCCACATTGATGTTGCGATAGCGCCCGCTCGGATGATCGCGACGGACGTCCAGCCTGATTCCGCTGGCGCGCGCCACCGGCCCCACCACCGCCAATTGCCTGGCTATTTCGGCGGTCAGGATTCCGGTTGATTCAAAGCGGTTCTGGACAGACGACGTGTGCAGGATGAGGCGTGCCATCTGCGCGAAATCGCGAGCTGCGGCCGTGACCCTGCCGCCGAACTCACCCGTTTCTGCGGAAGACAAGTCACGGGTGAGCCCTCCAGGCACAGCGATGCCACGCCAGAAGCGCGTACCGAAAAAGCGGGTTGAAGCCTGGAGCAGGCTCTCCTTAAGGCGCGCGGTGTAGGCGGCCGGCACGCTGAACCCGACATCTCCGCACAGCGCCCCGACGTCGGCAATGTGGGCCATCATGCGCTCCAGTTCGAGTCCGATCAGGCGGATGGCCTGCGCCCGCGGCGGCACCGAGATACTGAATGCATTTTCAATTGCCTGGCAGTAGGCCACTGCATGCGAAAAGCAGTTGTCGCCGGAAACCGATTCGGCAATCATCACCCCGTCCATCAGCGGTGTGTTCTCGAACAGTTTCTCCGTGCCCTTGTGGGTATAGAAGTGCCGCAATTCGAGATGGAGGACGGTATCGCCGACGACACTGAAACGAAAATGCCCAGGCTCGATGATGCCGGCGTGTATGGGACCGACCGGCACTTCGCAAACCCCGTCCCCTTGCACCTTGAGGAAGCGGTACTGGCCGCCGTTGTCGTTGTCGATCCAGGGCACATGCGAGGTGTCGTCAATCATGGGATGGACGTTTTCCGGCCAATTCTCGTGGAACAACAGAGGACGCGGGTCGGGATGCCCGGCGCACGCGATACCGTACTGGTCATGGAGTTCGCGTTCGTACCAGGCGGCCGCGGGCGTGATCGGCGTCGCCGAAGGGATGGGCCCGGTGACGGGCGACGTGAACATGCGGTATTCGCGGCCATTTACGTCGATGAGGTAGTGAACGCGGCGTACGCGGTTGTCATCCGTATTGCCAGAATCGGTGCTGCCAAAAATGGAGACCAGCCGCGCGTTCGCAGAGCGCAGCAGATCCAGCGCTCGTGACACGCCCGCTTCGTGATGGGGAACAGTCTCTGTCATGGTTGCAATACCGCCGGTTGCAATACCGCCATCGCGCCCCGCAAAACCGCCGCAAAGGCCGCCGGGATATGTACGCCCAGTACCACCAGGCATAGAACGCAAACGCCCATGACCACGAACCAGGAAGCTTGCAACGCCGGTCGCACGGGAACATCCTCCGGCTTGCCCATGACCATGGACTGGAAATGGTGGAGCAGCGCGCCAAAGACCACGGAAATCGCTGCCAGCATCAGCACCGCAATGAAATAGTGTGCCGTGGAGAAAGCCGCTGTGAGAATCAACAGCTCGCTGACAAACAAACCAAAGGGTGGCATCCCAGTAATGGCGAGAGCGCCCAGGATGAGGGCGCCGCCGGTCCAGGGGAGGGAACGGGCCATGCCGCGGATCCGTTCCATGCGCAGGGTGCCGAACTTTTCTCGAACGTTGCCCGCCGTAAAAAACAGAAATGTCTTGGCGATCGAGTGATTGAAGGTGTGCAGTAAAGCTCCGTAGAGTCCCAGTGCGCCGCCCAGACCAACGCCGATGGCCACAATCCCCATGTGCTCAATGCTGCTGTAGGCGAGCAGGCGTTTCAGATCGCGCTGCACAATCATCAGCAGGCTGGCCACGGCGAGCGAGACACCGCCGAAGATTAGTAGCAGAGTATGACTGAAGCCGGTGCCGATGGCCCGCGAGGTGATCGCGTCAAAACGCAGCAGCGCGTACATCGCGCAATTCAGCAGCACCGCGGACAATAGCGCGCTGATGGGCGAGGGCGCCTCGGCGTGAGCATCGGGCAGCCAGCTATGCATGGGCACAAAGCCCACCTTGGTTCCGTATCCCACCGCCACAAAAACGAACGCCAGTTTCAGCAGTTCGTGTCCTCCCACCAGACCCGGAGCGGCCGCCATCAGCGTGCCCCAATCGAGCGCGGACTCGGGGCTGACTCCTCCCTTCACTGCCGCCAGGTAGAGGGCGATCGTACCGAACAGCGCGAAGGCGATTCCCACCGTGCAGACGATCAAATATTTCCAGCCGGCCTCGACCGCGCCTTCGGTGTTGTAGAAGCCCACCAGCAAGGCGGATGCGAGGGTTGTGGCCTCCACGAAGATCCACATCATTCCGAGATTGGCCGAGAGGTAAACCGCGACCATGGTGAACAGGAACAAAAACACGAGCCCATAAAACCAGCGGAGAGAAGAGAACCTTCCTTCCGGAACATGACGGAGGTATCCCGACGAATAGACGAGCACGAGCGCGAAGATCAGGCCCAGACTGATGAGGAAGAACGAGGTGAGGCCGTCGGCGCGCAGATAGCGTCCCGCAGTCAGAACGCCCTGGGAATGAATGCTGTTCACCGTAACACCTATGGCGGCCAACTCCAGCGCGCCGGTCGTGAGTGCCGCGCGCACCACCACACGCGGATTTCGGCATAGGAATACGAACAGCGCGCCCGCCAGCGGGATGAACAATGGAAGAAGCAGGATCATCCATCAGCCTCGCAGCCGCCGCAGCTTGGAAACGTCCAGGTGGTCGAAGGTGTCGCGAATACGAAAGACAAACAATCCCATCAAAAAGACTCCCATCAGCAGGTCGAACACAATTCCGATCTCGATAACCAACGGCATACCGAAGGTGGTGGCGAGAGCCGCCAGGAATATGCCGTTGTCCAATACCAGCAGGCCAACCACCTGCATCAATGCCTTCTTGCGGCTCACCATCAGGAACCCGCCGGTCAGCACCAAGGCCACTGCGGCCGCAAGCATGGCTTGGTCGCCGCCCAGCACGCCGACATAAGGACGCACCGCAAAGAAAGAAAGCAGAATGAGTCCGGCGGCAATGAACACGGATTGCGAAGGCGAGGTCGAGGAAGAAACATCGCGCGGCGCCTTCAACTCTTCGACGATGCGGTACAGCGCGTACGGAATCGCGGCCACCTTGACCGTCAACACCATGGCTGCGATCGCGAAGCCTTGAGCGGAGTGGTGCATGCGCGACACGGCGGCGATCTGGGCGGTGATGACCAGCGATTGCAGGCTGTACAAGCCGATGCAAGTGGAAATCCGCCTGGCTGCCGCGATCAGCAGCACCGTCATGAACAAGAACACCCCGGACGACGCCAGAGCTCTAGCCGCAGCCGACTCAAATAACCCCATCGTTTACCTCTAAAACCATCGTTCACCTCATCAGCGCTGTAAAAACCACAGCCAGGATCGCCAGCGCCGACGCCACGCCGAGAAAATCGGGAACCAGGTACATCCGCAATTTTGCGACACTGCTTTCCATCAACGCCAGGACCAGCACGAGTGCGGCCATTTTCAGCAGCAGCACCAGCGCTGCGATTGCGAGAGCCGCAGCCGTTAGGCTCGTCGCCATTCCCCAGGGGACAAACAACGCGATCAGCAACGCCATGACCACGGTGAGCTTGATCGCGCTTGCCCATTCGATCAGAGCCAGGCTCGGTCCCGAGTACTCCAGCACCATCGCCTCGTGAATCATGGTCAGTTCCAAATGAGTGGTGGGATTGTCCACCGGGATGCGACCCGTTTCGGCGATCGCCACCAGGGCCAAGGCCACAAACGCCAGGGCGTGAACCGCCGAGAACTGAAAGAAGTTTTGCCCCACGGTCCACTGCACGATTCCCGCGATCGTGCCAGTGTGCGCCCCGATGGCCACCGACATCAGCGCCAGCAGAAATGGAGCTTCCGCCAAAGTCGAAACCAGCGCCTCGCGGCTCGCTCCCATGCCTCCGAAGGAACTGCCGCCATCGATCGCTCCCAACATTAGGAAAAAGCGCCCCAGCGCCAGCAGGTAAACCAGAAGCACGAAATCGCCGGTCACACCCACCAGCGCCGAGCCGTAGAGCAGTGGAACAAACGCCGCGACCACCAGGGTGGTAGCGAACAGGACGATGGGGGCGAGGCGAAAAACAAACGAAGCCGAAGCCGGGACGAGATCCTCTTTGCGAAAGAGCTTGAACAGGTCGGAGTACGGCCTCCACACGCTGGCGCCGCGCCGATTCTGGATTCTGGCTTTGAGCCGGGCAATCACACCGCGCACCAGCGGCGCCAGCAGTATCAGCAGCAGCACCTGGACCGCATTCATCGCCCAGATCATACCCACCTCATGAACATCAGCAGGGCGATCAGGGCGGCGAAGATATAGAGCAGGTAGATTTGAATATTGCCGGTCTGGAGCCGTCGCAAACGGTATGCCGCTGCGACGATGGCGTCCACGCCGGGCCGATACAACAGCCTTTCAAAAGAGGTAGTGCGAACCGAACGGTACGAGATCGAAGCCGGGAAATATGGCTGGTCGGCAGGGATCACATTGAGCGTTCGGTCCGCCTTATACACCTGCGAGAATACCTTTCGCAGGGGCTTGGAGAATGCAATGGAGGTGTATTGCATGCGCTCGTCCAGGCCGGGAAGTCCGCAGGCCCAGGTCGCGGTCAGCTTTTTCGCGCGTTTGAATGCGGCCATACCGGCGACCAGCACTAGAACGAACAGCGCGATCCAGGGAAGCACCGCTGAGAGTAATGCTGCCGCTTGGGGCAACGCGGCGCCGGGAATGAGTTCCTCGGTGAGAGCGCCCAAGCTGCCAAGCACCATGCCGGGGAAAATTCCGATCGCAACACAAGCTACCGCGAGCAATAACATGCCTGCCTGCATGGGCCAGGAAACTTCATTCGCGCTTTCCGCCTCGTGGCTCCGGGGACGCCCCAGGAAGGCAACACCGTATACCTTGGCAAAACACGCGGCTGCCAATCCGCCGATCAACGCCAGTACGCCCGCGGCTAATGGCAGAACGATGGCGGCGGAAAGATCGGTCAATTCCGAACCCGCCAGAAAGCTGCGGAAGGTGAGCCATTCGCTCACGAAACCGTTGAACAACGGCAAGCCAACAATGGAACAGCAGGCAATCAGGAACACGGCGCCGGTCAGGCGCATACGTTTCTGCAAACCGCCGAGTTCTTCCAGGTCGAGCGTGTGAGTCGCGTCGGAAATTGCGCCAGCCCCAAGAAACAAGAGGCTCTTGAAAATCGCGTGGTTCAGGCAGTGGAGCAGGGCTGCCGTGAGCGCGAGCGCTGCCCAGACCGCGGCATGGTTCGCCATAAACACCAGCGCCGCCCCCAGGCCGAGATAGATGATGCCAATGTTTTCGACGCTGTGGTAGGCAAGCAAACGTTTCAGATCGTGTTCCGAGATCGCGTACAACACACCCAACAGGCCTGACACGCCGCCTGCCAATAGCGCCAGATATCCCCACCAACTGGGACCGCCACCTAGAAAATCAAAAGCGAAGCGGACCAATCCGTAGATCGCGGTTTTGAGCATGATACCCGACATCAAGGCCGACACCGGACTAGGCGCAATCGGATGCGCTCGAGGCAGCCATAAATGCAGCGGAACAATTCCGGCTTTCGTCCCGAAACCTACAAACGCCAGCAGGAAGACCGCCGTGCGCAGAGCTGGCGTCATTAGGGTTGCGCTAGCCCGCATCTCGGCGAAGTTGCCAGCGTGCGGCAGGAATAACAGGAAAGCGCCGATGACGGCGGCCGCGCCGGCATGCATCATGAGGAGATAGATAAAAATGTTGTGGCGCCGCTCTTCCGAGTCGCCGTCGATCACGATCAGGCCGGCCGAGAACAGCGTCATCAGTTCCCATCCGAATAGAAACGCAAACGCCGTGGAAGCGGTTACGACCAGAACCATCGACATCAGGAACAGAGGCAAGAGCACCCACAGCCAATCCCGTCGCGCTCCGGAATAGTGGCGCGGGATGTAGGAGCTCGAATACAGGATGACGGGCAGTGAGACCGAGCAAATCAGCAACAGAAAGAACGCGCTGAGCCGGTCCACGCTGAGTGCGAACGAGAACGATGCCACTTGGGAAACTTCAACCGTGAACCTTTGCCCATCCCAGAAACCCGCCCCTGCCACAGCGATTCCGGTCGCTAACGATGCCATGAGCAGTACGGCAGGTAGCGCGCGCGCCTTCGTCCACCGGCGGGAGATCAGAGTGACTACGGGGACCGATAGCGTGGCCACAAGGAACAAACTGAAGGCAACTTGCGTCATTGGATCATCTGTCCGTCCGCCCGACCACTAAATCGGCACAGGGCAGCGGTGAATTCCAAACGCGAGGACATCGCGCGGGCCCCAATCTCGAATGCGCCGCTCACTTTTCCCCCGCTGGTCTAAGTTGAGAAAGGAGGTCCCTGATGTCGACCAGTTGATTGTTGAAGATCTGCCGGGCGTCGTCGAGTAGACGAAAGATTGCTTGGTCTGGCACTGAGTAGTAGACGTTCTGGCCCTCCTTGCGACCAACTACAATACTGCTCTTTCGCAAGACTGCAAGTTGCTGAGAAAGCGTACTTTGTTCAACTTTCAGACGGGTGCTGAGCTCATTGACGCCGACTTCCCCGGAGCGCAGACTGTCCAGTATTCTGACCCGCATCGGATGCGCCAAGGCTTTGAAAAACTCGGCCGTGAACTGGGCTAACTCAGGCATCTTTATATTGCAATATTTGCATATTGGTTAATATAAATCAACATGAATCATGTCACTGGCCAACGTACTTCACAGCGGCCCTGGAAGGAGACGTGGTTCAGGCCCGGATGGTCGGCCAACCGGAAACGGGCTTCGAGGAGATCAGTGTCAACGGAGTGGGAACTCGGGCAGATGTCCTCGAAGAGGACTTCTGGACCGCGTTGACGCGAACTGGCCCATACCTTCAGAGTCGCCCGTCCTCCGCCCAGAATCTGCATTTTCTGTTGCTCACTCTTAAGAAACCGCTTCTAAGGCACCCCCGGAGATTTCACTTTGTCCACGTCAGTTTGGCTTATACTTCCTCGAAATGAGACCGAGCGCTCCGGCGTGGGCTCAGTCTGGTCCGGGTGACAATCACGGTGTGGAGGGTTTAGCGAATGACCAAGAACAACATGCCTTCGAAACCGGACACTCGCCATGCGATGCCCCTGTTTACGGCGATTGCTTCCAGACTCGCCGTCATTGTCGTCGTAGCGTGCGCGGTTGCTGTGTTCGCCAGCTACGCACTCGGATCGAAAAAGCAGGGCCCCGCAGATAAGTCAGCATCGGACAAGCCATCAACATCGAAAACGCTCGTCGCAACCGAGAGCGTGGAGCATCTTGTTGACCGGCTCGCCCGGGAACCAATGGTTGTCGAACTGAGTGACGGCACGCTCTTCGTGACCGGATATGGGGGCCAACACGGCGAAGTGGAAAAGATTCCTGATCTTTGGCGGAGCCGCGACCATGGCGCGACATGGGAGAAAGTGAATGTCGGCCGCAACGCGGACGGAGCGATTGGCAACTCTGACGTGGACCTGGCGGTCGGCCGGGACGACACCCTTTACTTCGTCGCCATGAGCTACGACAACAAGAAAAACGAAGGCGTTCGCATCGCAATAGGCGCCAGCAAGAACGCGGGCGCGACGTGGACGTGGAGGGTTCTGTCGGAGACTCGTTTTGATGATCGACCATGGATTGGAGTAACGCCAGATGGAACGGCTCATGTGATCTGGAATGACGGAAACGGCGTGCGTTACGAGGTCAGCCAGGATCGCGGCGCCAGCTGGAAGGAACGCCCCCGCATCAATGAACAGGGAGGCTCAAGCCATCTTGCCGTCGGGCCCCATGGCGAAATCGCGGTTCGCATCACTCCGCTATCCGCGTCGGGAAATAAATTCACACCGGGCGTCGACCTGATTGCGGTGAGCCGCGATGGAGGAAAGACGTGGCAGAAGCACCCGGCGCCAGGCGAGCGCGATTGGAGTCCTGACGAAAACAAAGGAACTCCACGCTGGGTGGAACCGGTTGCCTGGGATGCGGACGGCGCACTCTACTCTCTTTGGGGTTCAACAAAGGGCCTGTGGCTGGCGCGATCGCTGGATCAGGGTGAGACTTGGACTAGCTGGCATATCGTGGACAGAGACGAAGTTTCCTACTATCCGTACTTGACTGCCCGCAGCCATGGCGAATTGGCTGCCACCTGGTCCTCAGGCAAGGGCGACACCTTGCAGGCGCACGTGGCCGCAATCCATGTTGGCGACGGCAAACAGCCGCCGCAGGTCATCGAATCGCAGCCATTTCAAACCGAAATCTGGTCTTTCGCGGAGGAGCCGCTCGGTCGCGTTACGGCAGGCGAATACCTGGCAGTCACATTTCTCCGTGCTGGAGGCCTGGGCGTTGTCACTCCGATTCAGAATGAGCGCGAGAAGCGTTTCGGATTTAAATGGTGGAAGTTCGTGGAACGCTGAAGCCACATCGACTGCCTAAACGGCCAGCGTTCAGTACCGCTGACCGACTTCTCGTAGTGGCTGCGCCCGGCATTCTTGATTCTAGTCACCACCCGGTGACTCCCGGATAGTCGGCTAACCTTACCTTGGGATTACTTCAGAGTCGCCCGTCACTCGGGACTCTAAGGATGGTTTTGGACTCTGTGTGGACTTTAGTGGAGAAATCGGCTAGCTGAAAGTCCCTCACCCTGTCTGGAAGTCATGATGAGAAACAGAAGGGTTGGCCCGGTCAGGCTCGCTTCTGTGCCTCCTGCAATTAGAACTGATATGCTTTCGCACTAGCCACATGCATCCAGATTTAAGGAGGTCGAAAATGAGGCCGCTGCTTTGCTGTGTACTTCTGATTCCGTGGTTGATGTTAGCTCAGGCGACGGCACAGAGCCCCTTTGACGGTACTTGGAAGATTGACCTCGCCGAGTCTCAATCTCCGACAAAGGGTGACGACTATCTGCTGCAAGACAACACATATCGTTGCACCACCTGTGATCCCCCACTCGATATTAGGGCGGATGGCCGAGACCAGAAGATCACCGGAGAGCCGTGCTACGACACAGTCAGCCTGAAGGTGGTTGACGATTGGACGACCGAGGAAACTGACAAGAGAAGTGGGAAGACGGTCGGGACTTCAAAGATGACAGTCTCATCCGACGGGAACTCCGCCACGGTCGAGTGGACAGAGAGTTGTAACGCCAACGGTGATGTGACTAGCGGGACACTTATCCTGAGTCGGGTAACCAAAGGACCGCGTGGGTCGCACGCAGTTTCGGGTTCGTGGCAGGTCGTGAAGCGTGTGAACCTGTCGGAGAATGCGCTGGTCGCGACGTTGAAGCTGGAAGGCGATACCTTCAGCTTCGCCGATCCCACCGGGCAAAGTTACGCTGCGAGGTTGGATGGAACGGAGACGCCTGTCAAGGGGGATCTCAGCAATACCATGGTTTCGGTAAAGCGCATTGGCGAGAACACGATCGAGGAGACTGATAAACACGACGGAAAAGTGGTCGAGGTCACTTGCTTTACGCCCTCCGCTGACGGGAAAACGATGACCATCTCCATAGAGAACAAAGTGAAAGGAACTATTCGGCAGTTTGTCGCGCATAAACAGTAAGCCGGTTTTGCCTCACGAAAATCCCACAAACCGCCTTCGAAGAAACACGCCGAGATTCTGGGTGGATCGTCGGCTAACCGGAAGCTATCCAGAAACGGGCTTCGAGGAAGTTGAGCGGATTAGGAACGCGAAGTCTTAGGGCTGTATCTGGAGCGCCCGCTGGACAACCGGTCGCGGGTGCATGATCTCGGGCGGGCGCTTCAGATACAGCGACTTGAAGGAAGCCGCCCCCGCTGATGGATGTCTATGGGATTTGAATCGATCCGACCGGGTCCAGACTATTTAGGAACCCGCTGTGATGGGCAGGACGGACCGTTTGCAGGACTGGATCGAGCGGAGAAGCGTCGCGCTGAGGTGTCGGGCAGAGGCTGAGAAGTTGGCGGACCGGGCATTCCTGGCCCGATGAGACAAGAACTCTCCGTGCGTGCCGGAGCACGATCGGAAGCCGAGGATGCGGATAGAGGTTCATGCTGCGCACCGGTCGGGTTGAGGTGGAGAGCGGAGCAGGAGTTGCGCGGCAGAGAGCCGTTCGACGACGTGCATGGTTCCGCCGCAGGCCGGACAGTTCCAGAGCGAGCGAGGCTGGTCCGTGGAAGGCGATGCCGCCGGAGCGGGCATGTTTTCCGAGCTACGAAGCAGTTGGAAGCAGAGCGGCAGGAGGGTGGCGCGTTGCCGGTTGGCGAGGAAGCCGAAGTTGCGGATGCGCACGAAGCCGCGTGGCAGCAGGTGGAGCAGGAAGCGGCGCAGGAACTCTTCGACCGCCAGAGTCATGATCCTCTTCTTGTTGCCGTGGGCGGAGTCGCGCCAGCGGAAGGTCACGTTGCCCTTGGCAAGAGCAACCAACCTGCGGTTGGAAATGGCGACGCGATGGGTGTAGGCGCCGAGATAGCGCAGCACATGTTCCGGCCCGCCGAAGGGTCGCTTGGAGTAGACGACCCAGTCGTGACGGAACAGCACGCGCAGCCAGGCAGCGAAGGCGCGCGGCTGGGCCAGAGGCAGCAAGCTGCCGTGGAACTGGAGTTCCCCT
>Ga0187877_1001799_pt1 | contig 20788 bp, 16 predicted proteins | sample June2016WEW_17_1_3_FD_132430 | JGI IMG/M metagenome (GOLD analysis project Ga0187877, IMG submission 132430) | Peatland microbial communities from SPRUCE experiment site at the Marcell Experimental Forest, Minnesota, USA - June2016WEW_17_100 | ecosystem: Environmental > Terrestrial > Soil >... | reverse complement strand
CGCCTGCTCTTCCTTGGTGCGGCCTGCTACCACCCCGTTTTATGCCAAACTCGACCGGACCCTCGGCTCCTTCGACTTCGCGGCTCAAGCCCGTTCACTGTGCGCTCCTGCCTATTCGGATACTTTGTCAACAGCCCTGCGCAAGTTGGCAGCCCCAGCCCTCGAAAAGCTTCCCTTTCCGGCTCGTCTTCCTCTATCGTCCCAGGCCCATGAGAACATTGACCGTCGCCCTGCTTCTGGCGGCATGCGCGAGCCACTCCGCGGTCGGCGCGGAACCGGCTGCCACGCCGGAAAAGCCCTCGGCCAAGACCTACCGCAACCCGCTGCTGCCCGACCGCGAGATCGCCGACCCCTTTGTCTTGCGTGTGGACGGCAGGTACTACCTTTATCCGACCTCCGACGCCCGGGGCTACGAAGTGTTCGTGTCCGATGACCTGGTGCACTGGGAGCTCAAAGCCCGGGCCTTCAAAGACCCACGCGGCGGCGACTGGGCGCCCGAGGTGTTTCACAACCAGCGCGGCGACGGCAAATTCTACCTCTACTACACCGACAACATGCCCGGAAAGCGCGGGTCGCTGGATAAGCAGATTGGTGTGGCGGTTTCCGACAGCCCCCTTGGGCCATTCGAGGACAAAGCCGTTCTCGCGTCCCGGTCCATTGATGCGGATCTGTTTCAGGATGATGACGGCAGCCTCTACCTCAGCTACGTCGAGTTGGCTGGCGGCTTCAAGATCATCGTGCAGCCCATGGCGGACACCGTGACCAAAAAGGGCGAGCCCAAGGTCGTCATCCGCCCGACCGAAGAATGGGAGAAGCGCAGTGGCGAGGTCACCGAGGGACCGTTCATGCTGAAACACAATGGCATCTACTACCTGACCTATTCTGGTACCGGCGCCGACTCGCCCAACTATGGCATAGGCTATGCCACCTCGAAATCACCCACCGGTCCGTTTGTGAAATACGCGGGCAACCCCATCGCCCACCGGGGCGGGAATGTGCTCGGACCGGGCCATCATTGCATAGTGGATGGCCCCGACGGGAAGCTCTGGTTGGTCTATCATCAGAAGTGGAATGCCGAGCAGAACTTCCACCGCTTCCTCGCCATAGACCCAATCTGGTTTGATGGCGACGGCGTCCTGCACACCAGAATCTCGCGTGGCACAGACGAGCCTGCGCCCTGAGCTCGCGCTGCAGATTGGGAACCTCCCTCCTCGCAGGAGGCCTTGGCCTCCAGCGCTCAGTCAGGCGAGCGCCGAGCGCAGCAGCAAGAACCGCGTCTGCGACCTGGGCGCCACTGGCAGCGTTTGGAACATGGCGGGCGACAGCAGGCTTGCCGTTGTGCCCCCGGGAAGTCGAGAGGAATACGACGAAAGTATAAGCGGAATACAAGCGGAACACGAGCGGAATACAGGCGAAATACAACGGATCCTCGCGCGAGCAGCACCATAGCTGCAGGCTGGCTGCACGCGCCGCAGTTGAGACGCCCCGGTTGCAGCCGCGGTGACCACGGCGCAGCCCGGAGCGTCCTCGTCAACTCACCTACCGGTACCCTGTATTTCCAACTCGGCTCCGGCTGAAGGCCTCGCAGCCGTCTCCTCCGCAAATGGCGCCAACGCTTCCAAGAGGGGCAGGCAGGGGCGGGCGGCATCGGTTGTGAACTCGCGCAGGAGCGGCAGCGCTCCCTTCCAGCAGGAGGAAAGGGGCGGCAGGAGGACGTGGCCGGGCGAGGCTGGTTCCGGGAAGCGGTGCTGGACGGCGAGGGCGCAGCCCAGTGGCGGCACTGCTTCGAGCAACGCGGCCCGGGCTTCCTCGCTCAGTCCGGCATCGCAGAGAACCCGGGCCATCTTAAGCTTGCGCGCGGCGCGCTGACGATGCGCCGAGAGCTTCTCCAGCTCGGCGGCGGAAAGCGGCGGGGGCGCGCCCTCCGCTGGTTCAGCCGGCCAGAGAGGACGGGTAGCGCGGGTGGTCCTGGCTAGCAGGCCGGCGTCAATGAGGCGTTGCAGGGCCTCGTCGGTCGCGCGGTCAATCACTTCCAGCCGCACCGGGGACAGCGGGTCCCACTGGCCCGGGCCGAAGTATTCCGCGTGCAGAGAGCCGAGCTGCTCGCGGTATTGCGCGGCATCGCGCTCCACCACGACGTAGAGCACCGAATGCGGTGCGTCGTTCGGGTAACGCTCCTCACAGCGGAGCAGCGCCCCGTTGATGCGTTGGCGCACTGCCGCGGCGAAACCCTGTGGTCGGTCGGCGGGCAACTGCAGCTTGACCTCGCGCGTCTCGGCCTTCTGGCCTGGGGCGGGCGCGGCCACTAACTGCTGGAGCTTGGCCAGGAAAGCCTGCCGGCCAGTCTGGAGCTTGATCTCCTTCAGATTGCCCATGCGGTCGAGCACGCCGTCGGCGAGGGCCTGCTTGTTCGAAAGCGTGCCCAACATGCGGTGCTCGATGGTGTTTTCGGACACCAGGTTGATGACGGTGACGGCGCGGGTCTGATGCTTACGCCAGGCGCGGGCGATGCGCTGTTCGAGCTTGGCCGGATTCCACGGCAGGTCGCAATTGATGACGACACTGGCGTTCTGGAGGTTCAAGCCGGCGGCGCCCGAGTCCGTGCTCAGGAAGACGCGGCAGAGCGGGTCCGACTTGAAGGCGTTGATTTCGGCACGCCGGCGTTTCTGGGGAACGGTGCCCGTGTGCCAGGCAAAGCCCAGCTTTAGCCGGTCACACAAGCCGCGCGTCAGTTCGAGCATCCGCTCCCATTCGGCGAAAACGAGCACCTTCACGTCGGGGTTGTCGCGGCATTCTTCGAGGATCTTCTCCAACTCGGCCAGCTTTGGGCACGCACGTTGGTCGGGAATAAGGATGTAGTTGGTGTCGCACACCATCCGCATCATATTGAGATGGCGCAGCAGCTTGTCCTGCTCCTGCTGGGTCAGCGGGCGGCGTTTGGCGATGCTGGCCAACTGGGCGACGACCTGCTCGTGGCCTTCGTATTCGCCCTGCTGCTCGTCGCTGAGCTTGACGAAATGGTTGCGGTCGGTGCGCTCGGGCAGCTCGGTCTCCACGTCGGCTTTGCGCCGGCGGAGCATGTGGCTCTTGATGCGCTCGTTGAGCTTGTCGAGGTTGCGATAGCCGGAGGGCCGGCCGCGGTCGTCGAGGGCATAATATTCACGGTTGAACCGGAACAAAGGCCCGAGCAGGGACGGGTTGAGGAAATCCATCAGCGAATACAACTCGTCAATGCGGTTCTCAATGGGCGTGCCAGTGAGGATAAAGGCATAGCGGCTGCGCAGGCGCTTGACAGCCTGGGTGGTCTTCGTGCTCCAGTTTTTAATGCGCTGCGCTTCGTCCAGCACGATAATGTCCGGGCGGAGCCGCTGGTTGACCTCCAGCGAATCGGCGAGCATCTGCTCGTAATTAACGATGGTGAAGAACGGTAGTGGGGCAGGCGTCTCGCCGGCCTTCCTTGCGCCGGCAGCTTCGTAAACCTGCAGCCGCTTCGCCCGCATTCCGAACACGAGTTGATACGGCAGGTCAGTGAACCGCTGAATCTGCTCCTCCCATTCGGTCTTGAGCGAGGCGGGCGTCACGACCAGCACTCGCTCGGCCTAGCCGAGCCGGTGCAGCAATGCGCAGGCGGCGATGGCCTGGATGGTCTTGCCCAGCCCCATTTCATCGGCCAGCAACGCCCGCTCAGTAAAGGCAAGATGCAACATTCCCTCACGCTGATAAGGGAAGAGCGGGACCTTGGTCTCGTGCGCCGGCCATTCGCCGCTTTGCACCTTCAACTCATAATCGCGCCTGAGCTGCTTGCGCTCCTCCACGCGGCGCCGGCTTTCGAGCCACGGGCCTAGCTCCTGCGAGAGGCGCAATCCCGGGGCCCCCTCGGCCTCCAGTTGCTTGAGCGCCTCGATCGCCTCCTCAGGCAAACCCCTGCGGAGCGTGCCATCCGCATCAAACCAACCTTTCAGGACGCGGGGCAGGGCACCCGCGCCGCCAAGCAAACGGATCGAGCCATTCTCCGGATCGGGCACCAGATCCAGCCGCGGCGAACCGTCCTTCTCCGCCGCCCGGAACAGCCGCTTGAATCGCGCCTCCAGGTACAGCAGCACCGCCTCGACATGTTTGCACGTTCCCAGCCCATTGATGCGGAAATCCACGCAATCGCAGGCGAACTGCCGCTGCCGCACGTCGCGGACCTCCACCGAATAAGTCAAACCGCTTCCGGACCGCACGCGGAAGTTGGAGAAGATCGGGTGGCGCGGGTCGGCGTTCGAGATGCGGAACTCCTCCGTGCGAGCACGCGCGCGGCGGCGGTTGACTTCGTCCTGGTCCGTCGTGCGCCAGTTATGTGGCGACGGCACGGCAATTTCCTGCGATGCTGGTATTGGCATTCGGGGGATGATCGGCATGAAGCAGTCGCAGTCAAAGCGGAGTTGTTGAAGGTTATTCACCGGCTATTCACAGTGTTCCGAGGTTATGGGGTCAAGACCCCATAGCGGGAGGACGAGCGGGTGTTAAGGTTTTGATCTACATGAATGTCGAAACGTTAACTGCACCACGTATCAGAATGCCAGGTCAAGGCCGGGTGATCCGCGCCTTTGGAGATGAAGTGATCATGCACCTTGAAGGGGAGGATACCGGCGGCGGGCTGAGCCTCTGGACCAACATCACCCCGCCCGGCGGTGGGCCGCCACCCCACTATCACCTCAATGAAGACGAGTGGTTTGTGGTGCAGGAGGGCCGGATGAGCTTCTTCGCGGACGGACAGTGGCGAGAGGTCAAGGCTGGCGGAGTGGTCTTCGCCCCGCGCGGCTCGGTGCATACATTCAAGAACGTGGGCGACCAACCCTCACGGATGATTGTCAGCACCTCGCCCGCAGGCTTCGAAACCTTCTTCTCCCGTTGCGCCGAGGAATTCGCCAAGGCGGACGGGCCGAATATGGAGCGGATTGTTGAGATCAGCGCCGAGCACGGAATCCATTACGTGCAGGCCTGACCGCGCCGACCAGGCTTCTTACTTCATCGCCGCATAGACCCGATGGACGTCGTCGTGGTCGTCCAGCGCGTTGAGGAAGTCGGCCACTTCCTTCCGAGCCGCTTCGCTGAGGTCAGTGAAGTTCTTGGCCAGGTAGCGGATTTCGGCGGAGATGATCGTCCAGCCCGTGCTTTTCAGGGCCTTGGAGACGTGGTCGAGGTCCTTGATCTCAGTCAGGAAGCGCGCCCCCTTTTGGCCCGCGGGGATTTCCTCGGGTTCGAGCGCCTCAATCTCCTGCGCGCCGGCTTCGATGGCATCCCCTTCGGCGTCGCGGTTGACGTCGGTGTGGGTGGCTTCGACGACGCCCAGGTGGTTGAAGAAGAAGGCGACGCTGCCGGGCTGGCCAAGAGTGCCCGCCTTAAAAATATTGCGGATCTCCGGCGCAGTGCGGTTGCGGCTATCGGTGAGGCACTCGACGATCACCGGGACTTTGTGTGGCGCAAACCCCTCATAGGTGACCAGCTCGAAGTTGACCTTCTCCTCGGTTTGCCCGGACCCCTTCTTGATGGCGCGCTCGATGGTGTCGCGATAGCACGAGGCCTTCTTCGCCTTTTCGACGGCGGCAGCGAGGCGCGGGTTCAGGTCAGGGTCAGGACCGCCAAGTTTGGCCGCGACCATGATTTCGCGGACCAGCTTGGCGGTCATCTGGCCTTTCTTCTGCGCGTGTTCTTCGCGCCCGGCTTGTTTCCATTGTGCGCCCATGAGGTTCTGCTTTGTTCTTCCTAGTGTGCGTTCCATGGAGCGAAGCGTCAACCCTGGCGACGCTTTCTGCTTTTGCATATCAGCATGGGGAGTTAAAACAGGACTGCTATGAAGTCACAATTGGCCAGGCATGTATTGACGCGCTTGGCTCTACAGACCGGACAATCACATGGCTGACTCTATTTCCTTCAAACTCAACGATAAACCGGTGCGCCTGAACGTGGACGGCGACCACACGCTATTGTGGGTGCTGCGGACCGATTTGGGGCTCACCGGGACCAAGTTCGGCTGCGGCGAGGGGCACTGCGGCGCCTGCACGGTGCTGGTGGACGGGATCGCGGTCCGCTCATGTCTGCACCTGGTGAAAGATGTTAAGGGCAAGGAGGTCGTGACCATCGAGGGCCTGGAAAGGGATGGGAAGTTGCACCCGATTCAGAAGGCTTTCATGGACCACGACGCCTTGCCGTGCGGGTTCTGCACGCCGGGCATGATCCTGACGGCCTTCGGGCTGCTGAGGGAGAACAACAGCCCTACCCGGGAGCAGATCATTCGCGGCATGGAGCAAAACCTCTGCCGGTGCGGCGCTCACACCCGCATTATTGACGCCATCCAAACCGCTGCCGCCGAAATGAAAGGAGTCCACTAGCCATGAGAGCCGAAGATTACGTGGCACTGGATTTCAAGGACAACAGGATCCTCGACCCGCAGAGCCGGCGGGAGTTCCTGAAACGCCTGGGCGGCGGCATCTTCATCTTTGTCTCGCTGGGCGACTGGACAATGGCCCAGGAGGCCGGCCGCCAGCGAGGCGGGCGGGGATTGCCCTCCGATTTCAATGCCTTCCTCAGGATCGGCGAAGATGGCCGGGTCACCTGCTTCACCGGCAAGATCGAGATGGGGCAGGGACCGATCACCTCCCTGCCGCAGATGCTGGCCGAAGAACTGGAGACGCCCCTGGACACCGTCGAGATTGTCATGGGCGATACCGGGCGCTGCCCGTGGGACATGGGGACGTTTGGGTCCATGACGACGCGCTCGTTTGGTCCCGCCCTGCTAGCGGCTGCCGCCGAGGCCAAAACGGTCCTGATGGAACTAGCGGCGGAAGCTCTCCAAGTGCCGCAGGAGTGGTTGGTGGTTCGGGACGGCGTGATCTTTGATGGGCGAAACAAGGACCTGCGCCGTACCTACGGTGAATTGGCCAAGGGCCAGAAGATCGAACGGCACTTGCAGGGCAAGCCGAGCCTGAAGGATGTGGCCAAGTACACCATTGTGGGCAAGCCCGTGCTGCGGCGCGATGGCCGGGATAAGGTCACCGGCAAGGCCCAATTCTCAGGAGACATCCGCGAACCGGGCATGCTCTACGCGAAGATTCTCAGGCCGCCGGCACATGGCGCAATATTGAAGAGCGTTGATACCGCTCCCGCCAAAGCCGTCGCGGGCGTCCAAGTCGTCCAGGAGCGAGACCTGGTGGCGGTGCTGCATGAATTGCCCGATGTGGCCGAAGCTGCTCTGGCGAAGATCAAAGCGGAGTTCGAGGTGCCCGAACCGACGGTGGACGACAAGACAATCTTCGACCACCTGCTCAAGACGGCTCCCGAAGCAAGGGTGGCGGCTGAGGGTGGGGACCTCGCTGAAGGCAGGAAGCTCGCGACCAAGACCTTCGAGCAGACCTACCTGAACAGCTACGTCGCTCACGCAGCCATGGAAACCCATACTGCCTTGGCTAAGATCAAAGAGGGGAAGGCGACCATCTGGGCCTCGACGCAGAACCCGTTTGGCGCGCAACGAGAGATTGCCGGGGCGATTGGTTTGCCGGAAGGGAATGTCCGCGTAATCACACCGTTCGTCGGCGGCGGATTCGGCGGCAAGACAAGGAACACGCAGGCCGTCGAGGCTGCGCGACTGGCGAAAGCCATCGGCAAACCGGTGCAGGTGGCCTGGAGCCGCGCCGAGGAATTCTTTTGCGATACCTTCCGGCCCGCTGCCGTCGTCAAGATCAGTTCCGGCATTGACGGCTCGGGCAAGATGGTCCTCTGGGACTACGATGTCCTCTTTGCGGGTGAGCGGGGCGCGAGCCAGTTTTATGCCGTCCCGAACCATCGCACGGCTGCGCGGCCTTCCGGCTGGCAGGGGCCCGCGGGGTCCCATCCTTTCGCCACCGGCGCCTGGCGTGCGCCGGGCAACAGCACCAATACCTTTGCCCGTGAATCGCAGATAGACATCATGGCGGCGGCGGCGGGCATGGACCCGGTGGAATTCCGCCTCAAGAATCTGAGCGACCCCAGGATGATTCGCGTCCTCAGGGCTGCCGCCGAACGCTTCGGCTGGACGCCCGCCAAAGCGCCCAGCAAACACGGCTATGGCGTAGCCTGTGGCACGGACGCAGGCACTTATGTCGCCAGCATAATCGAGGCGGAGGTAGATACGAAGAAGGGGACCGTCCATGTCAAACGCGTCGTCTGCGCCCAGGACATGGGTCTGGTCGTGAACCCGGGAGGAGCGAAGATCCAAATGGAAGGCTGCGCGACGATGGGGTTGGGCTATGCGCTGACTGAGGAGGTCCACTTCAAGGACGGCAAGGTGCTGGACACCAACTTCGACACGTATGAACTGCCGCGCTTCTCGTGGGTGCCGAAGATTGAGACGGTGATCATTGACGCGAAGGATTCCCCACCGCAAGGCGGCGGCGAGCCCGCGATCATCGTGATGGGGGCCGTGGTTGCCAATGCGATCTACGACCGGACGGGCGCGAGGCTGTTTCAGTTACCCATGACGCCAGTGCGAATCCTTGCGGCCATTCTGAAGCTCTGACCTCGGGGCATTTCTTAGCGGGGCGCGGCAGCCAGCAAGCGGAAGACCCAATAGACCGCAGAGACGCGACAAGCGCAAGGAAGGGCTGGCTGTTGGCGCGCTCGGAAGCGCTGGCGGCAGCCCAGCGGGCGATGAATGCTTTGGCACCCGCAGAAGACAAGGGGCGCAGGGATACCTTTTGACTTCCTTCCCAACGTCCCGTCCGATAGGCTCGAAGCTGTTGAGAGACGCAGCCTCCTGGAAACGGTGATCCAAGGCGGTTGGTGGCGCGTGGCGATTGGTTTGGAAGCCCATGCTTACGAACAACACAGCAACACAAAGCAATCACCCAATCAGGGAATTGATTATGAGCACCAAAGACAAAGAGAAGAACGGTGAGCCCGGAAAGCTAAGCACCAAGCGATACGAAAAGAAATTGCGCAAACTACAGGCCGAGCTGTGCCGGCTCCAGGATTGGGTCAAACACAAGGGCCTGCGGGTGATCATCATCTTCGAGGGCCGCGATGGCGCCGGCAAGGGCGGCACCATCCGCGCTATTACCGAGCGCGTGAGTCCGCGCGTGTTCCGCGTCGTGGCGCTGCCCGCGCCCTCGGACCGCGAGAAGTCGCAGATGTACATCCAGCGCTACATGCAGCATTTCCCCGCCGCGGGCGAGGTGGTGATCTTCGACCGAAGCTGGTATAACCGTGCCGGCGTGGAGTACGTGATGGGCTTCTGTACGAAGGAGCAGCACCGCAAATTCCTGGAACTCTGCCCGGAGATCGAAAGGTACATCACGGATGGAGGCATTAAGCTCGTCAAGTTCTGGCTTGAGGTCAGCGACAAGGAACAGAAGCGCCGGTTCGAGGCGCGCATCACCGACCCGGTGCGCCAATGGAAGCTCAGTCCGATGGACCTGCCGTCCCGCACCAAGTGGTTTGAGTATTCTCGCGCCCGCGACATGATGTTGAAGGCTACGGACACCAAATGGGCGCCGTGGTACATCCTCCGTTCCGACGACAAGAAGCGCGCCCGCCTGAACTGCATCAAGCACCTGTTGAGCCTGATCCCCTACAAGAAGGTGCCGTGCCCGGACATCGAACTGCCTAAGCGCTCAATGAAGTTCGAGTATGACGACCAGGCGTCGCTCAAAGGCCGGAAATTTGTGCCGGAGAAGTACTGAGTTGCCGCCTCTCGCGAAGCATAACCAATAACCACAAGAATCAATACATTATGAGAAAGTGCTTTAGTTATCCAATTCTATGCTGCCTGTTACTGGCCGCCGGCCAGCATTCTGCTCTGTGCGCAGACGAACAGGCCCCGGCCAAGGAGCCGCAGATGGGACGCAAGGATGCCGTCCTCGTGACTCTGACCGCCTCGGTCGAGGCCATTGACCTCGCGAATCGGGAGGTCACGCTCAAGGGTCCGCTGGGCAACACCGCGACCTTCACGGTGGACCAACAGGTCAAACGCCTCGATGAAGTGAAGGTCGGCGACCTCGTCCGGGCGGATTACTATGTCTCTGTCGCGGCCGAAGTCCGCAAGCCCACACGGGAGGAGAAGAAGCATCCGCTCGTTGTGCTGGACGCCGCCGGCAAGGCACCTCCCGGCACGTCGCCCGCCGCGGGCGGGTTGCGCCGATTCAAAGTCGTAACGACGATCGAGGGCCTGGATCGCCCTACTCAAACGGTCACGGTCAAAGGGCCGAGTGGGAACTACCTGACTGCTTGCGTGGCCGACCCGTCCCGGCTGACAAAGATGCGCATCGGCGATACCATCGTCGTCACCTACACCGAGGCGTTGGCCATCTCGCTCGAAAAAGCCGAGAAGAAGAGCCTGGAGTGAAGGAGTTTACTCTCTTAACTCGTCGGGGATTCCGGATGCTCCCGCCGCACCGGTTATTGCACTAAAGTGCAATAACCATGCCGGAACGAATTATGAAACTGTGGAGCTCGATGTTAGCGGCGGGATGAAAGCCTACGGGGAAGCGAGCGGCAGTTCCAAGATTGAAGGCCGGGCCAAGGCGAACGCCAAGTAAATCGCCGACGCGCTCAAGACGAGGTTCCAGGAACAAGGTTGGATTCAGCCGTAAGAACGGCTTCCATGAGTTGCCCCTCATAACCATCCCGGCCCAGTGAACCCGAGTTGACAGTCAACCCTTCCCGCTCCACAGTTGGCAAATCAGGTATTAATCAAGGCAGATTGAGACATAAGGCGAAACAGTCTATGAAAACTAAGTTACTCAAATTCACAGCGACACTAATCATCCCCGCAGTATTGCTGGGCTTGGTCGGGTGCAAGGCCCCACCGGCCAACCCCCTGGCGACTCAAAGCAGCCCGAGCCTGGCCGGCGGCAAGACCGTGGTCAATACCTCCCGGGAGAAGGCGGTTGTGACAGATCTTGTGCCGGCGAAAAGCACCCTGACCCTCCGGTCCTCGGCTGGCACCACGACCAGATGCAAGGTGGCCCCAGAGGTCGCCAACCTCGCCCAAATCCAGGTCGGCGAAAAAGTAAGGGCCACCGTCACCGATGCCACAGCCATCTTCCTGGTCAAGAACGGGCCGCCACCGGGCCCCGGAGCCAGCGTCACGGTACCTGGCTCGGCCGAAGCTGGCCAACCGGCCAGCGTGGTGCTGGAAACCACGGATTCCCGGGCCAAGGTTATCAACGTGGATCGCAGCTATCGCTTGCTCAAATTGCAATATGCCGATGGGAGCAGGAAGGAATACAAGGTGGCCCTGCCGGACACGCTGCTCGGTGTGCAGAATGGGGACGAGGCTGTGGTTCGGACCACGGAACCCTTGGCGATTTGCCTCATGGCCAGGTGATCCCGCTCCCCGTACGATGACTTGGGTCTTTGCGGCCGGCTCGTCGCGAGTGTCGGGAGGCAAGGAGACCTGAAAGCTGGAGAACATAAACCAAACCAAAAGATAGAAAGGCAGAACAGATGAAAAGATCAGTCGTAGTTAACATCCTCACACCCGCCTTGGCCGCGTGTTTGCTGGTCGGTCTAACCGCCTGCAAAACGACGCGCCAAGTCAAGGAAGACCAGCAGTCGGGATTCCTCGGCGACTATTCCATGCTGCAAAAGGGCGAGAAGGGTGAAGCCAATTACATCTACATTGACAAGAATGCGAACTGGTCCAAGTACACCAAGGTCTGGATCAAACCCGTCGAACTGTGGAAGTCCGACGACCCTGATTCCAGCATCAACAAGATGGACGAAGAGACCCAGAAGATGCTGACCCAGGAAGGGTACAACGCCCTGTATGAAGCGTTGACGAACAACTTCCAGATCGTTGACCAAGGCGGTCCGGACGTGCTGATTGTACGTGCGGCGGTCACGGATGGGAGGCCCTCTAAACCAGTCGTTAACTTCATTACCAGCGTCTATCTCCCGCTCAAGGTGATCAGCTTCGGGAAGCGCCTGATCACCGGCACGGACATCGGGGTGGGTGTTGTTTTCGTCGAAGCTGAATTCCTGGATGGACAAACCGGCCAGCGGGTTTGCGCGGCCATGGATGCGCGGGCCGGCACCAAAGCCCTCCGCACCAAGTTTAACAGCACGTGGAACGACGCGAAGCTGGCGTTCGAGTGGTGGGGGCAGCGCATGGACAAGCGCCTGATGCTGTTCAAACAAGGCGACTTCGGCGCAACCAATCTCTAGCTCAGCGGCTCCTGATGCCCCCTCTCCTTATCCGATGGGGAGAGGGGGCAGGGGCGCGCAGCGTGACTCAGTCAACTGAAACTGCCCAAACCACACAATAATCAGGAAAGTAATTATGAAAAGCACCTATCCCTACCTCTCCCGTCGGCGAGTCGCAGCGGTTCTGGCCGCTGGGCTAGCCGCAACCATCCTGGCCCCGGTCGGGGTCCAATCCCAAGCCCTGGGTGAATTGCAGTCCCAGTTCAACAACGTGGTGGGCAGCCGAGTTGAGACGCTCACCATCTTCGGGGGAGATTACGGTCTCTCCGGCGGCTCCTTCAAATCCTTCCGGCAGCCTGACGGGAAGGTGGATGTCGGCATCAGCAAGTTCGGCGGCGCTGGCGACATCGGCGACCCGCAGCCGATTGGGGACTCGGGCATCGCCTGGCAACCGCGGCTGCAAGGGAGCATGGGTGAAATCGATAGCAAGAAGGTGTATAATTCGGGAGATTTGGAAGGGGATACGACCAAATACAATACGTTCGCGATTCAGTTCGGCGGAGGCGGGCGCTTCTGGTTCAACGACCACCTGAGTCTGGCGCCGACCCTCATGGGGATGTATGGTCACACCAAGAACGAATACGACGCCAGAAGCGCCTTTGGTAAGTCGAACTACAACGAGGCCGCGCAGTTCGGCTTGATCAACTGGACGGCCGACACCTGGACGGTCCGGCCCGCCGGCAACATTCAGTACGTGTACACCTGGCACCGGACGATCTTTACCCTCTCGTCGGATTACACCTATTACCACACGGAAAGCTTCCATACCTCCAGTTCCAACCTGAAGATCAATGGGGATTCAGAGTCGTGGGCGAATAAGATTGATGTGGACATTCCGCTCGGCAAAGAGTTGTGGGGGCACGAGTTGCGCACCGGTGGCTACTTCAGCCGCACCGAGTTGTATGACGGGCTCAAGAGCGGCACCGGCACCGACCATCTGTATGAAATCCATGGCCGGCTGGTTCTGGACTTCCTGGGCGAGCTGTGGAAGGTGCAGTGGATTGGGATTGGCTATTCGTATCTTTGGGGTGGGTCGGTCAGCGGCTACTCCATTGGGGCGGATATCGCGTTCCGGTTCTGAGCATCCCAACGCCAGCAACCTGACCCCTGCATGAGCGCCGCACCAACTAAGGCGGACTTGACCGTCCGACGAACCACCGACGGGGTATTGCTCGTCGGCTTGGCGGGGGACTGGGCTGAGCGGACCGGTACGCCCGGCCTGGGGGCGATTGAGAAGGAACTGGCGGACGGTGGGATAACGGCGCTGGCGTTTGACGCCGCGAAACTTGGTCGCTGGGACAGCGGCCTGGTGGCGTTCCTGTTCAAGTGCCTCGGCTTATGTGACCAAAAAGGTGTCAAGGTTCGCACGGAGACGCTGCCGGAGGGTCTGGCCAAACTGATCGGCCTGGCGGTGGCTGTACCCGAGAAGAAGGGCGCAGCCCGGAGCAAGGCGCAGCCGCCATTCCTGCAGCGCGTTGGGACGTCGGGCCTGGCGGTGTGGGACGGTGGGTTCGGCATGCTGCGGTTCATGGGGGAGAGCGTGCTGGCGTTCCTCAAGATGCTCCGCGGCAAGGCCCAATTCCGTTGGGTGGACACTTTCATGGTGATGCAGGAATGCGGTCCCCAGGCGTTGGGCATCGTGGCGTTGATCAACTTCCTCATCGGGCTCATCCTGGCCTTTGTCGGCGCCACCCAGTTGGCCATTTTCGGCGCCTCCATCTATACCGCGGACCTCGTGGGCATCGCTACGGTCCGCGAGATGGGTTGCATCATGACCGGGATCATCCTGTGCGGCCGCACCGGGGCGGCGTTTGCCGCCCAACTCGGCACCATGAAGGTGAATCAGGAGATCGAAGCCTTCCAGACCTTTGGCATCTCGCCGATCGAGTTTCTGGTGCTGCCCCGCATGCTGGCGCTGATCCTGATGATGCCGCTGCTCTGCGTCTTCGCCGACGTGATCGCCATCGGGGGCGGCTTCCTGGTCTCGGCGCTGATGCTGCATGTGTCGCCGCTGCTCTATCTGAACCGAACGGTCGAGGCCATCAATCTCTCTGGATTCCTGCTGGGCATAATCAAGGGAGCCTATTTTGGGGTGGTGATCGCGCTGACCGGCTGTTTGCGCGGGATGCAATGCGGCACCAACGCCGCCGCCGTCGGCCAGGCGACTACCTCGGCCGTGGTGACCGGCATCACCACGATCATTGCCTCGGATGGCCTGTTCGCCGTGATCTGCAGCGCCCTGCACATTTAAGCCGTGAGTACCGGAGCCGACATCAAGATCGAGATTCGCGACCTGACGATGGCCTACGGGTCGTTTGTGGTGATGCGGGACATCAACGCCAAGATCAAGCGTGGGGAAGTCTTCGTGATCATGGGCGGCAGCGGGTGCGGCAAGAGCACGCTGCTGCGGCACATGATTGGGCTCAAGCAGCCGGCCAAGGGCGATGTGCTCTACGATGGCGTGCCGTTCTGGCAATCCAGCGACGAGGCGCGGCAGGAGAGATTGCGGCGGTTCGGGGTGCTCTTTCAGAGCGGCGCCCTCTGGAGCTCGATGACGCTGGTGGAGAATATCGCCCTGCCGCTGGGCGAATACACCGATCTCTCCGCGGGGGATATTTCGGACATCGCCCGGCTAAAGTTGGCGCTGGTTGGGCTCAAAGGGTTTGAGGATTACTATCCGGCGGAGATTTCCGGCGGCATGTGCAAGCGGGCCGGGCTGGCCCGCGCCATGGCGCTGGACCCCGAGATCCTGTTCTTCGATGAGCCATCAGCCGGACTGGACCCGATCAGCTCGCGCAACCTCGACGAGCTGATCCTGCAGCTCCGCGACACCCTGGGCGCCACCTTCGTCGTCGTCACGCATGAACTGGCCAGCATTTTCACCATTGCCGACAACTCCGTTTTCCTCGATCCCAACACCCGCACGATGCGAGCGAACGGCAGCCCGCGCGAAATGCTGAAGCACTCCACCGACCCGGCGGTGCAGGAGTTTCTCACGCGCGGCGAGAAATCAGCCCCGGCCGCCGCTGCCGCCAAACCAGTATGACCTTATGACCTTTATGAGCCAGAAACCCAATCCCACTTCCATCGGACTGTTTATTGTGATCGGGGCCGCGCTGGGCGTGACAGGCCTGCTGCTCTTCAGCTCCTCGAAGATGTTCACGAAGACCCGCGATATCGTCGTTTACTTCAATCAATCGCTCAATGGCCTGAACGTAGGCGCACCCGTCAAGTATCGCGGCGTCACCATCGGCTCGGTCAAACGCGTGATGATATTCTGGAACCAGGCCACGAATGACTTCGCCATGCCGGTGATCTTAGAGCTGGAGGAGAAGCTCATCCGGGAGCGAGTGGGTACATCTATTGAAGTCTTCACCGACCGCGCTCTGGAGCAGCGGATTAAAAGCGGCATGCGCGCTTCCTTGCAGGCCGAGAGCCTGGTCACCGGGGTTCTCTATGTCGAAATGCGTCTCAACCCAAACGCGCCGCCGCCGGTCTTCCATCAACTGGAGAAGCGGTATAACGAACTGCCGGCCGAGCCGACGCAGATCCAGGCATTGATGGAAAACCTCGCCAGTCTGGACATCAAAGCCATCAGCACGAATATCAACGCCGTGATTGTCAGACTGGACAAGGTCCTGGAAAGCATGCGCATCGGGGAGATCAGTGCCGGGGTCACCAACACGCTCGCTTCATTGAACCAGCTCATTACTTCGCCCGACATCACCAACAGCCTGGCCTCGGTGCGGACGACGCTCGACCAGTACCGGACGCTGGGCGAGAAACTCAGTGGCCGGATAGATCCGCTGGCGGACAGCATCACCAACTCGCTGGCCGAGGCCAATCGTACCCTGGCGCAACTGCGGGGTACGGCGGATAATCTGCGGGGCATGCTCCGGCCCGACGCGCCGTTACAACACGACCTGAGCCAGCTCCTGCGCCAAATGGCCGGCACGGCCGAATCGGTCTCCACGCTAATGGAATTCCTCCAGCAACACCCCAACGCCCTTATCACCGGTCGCGAAGCGCCGCATAAGCCATGAAAATACTAAGAGAAGTCCGAAGTCCCAAGTCCGAAGTCCGAAGCTGGGCACCCTGCTGCCATAGTCACACTGCCGCAGTCGTGCCGGGGGGCAACGCCCTGCTGGCCAGGCTCTCGCGGCTATCCATGCCTGTCCGCCTGCTGCTCGCGTTGGCGCTGAGCGTAAGCCTCACCGGCTGTTTTGGCTTTCTCAAACCCGCCAAACCCACCGCTCGTCATTTCGTCCTGAGCTCCCTGCCCGCCGCCGCGCCCGCCGCCGCGCCGAGCGGTGGATTGGCTGTCGGGGTGGGGCCGGTCAAGCTGGCCGCCTATCTCTTCAACACTTCTTTGGCCGTCCGCAAGGGCACCAACGAGATTGACTATCTGCCCTCGGTATTCTGGGCCGAGCGCCTGGACACCGGTCTGCAGCGGGTGCTGGCGGCGAACCTGGCCACCTTGCTCCCCAGCGACCAGATTCGGCTGTCGGCCTGGCAGAACTCAGACGTTTCGGCGGAAGTCTATATTCTCGTTGAACAGTTCGACGTGGACACTGGCGGCCAGGGAGTGATCGTCGCCTGGTGGCACATCCTTTCCCCGGGAGGGGACAAGACACTAAAGGCCGGCGAGTGCCGGCTCTCACGGCAGGGTCCAGCACCTGACGCTGACCCCTCCGGCGCCGTCGCCACGTTGAGCGAACTGGCAGCCGACTTGAGCCGACAAGTGGCCCAGGCAGTCAAAGAGACAGCGCCCGCCTCGGGAGCAGCCCGCTGACCGGGCGTTTGAGTCACCTGGCGGATGTGGCCTCAGGCATCCTTGCCTGACGGTGAGGGTGGCCTCCAGCCGCCCGCAACAACGCCCATGACTTGTCGAGCGGCGTAAGAGATTCCCAAGAACCAGGCCGCTACACCGCGCCTTCCCGCCGCACCGGGCATCCCCGCCTTGCGCCGGTGCGGTTACGGCGTCAAGACCCTCCAGGTATTCCACTGACTGCCGGATTTCGGAAATTCAGCCCGCCGATCTCCGCCCCTTGCCCGGGCTTTGGGGTGGCTTTGGGGTCGCATTGAGGTGGGTTTAGCCGGGCGAATAGCTGAACTCGTTTGACGGGGTTATCAATCGCGCGGGCGTCCGCAATTGCGGGACGCCCCATGCAGGGATTTGGTCTCCGCCGCAGTGGCATGTGTGTGGGAAAGCATCGGCTGCAAAATCCGCCCGGTTTTCCCCTGGCCCGCCCGCGGGGGTTACCCTGAAGCTACCCTGAGGGTCTCGAGCCTGCTGATAGCCAAGAGATTGGGCCCCAAGGCCGCCCGGGGAGCTTACCCAAGGCTCCCTTGAAGCCATCCCATAGGGGGCTTGGGAACCCGCGCTGCGGCGGTTCAGGATACGTCACAGGATTTGTGACCAGGACCACTTGGTTAAGCGCACAGGAAAAGTGGTGGCGCTCGAACGGTTTTCCGGGTCAAGGTGAGTTTCTGCGGCGGCACCCATCAAACTTCTGAAAGGCCGGATGTTCTCCCATTGTCATGCCGCGAGGCCGTCGCCTGGTGTAGAAACCCCTCATGCCGAGCCGGGAAATCGAGGACTTCATTGCGCGCTGGTGTGCGTGGAGCTTGCTTCCGCTTTCGGACTGGCCCAAGCCGCGCCGAGGGCTCAGGAGTGGGCCGGGAAGACCCGCCGCTCCGCCCACTACGGTTTCTCGGTCGAGATCACCACCGCTGTGGCTGTGTGAATCGCCGATTCTCGTACCGCAGTTCTCGGGGTTTGACTTTCGTACGCCAGTGGGATTCAGTCGTCAGAGTGTCGTGAGAATGGCAAAGACCCACCTAATTGTCTGCGCAGCGGAACAACCCGATTCCCAGTGTCGTGCGGGCCTGAATAGAGAGGTTCGCCATCCCCGAGTATGGTTGGGCTTCCTGCTATTCTTCGCTGTGGCTGCATTCGCCAGGGATGCAGTCCCCGGTTCGCGTGATTACGTGGTGGATACGTGGCAAGCGGAGGATGGTTTGCCGCAGAACTCTGTAACCGCCCTGGCGCAGACGCGCGACGGGTATCTCTGGGTGGGGACACAAGACGGTCTGGCTCGGTTCGACGGGGTGCGCTTTGTTGTGTTCCACGCGCTCAACACACCTGCCATTCACAACAGCCGGATTGTGCAGGTCTTCGAAGATCGCCGCGGAGCCCTGTGGATCGGAACGGAAGACGCGGGCCTGGTGCGGTTGGAGCGCGGGCAATTCACCGCTTTCACTTCGCCTCATCGGGGAACGGCTTATAATTACGCACGCGTGTTGTGCGACGACGCGAACGGAGGACTTTGGATGGCGACCTGCGAGAACCAGTTGGTGCGCTGGCATGAGGGCGGGTTTACCGTGCCATCAACCAATTGGAGTCTTACGGGATCATCGGTGCGGGGCGTGGCGGGCGATCGGACGGGGGAGGTTTGGGTGGGAACCGACGAGGAACTAGCCGTTTGGCGCGATGGGGCATTCAAGGTGATGTGGGGACGCCAGCAGGAGGAGGGTTTTGGCGTTGAATGGCTCGCCGCCAGTCATGCCGGTGGCTGCTGGGTAGTAGCCAACGGACGGGTCAGGAGGTTTCAAGGGGGCAAATGGGCCGAGGACCTGGGCGCTTACGCCTGGACGAACCGAGTGGTTTATGGCCTGCATGAGGACCGTCATGGCCAGGTCTGGGTGGCGACGATGGGCGATGGCTTGTTTCGTTATGGCACGAACGGAGCCGTGCTGCGGCTGACGACGCGTGAAGGGTTGCCGACCGACTTGGTCCGCTGCGTGACTGAGGACCACGAAGGGAACATCTGGGTGGGCACGGAAGGGGGCGGATTGTGCCGGCTCAAGCCCGCGATCTTCCAGACCTACGCGCGGGAGCAAGGCCTGTCCTCTGACCAGATACAGGCAGTCCATGAAGATCAAGAAGGGGCTCTCTGGATCGGCACGAACGGCGATGGGCTGGACCGGATGAGGGATGGCAAGGTGGACCGGTTCGGGCTAGCACAAGGACTCGCCAACGGCCATGTCTGGTCGGTCCTGCGCGACCGCAAAGGGCTGGTGTGGGTGGGGACATGGGATGGATTGTTCAGAGGCGAGCAAGGCCAGTTCGTTCGCGCCTCCGATAACGTGATTATCGGAGGGTCGGTCACAGCCTTGTATGAAGATTCGCAGGGGACGCTTTGGGTGGGGCAACAAACCCTGGGTGGGCTGGCCTGCTGGCGCAACGGACGCCCGGCCGCTGTCACCATCCCCGGGACGGCGGCCAGCCGCGATGTCCGCGCTCTAGCGGAGGACTCGGATGGGGCCCTGTGGATTGGCACGAACGGAGACGGCCTGTATCGCTTCAAAGGAGGCCAATTCACTCGCTTCGGCATTGCGGAGGGCTTGGGTAGCGAGACCATCTGGTCCCTCCTCGCGGATAGTGATGACACGATATGGATCGGCACGGCACATGGCGGCCTGAGTCGCTGGCGTCACGGTACGATGACCACGTGTACGACTCGGCAAGGGCTGGTCAATGATGTCGTCTGCCAGATCTTCGATGATCATCAAGGACACTTGTGGCTGGGTTCGCATGGCGGCGTGTTTCGCCTCCGTAAAGATGAACTGGACCGCCTCGACGGCGGCGCCAACTCAACCGCGCAGTGCTTGAGCTTCGGCAAGGCGGACGGCTTGCCCACCATTGAATGCAGCGGCGGATTCCAACCCTCAGGATGCCAGTCGCGCGACGGACGGCTGTGGTTTCCTACCGTCAAGGGTCTCGCGGTGCTGGATCCGGCCAAGGTCAGGATCAATCCCGTGCCGCCGCCTGTGGTCATCGAAGACGCGCTGGTGGACGAAGTGGTTGAACCCATGGACCGCTCAACCACGGGACCCTACCACCCACAAGCCGGTTCCCCGGGCCAGTCGGCTCCGGTGTCCGCGCGGCTGCGAGTTGGCCCGGGCAAACAGCGCTTTGAGTTTCGCTTCACCGGCCTGAGCCTGACCTCGCCGCAAAAGGTGCGGTTCAAATACAAGCTGGAGGGTCTGGAAGGCAAATGGACAGACGCCGGCACGCGGCGAGTCGCCCATTACGGCTACCTGCCTCCGGGCGACTACCGCTTTCGAGTTGCCGCCTGCAATAACGACGGCATTTGGAACGAGAAAGGCGACGCCCTGGCTCTGACCGTCCTGCCGTATCTCTGGCAAACCGGATGGTTCCGAGTCTCGGCTGCCGGGCTGCTCCTCGCGGTGACGGCGTTGTTGGCGCAACAAGTCTCTACGCGCCGCCTGCAGCTCAAGCTCCGCCGGGTCGAACAGGAGCGGGCGATCGAGCGCGAACGCACCCGCATCGCTTTCTTCCTCTATTCCGACATCCGCGAGAAAAACCATCAGAATGGCAGCCTGTTGCACCGGGTGGATTTCTGGCCGTTCTTTACTTATTACCGGGACATGGACCAGAAGGAGCGGCTGCAGGCCATGGCGCTGCTCGAACCGTTCTTCCCCAACAACCGCAGCATCGCGCGCGACTATTCACAGGTCTGGTCGTTCTGGCGGACGG
>Ga0187877_1001797_pt1 | contig 20819 bp, 18 predicted proteins | sample June2016WEW_17_1_3_FD_132430 | JGI IMG/M metagenome (GOLD analysis project Ga0187877, IMG submission 132430) | Peatland microbial communities from SPRUCE experiment site at the Marcell Experimental Forest, Minnesota, USA - June2016WEW_17_100 | ecosystem: Environmental > Terrestrial > Soil >... | reverse complement strand
TCGTAGTTCCAGACGTGTGCGCAGCTTCCGTGGCAGCAGCCGGCGTGGTCGTTGGCGCCTTCGAAGCCGTGGAATTCGCCGTCGGCGGTGCGGAAGCAGACGGGCGTGACCAGGGTGGAGAGGTTGGCGCTGGCGGCGTCCTTGATGGCGGCGGGGATGGTCGATTCGCGCATGGCGGCGGCAAACCGGCGGGTCTTCTTCTCGAGGGCTGGCAAGTGTTCGGCGGCGTATTCGGCGGCGGCCCAGGCACCGGGGAAGCGCGTGGTGTAGTGGTTGCCGATGAGGGTGTCTTCATCGCCGGGCGCGGCGCTCCAGCCGCAGCGGCGCGGAGTGCGGTTGGGGAAATGCCAGGCGAGAAGGAACGTGTAATCGGCGTGGGCGCCGGGCGCGATGGTGCGGCCGAGCGAGAGCGCGCCCACCGGCCCGGGGTCCCTCGACTCGGGACCGAGGTCGCCATCGGCGGAAAAGTCGTCCCAGAAAAACATCGGCGAGTTCCACCAGCGGCTGCGCTCCCATCCGCGAAGGTAGGTGACCCGGGCGCCGGCGGAATCGAGCACGGAGACGAGGAAGCTGCCTTTGAGCGCGTCGTTGCCGGACAGTTCCGGGCTGGTCATGAGAATGCCGGCCAGCCGTTCGGAAGTCTTGTATTCGTTGACGCGCGTGTCCTTGGCCTGGGTGCGGCCGGTGGGATTTTCGACGGACCAGGCGATGGAGACCTTGGCGGACGCCGTGCCGGGGTTGGTGACGCGGTAGCGCAGGATGGCGACCGGCAGGCCGGACTCGTCGGGTTCGTGGGGGATGAAGGGCGAGAAGGCTTCGAGCGAGACTTTGACGGGCAAGGTGGAATCGGAGAAGTCGACGCGCGCCAGCGGGAATTCGCCGGTGAAGGTTGCCGAGGCGAGGCGCGTGAGGCCGGGCGCGTTGTTTGCGCCCAGCCCGCTGGAGCCTTCGAAGGGCGGCTGGATGCGCGATTCGAGCACGCGGGCGACGGGCTTGCGGTTGCCGGCCTGCGCCCAGATGGCGGGGAAGGCGTAAGAGGGCGCGTTGCCTTTGTCGGGACGGTTGAAGATCTCCCAATCGCGAAGCTGCCCGCGCCCCCCGAGGCTGACGCACCCGGCGCAGACGCCGCCGAGCGGGAAGGCGATGGCGGTGAGACGCCGTCCGGTGAAGACACGGGGGAACGTGATTTCGGGAGCGGCGGGCGATGTTGGCGTAGCCGCGGCCGGCGCTGGGGTTTGCGCGGCGGCCTGAGTGACGGCACCGGCAAGGGTCACCTGCTTGAGGAAGGTGCGGCGCTTGGTGGACATCAGGTATAGAGTAATCCCGGACGGGGGAGAGTGGGGAAATGGTACGCCCGGCTGGCAGCGCTCTTTGCAACTTGCTAGATTAGTTGGCCGAACCCTATGCGTACTCTACTCATTCTTTCTCTACTGGCGGCGTGTCCCGCTTTTTCAGCCGACCAGGACTATAACGGCAGATGGGACATCACCACCGCGACCGGCTCACGGGCGTGGTGGCTCGAACTGACGGGCGTCGGAACGTCGAATCCCGCCGGCAAATTCGTGAGCGCTTATGGCGGCGACCTGAACAAGATCGACACCATCAGCGTTCAAAACGGCGACCTGCACTTTACCATCCTGGCTCCCAAGCCGGATCCAGCGCGGCCGCGAAAGTCGAACCAACCCCCGCCCCGCAATTCGATATTCGTCGCGCGCCTCACCGGCGGAAAGCTGGAGGGATCCCTGGAGATGGAAGGCCAGGGCGGACCACCCACCAGGTGGACGGGCGTCCGGGCTCCTGTGATCAAGGACAAGGACGACGGCACCTGGAAGAAGGGCCAGCCCATCGCGCTCTTCAATGGAAAAGACACCACCGGTTGGAAGGCGTTGAACCCGGCCGTGCCGCTGAAATGGACGGTTCAAGACGGGGTTCTGAGGAACGCGCCGCCCACCTCCGACATCCTGTCCGAACAAAAGTTCTGGAATTTCGAGCTGCACGTCGATTTCCGCATCGTGGAACACTCCAACAGCGGCATCGGTCTTCGCGGTCGCTACGAGATCCAGATCCTGGAGGATTACGGCCAGCCGCCCAACACTCACGGCGCGGGCGCCCTCTATAGCCGCATCGCTCCCGCTGTCAACGCCAGCAAACCGGCCGGCGAATGGCAGAGCTATGACATCCGCCTGGTGGGACGGGATCTGACCGTGGTGTTCAACGGCAAGAAGGTCCTGGACAAGGTCGAGGTGGAAGGGCTCACCGCCATCGCCACCAACTCCGACGAAGCCGAGCCCGGCCCGTTTATCGTGCAGGGCGATCACAGCTACGTGGAGATCAAGAGTTTCGTGGTGACCCCGCTGATTCACTGACGGGGGGCGGGAGGGCCCGCTAGCCCCAATACTGTTCACTTAGGGCCTTGAGTGCTGCCAACTGCAGTTGCCGGCCCGCCGATACCGAAAACGGATTCGCCGATGGACCTGTGTTCCTGAACTGGCGTCGGGGGCGTTTCGCAGGGGGCGGGGTGGCCCGGGTCATTTTTACGGAGACTCCCAAGGATTTGTAACTGGGTTTCCGGCGTTTGGGTTACGGGCGAGACCGGATCGGGGTTGACCAATACGACATCCTGGTCCCGGGCTTCGAGGCGTTCCAGCTCTTTCAGCGCGGTGTGGAAGGCGCGGCGGGTGGAGTTGATGCGGTGCTGGAGCCGGGTGAACGTCTGGTCGCCTTGCTGGAGGGCATAGGCGCATCCGTCAAAGTTCTGCGGGCTGGCAGTGAAGAGCTTGTCCCACAGGGAACCCTCGACCCAGTCGAAGCGGCGAAGGTGCCATTCGCACATGACGATTTGGTCGAGGAGGCAACGCGCCTCGGGGGAAGCGGGCGGATGGCGGGCGTAGTATTCGTCCTTAAGTTCCTGGAGATCTTCCTGGTGTTCCCACATGAGGACTTGGGTTTCAGCGAAGATGCCGGTTTGGAGGTTGGCGTTGACGATGCGAGCCTTACCTTCGGCGGTGGCGGCACCGTGGGACTTGCCTCCGTTCTCGCGGGAGGCGGCGATCTGCTTCTGAGTGCGCATAAAACGGCCTTTCCTGGCAGGTCTGTAGACCTTCGTTGGAAAAAGTAAAGGGCAGCCCAGAAGGGACTGCCCTTTTGACAACTACTGTAGCAGGCGAACTTTGCCCCGGACGGGGGCGAGGCCCGTAAGTTGTTGAGGGGGCTTGGAAAATTCTGTGAGGTTGGGTGTGAACGGCAAAATCAGGGGCCACGGGAAGGCTGGAGACGAGGCTTATCACAGTAGGCCTGGGGTTGCCTACGGGAGCGGTGGGGCCTGCGGCGTCAGGCAGAATTTATTAGTCGGCTGGTAGATGTGAGCAACGGGCGTTACGCGTCCAATTGATGTGACGGGGACGTCACGGGAGTGATCTCCCAGAACGCCGTCTGGAGCCAGTTTCCGGGATACCGACGATCTGCGCGGAACGCGGACGCGACGTTTCCGCGTTTGCAGACCGCGAGACCACGCCACGCCTTGGATCACTTCTCCCGCAACGTCAGCTCACGCAGCCACATCGTCTCCAGAAGGGCCTCCTCCGAGTCAAATAGCGAAAAGGCGTTCAGATTGTATTCATCGAATGACCGGAGGACGGCGACCCTTTGCGTAGAAGGAAGGTTAAATTTCCACAGCACGTCTTGCTCGATCGGCACGGGTGTGGACGGAACGAATACGCTCTCGTAATCCCAGAAATGCCACGTCTGCTCAAACCTCGCACAAATCGTGTAATCAGATTGCTGACGGAAATGCCTCCGGTGACTCCGCACATATGGCCCGATGCGACGAATTCGTGGGCTCTGGTTTGACCACGCCTTTAAGCCTCTTGGCATCTCGCAGAATACATAGATCGACCTGTTTCCAGGGTCGGGGTAGGGCTCACGAAAAGCGAAGAATGCCGCGACCGACGGCGAACGAGACCAGTCGAGGAGTGGCGACGGAAACCCATGGTGCCGCAAATAGACCATGTAAGCATAAGCAGGGACCGACGGGAAGTGGCTAAAGGCGTCATAATCCCGGAACGATGCTTCAGTTTCTTCACCGCTGTAGTCGGGAAACTCCCAATTCGACTCGGTGAAGGTTTCAACGACGGGTCTGATTCGGGAAATCAGCTCGTAGTACCCGCTGAATTTCATCCGGTCTCTTCCGGCTCGTTCCAGCGTGGTCTTGAGCTGCCACTCTGAGTTGCCCTGCCCCCGGAATAGCAGCGGTGATGAGCCTTGACCAAGCCCGTCGCGCAGATCCCTCAGCTTCTGCTGAAAGGCCTGCCAGTCACCAACGTCGATTTCTTTCATTCGATGGCCCCTTAACCCATTATCCGGGAATTTGCATCATTTCGCCGCTAATCATTCACACTGTGGGGTCACGTTTAGGACCGATTGTGTCAGCAGGCCGCTGCGCGTGGAAGGTCGCGGTCGCAAAGGAATGCGAAGTCCCGTTCTGGGAGATGGAACCGCAGTGTTGAGATTTTCGACAGTCCGCCCAGGTCGGATGCTCATCTCCGCGAACGCCGTATTTGGACCGCTGGCGGCGCACGTCCGGGATGTTCGTCCAGGTGGTTGGGCTCCGTGCTCGGCGACTGGTGTAACCGGCGTTTCACGGGACTAATCCGTGAATTGATCTTCGCGAAAGTCGGTATAATAGCAAATGTCCTCATACAGCCGCTGCAGCACAGCGGTCATATATGGACGTGTAGCTCAGTTGGATAGAGCAACCGCCTACTAAGCGGATGGTCGCGGGTTCGAATCCCGCCACGCACTCATACAACCCTGTTGCCGGGGAGATCCGGCCACATCGCAGCACCGAGGGCGCAGAAGGTCTTCGAGACCAGTTGTGGGAGACGGGCTGCGCCTCTGAGATTTTCAACAGCCACGCGGCCGTTGTCTCCAAGAACGCCGTATCTTGGGCGTTTGCGGACGGTCCAGGCAGGTTGCCGGAGCCGGGGGTGCATCAAGTGCCCGTCCCAAGACGGCGCGCTGGGGTGGGATATGCGCTACTATAGCTAACGCATGGTTATTCGTCCGAGTGTCGACGCTCACACTTGCTTCGTCCTGACGCCCTTCCGAGAACCGTTCAATAAGTACTACCGGACCGTCTTGAAGCCCGCGTTGAAAGCTGTGGGGTTCGAATGCGTCAGGGCGGACGAGATCCATGGTCCGCAGGTGATGGGCGACATTTGGAACTCAATTTGGAGGGCGAAGCTTGTCATCGCAGACGTGACGGGGAAGAACCCGAATGTCAATTACGAGCTTGGGCTGTGTCACGCACTGGGTGTACCCACAATAATCGTCACGCAGGACAAGAAGCACGTGCCGTTCGACTATGTGCACCACCGGTACATTGTCTACCGACCTGGCAAGCGCGGTTGGAGACAGAAACTCAAGACGGAGCTCCTCGAATCGTTGAACGCGGCGCTCGTCGACTCATCAGGCCGTGGTAATATTCTGGTCTGGCCCAGTGGCGTGAAGATAGTTCATGGCCCTCCAAGACCAGCGAAGATAACATTGCCTGTTAGGAGGTCGGTTCTGCTGGATTACCCGAGGGTCCCGTTTAGGGGCGGCCAGAATGCGGACTTCTTCAAGGAGAGACTCCCGAGAGGGGCGCGCGGGTTCACCCTCAAGATCACAGTGCCGGACCAAGCATATTGGCGGTGTGGGTTTGTTCTGTCCCCTGAAGACTACATTCACGATGGCCATGCAGACATCGAGATACTTCGGTACTTCCTCTTCCACTTTTGGCAGGGCAAGCCGACGACCCCAACAACGCCGCCTCAGAAGACGGGCCTGGCGTGGCAGGCATACGATGCCGGATCCTCGGTGGGGCAAGCGACTTTACAATTATCGAGCTCGCTCGGCCTGCGAGCGGAATTCGGCCAGCGACGTCGCACCCTTTCGGTGTATGTGGGAGAGCAACTCGTTCTTGAAAGGGAAATGGAGCGAGCTCATCTCAAATACCTCTACGTCCTCGCGTGGGCTGACTACTATCCTGCCGTCCGAGTGCCGGTGGATCTCGAAATACGGTGATCCGTCGAGCCGTCCAGCTCGATGATCCTCACACCACTGCACATTGAGAGATGCCACTGGGCCGCGAAAGGCCTATTCCGCTGAAGGGGAAGCCCAGACGCCCCCAAGTCGGTTCTGTTCCACGGGGACGGAGTGGATGATCCCCCAAACGCTGTCGCGTTGCTTTCAGCGCTCGCCTATGCGCCCAAGTAGCGCGCAAGAGCCTCCGTTAGAACGTACCGCTTTACTTCGTTGAACGTAATCTCCCTGATCAGTCCACAGTTCTGGAGAATTCTAGCCTTGTTCTCTAAATCTGGGTGATCCTCGTAAAAATAGGAGGCTTCCTGGCCGCCGGGCCAATAGCTCCATGTCTTCTTGAGCAGCACGAACTCGCGAGTCAGAGGTCGCTCTCGGAGGTCGTTACGGATTTCATCAAGGAGGTCCGGCATCAGCTGCTCAAGGCGTAAGAACATCAGCTCATCATCGTCCCCGAGGTCGCCCTTCAATTCGAGTGCTCGCAGCGCAGCGGCTTCGCTTATGGTCTTCCAACGCTGGAGAACGGCTACCGTGTAGCGCTGCGCATCGTTGTCCACAAGCTTACCGCACGACTGACAGAGCCAGATTCCATTAGCTGCCGACGTCCGTGCGTCAACAGTTAAGGCGGGATCGTAGCGCGGACCGTCTGGCGATGCCGCCGTGATATGTGCCGCAACCCCCACGTTTATGGCTTTGGTCGGGTCATCCTGCGGACCGCTTGTCGGCTGCCGGCAACCCGGATTGGAGCAGCGAAAGCTAACGCGTTTAGCCAGCGTCTCCTTAACCGGAACCGGGAAGTCGTCTCGCATTTTCAAATGGTAACTCGTAGCTGAAGATCGAAGAGAACGCCCTCGTTTGTCAGCAGGCGAGAGGGGATCCGCCTGACCGGGGGCTGTCGGTTCACGTTCCGTTGCAAAAGGCATCCTCGGCCCGATGCGCGACGGCCTCCGTCTTGACGGCCGGCGGAATCGCGGCTGGATAACGGCTGGTCTGGGCTGCCCAAAAGGCGGCGCGCTCTTCCGAGCGCGGCCGCGTCAGCGAAGTCTTTCGCGGCGCGGGACAAAAGTCCCGTTGTGGGAAGTTTGCGGATTCCTCCCGTGACACGCCGTCCACGGAAATCACATGAGCAGAGGTCGCCACTTCCCCGGCAAATCGACCGATCCCGCCCTGACGGGGTTCGCGGCAATGTACTCTCGATGCTTCAGAAAGCTCAGCCGGTTCTCGACTCGCACCTCGGAGAAGCCCCGCTGCCAGACCTCGCCTCCACGGCGCCCTGGGTCAGTATAAAGCGGAGCGCTTCGTCCACGCGGACGCCCTGAGTCCGACCCCCGCGCTACGCTTTCAGTTCATGCAGGTACGGGATGCTGGCCTTCATCAGGTCCAGGTCCATTTCCACGAAGTAGTTCTTCACCCCACCAGTTTTGGCGGCGGCAAACAGCTTCACCCAATCGACCATGCCCTTGCCAATCGCCACCTGTTTCTTTTCGGCGGCCGACCAGTCCGCCAAGTGGAGCGAAAGGAATCGCCCGGGGTACTTCGTGAGATACATGGCCGCCTCGTAACCCAGGCTCACAACGGCCACCTGGAACTGCATCTTGACCAGCTTGGCATCCAACTGGCCCATCAGCTTGTCGTAGACCAGCACGCCATCGATCTCCTGGAACTCGAAATTGTGATTGTGGAAGCCAAGCTTGATGCCCGCCTTCGCGGTCTGCTCGCCGATCTTGTTCAGCTCGTCGGCGGCGCGCATCCAATCGGCCATGGACGCGTTGTTCGGAAGGCCGAATGTCGAAAGCACCATCTGGGTCAGGCCCATTTCCTTCGACCAGGCGATTCGGTCGTCCAAACTTTGCCTCAGCTCCCGAAACTGAAAATGGGAGCTTTCGCAGCGCAGCCCGGCGGCTTCGATCGCCTGGCGGATCTCGGCGGCCTTCATCGTCGCCAGAGGCCCGAAGCCGGATGTGGCATAGCCCGGCGGCGAGCACATTTCCAAAGTGCGGAATCCGATCCCGGCGAGCTGCTTGAGAGTGCCCGGGAAATCCTTCGCGAGCGCGTCCCGCACTGGCCACGACTGGCATCCGATCGGCATGCCCAGCGGGTCCGCGCTGAGCTCCAGCGCTCCCCGGGAGAGATACCCGGCCGCGGCGGCTCCCATCGCGCCGCCCAAAAATCTTCTTCTTGAAACATGCGACATATCGATTCTCCCTGGTGGCGGCTCCCAGCCCCGGAAGTCGCGGAGCTGCCCCCTCACAAGCTACACGGAGTCGGGCTCGAAACCCTTCCGGTATTCGCGAACCAGGTATTGGTTCGCGGCTGCGTAATTCGTGATTTCCATCTTCTCCGGGTCGTACAACAGCTTCCGGCGGCTGCGCAGCGCGGCGGCGTACAGGTTGACAGCCTCCGAAATCGGCCACGCGTTCAGGAAGCTCCCGGCCGACTGTTGTTGGGCGCCCCGGCAGGCGGCCATCCATTGCCGGATGCCCGGCGAAGGTTGGTAGGCCGCGCGCGGCTGCCGCGGTTGGGGCTCCGGCGGGGGCGGATAGCCGCTCATTCTCCTCTCGGGGATCAGCCGCGGATTCTGCACGTTGAAGCCCGCCAGGATCTTGCCCTTGTCGCCGACGAACATCATCTGCTCGGCCTCGAATGCCCGATGGTCCTCGTCCAACTCCTCGGGCGTGGGCGGCCGCATCCCGCCGTCGTACCAGATCAGGTCCACCGCCGGCCTCCACCCGCGCGCCGGATACTTGAAGCGCACCGCGCTGGCCATCGGGAAGGAGAAATCGTTGTTCACCGTGATGGCCACGGTGTCCCGGAATCCGCACGCGTGGCTCAGCATGGGGTCCACGCTGGTTGGGCCAACCAGGTCCAACGCGTTGAAAACCGTCCATAGGCTGTAGTGGCCCATATCCGCCATGGATCCGCCTCCAAAGTCGTACCATCCGCGAAACACCATGTGCGTGTAATTCGGGTGGTAGGGCCGTTCGGCTTCGGGACCCAGCCACAGGTTCCAGTCGAAGCCCGCCGGGACGGAAGGCGTATCCGTTGGGAGAGTCGGGTATTGCGGCCACACCGGGCGGTTGGTCCAGTTGTGGATCTCCCGCAGCGTTCCGATAGAGCCGTCCTTGATCCACGCCATCACCTGGTCCATAGATCCGTTGCTGTCCCACGGTATGAAATGCGTGGAGACGCCGTTCGCGCGCACAGCGTCAATCACCAGTTTCGCTTCCCTCAACCGGTTGGCGATGGGCTTGTGCAGGATCACGTGCTTGCCCCGCTTGATGGCCGCCAAGCTGATGATGCCGTGGAGATGGTCCGGCGTCATGATCTTGACGGCGTTCAGGTCACCCTCCTTCGCCAACAGCTCGCGAAAATCGGCGTACGAGGCGCAGCCTTTGTATGAGCCGGAGGGCTGCTGGTTCGCGTAGTAGCTCTCGACGATGTCCTTGGCCGCGTCCCGGCCTCCGGGAATGGCGCCATCGGCGCCGGCTTTCCAGTCCGGCTTTCCAATCGCGGTGCGAATGCTCCTCAACAGGGAATTATTGTCCCAGTCCCGATATCCGGCCGCGTCTTTGTTGGGGTCGCAAACCGCGACTACCTGGATATCCGGGATGGCCAGCAGGTTCAGCAACTCCCTCAAGCCTTGCGTGCCCACGCCGATGTAAGCCAGCGTGATCTTGTCGCTCGGGGCGAGGGTTCCCTGTCCTCCCAAAACGTGTCGTGGGACGACAGTGAACGCAGCGGCGGCGGCTGCCGTCCCCAGGAACTTGCGGCGATTCTGTTCGGTTGTCATGTGCCTTCCTCTTTATCGGCGCCGAAAAGATCATACTCGATAGTCGCATTCAAAGCAATCTTGTGAATGGCGCCCCTTGCCCCAAAGTCGGAGCCGGCAGAACGCTTGACGTTCTCGGCGGGCAAGCTACTATATCCTGCTCGGGTGAAGCGATGCCGAGTGTCGTTCAGGGATTCGGACGGTATTGAGCATGCGGTCGAATTGGAGGCTCGGACATTATACGAAGCGGTGGGGCTGGCGATCGATCGCTTCCGCCGCTGTGAGCACATGAACTACGACCCGAAGGGGCTGCACGAATTCATCGTGGAATCGCGAGAGCCAAGCACCCAACATCGACTGACCAGGAACATTCTTGACGGATGGCTGCGCCGGCAGGGTGGATCGCCCGCGGATGTGGCACTGAAAACCAGATTGAAGGAGCTCCTGGGCATCGTGGCATAGGCCGTTGCTGGCGCCCGCGCAGTCGGCTTTGACGGGCGTCATTCGTTAATATCGATAGCTATTGCCGGGTTCGCTTTCTGCGGCCACTGATCATAGTCGTTCAACTGTGATCGAGCTGGACCGGTAAGTCAGATTCAGCGTGAAGGCGCCCGGCCGGCGTACTTCTTCCACATTGCCGGGTCCGCGAGCATCTTCACAAAGAGACCGCCGACTACCGAGCGAGCCTGAAAGCCCTGCTGCTTCGCCGTGACGGTATCGTACCAGTCAGTCAAGGGCACGCGGCTCTCGGAATCGTTCGCGAACTGATACGCCGGCGACACGATGTTTTCGAAATCGAACTGATTCTCCGCTAGCGTCGCCGTCCACAGGATCCAGTCCAGCTTCGTGTAGGCGCGTCGATTGTCGAGCGGCAAGCCGTACTTATTCTGCCTCGTGAGATAGAATGCGATCTCCTTGCGGGCCACATCGGGCGGGAAGAGATTCAGCCCGAGCAACCTATCCCAGACCAGGTTGTATTTCTGGCTCCAGGTTGCGGGCTTGTCGAACGCCAGGCGGTAGTGATCTCCGTCGTTCGCCAAGTCCATCCATCTCTTCACGAAGTCCTGTGCAGTCCGGCGGTATTGCGCGGCTACGTCCCTCCGTCCCGTCATTTCGGCGAGCATGCCGTATGAACCCAACGCCAAGATGGCCTTGATCGAAAGGTTGGCGTTGTGCGCCAAGTGGCCGGCGAAATCGTCGGTCGAGAGCTGGTTTTCGGGATCGAGCCCCTTCTCCTTCAGATACTCAGCCCACCTGGTGAGCTGCAGCCAGTACTTCTCGGCAAACGCAGCATTCCCGTCTGCCCGCGCCAGAGCGGCCACCATGATGAGCATGTTGCCGCTCTCTTCCACCGGCATCTGGTTGGTTTCGGTGCGCTCGCCGCCTCCGTAGACCTGCCCGTTGGCTTGCGGGTAGGTGCCCAGGTCGTGCGGTGCAAACGGCCATGGCCAACGTTCCATGCGCGCATAGTCCATCACCGGCTGGAGCTGCGCCTGCAGCAACCGCGGGCTGAACAGCAGGGTGAACGGCGAACTGGGATAGATCACATCCACGGTGGCGATGCAGCCGTTGCTGAAGTTTTCCTTGGGGAAGTACATGGCGGTGCCGTCGACGTCGGCCACCAGCTTGTGCGCCGCCAGCATCTGCCGGTAGGCCAGCACCGCCAGGCGGGCGTACTTCTCGCCGCCCGCGCGCCGCATGTCGGCCATCAATTCGGTATCAAAAGATGTGCTGCGCTCCGAAAGCGCATCGTGCTCTTTGCGCGCGTTGCGAAGCAGGTCGCTCATCTCGGAGCCCTTGCGTCGCCACCAGGCACGCTCGCGGCGCTGGAAGTATTCGATCGCGTATAGGTCGTCGTAGGCCAGCATCAGGTAGCGCGACACCGGCTGCGCACTCACGCGGCCGAGATTGATGCTAAATGCGAGCACCCGGCCCTCGCCCCGCCTCGGCACCAGCAGTTCCGCGAAATCGTCCGAATCCGGAAGGCGGCCGCCGGTCTGAAAGGCCGCGACCGCTTCGGTGTGGCCCATGCCGGCTGAGGTGACGCCGTCGGCGCGGTCGGCCGCCAGGTAGAGATAGCCCCAATCGATCCGCAGGTCGTCGCCCCGCTTGGCCAGCACCGCCTGCTCGCGCGAGCCCATACGCAGTACTGGCTGGCCATCGAGCTGGTACCGCGACCAGACCACCGGCTGGTCGGCCGTGTTCACCACCAGGTCGGTCCTGGCATCTAAATACACAGCGACGTCATGGCCGTTGCCGTCGGCCGAGGAAACCCGCCATTCCAGGTACGTGAGCGGCCGCGAGAGCACGTCCAGATCTTCCGGCAGCGCCGGCGTGAAGAATGTCAGCTCCAGCTTTACGCCCGCACCGGAAAACTCATAGATCGTGTGCGTGGGCAACACCTCGACCCGCGATTGTGGGAGCACCTGGGCGCCCTGCCGCTCGTGCCCCATTACCTGGTATGTCATGCCGTCGATACGCACCAGCCCGGTCAGGCTGTTTGGTTTGCCGGTCCAGTGCACGGTCCCGGCGTCGTTGAGGTGGTCGGTGTTGGACCAGATGCTGAAATACGGATCATGCGCCACTAGCGGAACTGCCGGCGGCCGCATTGGAGGGAGACCCTGCGCGAACGCAGCTGCCGACAGCGTGATCGCGAGCGCGTTAATTCGAAAGGACGGGCGAGGACGCTTCATGATTTTCACTTCAGGATATCGCTTCGGACAGAGCCTCGCGAAAGCGTTATGGGTCAATGTCGGTAGCCAACTCCGCGGGCAACGTCCGCTGGGGCAATGGCCCTGTGCGCCGGTCGAGCGATTGCCTCTAAGGGCAAGTTTCCGGAAAGCCCACGGCCACAACCCAAGCCTTTCGGTGGCGATTGCCTCGGCCCGCGACTAGGAGTAGACTCATGCTAGGCCGCACCATCTCGCACTACGAAATCACCGAGAAGCTCGGCGAGGGCGGGATGGGTGAGGCGAAATAGTTGGGCAAAGCGCCCGTAGTCTTCAGCGATCCGGGTGCCGTGCAGTCGCTGATGATGGGGTAATGGTTTGCACCGCGGCAGCGGGACGGGGTGATTGGATGTAAATTGGCTGGTGGCCAAAAGGCAGAATGGGAACCCCGTCTGGTTTACTTGAAGGCACGGGGCGACTCCCTTTGCGAAAGGAGGAACACTTCTAATGAAACAGTGGCTCGTGTTGACGGTTGTGGTTCTCGTGGCGTTCTCTGCTGCGCTCGGTCAGACGCAAGGCAAGAAACCTGCCGAAGGCTCGGTGGAAAGCGTCTTGATGCAGATGGAACGAGATTGGGCCCAAGCGTACATGAAGGTGGATTTGACTGCTCTCGATCGCATCGAGGCTGCCGAGTTCGCCTTTACTGATAGCCAGGGAACGGTAACAGACAAAGCGCAGGACCTGGCGGAGACCAAGTCCGGGGTGTGGAAGGCTCAGTCGGTTTCAGCGGACGAGCTGAAAGTCCGGGTGTTTGGCAATGCCGCTGTCGTCACTGGCCGCGACACCCTGAAGGGCGCTCAGTACAAAGGGAGAGATCTGAGCGGCCAGTATCGCTTCACGGATGTCTTCGTACAGCGCGACGGACGCTGGCAGGCCGTTGCTAGTCATAGCAGCAAGATCGCAGCTCCCTGATCGAGTGGCTGAGAAGCCTGCGTTCTCGGAGTATCGTTATTCCGTGCGCCACATCTCGGAGGACCTGCTGGACCAGCACGCGCTGAAGAAGCTCCCTGAAACCGAGGTGGCCGCTCTGGAGGAGCGCCTCTTGATTTACCCCGACTGCCGGGATCGCCTTCAACTGACTGATGACTTCGCCGAGGCACTGCGGGCGGCGGTGGGTGAGGCGAAATAGCCAGACCAAGCGCCCGCAATCTTTCTCGATCCGGCCATCCGCTTGGTGCCGTCAGGCGCATTTCGGCTGCGCTTACCGGTGACGATCCTGCCGTAAACCTCTTAGTCGGCGTGCTTTGTGGCAGGCTTCGCAGGCGGATCGGGAATCATCGTATCGAGCGCTATCTTCCAGCTTCCGTCCGCCTGTTTCTTCCACACGCTGACACCCTTAATGGTTGTTTCGGTGACCTTACCCTTTTTGTCCCTGGTGTCGATTTTGCCGGTGCCCCAACTGTAGGCAAGATCCCCGGAACGGGCAACCTCGACCTTCACCGTCTTCCAGGACATTTCCGGCTTTCCCGCCATAAAAGTTTCGAAGTACTTCTGCATGTTTTCTTTACCCTGGATGGTGGGAGCGTCCGGGGACATGCCGACGACGTCGTCGGGGTAGAAGCTCGCCGCCTTGACCGGGTCCAAGGCCGCAACAGCTTTTGCCATGTCGCCATCGGCCGCGCGGATCGCGGTCTCGTCCGCAGCTCTAGTGTCCGGTGTTTGAGTCGCCTGCTGCTGGCAACCGGTCAACGTGAAAGTCAGCGCGACAAAGGTGGCGAGGAGCAGTGAGTACCGTATTCGTTGGTAGCTTCGCAGGAACATCGCTATACCTCCTTCTGAAGAGAATGCTCCTGCGCGCCTCCGGTGTCAAGGTGTACGCACGAAAGCCGCTGAGGCTGGCACCTGCGCACGGACCGTAGGGGTGTTCGAGTTGTTTTCGCTAGATGTAAAAAAGCAGCAGAAACGTGGGAGGTGAGATGAAGAAAAGAACAGACATCCAAACCTATGCCGGGCCGACCGCCAGCGGTCGCCATCCTGCCGTGATTTACGCCCGCGTCAGCAGCAAGGACCAAGAGAAGGAAGGCTATTCGATTCCGTCCCAACTGGAACTGCTCCGCGGCTATGCCGGCGCCCACGGCTTCGATGTGCTCAAGGAGTTCATGGACGTGGAAACAGCGAAAGCGGCCGGGCGCACCAGCTTTGGCGAGATGATTGCGCTGTTGCAGGGGAGCAAGACCTGCCACACGATTCTGGTGGAGAAGACCGACCGCCTGTACCGGAACCTGAAGGATTGGGCGACCATCAAAGAACTTGGACTCGAGATCCACTTCGTGAAGGAGAACGTCATCCTGGCTCCCGACTCCCGCTCTTCAGAGAAATTCATGCACGGCATCAAGGTTCTGATGGCCAAGAACTACATCGACAACCTCTCGGAGGAGACCCGGAAGGGCATGCTGGAAAAGGCGCGGCAGGGGATCTGGCCGTCGTTCGCGCCGCTGGGCTACATCAACGTGGACGGCGCAAACGGGAAGCGGACCATTATCCCCGACAGCAATCTGGCGCCGGTCATCACCAGGATGTTCGAGCAGTACGGCACCGGCAAGTATTCGCTGAAGCAAATGGCCAAGACAGCGCGCGCCGACGGACTGGCCTACCGTAAGAGCGGGGACATGGTGCCCACCTCCACGGTGCACAAGATCCTGCGCAACCGGATCTACTCCGGCGACTTCGATTTCGATGGCACCATGTACCACGGTTCCTACGAGCCGATCGTTTCCCGCGAGCTATGGGAGGAAGTCCAGGCGATCCTCGACGGCCGCGGCGCCAAGAAGACGCGCAAGATGAAAGAGCAGTTCGCGTTCAGCGGTCTGATCACCTGCGGCCATTGCGGCTGCGCCATGGTGGGCGAGATCAAGAAGGGGCGCTATATCTACTACCACTGCACCGGCTTCCAGGGGAAGTGCGCGGAGCCGTACACGCGCGAGGAGGTGCTGGAGGAGAAGTTCACGGCGTGGTTGAAGGGGATCACGTTCAGCGACGAGACGCTGGCCTGGGTGCGGCAGGCCCTACGCGAAAGCCACCGTGACGAACGGCAGTTCCACGACGACGCCATCGCCAAACTCCAGCGTGAACACCGCCGCCTCCAGGACCGCATCGACAGCATGTACGAAGACAAGCTTGACGGCCGGATCGGCAATGACTTCTTCGACTCCAAGGCCGCGGAGATGCGCACGGCTCAGACAGCCATCATGCGCGACCTGGAGGCGCACCAGACGGCCAACAGCAGCTACATCGAGGAAGGCGTCCAACTCCTGGAACTGGCGCACCACGCGCACGTCCTGTTCGAGAGTCAGCCCCCGGGCGAAAAACGCAAACTCCTGGATTTGGTACTCTCGAACTGCACCTGGAAGGGCGGCGAACTCACCGCGAAATATCGGCAACCCTTTGACGTGTTGGCGGTTGCGGTCGCGTCGGAACAGCAGCGGGCAGGAGAGGGAATGGCAGAAACGGCCAGAAACGATATCTGGCTCCCCAGGTAGGACTCGAACCCACAAACCTCCAATCAACGCTGATTGAAAAACAATGATTCTTAGCGGCGTTCATCAGCGGCCCAAATTGATTCTTTCGCACCTTCTCACGACGCAGGTCGGCCAGCCCCCCACCGGTACCCTCGGATCTGCTAATATTGGGTAGCCGAAAGGCTCTCCCGCATGCCGTCAAGTTTGCCGCTGGCGCTCCTGGCCGCTCATTCCGCTACCGACCGTCTGGTGCGGAGCCTGTTCGACGACACCTTCGCCGGAATCCACCAGATGGCATGGTTCGACTGGGCCATGCTGATTCCCTACTTCACGGTTCTGGTCATCCTTTCGCTTTACGGCATCCACCGGTACGACATCATCCGTACGTATTTCAAGCATCGGAAAAAGGCCGTTACCGGGCCGCCCCAGCGCTACGAACAGCGTCCGCCGGTGACCATTCAGCTTCCTCTTTACAACGAGCGCTACGTGGTGGAGCGGCTCATCGACGAGGTGGTCAAGATCGAGTATCCCAAGGACCTGCTCCAGATTCAGGTCTTGGACGATTCCACCGACGACACCGCCCCCTTCGCCGAGGCGCTGGTTGAGCGCTACCGGGCGCTGGGCCACCCCATCGAGTATCATCACCGCGCCAACCGCCATGGTTTCAAGGCCGGGGCGCTTCAGGAAGGGCTTGAGACCGCCACCGGAGAGCTGGTTGCGGTGTTCGACGCCGACTTCTGCCCGCCGTCCGATTTCCTCGAGCGCACGGTCGATTTCTTCGTGGATCCGTCGGTCGGGGTGGTGCAGACCCGCTGGAGCTACATCAACCGCGATTACAACTTCCTGACGGAAGTGGAAGCCATGCTCCTGGACGGCCATTTCATCTTGGAGCACGGCGCCCGGTCGCGCGCGGGGTACTTCTTCAACTTCAACGGGACGGCCGGCATCCTGCGCAAGAAGATGATCGACGACGCGGGAGGCTGGCAGCACGACACGCTCACCGAAGATTCGGACCTGAGCTACCGCGCGCAACTCAAGGGCTGGCGTTTCGTTTATCTGCCGGGCCTGGACTGCCCTTCCGAGCTGCCCGTGGAAATGCACGGCTTCCAGGTGCAGCAATCGCGCTGGGCCAAGGGGCTTACGCAGGTCGCCAAGAAGTTGCTGCCCGCGATTTTCCGCGCCGACGTGCGGAAGCGTGTGAAGGCCGAGGCTTTCCTGCACCTGACGCCCAACATTTCCTATCCGCTGATGATCGTGCTTTCGGCGCTGATGCTGCCGGTGATGATCGTGCGCTTTTACATGGGCGTGTGGCAGATGGTGTTCATCGACCTGCCGCTCATCGTGGCGTCGTTCTGGTCCATCTCGCTGTTCTACGTGATTGCGCAACGCGAGCTGCACCCCAAGCACTGGAAGCGGTCGATTCTGATGCTTCCCATGCTGATCGCGGTGGGGGTGGGGCTGACCATCATCAACACGCGGGCCGTGCTGGAAGCGCTGTTCGGCATTCAGAGCGGCTTTGTGCGGACGCCTAAATTCGGGATCGGCGAGCGGATGGTCAACCTGGAACACAAGAAGTACCGCCGCCGCAGCGGCTGGCTTCCCTACGCGGAGATCCTGGTGGGCACGTACTTTGTGGCGATGAACGTGTTCGCGGTCGAAACCTACAATTTCCTCGCGATTCCCTTCCTTCTGCTGTTCGTCGCAGGCTACTACTGGGCGGGTTTCGGCACCTTATACCAGGAGTACCAGGGCCGGTTGCGCTGGCTCAAGCAGCGGAACCTCGAGCTGGCTCGCCAGGCGTAGGAGTAAGAATCCTTCCATCCCGCATTTGCACGATGTAGTGCCCGTAGGCCGCGGCTTCGGGGTTGTGCGTGATCATCAGGATAGTCTGGCCGAGCCGCTCGTTCAGGCCGCGCAGGACTTCGAGCACCGCCTTCGAGCTTTCACTATCGAGATTGCCGGTGGGCTCGTCGGCCAGCAGAATGGCGGGGTGGTTCACAATCGCGCGCGCGATCGCCACACGCTGTTGCTCGCCGCCGGACAACTCGCTCGGTTTGTGGTCCAGCCGGTTGGCGATGCCGAGCAGCCTGAGTACCTCCTCGAACGATGCCTCCGGCTTCGAATCCGAGCCTCCGATATGGCGCGCGATGGCGATGTTGTCGCGCGCCGTCAGGTTGGGCAGCAGGTTGAACTTCTGGAACACGAACGCGACGCTGCGTCTGCGCAGGCGCGTGCGGCCGGCCTCGGTCATCGCCGCAAGATCCTGGCCGGCCACGCGCACCTCTCCCGAGGTCGGCGGTGTCAGGCCGCCAATAATGTGAAAAAGCGTGGACTTCCCCGAGCCGGAGGGTCCCACGATGGCCAGGAACTCGCCCGGCTTCACGGTGAGATCCACGCCGCGCAGCGCGAGCACGTCCACCTTCCCCACCTGGTAAGTCTTGCGCAGGTCGCGAATTTCGATGATGGGGCCGCTATTCATACGCCAGCGCCTCGATGGTGTCGTGCCGGGCGGCGCTGAGACCGGGGTAGAGCGCGCCGAAGGCGGCTCCGATCAGGGTGACGGCGCCGGCGATGGGCCACCAGGAAGGCACGATCACCATCGGGATCGAGGCCGGCTCAACTGTCCGGATGAGCCAGCACGCGCCGAAGCTCATCGCAATTCCCAGAATCGTGCCCCCCATCCCCAGGATCACGGCTTCGGTGAGAATGATCCGCAGGATAAAGACCTGCGACGCGCCGAGCGATTTCAGAATGCCGATCTCGCGCGTCCGCTGCAGCACCGCCATGTACATCGAGAGCAGAACCACGGCGAATCCGATGATGACCCCGATGGCCATGATGACGATGATGAATTCCTTCAGGGCCGGAATGTTATTCACGTTATACAGGGAAGTGAAGTCGTCCATGGAGAAGATCGGGTAATCCGGCAACTTCGACCCCAGGTCTCGAACCACGGCGGCGGTGTTGGCCGCGTCGTCGAGCTTGAGATAAATCTGGCTGACCTTGCCGATGTTGCTGGTCTTCTGCTGTAGCACACCCAGCGGAAACACGATATGGGCCAGCTTGCCGCCTTCGAAGATGCCGCAAACGCGCCATGGCGTGTTCAGGATGGTGATCCGGTCCCCTACATGCGCGTGTTGCTGGTCCGCGTAGAACTGGTCGATGATGACGTCGTCCGGACCTTGAAAGGGGCCTCCGTGAAGGTAGGTGAAGCCGCCGCTCATCTGGTCGAATTGCTTCAGGTCGACGCCGGTCGCTCCCAGTGTGATGCCCTGGACAGGTTGGTTTACGGCGCCCACGGCCATCTTGACGTGCGGCTGTTGACCCAGCCAATCCACGATCTTGTCGGAAATTCCGCCGCTCAGGGTCAAGAGCGTGGACCCCGGCGGACGGACGATCACGTCGGCGCCGATGGCGCGCGTGCGGCGCTGGCTATCTTCCAGGAAGCCGTGGCTCAGGCCCACTAAACACAGGATGAGGGTCACGGGCACGCCGATGAGCAGGATGCTGAGCAGGCTGCGCATGGGTTTGTGTTTGAGGTTTTCCAGAACGAGCTTGGCGGTCACTTTTTACGACTTCTTCCTTCTGCGCGGCGGCGCTGGCTTGGCCGGAGCAGGCGCGGGCGCCTGGCCGACTACCTGCAACGCAGTCCCTTCCGGCTGGTCGAGCACAAACTTATCATCCGATACGCCGTTGTTGATGTCCATCTTCACGATATCGATCACCACCGCGTACTCGTCGCGCGGACGGTTGATTTCGATGTGCTTGGGGAAGGCCACGTTATCGTACCGGCGCCAGTCGGCGTAGCGCGCGTCGGTGAGGATGTTGCCGGCCGCGTCGAAGATCAACTGGCGCGCCATGGTGAGGTTGTAGCGGTTGAACCAGATGGTCCGGTCGAGCTGCAACTGTCCGCCGCCGTTCACGTGGACCACGTGAATGACATAGAACGCATTGTCCTCGTCGGTGAAGTTCTCCAGCAGGAGCTTGTCGCGACTGGCATCGACCGGCCGCACCAACAGCGCCTCCAGGAAGTGCTGGGGCCGCAGGTTTTCCAGCTTGTTCTGGGAGGGCCGATCGATTTCATTGCGGCCCACCAGGAAACGGTTCCGGGCCGGGACGTAGAGCTTGAAGTTCGTGCCGTCTGATACCATGTCGAAAGCCGTGTTCCGCACCACGGGGTAGAGGCCGATCAGGCGGATATCGCCCGGTTTTCGAAAGAGAATGAACGCGCGAACGTCCTTGTACTCGGTGATCTTGCTCTTCTCCGCGCTGCCCAGCGCCGGCACCATGTCCACCGTAGCGTTGAAATCGTGAATGGCCTCGTACTGTCTCGCCATGATGTCCACCAGTGCGGACCGGTCCGCGACGAGCAGCGGCTGGGTCGGCTTTCCGCCGGTGCGGGCGAAGGCACGGCGCCGCGCCAGGCAGGAAGAAAGCCCAAGCGGGATCAGGCAGAGCAGGAGAATGGCCGCGGAGACGCGCCTGAAGAGCATCGTTTCATTGTAGGCAGCCGGTTAACCGGTGTGTCAATTCAGTGTGCGCGCGCCGGTTATGATAAAGTGGAACATAGCCTCGAGCACGATGGGCCTGTGGCGCAGTTGGGAGCGCGCTTCCATGGCATGGAAGAGGTCGTGAGTTCGAATCTCACCAGGTCCACCAAAACATTTCAATCACGGTCAGGCCGGCGCGGGTTCTTTTACCGGCGCCCATCTTCGAAGGGCCTCGAACAAAGCTTCCATGGCCACGGGCTTGGAGATAAAGTCGTCCATGCCCGCCTCGAGGCAT
>Ga0187877_1001793_pt1 | contig 20848 bp, 22 predicted proteins | sample June2016WEW_17_1_3_FD_132430 | JGI IMG/M metagenome (GOLD analysis project Ga0187877, IMG submission 132430) | Peatland microbial communities from SPRUCE experiment site at the Marcell Experimental Forest, Minnesota, USA - June2016WEW_17_100 | ecosystem: Environmental > Terrestrial > Soil >... | reverse complement strand
GTAAATCCACAGGCTCACCAGCACCCGCGGGTCCCAGGGCGCACGGCCCGCCGCCCCCTGCACCGCCTCGATGGGCGCGTAAAAGGGCTGCAGATCCAGTTTTCCCGTCAATTCCCAGATCGCTCGGGCCGGATGGTCCTCCTCAATAAGGCGGTCCACATCCACCTGGCTGAACACCACTTGCGAGCGGTCCACCGACTTGATTCGCGCTTGAGCCGAGGTCGTCGCTTGCGGACAAGGTGCCAAGGTCGCTTCCGACTCCAGGCCCGGCAAAGCTGGGGACGTGCCCACAGGTTCATTCATGGCTGGCCCTCCCGGAACGGGTGGCGGGCTTGCCCCGCCGTATCTCGAGGGTGCGGCGGTCCTTAACGATCCACTCCAGGGATTCGCCCTTTTCCATTTCCAGGGCGGCGGCCAGAGGGGCCGGACAAATCAGGTAATATTGGCGGTTTTGGCCCCCCCGCCGAATGACCTGCAGTTTAGAGAAGTAACCCATACACGCATATAATAGCTATATAGCTAGTTATGTCAATACCAATTTTTTCACAGCTTCTCAGTGAAGGCGGGAGCGAAACTGTGGGCAGGCCCCTCACCCCATCGGATGGGGAGAGGGAGAATTCTCCGTAGTGGCTCGAGAAACCGGAGGCGCCTGGCAGTTCAAGGGTCGGCCGACGCTTCTCCCTCTCCCCTTCGGAAGGGGAGAGGGCTGGGGTGAGGGGTCCGCCGGCGACCCCATCTCCGCCTTCACTGACCGACTACAGTTTTGCGGTGTCTCAATTTGACATCGGCCCCATTCCTCACACAGAATGCCCGCCGCGTTTTTGCAATCATGAAAATACTTATGTGGTTTGCGGTGACGGCGGCGGCCGGCCTCCTTGCGGCTGCGCCCACTCGGGTCTCGGCAGAAAACCCCTCCCTTAACTTCATCTACGAAACGCCCCGCGAATTCTTCGGCAGCGGCGACTTCGACGGCGACGGCCGGACCGACCTGGTCATCGTGGACAAGGAAAGCGGCAAGTTCCGCCTCGGCTACCAGCAGGCGGCCGGCGGGTTCTCCTGGGTTGATTGCCGCGCCAGCGGCACCAAAGGCATCGCCGGCTTCGGCATCGGCAAAGTGCTCAATCCCAAACTGGACGGCCTGGCCTTTGCCTCGGCCGACGCCAACCAAGTCACCCTTCAGGACGCCGCCAGCCCGAACGCTCCGGGCAAACCCCTGACCGTGCCCTTCAACGCCGGCCTGGGCCCCAATACCGTCGTTGCCCTGGACATCGGCGGCGAACCCAACAAATCGCTGGCTGGCCTCTACGTGGGCAGCATCTTCAATTCGCCCGACCCCTGCCAGGCCACCCTGCTCCGCAACGATGGGGCCGAGTTTCCCAAGCTCGCCGATCTCCTCTTGCCCGGCCCTGCCGTCCGTGCCAACCGCCTCTCCCTCAAAGCCGGCCAACCCGACCTGCTCTGCATCCTGGTCACCGGCGAGAGCGGCGACACCTTCCGCGCCGAGAATTTCGCCACCGGCAACGAAACCCTCGTGGCCACCCTCCCCGGCTTGCCCGCCGGCTCCGAATACACCGTCGGCAACTTTCGCGGCTCTCCCCTGCGCGAGTTCATCTTCTATAAGCCCGGCGACACCAAGTTGAACGTCCGCCCCGTCGAAGAACCCGCCCCAGGCCAGTTCCAGTTCGCCCAAGGCAACACCTTCGATCTCGGCCAACCCGTCCGCCGGGTCGTCATCCTCCAGCAGAGCGCCGGCCAGAAACTCCTGGTGATTTTTGGCGCCGGCGAAAAGGCCGGCCTCCTGAGCTTTGACGGCGTCAAGGCCCCGGAACCAATCCAAACCCTGGCTGCCACCAATGACCTCTTCACCTGCGCAGCCGCCCTCCCGAACGGTTTCATCCTCTTCTCCCAGCCGGCCGGCGCCAAGTTCTCGACCCGATACCAGGTCTTCAACGCCGCCGGCGCCTCATACGCCCAAGTCGCCTTCGGCAGCCTCGCCTCACTGGCCGACAACGACAACATCACCATCCCTGACATCTACGCCCGCATCGTCGCAAATACCACCCCCGCCGATGAGGGCCAGATGAAACCCTATACCAATACCATCCCCGGCACCCGGGTGACCTATGCCATGCTCCCCATCCCCGCCGGCCAGTTCATCATGGGCAGCCCGGAGACCGAACCGGGCCGCAAACCCGACGAAGGCCCCCAGCATAAGGTCAGAATCTCCCCCTTCTGGATGGGTCAATACGCGGTGACCTGGAATGAATACGAGTTGTTCATGTATCCCGACGAGGAACGCCGCACCCGCGCCACCGTCCCGACTGACGAGCGCGCCGACCAGCTCGCCGACGCCGTCACGCACCCCTCCAAGCCCTATGTCGAAATGAGCTTCGGCATGGGCAAAGACGGGTTCCCTGCCATCGCCATGACCCACCACGCCGCTAATAAATACTGCCAGTGGCTCAGCGCCAAAACCGGCCACTTCTATCGCCTGCCCACCGAGGCGGAATGGGAATATGCCTGCCGCGCCGGCACCACCACCACCTATTTCTGGGGCGACGATGCCTCCAAACTCCCCGAATATGCCTGGTTCGAGCAAAATAGCGACTTCAAGTACCAAAAGGTCGGCAAGAAAAAACCCAATCCCTGGGGACTCTATGATGTTTACGGCAATGTCGTCGAATGGTGCCTCGACCAATACGACCCGGAATTCTACAAGCAGTGCGCCGCCAACTCCACCGTGCTGGACCCGTGGAACAAGGCCACCAAACCTTACCCGCACGCGGTGCGCGGCGGTTCCTGGGACGATGAGGCCGTCCGCCTCCGCAGCGCCGCCCGCCGGGGCTCCGAACGCACCTGGAAAATGACCGACCCTCAATTGCCCAAGAGCGTCTGGTATCTCTCCGACGCCCAATGGGTCGGCTTCCGCATCGTCCGTCCTCTCAAAGCGCCCTCGGCGGAACAAATGCAGAAGTATTGGACAAGCGGCACCGAAAGAGACTAGGCTCGGGACGTTGCGGGCCGGATGTCCCATTCGCCCGCTTCGCCGTTGCGACCATGACCACAGTTTGTCAACCGCCGCTAGCCCGGACATTTCACGGGTTTCGCCAACTGGAAGGCGTAGCGCAGACTTCCAGTCTGCTGTGTCGCGGATTTCCAATCCGCAACTGCGACCAAGCAGGCACAGCCTGCCGACTGGAAGCCGGCGATACAGCAGGTTGGAAACCTGCGCTACGCAGCTTCGGCAGCCCAGTGCCGCTCTTAGGCTGTGAGAAACCCGGGCTAGAGCCTGGACCGAAAGCCCGGCGAACGGAAAACTTTGTCGCAACCTTTGTCGAATTGGGCATTCTTCGACCAAGTTGCCGGCGAAGGTTGCGACAAAGGTCCGGAATCGGAGCTTTTGGGACAGGCTCCAGCTAACCAAACCTACACCATAAACCTCGGAGTAACCTCGGAGTATCATGCAAGACCAATCAAATAACCAGTCATCGGCGGTATCCCGCCGGCAGTTCCTCAAGAGCTCATCCCTCGCGGCCGCCTCGGTCGCGGCGGTGGCCAGCTTCCCCTCCATCCTTCACGCCCAGGAAAAGAAAGCGATCAACGCGGTCATCATCGGCCTGGGGGGTCGCGGCGGCGGAGCGGGCGTCAACTTCATGGAGGCCGTCAAAGCGACCGGTGTCGATGGCAAAATCGTCGCCGTTGCGGACCTCTTCCCGGAGCAGGCCAACCGCGGCCAGGACAACTTCGGAGTGCCGCCCGAGAAATGCTTCAGCGGCTTCGACGCCTATATGAAGGCCCTCGAGGTCCCAGGCGTGAACTACGCTATCCTCGCCACCCCGCCCGGCTTCCGCTCCGCCCATTTCAAGGCCTGTGTCGAGGCCGGCAAGAATGTTTTCATGGAAAAACCGGTCGCCGTCGACGGCCCGACTGCCCGCATGATGTACGCCGCTGCCGAAGCCTCGAAACAGAAGAACCTCAAAGTGGCCGCCGGCACCCAGCGCCGCCATCAGACCGGCTATATCGAAACCATCAAGCGCCTCCACGACGGCGCCATCGGTGACATCACCACCCTCCGCGTTTACTGGGTCAACGGCGGTCCCATCTGGTGCCACAAGGACCGCGGCGACACCGTCCTGGAAAGGCAAATCCGCAACTGGTACCACTACATCTGGCTGAGCGGCGACCACATCTGCGAACAACACGTCCACAACCTGGATGTCGGGAATTGGATTATGAAAGGCCACCCCGTCCGCTGCTGGGGCATGGGCGCCCGCCAGCAGTTGGACCTGCCTTCGCGGGATTTCCCGTCCGGCAAACCGGGCGAAATCTGGGACAATTTCGCCATCGAATACGAATACGCCAACGGCGCCAGGATGTACGCCTATTGCGGCCAGATCGACCGCGACTGGTCGTCAGTCAGCGAAGGCGTCCAGGGCACCAGCGGAACCTCCAACCCCGGCGGCAGCATCTCCGCCAAGGGCGGCTGGACCTGGCGCCACCGTGACAACGGTGACCGGGACCCATACGTCCAGGAGCACATCGATCTCATCAATGCCATCGTCAAAGACACCGAGCTCAACGAGGCCCAGCAGGTCACCGACAGCACCCTCACCGCCATCATGGGCCGCGAAGCCGGCTATAGCGGCGCCGGGGTCGAATGGGATGCCATTCTCAATTCGCAGTTCGCCTACGGACCGGAAGCCCTCTTCCAGGATTGCTCCAAAATGGAGTATGGCCCCTTCCGCACCTTGCAGCCCCCCATGCCCAAAGCTCACAACATCCTCAAGGATCCGCCGCTGGCGCCCGTGAAAGTCTGAGCCTCTGCCGGATTCTCTCCTTGCTGGCCGGCCCTTCACCCCAGCCCTCTCCCCATCGGATGGGGAGAGGGAGAATTCTCCGTAGCGGCTTGAGGAACCGGAGGCCCCTGGCGGTTCAAGAGTCTGCCGACGTTTCTCCCTCTCCCCTTCGGAAGGGGAGAGGGTTGGGGTGAGGGGTCCGCCGGTGACTCCGTTTCCGCCTTCACTGACCGATTACCCGGCCCTTTTTTCCGCAATTTTAAATTCCCCTTCATCGCGCTACACTCACGGTATGTTAACGCAACGGTGGCGTCCGGCTTTCTATTGTCTTGTTGCAGCCCTGGGCGTTTGGGCCGTCGCGATGTTTGGTTACACAATTGCCGGGAACGCGCGCATCACGGCGGACAAGGTCAGGGCTTATGCCGAATCGGTGGACCTGGGCAAGCTCACGGGCGATGCCAGGGCCAAGGCCCTTGGCCGGTTGACCGGCATGCTCAACGCGCTTTCCCCCGAGGAACGGCGCAAGGCCCGTCTGGAACGGGCCGCCTGGAGTTGGCTCGGGCAGATGACCGAGGAGGAAAAGTCCGCCTTCATCGAGGCCACCATGCCGGCCGGTTTCAAACAAATGCTGGCTTCCTTCGAACAATTGCCCGAAGACAAACGCCGCCGGACGATCGAGGAGACCCTCCGCCACCTCCGGGAAACCCAAACCAAATTACGCGGGGCCGCCGGAGACCCCAATCCCGGCACAAACGGCCCTCCACTCCTGAGCCCGGAGTTGCTGGCGAAAATCCGGACCATCGGCCTGCAGGCCTTCTATAGCCAAAGTTCGGCCCAGACCAAGGCGGAACTGGCCCCGGCCCTCGAGGAGCTTCAGCGTGTCATGGAAAGCGGCAGGCCCTTTCGCGGGCGATGAAAGGCCAGGGAAGCCGTGATCCATCTCCACAACGTCTTCAAGCGATTCGGCGGCCGGATGGCCGTCGAGGACTTGACGCTGCACGTCCCGGCCGGCGAGATCTACGGTCTGCTCGGTCATAACGGCGCCGGCAAAAGCACGGCCATCGGCATGATGCTGGGGCAGGTCTGGCCCACCAGCGGCGCCGTTCGCATCTGCAGCCATGATGTCACCAGCCACCGGCGCCAGGCCCTCCAAAAGGTCGGCGCCATCTTCGAAAGCCCCGCCTTCTACGATTACCTGAGCGGCTGGCGGAACCTGGACATCCTCAGTTCCTACACCGCCCCCACCCCGCCCCGCCGAATTCTGGAGGTCGTCCGCTGGGTCGGCCTTCTCGGGCGCGAGCACTCGAAGGTCCGCACCTACTCCCATGGGATGAGGGCGCGTCTGGCCCTGGCCCAGGCCCTGTTGCCTGGGCCTGATTTGCTCATCCTGGACGAGCCCGGCAGTGGGCTGGACCCCGAAGGCCTCCACGAAATGCGCCAGACCATTCTCCGTTTGCACCGCGAATTGGGCCTGACCATCCTCCTTTCTTCCCACCTCCTTAACGAGGTCGAGCAACTCTGCACCCGCATCGCCGTCCTCAACCATGGCCGCAAAGTCTTCGAAGGCGCCCTGGCCGATACGCGGCAGCGCGAAAACTGGCTCCGGCTCCGGGTCGGCGATTTCCCCCAGGCCACAGAGCGCCTGCGCTCGGCCGGGCTGATCACCGCCCAGCGCAACGGCGTCTCGATCCTCCCGGCTGCTCAGATCGGCGCCGACCAGATCGTCCGCTTCCTCGTCCAGCAGGGTGAACCGGTCTATGAAATCACCCCCGATCAGGAAACCCTCGAACAATTCTACCTGCGGCTCATGAATGACACCAACAACCCGCAATGAGCCGGGGCATGTTGGGCGCATCTCAGATTTCTCCAAATGGGGATGGGTCCTGAAGTATTGAGGATTATTGAAAATTGAGAATTGAAAATTGGTCAATGGTAATTAACATCCGGGATCGATGCTGCCCGAAGAACTTTCAGACCGGCTGTGGGCGTTCGCGGCACGAACCGGAAAGGTCGTCGACGCCCTGCCGGAGACGCGCCTGGGCCGCCACGTGGCCAACCAGCCAGGCTTCATTTACCAATAACCAATTCTCAATAACCAATTCTTAATCAGATCCTCCCGAAAAAGACTCTCTTCGAAAGATCTGAGATACGCCCGGGCATGTTCTACCGCCACTTACGGAACGAGCTGTGGAAGCTCTTTGGCAAGAAGCGAACCTATATCGGTTTCGGCGCCTTCATCCTGGCGCAAAACGCCATGTTGCTCACCTTTCGCTTCACCCGCTGGCAACAGAACATGGAACGCCACCTGGCCGGCAACGGTCTCCCGGCCCAGGACTATGTCTCGGCGCTGACGGTTGCGGTCATCATGCTCTTTCCGCAGGTCATTCTGCTCATGCCGCTCTACGCGGCGCTCGTGGGCGGCGACCTCGTCGCCAAGGAAACTGAAGACGGCACGCTGCGCATGATCCTGTCGCGCCCGATCTCCCGGTTTCGTTTGCTGGCGGCCAAATGGCTGGCCGGCGTGATTTTTTCGGCGGTCCTTGTGCTGGTGCTCGGCGCCACGGCCCTGGGCTTCGCGCGCCTATGGTTCCCGTGGAAAGGGATGTTTGTCTTCGCGCCGGGCATGGTCTTCAACGCGCTCGGCGCCGCCGACGGATTCAAGCTTTACTGCTGCTCCCACCTCTTCCTGACCGTCACCGCCAGCGTGGTGCTCAGCCTGGCCTTCATGTTTTCCTGCTTCAACATGAAACCTGCCGCCGCAACCATCCTGGCCCTCTCGTTCCTCTTCGTAAACTTCGTGATGGAGCAAATCCCCTTCTTCGAGGAATACCGCCCGTGGCTGCTCACGCATCATTTCCAGGTCTGGATACTCATCTATGCCCAACCCGCTCCCTGGGAGCGGATTGCCCAATCGCTTTTCGTCCTCTTTGCCTTCGGCATCACTTCCTTCCTGGTCGGCGCCGCGGCCTTCCAGGCCAGGGACATTAAATCATGAATTGGCATCCGACCTAGCGCAGAGGGCATAAGCGCCCCACAATCCGCTCTCTGCTTACGACCGCTGTCACTGTGTCCAAACGGTTGTCCCCCATGATCAAAAAGCTATTAACGTCGAGTTTTCCAGGGGCAACGTTCCAATCCTTCTTGATGGCATAGGGCTCCGGCAAAGGGCTGCCGTTTACGTACAGCGTCCCGTCGCGGACAGCAACCTCCTCGCCCGGAAGCCCCACGATACGCTTGACCATCAGGTCCTTTCCGGTCCAAACGTCCACGATGTCCCCCCGGCGAGGCGGTCCAAAGAGGTAAGCCAGCTTGTTGACCCCGGCGAGCTGGCCGCCGCGCAAGGTCGGCAGCATGCTCTCTCCCCTAATGAGCACAGGCGTCCAGACCCATTCCCGAGCCATCAGGACCAACACCAGGAGGGGCAAAAGCCGGAGCAAAACTCTTACAAGAGTCAACCCGAAACGGGACTGGCGAAGGCATGCCGCTCGTTCCTTCATCGGGCGCCCAGCTCAAAGGTCCGGGGGTTTTTGATTCCCCATTCCTCGACCACGCTCGTCAACCCCCTGGCGGTTTTAACATCCCGATGGAAGCGGGTTACATGCTGCATCGCATCCAGGACTTCGTCCGTTCGACCGGATTTTTCCGAGACAAGGAGGGCAGTCCGCGCCCAGCATACCACGACGGGATTTTCGGGTGCTCCTTGCAACAAATGCAGGTAGCAGTCCAGGCACGCATTCCATGAACAGTTTTGGTAATAGACCGCGATCAGCTTACGGTCCAAGTCGATGCCCAACTCCTGGTTTTCCTGGCGGAGGCTCGCCAGCGGTTGGATGGCTGGCGCCTGCGGTACGCCCGCCGTGCTGTGCCCATCGGATCGGCCTTTGTCGGGACCAGGCGGGTGCCGGCTGGCGGTCGCCCGAGGCTGGTGGACCGAGCCTAGCCCCAGTTCTCCTGCTTCTCCAAGCTCTCCTTGCTGCTCAGCGCAGGCGACAAACAAACGCCCGGCTTCCTGCTTGAGTATGGCTGCCGCTATGGACGGTCTGGAGAAGGAATCGAACTCGGGGACATCATCGCCCAGGGCAATCGAGAGCTTCGAGGACCCACTCGTCCGATATCCCAAACCAGCCAGATGCCAGACTATCAGCAACAGCAGGAGGCAGAAGAGTGTCCGAGAGCCCGTCAAGGTCCTTTCACCTCGCCACCAGCTTTTAACTGCTTTCGTGTTCATTGGCGTTGTCGACGTTACCGATGGCGTTCGCCCGCAGATTGCGGCAAGAGAGATGTGTGCGGCCTCGCCGCAGCGATCCCCCACCACCGCATGATCCCGTTTTCAAACCATCACCGCTTATCTTATGGATGCTACAATCTTATCACGATAGAGCGGGATTCCGGGGATGTCAACATCCTGGCTGAAAACTCTGCCTCCTCCGTAGAATCTCGTTCCGGTTCACACTCTTCCTTCGAACTTCGGACTCCGGGCTTCACACGGCTCACTGAAGATTCTGTAGGAGCCGACGTGCGGAGGCTCTGATCCCCGGTCTTTTTAAAGAGTGAGCCTCCTCACGTCGGCTCCTACATTCTGGGGGGAGTCTTAAATCAGCCCTGCGGGTTTCAGGGGTGCGCCGCCCCAAGCTTGCCCTTCATTGGGGCAGGGGCCATACTGGCTTGCAGATGAACGCTCGCGTGGCCTCGCTGCATTTGCACCCCGCCGAGGGCGGCGCGCCGTTGCGCGCCGTCGAAGCGGTCGAGGCGGTCCAGGCCAAGGGCCTCGTTGACGACGCGCGCTACTTTGGCCGGCTCAGCCGCCAAACCGGCCAACCCTCGTCCCGGCAGGTCAGCCTGATCGAACGCGAGCAACTGGCCGAACACGCTGTCGCGCTGGGCCTGGGCGGCATCGCACCCGGGGCCGCCCGCTCGAACATCGAGACCCAAGGCATCGACCTGGTTGGCCTCGTCGGACGCGAGATCGCAATCGGCGGCGCGGTCTTGTTCATTTGCGCGCCGCGTGACCCGTGCGCCAAGATGGATGCCATCTGCCAAGGCCTGCGCGAGCGCATGCTCGGTCATCGCCAGGGTGTGCTGGCTGAAGTGGTCCGCTCCGGCCCCATCCGCATGGGCGACCCCATCACCGTGCGCGAGACCAGGCAGGGCTGCCCTGGACTCTGATTTTCTTCTCGCGTTCCGGCGGGAAATCGTGCCTCATTGGGTCCTTATGAAAAAGCCTTCTGCCAATTCGGATATGAATCGACGCCAATTTCTCGCCGCAGCCGGGCTGGCGCTTGCCGCCCCAACCCTCATCCCCGCCAGCGCCCTCGGGCGCGAGGACAAGCCCGCCCCGTCGGAGCGGATAACGTTGGGTGTCGTGGGCTGGGGAATGCAAGGCCCTGGCAATACCCAGGAGTTTCTCGGCCTCAAGGATTGCCAGGTCGTCGCCGCTTGCGACCTGGACAAGAACCACCTGCAAGCCGCCCTCAACGTCATCAACCGCAAGTACGGCAACAAAGACTGCAAGGCCTACCACGACTACCGTGAGCTGATGGCCCGCCAGGACATCGATGCCGTTATGCTGGCCGTTCCTGACACTTTCCACGCCCTGGTCGCCGTCGAAGCCGCCAGGAACAAGAAGGACATTTACGGCGAGAAGCCCCTCGCCCGCACGATTGCCGAACAACAGGCCATCGTCAAAGCCGTCCGGCAAAACCAACGCATCTGGCAGACCGGCTCATGGCAGCGGTCGCAGGGCCCCTTCCGCAAGGCCGCCGAAATCGTCCGCAACGGCCTCATCGGCAAGATCACTCGAGTCGAAGTCGGGCTGCCCGCAGGGCATACGGATTTCGCGGGCACCGGAAGGCCGCTGGCCGCCAAACTCAAACGGGGCGCGCCAGCCGATTTCCTTGCCAAGGTCGTTCCGGGCACGCCGGAATGGGATGCGGCCGTGTCGCCGCCGCCGCCCGAACTCGATTACCAGACGTGGGTCGGCCCCTCGAAGATGGAGCCTTATATCGGCGCCCGCGTCCACATGAACTGGCGCTGGAACTACAACGTCGGCGGCGGCCAACTGCTCGACTGGATCGGCCATCACTGCGACATCGCCCACTGGGGTCTCGATATGGATGACAAAGGCGGACCCTCGGAAATCGAAGCCGAAGGCGAGTTCCCGCCCCCGAACGCCATCTGGAACACCTGCACCCGATACCGCATCACCCTTAAGTACCCCAACGACATCACGATGATCATCGCCGGCGGACATCGCGACATCCGAGGCGGCGCCAAGTGGATTGGCACCGACGGCTGGGTTTGGGTGGACCGCGGTGGATTCGATGCCTCCAATACCGATTGGTTCCAGAAACTGCCCGATAACTGCACCGTCAGGCTCTATCGCTCCGACAACCATCAGGCCAACTTCATCAGTTGCGCCAAGTCGCGCAAGCCCACCATCACCCCCGCCGAAACCGCCCATCATTCCGCCATCCCCGGACACCTTGGTTTAATCTCCTTGCTCGCCGGCAACGAAGAGAATGGCAAACGCATCGGGCGCAAGATCAGGTGGGATCCTGAAAAGGAAGCCATTATTGACGACCCGCAAGCCACGCAATTCCTGAGCCGCGCTTACCGGGCGCCCTGGGAATTAGCCTGAATTCCCATCCTCGACCTTGGCCGGTTCGAGCTTGGGCGCGAGCAGGTGGATGATGAGCAAGGCAACCAGGTAAGCGAGGCTTGCCGCCAGGAAGATGAGGAAGTAATTGCCTGGCTCGCCGCGGGCGATGGCGGCCTTGCGAAGTTGGCCGACGACGACAAACAGGGCAATCGCTCCAATGGAACCGGCAAAGCCACCGAACCCGGTCACGGCACCGACGACGCGGCGCGGGAACATGTCGGACGCCAGGCTGAAGGCGTTGGTCGACCAGGCCTGATGCGCCGAGGCAGCCAGCGTAATCAGCGCTACTGCCACCCATTCATCGTGCGTGATGGTCGCAAAGACCACCGGCAGCACGCACAACGCGCAGACCAGGAAGGTCATCTTCCGCGCCTTGTTGAGGCTCCAGCCCAGTTTCATGAAGTGCCCCGAGAGCCAGCCCCCGCCAATGCTCCCCAGCGAGGCCATTACATAAATAATCGCCACCGGCGCGCTCCGTGATTTGAGGTTCAGACCGAAGCGGTCGGAAAAGAAATAAGGCGCGCCAACCAGATAAAACCACCAGAAACAATCGGTCATGAACTTGGCCGCCGCGAACGCCCAGGCCTGCCGATGGGGAAAGAGTCTCCGCCACGGGATCTTCAGCGTCGGCTCCGGCGGGTCGCTGTTGATCAACGCCAACTCCGCCTGCGAAACCCGGGGATGGTCCTGGGGCGGTCGATAGATGAGCAGCCAGGCAACGATCCAAGTGACATCGAAGATGCCGGTCACCAGGAAAGCGCCCCGCCACCCCAAAGAATACCCGCCAAAGGTGACCTCCGTAAAACACATCACGACCCAGGGCAGGCAAAAGGGCACCAGGACCCCGCCGACATTCGTGCCGCAATTGAAGAGGCCCGTGGCCAGCGCCCGTTCGCGCTTCGGGAACCACTCGGCGGTCGTCTTGATGGCCGCGGGAAAGTTGCCGCCTTCCCCCAGGCCCAGCAAGACGCGGACGATGAAAAAGCCGGCCACCGTGCCGACCAGCGAATGGCCCATCGAGACCAGCCCCCAAAAAGCGCACATCAAAACGAACCCCCGGCGCAACCCAATGACGTCCATCAGCCGCCCCGACAGCAGCAGGCTGATGGCGTAGGCCGCGTTGAAAGCCACCTGCATGTACCAGTATGCGTCCTGGCCCCAGCCGGGAATCTTCCTGGCGAGTTCCGGCGCCAGGTTTCCGAAGACGCCGCGGTCAATGTAGTTGGCTGTAGTGACCCAAAACAACAATCCGCAAATCACCCACCGGAAATGGCTGCTGCCAGCCGCCGTTGCGGGCGGCCGCTCCCTGGGCGGAGTCGTCAAGGATTCAGACATGGGCCTCATTTGGCCACGACGCCACTGGAAGGTCAAGCCAGTCCGGTCGCCGGAGAGGGGCGGGTGTCGAGTGTCGAGGGGCGCCACTTCGTTCCCTCGACACTCGCCCCTCGACACCCCGTCACACGTACAGGGCGGCTTCGAGTTCCCGCAGCATCACGCCCATGACCGGGTGGCGATCCGCTGGGACTTTTTCGATGCACCGGAGAATGACTTTCTCCATGGCGGGCGGGATGTCGGGATTGTGCTGGCGCGGGGAAACAAACTCCGAGCGGTCGAGTTGCCGTTTCAGGATTTCGGACGGAGTATCTCCGGGAAAGGGCTTGTAACCTGTCAGCAGTTCGTAGGCGGTCACCCCGTAGGCAAAAATATCGACATGATGGGTGATGGGCTGGCCCAGCAGTTGTTCCGGGGCCATGTAGGCGGGGGTGCCGGGGTTCTTCTTGGTCATTTTCCTGGGTTTCTCGGGGATTTCCTGCGCCAGGTCGAAATCGACCAGCCGCACGCTCCCGTTGCGCGTGACCAAGACGTTCTCGGGCTTGAAGTCCAGGTGCATGAAGCCGTTTCCGTGCATGTGCTCCAGCGCCACGGCCATATCGATGAGGATCTGGGCGACATGCTCGGCCAGGACCGGGTCTTGCCGGGCCGAGAGCTCTTTGAGGTTGTCCCCCTCCACATATTCCATCAGGCAATAAAGCCGGCCCTCGATCTTGCCGTGCTCGACGTAGCCGATAATCCCTTCGTGGTCGCTGAGCTTGGCCAGGATGTCGCAGCCGCGGAGGAAACGCCGTCGCGCGAAGAGATTCAACCGCAGGCGCTCGTGCATGCGCCGCAGCGCGTAGGCCTTGTGGTTCCCGTCTGTCGCCAGCCAGATATCGGCCATGCCGCCGCTGCTGATGAGTTCCTGCAAATAAAAGCGTCCAAACGGCCCCGGCTGAGGCGTTGAACTGGCATCGGTTTGTGTCGGTGAACCAACCACCGGGATCATTTACCATGGCCGGGCTTTTGCTGCCAAAGGTTTTCTTGCCGGTTTTCTTGCCGAACCGGGTTGCCGACGCCCGGGGTTTCCGGTAGATTCCGGTCCCGCAATGAGCGCGCTCCCGGATTCGGTGAAGGGTCTGAAGGGCTGGGTCAATGCCGCCCTGGCATTGGTTTATCCGGAGATCTGCCAACTCTGCGGCCAGGCCCGCGCCTCTCCGGCCCAGGGATTCGTGTGCGCCGATTGCCGGGCCCAGGCCCGTTTCATCGAGCCTCCGTTCTGCGAGCGCTGCGGCCGGCCTTACCCGGCCAACGTGACGGGCCCCTTCGAGTGTGCCGATTGCCTGGAAGCCGGGTGGGCCTTTCGCTGCGCCCGGTCGGCGGTGGTGGCGCGGGATGGTGTGCTGGACGTCATCCATCGCTATAAGTACGGGCGGGCTCTTTGGCTGGAACCTTTTCTGGCCGGATTGCTCATCAGCCGGGCGGCGCCGGTCCTGGCCGCCCAGTCATGGCACGCGCTGGTGCCCGTCCCGCTGCACCCCACACGCCAGCGCCAGCGGGAGTTCAACCAGGCCGAGCGGCTGGCCCAGCGGCTCAGCCAGGCAACGGGCATCCCGGTAAACCGCCGGTTGCTCCGCCGGGTGGCCCCGACCCGCACCCAGACCCTGCTGAGCCGCCCGGAGCGCCTGGCCAACGTCCGCGCCGCCTTTGCGTTGCGCCGCGGCGCCCGTTTGGAAGGCCAGCGCCTGGTCCTCATAGACGACGTCATGACCACCGGCGCCACTACCGGCGCCTGCGCGGCTGTTCTTTGCGCTGCCGGGGCCGCCGAAGTTTGCGTCTGGACAGTTGCCCGCGGAATTTGAATATTATCCTGAACATGGCTACCACCTCCTTCACCAAAAAGACCTTGGGCCTGGAAACCGGCGAGCCGGCTGTCACCCCGCCGCCCGTCACCGGCAAGGCTCCCTTCGCCAGAAAACCGAAGTTGGCCGCAAGCAATACCCGGAAACGCGAGATCCCCGAGGGACTCTGGAGCAAATGTCCGAAATGCAGCACGATGGTGTTTGACAAGGAACTCGACGAGAACCTCAAGGTCTGCCCCCATTGCCAGCGCCACTTCCCCATCGGCTCGCGCGAGCGCATCCATTCCCTGGTCGAGACTTGCACCTTCGAGGAGATGGACGCCGAAATGGCCAGCGTTGACATTCTCAGTTTCACCGGCACCGCCTCCTATATTTCGAAGCTCGAGAAATACCAGCGCGAAACCGGGCTCAAAGACGCGGTGCTGACCGGCGTATGCAGGATCGGCGAGCACCGGGTCGGGCTCGGGGTGATGGACTTCAAGTTTCTGGGCGGCTCCATGGGCTCGGTGGTCGGGGAGAAGCTCACCCGGCTCATGGAGCGGGCTACGGAAATGGAACTGCCCCTCATCATCATCGCGACCAGCGGCGGCGCCCGCATGTATGAGGGCATGTTCAGCCTCATGCAGATGGCCAAAACCTGCGCCGCCCTTGCCTATCATGCCAAAGCCCGCCTGCCTTTTATCAGCGTTTTAACCGACCCCACTACCGCCGGGGTCATGGCCAGCTTCGCCAGCGTGGGCGATCTCATTCTGGCCGAACCGGGCGCCATGATCGGCTTTGCCGGACCCCGCGTCATCAAGGACACCACCCAAGCCGAATTGCCCCCCGGGTTTCAGACCGCCGAATTCCTCCTGGACCACGGCTTGATCGACGCGATTGTGCCACGGAAGGAAATGAAGGGACGCTTGATCGAGTACCTCAATTACCTGACCAGCGCCGGAAGCCTGAAAGCCAAGAAAGGCTAACCCTGCTTGGCCCCGAAACAGTACACCCTCCCGTCATCAGCCCCGATGACCACTTTCCCATCCGCCACCGCCGGCGAACTCTCGATGGGCTGGCCAACTTCGTACATCCAGACCTGGTCGCCCTTGTCGAGCGAGACGACATACAGGCGTCCGTCGTCGGAGCCCACGACCACTTTGTCGCCGCAGACCACCGGGGAACTATCGACCTTGCCGCGAGTGGGAAAACTCCAGACCCGCGAGCCGTTTTCCCGCTTTACGCAGTGCAGCAGCTTGTCGCGGCCTCCGAACACCACGCGATCCGCCGTCACCGCCGGCGAAGAGTAATACGGAAAGTCGCGCTCATGAAAGGTCCACGCCTTCTTGCCCTCTTTCACATCCACACAAAGGAACTCGTTCTCGAACTGGCCGAAATAGGCGCGCCCGCCTGCCAGGGACACGGAACCCGCGATATAAGCCCCGGCCTCGACTTCTTTCAACTGTTTGCCGTCGGCCAGTCCGATCACGTGCAGCAGGGCATCGCATCCGCCAAAGACCGCCTGCCCCTGGGCCACGCCGGGCGCGCCGTTGATGTAATTGCCCGTTTCGCAGGTCCAGGCGGCCTTGCCGGTCGCCGCGTCCACCGCGTGCAGCTTGAAGTCGTAGCTTCCCGCCAGCACCAGCGTTTTGCTGCCTGACTTTACCCAGTTGGGCGCGCCGGGGATCTTGTCGCCCGTTTCGTATTTCCACACGGTCTTGCCGCTCGCCGCATCCAGTGCATAGAGGAAGTTGTCGCTCGAGCCGACGAAGACGCGGCCCGCCAGCACCAGCGGCGAGGATTCCACGGCGGCCCCGGTCTTGAAGACCCAGACCTTCCGGCCATCAACCAGGTTTAAGGCATAGAGGCTGCCGTCATCCGAGCCGATGAAGACGCGGTCCTCGACAATGGCAGCCGACGACTTGACCGGCCCCTCGGTCTTGAAGCTCCAGCGCAGCGCCAGGGGCAACCGCAGACTGCCCCCCGCCATGCCCGTCAGCGCCGGGTCCCCCCGGAACATCGGCCAATCGGCCCCCTGGGCCGCGCAGACTGCGCAGAAAAGAATTCCCATCCGTGCCATCGGCGCAATCTGTGGCTGAAAAATCATAGTCATCCCGAGTATCGCCCGGCTGAAATCGGCCGGCAATGAGAATCCAGTCTATTGGCGGCACTTGCCAGCGGCCCGTCAACGACGTGACGGATGCCATGAGCGGTTTGTTCCACTGCTGCCACCTCATTTTCGCGGGCGTGACGGAGCAACATCTCGGCCAGTCGCTGCCATTCGGCTACTGCGAAGCCAAAACGCAGGAAAAATGCCGCCTTGCTTCCGCCGGCAGGATGCGCCGGATTGAGCAGATAATGCGTGACCTTCGGCTCGGGCACGGTTGCTGATTGCGCGTTGGGCAACTTCATTTGGCTGCGGTTCCTCGAATGGGAGTGCTGTGGCGCGGCTGGCTGCGCCGTGGGAACAGAGTCAGATTAAACCGTGGTAACGGGTGGTGTGGCGGCGGATTATTCCGTGGGCAGGAGCGATTTCAGAGCGGGCCGCCGCGGAACGTTCCAAGGCGGCCTGCTGTAGAGAACGAATCAGAAGGGTAGATCTTGATATACATCGCGCGGACGCGGTCGCAGTTTGGGCGAGCGTCGGGCGCGCTTAATACTCAAGGCCAAGACCAGGAGAGCTTGATCCAGATGGCAATCGCAGAGTTGGGGCGCGCGGCCCAGCACTTCGGCGACGATGGCGTAAGCGGCTTCCAGTTCTTCGAGCACGGAGAGTTGCGGTTCCATAAGCGGTCGGCATTAAGGGTTGAGGCGATCCCGGGCGGCCGGGACCAATTCCAGAGCTGCCTGGATGTCCTCTGGGCCGATGGTGTTGAGGTTGGCCTGGGCGGCGGCGATCCCGGCGGCGCGGGCCAGGAGGTTCAACAGGCGAGGCGCGCCGCTGCTGGCGCTGGCCAACAGCTCGACTGCGGCCGGATGAAGGCAGGGACGTTCCAAGCCCGCCTGGCGCAAACCGTGAACCAGATAGGATTCGACTTGGCTGCGGTCCAGGCCCTGGCGGCGCAGATAGCGGTAGAGCACGCTGACGGAGGGCAAGGGACGTTGGTTCTGCTGCCAATGAGCGTAAGGGACCTTGAGCGGGACGGTGGGGTTTTGGGTCACCTGTTGGAGCACCCAGGCGGCGCTCGTTTCAGACCATAGTTTGGTTCGCGTCCTTTCAGGTCCCAAGGTGACACTCGCTTTTCGTAACTGTTCAGGTGTGGGGCAGACCTCCGGTCTGCCAGTTCACGGAGCCTCCGGCTCCGTGAGCCTGGGGCGATCGGCACACCGGGCCAGAGGCCCGGCTGACCGGCAGACCAGAGGTCTGCCCCACCCTCCCACCTGAACAGTTACCGCTTTTCTTGAGGAGAAGCGTGTCCCCCGATGCCCTCTTGCGCCTCGAATCGTCGACCCCGTCCTTTCCATCCAGCCTGCCTCTGACCGCAGGGTGGGGCAGGCGCCGGGCTGACAGGCCGCTCCCGATGGAGCCTAAAAGAGGACATTTGGAGACAATGTCGCTCGGGGGCTCGGCGGAGGTCTGTTATGCTTGGGCAGCGATCGGAAGAAAGTTATGGGCTTGATACATGTCACGACCACCCTGCGCGCGCGCGAAAATGCGCGGAAGAAATACGTCTCCGAGTTCCTCGTTGGCACGGGAGCGACCGACAGCCTGGTGCCGGCCAAAGGACTGAAAAGGGCGGGAATCAAACCCCGCGGGCGAATGGCATACGAATTGGCCGACGGCCAGACCGTGGAGTACGATTTCGGTTTGGCTGAGATTGAGTTCATGGGGGAGATCACGTCTGGCCACGTTATCTTCGGTCCCGACGACGCCGAACCGCTCTTAGGCGTGATCGCCCTCGAATCGGTGGGCATTCTGGTGGACCCCGCCAATCGCACCGTGAAACGCATGCCGGCCATACCGCTGAAATCAGCCGTGCTGTGCGTTCAGGAGCAGGTGTGCGGCTAAGACGGCGGCTGCCCCGGCTCACCCTCCCGGCGCCGCGCCGGCTTTCGGAACCGAGGCTGCCCTCGTCTCGGCCCAACCATCCATGGCCGAGGCAGGACTTGCGCCTGCAAGCATGTCAAAGACCGAAGGCTGCACATAAGAATTTGGTTTTTCGCCGCGCCCGCCGTTTTGACACTGCGTGGATGAGCGGATGGCAAGCACCCCAGAGAGTGCCCGGGAACAAACCTATTCCGCTATGCATCCCATACCAAGACGGGGGCGTTTTGTGAGATGGGGATGATGGGAAACAATCCGCTCCACCTGGTAAACTAAACACGAAACGAAAAAAGATTCATGAAAGCGGACATTAAGCAACGTGGCCTAAAACCTCGAAGACAATCCGGTCGTGGATGGGACACGATACACAAGCGCCTGTTAACCGGATCGGTTGCCATCGGAGGAATTGCGACTGCCGGCGACCAGGCTCTGGCAGCACAGGGCCTTCAGGTCGTTCCCAGCCCGTTTATCAACAATTCGATCCTTAGCGGAGCCGCTATCATTGCCGACCATGATATTTGGGCGGTGGGCGACGTTGCCGGCGGCAACGCGAACACGGAAGGCCAGAGTTGGGCCATCCTCGCCACTCCGAGCGGAGTCAGAGGCCTGAACGGCGTGGCCGCGCACAGTGATGGGACAATCGTGGCAGTCGGTGTCGGGACAAATAACAGTGCGGTCATCCTGCACAATTGAGGAGCTTTAATTACACGCCCTCGCCAAAAAGGTTGGCGAGGCGCGCCGCAAGTTTGCGCCGGGCTACGGCGTAGGAGAAGTATTTCACACCCAGGGCGTAGTTGGTCTTGGCCCAGTCCTCCCGCATGGCCGGGTCGTGGAGCAGGGCCCGCACTTGCTCGACGACGTCCTTGGTCACCAGTTGTGTCAGCTCGACAGTCTTGAAGCCGAGTGGATCGATGTCGCGAGCATAGACGGCGTAGGTGTTCACCACGACCGGCTTGCCGAAATAGACGGCTTCCAGGAAGGCGTTGCCAAAGCCCTCATAATGGCTCGGATAGGTGATGAGGTCTGCGTGGGGATATACGTCGGATAGCGTATAGACCTTCCTGCCATCGGCATTTCGGCCGCGGGTCTCCCCGACCCGTTGGTAGATGAAGCGCACGTCAACGCCCGCATCGGCGATGCGGTCGTGGAGCATGGCCATGTAAGCATTGCCTTCGTCCCCGGCCGGATGCGAAACGACCAGCTTGGCGCGCGGGTCTTTGAGGCGGCGCACCAGTTCGATGGCGTGCTCGATGCCCTTGCGCTGCACCACGCGAGTGGGCTGGAGGATGAACCAGTCCTCGTCGCGCAGGCCGATTTCCCGGCGCAGATCGCGGTTGTAATCGTCCACGCCCGGTGGCGGGGTCTCGAAGTCGAGCACGTTGGGGATGACTTGCGAGGGGATGCCGAGGCGGCGCGCCAGCTCCTTTTGCTGCATCGAATTGATGACGACGTGTTCCATCCCATAGAGCAGAGGTGGAAAGGCGGCTTGGAGGTAGTCGTTGACGGCGTTTAGGGTGAATCGCTCCCGTTCCCAGGCAAAGTCGTGGTGGTGGGCCACGACGGGGAGGGTGGTTTCGGCGATGACCTCGGTCATCGCCAGCCCCAAGGGCACATGCATCGGGATGGCCAGAATGTTTTCCGGCACCAGCACCTCGAGTCGGAATTTTTCGATGAAGCCATAGAGTTGGTCCTTGAGCCGTTCCTTGATGGATTGGATTTGGTTGGTAACGGCGCGCGTGCGGAAAGCCACGCCGAACAGCCTGCCTTGCACCTCGGCCACTTCCGGATGGTTGAAGAAAGCCAGCGGGGCGGTGTGGCTGATTTCGGCCGGGGCATCGAGCAGGCCGGCCATCCAGTAGCACGAGTGGCCCATGCCCCTGAAGATGTGCGCCCATTTGCGGGCTTCCAGCGTGACGCCGTCGGTGCCGTGAAAGCGCGTCGAGATGAACCCAATCCGCCTGGGCGCGCCGGTGGTCAGGATGCAAGTGCTCATGACGGGTTCCACAGGAGAGGGTAGAGGTTTTCCGAGCGCAGTTTGCGGCGGAGAAACTCCGCCTGTGCCGCCTGGCCGGCGCCCGCGCGAGGGGCCCGGGACAGGAGCGGCGGCACCAATCCAAGGAAACGCCGGGCGTAGGGGCGGCCACCCAGCCATCGCGCCGCTGAACGCGGCCACGGACTCGCCTTGAGACCCCCC
>Ga0187877_1001792_pt1 | contig 20857 bp, 14 predicted proteins | sample June2016WEW_17_1_3_FD_132430 | JGI IMG/M metagenome (GOLD analysis project Ga0187877, IMG submission 132430) | Peatland microbial communities from SPRUCE experiment site at the Marcell Experimental Forest, Minnesota, USA - June2016WEW_17_100 | ecosystem: Environmental > Terrestrial > Soil >... | reverse complement strand
GATGGCCATTACAACGATCTGTCCGCGAAGCTCTGTGATTCCCCCGGCCTCTTCGAAAAATTCGCCCGGCAGCAGTTTCCCCTCGCTTAGCCGTCGCCGAACATCCTCCTGATATTCATTAAACGCTTTGGTTGTGTCCTCCTGCGTAGGAATATAGATCCGGCTGCCATACATGCGGCGCACGTACCGAAGATAGCTTCGATGGTCGGCCAGCGCATTTTGCGTGACGGTGAAGAACGGATCGCCGTTGACGTGCGACTTGGATAACGCTGTGACCAGGAACCTCCCCGGATCGGTGCCGCCGAAGTAAATGCTTCCCGGCGAGATCGAGGCGATGATGTCCCGGGCAAAAGCGATGGCGTATTTTTCCTCCCACGTGGCGAACTCTTCCAGCGAAGCACCGATCTCGTTGACTGCCGCCCATTCGACGGGATAAACCATTTGCGAGTTCCACCTGGTACTGCCGCTCCGCCTTTCCCTCCCAGCTTTGTGCATCACCGCGAGACTATCGAATACACCGCACCAGTCGCCGTTCTCGGCCGCTGTGAACAGGGATTTGGACTCCGCGCCCATCTCGTGCCCAGGCGCCCTGGTTTCTGCGCGTGCTTGCGCGCATTTCTCGGCAATGAACCGCTTCAATTCGGCCGAGACGGCCGACTCTTCCAACGACCATAGCATATCTCCATCAAAAACAAAGACGACGCCCTTTCTGTAATTGTATGCGCTTGGCGGCGTTAGTCCAGGGTGACCCGTTCCACTCAGAATTGAAACCAACAGCGCCAGTTGTCCTTGCGCCACCCCGCTAGCAGGGTGCGCGCTGCGGTGACCTAGCGGTTCTGAGGGGACAGCGGAAGGTGGCATTCGGAGGCACCTTGGCCTTGGCAGGCTGGCCACCAATTGGCCTGATCGGCCGGAGGTCTAGAGGCGTGCTAGCATTTGGACGTCGAACAAGGGAACCGGCTTCCGCTGGAGCTACGGCGCGGCAGGCGCGGAGAAGGAGAGCATTCTACACTAAAGGCAACTGCAAGCCTCCGAGGCGCAGTTGCTTGGTCTCTCCGGGGTGGCGGCGGACCTGTCAGCGGGAGCGCCCGGCCGATTGGCGGGTCCGGTTGGGAACCCGCCATGCGCCTGGCGAAGGCGTCGGGATTGAGTCAGGACTGGACCTGCTTGCGGGCTTCGTCCGCCAGGGCGGTGCTGAGGTAGCGCTCGCCGGTGCTACAGCCGATGGTAACAAGCAGCTTGCCCTTGTTTTCGGGGCGATTCGCAGTTTGCAGGGCCGCCCAAACGTTGGCGCCGGTGGAAATGCCCGCGAGGATTCCCACTTCGAGGGCGAGGCGGCGGGCGGTGGCGAAGGCGTCTTCGTTGCTGGTGGAATCCGAGACCGCGATGCCCAGTTTGGCCAGTTCCGCCTGGATGCGCCGACTGCCCCAGGCCGGATTGGCCTGCCACATGCGGCGGATCAGGCAGACCAAATCACGATCGAACGGCCGCCTTCCAGTAGGCAAGCGCGATTTCCAACGCCAGAAGCAGCGGAAGCCTGCCCGATGCCAAGCCACGACGGTGCGCGGCTGAACGATTACCAACACCCGCTGCCACCTTGACCAGCAGCGCAGCAATAGTGCCCAGAGGAGACGGTCAGCACTCTGGAGCTTGGCTCTGGGTGCGGAGCGCTGCAGCACCGTGAGTTGGTGGCGGAGCGCCAAATTCTCCAGCAGGAGTTGGCGCCGGGTTGAAATCCAGAGAACAAGACCCGTGGGAGGGTCGCAAGCAAATCGAACATGGCCGGCAAACCTTGGCGTGCAGTCCTGAAAAATCAACCTCTTTGGTCGGCTACCGAGTTTTCGCTACTCACAGGTGTTGTGCTTGATTCAGCCGGAGAATTAGTTCTGGAAAATTAGTTCTTGCGAGCCGTTAATCACCAAATACGATTGCGCCCATGACCAAATCCCTTACAAAATCGGAAATTATCGGAGCCCTTGCTGAGTCAACCGCCCTTACCAAAATACAAGCGACGGCCTTTCTCGAAGCGCTCGTTAACCTGGCCTACAAGAACGCCAAGAACAGCTTCACGCTTCCTGGTCTGGGCAAGCTCGTTGCGGTCAACCGCAAGGCTCGTATCGGCCGTAATCCAGCGACTGGTGAGCAGATCAAGATTGCCGCTAAGCGTGTCCTGAAATTCCGTGTCGCCAAGGCGGCGAAGGAAGCCATTCTGGGCTCTGAGAAATCGTCATCGCGAGCAAAGACCAAGACGTCTCGGAAGCTGGCTTCCATCGCCGCCCTCAGTGATGTTGAGATTCAGAACATCATTTTCAACGAAACTCGCTCCCTTTCGGGGCCGCAGATTGCCACGGCAAGGACTAACATTGCGCATGCGGTCATCAACGGCGAGGAGCATCCTCCCCGTCCACCGTCCGCACCGACTACGGTCGGTCCGATTCCACCAGCTGAACAGGCTGTCTACCACGCCTGTTTGACTGCCGTAACGGATGCACGCGCCGCGCGGCAAAATGGGCAGGACCCCACGAACGCCGGAAAGCATTTCAACTTCCGCAAGAATAATAGTACCGCCCCTTTTCAAGGACATGCCCTTCGGACTCAGGTCGGGCCTTTGAACAACAGTTTTCCGACCAGCGACCTTCCCGCCATAGGTATCTACGGCAATACATATGCGTAAGGCGAATTGGTCGCTGTTGAAGCGTTTTCTTGAGAAAATGGAGCGGCTCAGCTTTCGAGTATGTTCAAACAGCCGGTTCGCAGGAATGACCATCGGCCCTTTTTCGTTTCTTTATTGCCGTACAGAAAAAGACCGGATACGGGGAAATGTTCCATTGTTTATCTGCCGTCTGCATTGATTCCACAAACCGAAGTCACCGTGCATCTACGCCCCGAAAATGATATGTCCTTCAAACGAACTGGAATGTGAATCAGTTTGTCAACCTTTCTTGCGATTGATGATTGCGTCTCCTGAAATCGTCGCGTTCGTTGTTCTCGAAGAAGCTGTTGTTGCAGGCGCGTGGCCTTAACTCTGTGCATGACTGCGGGGAGTTGATTCAAATCTTATATTAACCTATGCAAAAAATCTCACGTCGACAATTCGTCGTTCGAACGGGCGCAACGTTGAGTCTCTTGCATCTGCGCACCGCGACCGCAGGCGTCGTCGGCGGTAGCTTAGCAGGGGGTCATGAAAGCATCCATCATTTGACCGAATCTGGAGCTAATCTCCATTTGCATTTCATCAATGCTGGAGAACGATGCGGATGTCTTGTTCCGGCCAGAAAAAGCTACAATAGTTACCTGATCGTTCAAATTCCGCCACAGAGTTTGCACGAGCAGTTTTTCCCGACGGGTGCTGGGAACGCCGTGCCAGACCGGCAGTTAGGAGCGATACTCTCCGGACCATCGTTCCTAGCGTTTGAATTGTGGCCCCGCCTCAAAGGTCGGCACCGCCGGATGTCATTTGATGTGCAAGCTTTATTCGATTGGGAGAATCTCACCAATTTTCGCCTGTTAACTGTTGAAGATATTCCCCAGGATTTTTGGCCGGAACTTGAAAACAAGTGCGCATGCTCTAAGCTACATTGGGATCCGAAGCAGCTCGGATCAAATGGTGTCTACGACTTGATGTATTACAAGGACCTGACAATGCGCCTTCTTGATGGGCATCCAGATACATTTCTAAGCCTTTTTGAACTTCCGGCAGGCATTATAACCGCGCCAGTCAACAACAACCGCAGTGAGAGCGATCCTTCAAATCCAAATCTCCTCTGGACGCCTATCGTGCGGCAAAATGCTGGCAAATTCGGAGATGGTAGCATTTATGAAAGCAGGTACTCACTTTCAAAGCTTGGGAAGAAGTTTACCAGACATGTGCGAGAGCGCTGGAATGCGGAAATTGAGTTTCTTCCGTCGTCGCAAAAGAAACAGCACCAAGTAGATCTCGATAAATCAAAAAGAGACCAGGCAACGGACGGGTTAAGTGATGTTTCAGCGCTCGGCCCATTGCCACCAGCCCTGCGGATCATCGGACTTCTGGATCGTGAGGATGCGGATTATAAATCGCTTAATTGTGATCCGGTGAAACCGACCCCCTGTTCGGATCCAATCGTACCGGAGCCAATCGGAGCCGGTTATCTGCCCACTCTTTTGGATAGAGCAGAACTAATCTTTCTCAATCAATTGCGTAAGGAACATATCAAGAGCAGTGCTTTTGACCTGAAAGTCAGCGGTCCTTTCTTGCTCACTTCGCTCGGCGCCACCCTTAAGTTTCATTATAAAAATCTCGATACCAAAAACCTGGGGGACAGCTCCATTTCACTGGTTGAGTATGAGCATCATTTCCAGGACGGGAGGGATAACTTCATTAAGGTCTCCCGAATCGGCGTCGTCTGTCCGAGCGGCCAGAAAGCATTGCACGTCAGAATCGCCCGCCGCAAAATTGACAAGGGCCGCTCATTCCTCGAATACAAGGAATACATAGAGTTTATTGAGAAGGTAAAGGACTACCGTCCTTCGGGTGAAGGGGAGTCGGTCAAATGGCAAGACACTCCATATTTTAGCATTCAACTCCCGGCACTTGAGGACCAGCTTGACCCCGGAAAGAATTATTTTAGAAGGCTGCCGTTTACCCAATCAGAGGTTCTCGTAAAGAGGACACCAAATATGCAGCCCGTAGAAGGCAATCTCAGCTCTTTTTGGGTTTACCGGGAACAGCCGGCGGGTGAACAATTAATCGAAAGTTTTTCGGAGCTGATTCAGGTGCCGATTCAATATTATGACCAGAACGGGACGAAGGTGGGGAAAGCGTCCTATCACCCGATTCTCTTCATGGCACGCAGTTTCTTTTGTGGAAGCGCTGGTCAGGCTTGGGTCAATGGCGATGGCGGCACGGCAAAAGCTTCCTTAAAGCAAAAGGAAGATCGGCGGAACCGCATTCCCTTTAACGGTCAGATTGTGGCGTTTACCCCGGACAACATAGTCAGTACGCGAGATCCGCTAGACAACAATGCTCCGAACCGGATAAACCAACTTGCCACGGATTGGTGTGAATACATCGCTCTCGTCGCTCAGCCATCCACGGGGGCTGACAGTGTCTTCGATACGGCTAAGCATCCCATATATCCCCAACTCAGGCGAGCGAAAGTCTTTATAGACCACCTGCAGCAATACGGGCAGAAGAAGCTCCCCTCCATCGTTACCTTTGAGAAGGACTACCTGGAAAGAGGAATCGGCAACGATCTCCAGGTGATCCTCAGACATACAAAAGACTTTAGAGATGAAAATGGCCTGGTCGACCTTTCCGGCAAGGTTATCAGTGACAACTTGAATCTGGCTGAAGCCGATCTTCAAAATGCCTGGGGGAACATCCAGTCAACATTTGGTTACGCCGCTTCCCAGTTGGGCGGTATGGTCAATCCCGACCCGGCGCTTATCCGCTTGTCGTTGTCAAAATCGGCTCTATCGCTTCCGGATGGAATCACTAACCTAAAGACCCTCGATCCCCAAAAGTTCTTTGACAAGGTAAACGCCGAGCTGTTCTGTGGTATACGCCTTAAGGATATCCTCGAACTTTTAAGTGATGCGGACCCCCAACATAATTTGGACAAGCTGCCGCAATATATCCTTGGAAAGATTCCGGCCGATTTCAGCGATCCTCAAAAAGCTTTGGAGGCTATTGGAGGGAACCCGGTGGTTCAGGAGGTTCTCAAGGCCGTTGACACCACCGAAAACATTCTAAAAAGCCTGCAGGCTGCGGTCAAGGAAGCCACCGCGGCGCTTGCGAAAGCTCAGGACGACTATAACCACTTGGATGATTTATTGAAAAATCAGCTCCCGGACTACAACAAACTCCTCGGAGCCGCCCGCCTGCAGTTCGAATCAGAAATATCCGCTTATCAAAAGGACCTGGATATAGCAAAGCGTTCCGTTTTAATGGTAATGGAGCTCGTCAAATCACGTCAGGATTTCGGTTTGGAGCACGTCAAGCAGACATTGGAGGATTTTCTCCTTAATAGCGTGCAGAAAGTGCTGACTGGACCCGAATTTAAGCAATCTTGGGACGGTTTGGAACTTGCCAAGGAATTGGAGGACTTTGCAAAAGACTTGAGCTCGTCTACCAGCGAGGCTCTGACATGGGCCCGCAGCTTTGACCCGATCCTTATTGTGATCGTTCCTGATGGCTTGACAGATGATCAAAGGAATACCCAATTATTTAATCAATTGTATGGACTTTTTCTAGACTCCAATAAACTACCCGATCCAAGTAAATTGCTAGCGGGGAACAAATTCTATCAACGTACGAAGCTGGTAAACAAACTATTCACCATCGTTCGAAACAGATTGAACAACACAGAAAAGGAAGCCTGGGTGGTGGGGTTGCGCCAAGTCGATTTGCTACGCCGGACCTCGGTGGATTATTTTAAGTCGGAACGGGATCGAAAGGTTAAGGACTTGGAGGGCATGCTTCGGGACGCAAAAGTGGAACTAAATAATGAGCAAATCGTTCTCCAGCCCTTAATTGATAGTGGAGCCGCGTATACAAGCAAAATCCTGGAACTTTACAAAAGTGGGTCTGACGTTGTAGACGCGCTGGAGTATTTAAAGAATCCGGAGAATTTTAAAAGTGTCTTCGACGCTGCAAAAACCCAGTTTGAATCGGCGCTAAAAGAGGCGATCAAAAACTCTCCATACTACAAGCAGCTTGCGGACAATCTGCAAGCTTATTCGCAGCTGGCGGAAAAAGTGATGGTTGCAAGAACCGACCTGGAAAAGGCCGCCAAGGCCCTTGCCGACCAGGTTCAAAATGGGGCCCGGACACGGCTCCTTTTATTCGAGCAGAGATTCAACGACCGAATCGCGCAACTCACGGACCGTGCGGAAATCCAGCAAGCCCTGGACGCCTATACCAAAGTGAAGCAACTGCTCACTGCCTTGAAACGACAGGAACTCAAGCTGGATTGGGTCACCGAGAAATTCAAGCCGGTAAACCTGGGTTTCGTGCAGTTTACACCCGGCACCTCCCCCAATACACGGCTAGAAATGAAGGTCCGCGCGGTCATTGAAATGGACCCGCTTAAGTTCCCTCCAGTGGTGCAGCGCACCGAAGTAAGCACGGACACTTACATGACCGATTTCAGCATCATGTTTTTCAATGTGATCGGAGTCAAGTTCTCCCGGGTTGGCTTCACAGCCGGTACCAACGGCAATACCAATCTGGATATCAAGATTAGTGATGTCGTTTTCGGCGGTGGTTTATCATTTATTCAGTTGTTGCAGAAACTTTTGAACGGGCTGGTGGAAGGGATGCGAATGGAATTGGGCGCGGATTTTGTGTCCATAGGCTATCAAACCCCCTCCCTGGACATATCCTCCCCCGGCTTCACTTTCGCCAACTTTTCGGCAGGAATGTTGCTAAGAATTTCCTTCGCCAAGCGACCAGGGCCCTTGCGATTGACGTTCCGTCTGGCGGAACCCGAAAAAAAGGCAACCATAGCGGCAGGCATCTACGGCGGGTGTTTTTATTGCGCCATGACCCTGGATCCGAAGCAGGGAATTGTTGCAATCGAAATGGCACTGGAGATGGGTGCTTATATTGGCATCAGTTTCGGGCCATTCAAGGGGCATGTAAAATTTATGGCGGGCCTGTTCTACAAAAAGGATGAGCAGGGCGTCACTCTGGAAGGGTATCTCATTGCGGAAGGTCTGTTGAGCGTTTGGATCATAAGCGTATGCGCCAGGCTATACATGGGCGTCCGAAGTCAGAATAGCTATGTCGAAGGATTCTGTGTGGCAAGCTACACCGTGCAAGTGGGTTTCTTCGAGAAAACCTTCACCGCAAGCTACACGAAAAGCGTGGCTGGCGCGGCCAGTAATGCCCCTGCCGGGGGACAGTCTCAGGGAGGACTCCTGGCAACTAATTCCGTCGCCAGCGGTCTAAAGCGATACTTCGCTGGTATTGCTGACACGCGTCGCACGCGCCGTGCAAACGGGGTGAGCCCCCTCGATGAAGCAGGCGCTTCGGATTATGACTATCAGGATGAAATCGCGGATGTTTTCACGCGAAACGAATCGGCTATGAGCGATCGTGATTTTATGGAGTTTGCCAGACAACATTTTGCAACAACCGAATAAAGAAGAATGAGTAAGGAAATATTCAACGTCACCATCGTGCCAAATGGCATTTTTGAAAAGCAGCTCCGCCTATCACTTTGCCTGGACTTAAACCCGGACTATTTCCCGAGCGGCACTCCCTTTGACGAAGGACAATGGCAAACCTGGTGTTCGGGAATAGTCCATTTTTTGGATCGCGTTAACATGCGCCAAAAGCTTATTGAAGCGGTTCAGGTTCAAGGGAATTTGAGCTTTGCTCCTCTGAAATTCAAGAATGCGCCTGTAGTCACCGTGGAGTCAACGGATTCCAAGATCGATCCGAGGGCCATTTCTTCCCTTTGGAAGGCGTTTCTCGGCTTGGGTACTGTCAGAAGTAAGTTTGCCCCCTCCGCGAATTTTCCACCACGTGCGGTGATTCCGAATGTGCGAGTCGCAACCACCGACCTTATTACAGCGAAATTTCCAGGCAAAACTTCCCCAAGTGTGACGTCGCCTGAGGAAATGCTGAAAGCCATTCGGGTTAATTCGCGAATTGGAGGTCTTCGCAGCTTGAACGCCGAGGAGCGCAACGGAATTATCACGGCCTTTGATGACTATGTTAAGGATATCGCTGCGCGACACAAAAATATAGTGCAGACTAAAAGCACGAATTTAAGCGATCAAACGCAGCAGACTCTCACGTTCTTGCTCTCTATCGCTTCCTGGTTTCATTTGACTCCTGAATTTGTTGTGGGCGCGCACAACCAACTCAACAGTTCACCCAATTTGCGCCGGTTGTTTGGTACCACGATCGACTTCAGTATTGTCCTCGACGACGTGAAGGAGCAGCAATTCACCGTGAATCTTTCGAACCTCCCGCCAGACTACTTCAGAATTGCAGCCACCAGTATGCAAATTACCGCCCCTGTGGCCGGTGGCCCATTTGTATTGCTCGCGTCGCCGACACCCAATGACCCATCACAGCAAACGGCGGGGCCTTACACCGATTATTTCAACAATTCCATAATGGTCCTTAGAGGTCATGTGAGGGCCTTTTCCTTTGATCCGCAGGCCGCGGCGAAAGCTGCGGACGAAGCGCAAGAATTCGTAGCTTCACTGCCTGATAGACTTCGGACACCTTCTCCCGCGGGCAATTGGGAATTGCGGAATGCTTTGGCAAAACTGAACAGCGTTGCCAAAAGCGGAGCGCTCGAACCAACTGCGGCAGAGTTGGCGAGTTCCCTGGCTGATGTAATAAATGATGGAGAGAAGCTCGCTTCAATGTTGCGGGTCAATAATCAAATTGCCAACCTGCCCACGGTTGGACAAGGGCTCTATCTGCGAAATGTTCGTTGGATCGCCTCCAAGGCAGGCAGCTTGTTTTATGAGAATGAAATGGTTCGCGGTTATGTGGTATATGTACGGCGGAGAAAAGGGGCCTCCCTTCCTACCAATTGGGTGTCATTGACCCGGATTTCCGAAGACATTGTCTGGTTGACGGACAAGGAGCAAACTCCTGACAAAACAGCCATTGGTTCGCACGTGGAGGAAATGGGCATCCATGTTGGAGGTGGCGTTCACTCCACGGATGATAAAGGTGTTACGCGGTTAGACGATGGGTTCTTGTTTAACTGGACTGGTCCGGGGTTGAGCATGCGCAACCCCATGATTCATCATGAGTCGGAGGGTGTGCACAACGGTGCGCAGGAACTTGCAAATGAGGTGGAGGGTGTGCGGAAAAGCATCGAATGTACCAACCCTGAGGACGTTGCCATGCAGATCAGGAATCGGAAGTTATTTGATGTCGAATGGTTTCCTTTCCATAAAAGGCATCAGAAGCCACAGCTTCTGGTGAGGCGCACTTTTAATACCGACTGCTCTAATAAGGTTCAATTGGCTTTTGGCAGTGAATTTGATTACCTGGTGGTGGCGCAATACCACAACGGATATGTGCCGATTACAACGCAATTTCTGAATAAGGGAGGCGCTTCAGTAGATGCACTGGTTGGGAATCTTTCGAGTGGATGGCTTCAATTCGAGCGGCAGGATCATATCAAGGACGTCCTTATTTCGCTTGAGGAGGACATTTATTTCGATTCCGAGCAGAAAAAGCTAAAGCCGCAATATCCCGGCGAAAGCCCGTCAGACTTGGTCGTCCGGACTGGCGATATATTGTCCAATGAGGAATGCGTGCGGTTGATACTTCCTCCGCCGATACCAAATTTTCAAATCTATTTGTGGTACGACCATGAGGATTTGCAAAAGATGGGCAAAACCGGCCGGGCGATGGGCTTGAAAGACCTGGCCCATTGGTATCGCCGGTATTCCTGCGACGCTAGAACAGCGGAGGGATTCACCGCCAACAAAGCGATTTGTGAGCAGCGGAACGACATTATTCCCGGCTCGGGAGGCGAGCCGCAGGGCTGCAAGGCGCACTGCGCACAATTTTGCGGCGGGACGCGGCAGCCCACCGTCTGGACGCGCGGTCTCAGATATTTGCCAGACCCTGTCGTTACCGGTTTTGTGGCCGAGTTTTTCCTAGACAAGGATTGCCTGCTGCCGGCGCCGGCTGACAAGTTTCCACCCCAATTGTGCAAATACTCAGCGGGAAAATACCCGGAATTGAAGCCGTGGCGTCTGGTGCTGCGCCGTCTGAAATGGTCGAAAATCCAAAAAAGTCGGCTGAAAAAGGACGAAGATGATTGCGAACTGCGATTGTACCTGGCCGAAGGGGAGCAAATCTACATGCGCATCATCGCAGCGCATGACCAGGACAACGCCCATTTCGCCAATCCTCTGATCGACGACCCTGCGATTCCGTTTGGAGCTTATTCGGCGGAAGCCAACGACACCGACCTGTATTTCGACCCTCGTTTGGCCAATGCCAAGATCTTGTCCCTGACTCATGCCGTACAACGACCGTTGTTCGACCCGGTCATCCAGCAAGTCGTCATCCACCGGTATAACGAAAAAATGCCGGCCCCGGATTCGCGTGTCGCAAGTCATTTAAGCGCGAATCTTAACCTGCACTTTGAGCATCTGAACATACCACACTATGGCGCGACCATTCCAGACACAGCTCGCACCGGCGAACTGGAATTATTCGCCTTATGGGATGATTTCAGCGAACGCAGCCTTGAACCGTTAAAGAGCATCAATCATAAGCGCGACAGCAGCTCGCCCACTGGAGGGTTTGTCCGGCTTGCCCGTCTCGTTTTTGAAGAGAATGATGGCGTACCTACGAAAACCGCCATGCCAAAGGGTGATCCGAATGGCAACGATGCGGGAAATTACTGGTCGCTCATCACCTTTCACGCCGACCCGGGAACGTTCAGCGGCACGCACTTCACGGACGCCGTGTTCAAGGTCCGCAATGGGTCCAAATTTCACAGGTTCTTCCACCTCGGCCCCACCCCGGCAGAGGCAATGGAGGCTCATGCGCGCTGGTCCAACGAGTTTGCTCTGTCAAGCAACCCGCCGCGGGTTCTGCAGGCGGATTCCAAAAAGGTAGAAACTTTGTTTCTGCCCAACAATCACAAACCGGAGGCGCCCCGGGTTCGCAAGATCGTGCCGCTCGTGACTGACGACCGCGATACGCATGGTTTGGAGCGATCCGTGCGTGGCAACCGGGTGCGCATATATCTTGAGCCGGATGGCCGCATGCGTTCCGGTCGCGATGAACGGATCGGCGTGGTGGTGCATGAGGAACTTGGCATTTACAATACTCAGATGGCCGAGTTCAAGAGCAAGGCGGGGCGAGACGTCATAACTGACGTTAGTAGCCCCAAGTCGGTTCCGTCCCTGAAGAATGACGAACTTTCGGCAACTGAATTTGATCTGGACGCCAACAATTTGGAACCTGCTTATTTGAGCCGGTTTAAGCCGGAATACGACCGGCACGTCTTTGGGAACGTGGGTGCCCTTGGGCTCATTTCCTACATCCCGCAATTTGATGCCAAGCAGGGCCTTTGGTACTTCGACCCTGAATTCAAGATCCGCAATCAAGATGACCAGGAATTTCATAATGTGTTCGTTCAACTTGGCCTGGTTGGCTATCAGCCTTGGTCAGCTAACTACAATGAGCTGCTACACGACACGCAGGCCGGATTTGAGCAGGATTTGCGGTTTTCCCAACCAATAATGGCCGATTTCTTTGGCCTGTATCCAACTCGGAATTTCAAAAATCCCTGCCTATTATTCAGAACCGATGATCGGAGCCGATTTACTTTAGGCGGTTCCATATCAAGTCTGTTTTTTCAGGACGGTCCCAAAGGGAAGCGCTCTTTGGGCAACCAGTTTATCCTGGCGGTTGAAGAAATTGGTCCAGGAGGATTCTGGAAGAAGATGGATTCCCGGTTGAAGCGACTCGAGTTTCTCTTAAACGGTGCGACCATCGTAACCGGGTCTGATTCAGCCGCAAGCTGCGACCGACCAAGATTGTATCATTGTCTAATCCCGTCAGATTTGCCCAACTACCTATCAGAAGACGATCTTAGCAGGAGCACTTTCGAATGCGAGCTGAGCTTGGACTTCGAGCCAAGCTTCCTCCGCTCGCGGCACGGTGGGCACTACCGTGTCTTAATCTATGAAGTCGAATGGTTTAATTATGAGGAACCCATTGCGAACCTGGCCCTGCGGCTCACGAGCGCAGACCTCGCGCAGATACCCGGAGTTCGGGTCAAACCGCCAATTATCTTCCACTGACTTCTAAATAAATTAGCATGAACAAGTTCAAACAATTAGACGAATACTAATATGACAAAGAAAAAGCGGTCACGCATAAGCTCTCTCAGAGTTAAATCCTCACAGTCCGTGGCTTTGATTGATATCCGTTCGTACGATACAGCAACATCTCTGGCAGATCGAGTTCAGCGAGCAAAGGGCCTGCTCAATGCCGGCGCTGTTTACGTAAAAGGCTGTAGCGAATTCGTATGTGATGTACTTGGGATTCCTTGGGAAGATGCGAATTCTTTAATGGGTACGAACCCAAAGAGCATAGGAAAGGACAACACATACAACGGCGTTGCCCCTGGCGACGTTGTGGGATGGAAAGCCTCATCCGGTAACGGTCATGTTGCGATCTACGTCGGGGAAGTGAACCAGAAATTCATCGATGTGCCTGGAGAGAATAAGGTTCCTCGGGCTGTGAAGAACGGATACGGGCCACAGAAAGTGTTTCTATCAGGCCGTACTTTCTGAGACCGTTCTTACTTAGCCTTTCTGTTCACGGGACTGGTGATAAGCTTGGCCAAAGCGGTCAAGCACGGGGCGCGCTTTGATATTGGTGGGCTCGCTTTGGTTAGCCTCGTAGAACCTGAACCAGACATGTACCCAGAACGCGGTGTGGGCCCCGCCTTCGCCGATGACTGCATCATGGGTGCCGTAGGCGTCGGTTTATAACACGCCTCGAAAATCTTGGATGGAGGCTTGTGGGCCGGCGCTTTCCTTCTGATTTGAAAATCAAAGACACCGAGCTTCATGGGCGTCTGTTTTGCCATTGCCAGGTGCGATGTTTTTGGCCCGTTGAGCATCGCACTATCTCACTGTCAGCAAAAACGTCAGCAGACGTGTGGTGAAAGCGTTAGTTAGGTCAGGTAGTGGCGGAGTAGTGCTTGATTCAGGCGAAAAACATGGCATTTTTTGCTGAAAACGACGCTTGAGGCGACCGATTCCTTCCTCCGCCCCAACCTTCCGGCTCAATGATTAATGCGCACGATTTGTGAGTATGCGTGCGACTCTTGCAGGAGGACCGCCAAATTCTCAGCGCGGTCATTGCCAAGCCACTCGCGGAATTGAACCGGCGTTTCGATTCCGGTCCGCCTTCGCCCAGGGACTCGCTATTTGGCAGCCCAAGTGATAATCACCTCCACAATCTTTGGGACCAAAAAAAGCATGACCGAGCCACCAAGGTTCTTGCCCATGGCTTCCATGTCTCCTGACTTAAATTTGAGGGCGGCAATTCCCATAAAGAAGGGGGTGGCGGCGATTATCGCCGCGGGTCCTCTCCACCCCGTTTGGAACGACACCGTTCATGGCGTTTGCGAATTGCTCGCCGACATTTGAACGCCCGGGTCTGGATTTTCATGGTTCGCTGCTGTTGCGGTGAATAGGTGGAGGACAACTCCGAGGGCTTCAGCGTAGTCTCTTTTTGACGTCGCGCCGCTTGAGTCGGCACCGTTCGCACAGGACCGAACGTTGTTGGTTGTTGGCAAAGGTGATTAGGTAACAAGGCCACCGGGAGGGGTCTTTCTTTCAGGTCATCCCGGCTGCCCGCACCGCCTCCACCAAGAGTGGGTGGTATTCTCCACCGCACCTGGAGCGATACCACTCATGGAGTTAACGAATTGCCTGCCGGCATTTGAAGGCCCGGGTCTGGATTCTCACGCATCGATGCGGTTGCGGTTGGCAGATGGATGACAACTCCGAGGGCTTCAGAGTCGTCTTGCTGTTTAGCGTCCCGCCGCTTGAGCCGGCACCGTTCGCATAGCACCCAACGTTGTTGGTGGTTGGTGAAGGTTATTCGGTAACAGGGCCACTGGGACGGGTCCTTCTTCCAGGTCATCCCGGCTGCCTGCACCGCCTCCGTCAGAAGTGAGTGGTACTCCCTGAGTGCAACGCAGCTCGAAGGTCTTGCCCAAATGTCGATGCGTTTGATCAACACCCTCAGTTCCTGGCGCAGCAACCGTCGAGAGGCAGGATCGCCGCTGGAGACCAACTTCAGGAACTCAGCGCGAGCCTCCAGCATAGCCTTGCGAACCACGGCATGCTGGCTGCCACCCGGCTCGAAGGCGGTCACTCTCGCCTGAAGCTCCGCCTGTTGCTGTTCAAGATGCGTTATCGTTTGCGCCAAGGTCGGGGAGGCCATATTGTTCGCGGCGATAAAGTTCACCATCCGCTGAAGTTTGATCTGCACGTCCTTGAGTTGTGCCTCCATCTGCCTTCGCTCGACGGCCTGGCCTTGGTCCGCTGGGTCCGCCAGCAGCGTTTCCCAGTCCAGTTTCTCCAAATGCTGAAGCACCGAAGCTTCGAAGAGTGAATAATTCCAGGAATTGGAGGGTCCGCCCTTTTCAACGGCCGCACTGAACAGGCGTGACAGAGCGGGATCATAGGTGCCGCCGGCCCACATGGCATGAAAGCGCATGGGCGCCTCACTTTCCCCATCGTATGCAAGCCCCGTGAACAGGTTAGAAACCGAATCTTTCCTGTTAGGCCGTACCGGAGGGGCGGCCACATCTTTGTTGACGCGGTAAAAGGTGCCGGCGCTGATGATGGCCGGATAATATCCCAATTGGGTCGGACCTTCGGCCTGTCGGGTATTTCTGGAGGGTCTGATTTTGGGCTGGAATTCACCAAGAACCGCGCGGTTACGCAGTATTCTCCGAACGTAATTCGGATTCCACCACTTACCCGAACTCCACGGTTTCACGCCCTGCTTGTTGAGGTCTTTGCAAATCGCATGAGTCCCAAAACCTTGTTCGGCAAGTTCGAAGATCGAGGCCACCACTTTGACACGCTCGGGAATGGCTTCAAAGTGCCCACCGCCCCGACAGGGCTTCAGCCAGAGCGGACATTTGGAGGTTAATTTGCGGCTGCCAGCAGAGTTGCGCTTTGCCTTCCAAGCTTCTTTGAGGCGGAATGACTTGGTCGCGGACTCTTCCCATCCCCGAATCATTAAAACGATGGAGATAATCAGTTCGGTCGGGTTGCCATTGATGGACTCGCGGGTGTAGGACCTTTCGTCGTACAGGGTCACAATTTCGATGCCGGCGGTCAGGATGCACAAAAAGAGGCCGAGTTGTTCCGTTATTTCATTCCTGGAAAGCCGATCCAGTGCTTCAATCAACAACACCGACCCTGGTTTCACCTTGCCCATCTCGACTGCTTTGATGAAGGCTCCCAAGGCGCCTTGTTGGAGGTTAGCGCCGCGAAAGCCCGAAACCCCTTTGTCAGTTAGAGTGCGATTGATCTGCAGGTTGTGTTTCTTGGCATAGTCGTCGGATAGTGCTAGTTGTCGCCGCAGTGAATCGCCGGAGGCCTGAATGGCAGTCGAGAACCTGCAGTAGCTGATAGCCTCTCTCGGTTGTCCCTTCGACTTTTGCCCCTCTGAAAGAGGCTGCCTGGCTGACATCGTGCTGGACTTCGCCGAGGACGGATCAGGAGTCTGCGCGTTTGTGTTCATTCTCTATTGGCGCTCGCCATCGTTTGTGCATCTGCCGGTTCGTTCTTAGTTTGACCGGTTTCTCCCGGGTCGATCTCCGGCTGCTCCTCCAACAGGGCCTTCGGGATTACGAGGACGATGTCGGCACGGATAGACGCCTGTGACGCGTGATCGATGGCCGTTTCGACGTTTCGAAACCGACCCACGTATGTGCTGCTCATCTGTGACGGCCCTTTAGCGGCGGGTGGGCAATGGCAAAGGAAAAGATGGACCTCCCCAGAACCTGTCGTGGCTGTCGAGTTGGCGCTTTGACGGCCGTTCGCCAGTTTCCTCTCTTTCCGCAACGAAAGAACTTGCGACTGAGCTTCATTGGGCTGAGTTCGCACTGGGCTCACGCTTTGCACGGGCGGTTGTTGCTGTGGCTCGGTTGTCGGCCATTCGGTCGGCCTGGTGTCAGGCGGGTTGTCGTTTGATAGGCTGCCCGAAGACGCTTTAACTTCTATGGTTTCATTCATAGATTCCTCCTTCTCTTGTGCAGCGCCATGCCGAGTAACCCACCGTGGTTTTGCGACGTGGGCGTGTCGCTCGCAGTGACGATGAAGCAGATGGAAATGTGGGGAGACGTTGTGCTCCCGCCCCGGGTGTGCCCAAGTCGTGCCATTCCGGAGACTCTTGCCTTCTTCTGTCACTTGGCAGCCCGTGTCGTCGGTCCTGTTTAAACTTCTTCATTCTTTGTTCATTTTAGTGCTGAAGGGGGGTGTCTCTTCCGACGAAACTGCAGGTGAGACGAGGTTGATTATTGTCAGGAAAACGCACGCAGTCGGATTTCTGACAATAGGCTCGCGAACGGGCGCGAGTTTCTGTAACAAAAACTAGGCAGTTTTTGTTACAAGAGGACAAGAGGAATGGCAATGAAAACTGTTGATAAGAGCATCCTAAACCGGATGCGAGGAAGCGGAGCGGGCAGTGTGTCTTCGCCGAGACAGTTCCTGGACCTGAGCAACCGGTCAACGGGGGGTGGCGTTGCATCGGCTGGTGAAGGCAGGGACGATTCGGCGCATTCGACGCGGGCTTTACGATCTACCGGGAGCGCATCCGATCATCGGACAGACGGGGCCGAACATCATGGCGATCATACGGGCGTTGCTGGAAGGCAGCCATGTGAAGTGGCAATTCACGGAGGCTTACACGGCGAACGCACCGGGAATGTCCGAGCAAGTGCCGGCCAAGGTCATCATCTTGACGGATGGGTTGCCGCGCCGGGTGGCATTGGAGAAAATGACGCTGGTGTTCCGCCGAGCGGCGCCGCGCGCTCTGCTGGGGAATGGCCAGCGGGCGGGAATGGTGATCCAGGCGCTGCGCTATCTGAAGGGCAGCCCTGCCTTGGCGCGGCACCTGGCGCAGTTCAACAAGACCCTGGATAGCGGCACGATGTGCGCCCACCGTTCTCGGAACTCTGCGCTCTGCAAATCGTTGTTCACTTCGTCCATCTGCCGCAGACATGTTATTCGCGAAGTGCTCCGAGCTTCGCAGGGTATGTCCGGCCGCCCCCAGGGTCGTGGGATGGCGAGTACGTCAAAGTCGCCTCTTCATAGTGTTCACGAAAATGCCGATGTTCACGTCAGCGTGAAAACCTCGGCGCCGACTTTGGCGTCAAGGACAAGGGCGTCTGGTGCCTTGATCCCAACCCTTCGGAGGAAGTGGCTGTCTCGCTGTATGGAGAAGAGCTCTGCTTTCCACGGGCCTGTGCGTGCTTATACGCTATGGCCTTCATGATGGAGTTACCCGGGTGCTGTCGCCCGGGTTTGCGGCGGCGAGTTGAATCTACCGCGCGATGTTCAGCAGGTGATCGGGGCGAATGTCGCCATACACCTCTGCGATAATGGACGGACCAGTCTTATCGCCGATGTCCCGGCACTTGGACCCTCAAAGCTCTGATGAGCATGCCTTTATTTCAGCGCGCTCCAGCGTGGATCAGGATGGGTGATAGCAACGACGCAGCCGCCGGGTGGCGCCTACCGCGGTTCAAGTCAGCTTCCCCGAAACTATTCGCCGCCGTGAAGCTCTATAATGGGGTATGAATAAGAATAAGAACATTGCATTCTGCGAACGACTGGTGACCGAAGTCCGGTCCGCTATCATGGAATCACCTCTGAGACCACGAGTGCCCCTGCCGCGCTTTTATCGAGTCAAAGGCAAATACCTTGTTCGCGTAAACATCAACGGGAGGGTCTATTCCGCGTGCCTTGGGGCCAAGCTCGACGAGGAAGCGTTGCTACGGGGGCTTCAGGAGCTCCTGAAATTGGTGGGCAATCGGGTGCAAGCATCTTCCAGCCCTCGGGCCCGGGATAGCCACAAGGGCCTTTCTGCCCTTGTGGCACTCTTTAGCGTTGCAAGATAGAGCGACTCGCCCGGAAGAAAGCAACCGGGCGGCCGCACCGATCTTCACAGGCATTTCCCATTCCCTATTATAGGGCGTTGGAAAACTGACCTCGTTACCGAACGAATTCTGCTCCAACAGTCCGTTGTCCACCCTCCACCAGAGCCTCTGCCTTGCCTGGGAGCGCCGGTTTGCGTTCGAGGGGTGTCATAAGCGGTGTTTCGGACGCTGTTGAGCGGGCCGCGGCTCTCGGAGCAATTCCTTCGCCATCGCCTGCTGCAATCGCTTCCCGATCCTTCCCGCAGCAATCACGGTGAGCTCTCTAAGACGTTCTTCGGAAATTCCGAGCCTGCGGCCCTGTTGCAGAATTCTGCGCATTTCCCTGATAAAATGCCGATCGGACAATCCGAAGCGCGACCTGCTTGCGGCTCTGCGTTTCATTTATGTTTTAGCTCTTGGTTCTGACCCAGCCATCGCGCCCGCAGTGAGCGTGGCTTATGGTTTCGACGTGGCGTTGAGCGCGATTGGCTGGCTTGTACCACTGGGGTATTCCGCTGCCCATTGGGCTCGTGCTCGCGCGAAAGACCCCGTGAGAAGTGGAGGAAAAACCTGTCGCGCCCAGCTGCGGACTCCTCCCTTAAACCTGGGCGCGGCAATTCTTGCGAGGAGTGGTTAGCCGCGTTTATTCGACCAAACGACCCCGCACACGGGTATGGGGACGATAACAATTTGGCGACCTCGCCGAGCGTATGAAATCGCCCAGGACTCCTCGAGCCCGATCCATCGAGACTATTCACGGCACCAGCAGCGCCTCCAGATCTTCCTCGCAGTATCGTCTTTCCTGCCGCGTTTCCTCCCCAAGCTTCAGGCACTTGTAACGAAGTTTTCCCGGTACAGGCTCGTCCTGCCAAGGGATCGCCCGCCGCTCAATGGTGTCAACCGAGACGTTGAGCTTTTCAGCCGCACCCTTTCGTGACAGCCAGTTTCGTGAGGTCGCGTTCATAAACAAAATATTCTTGCTCAATCGATCAGAACGAATAGTCGCCGCCGCAGTTCAGGCCAACGATTCCAGATTTCGAATTCCTCTTTTCGCGTCAATGGGTGCCAGATGTTTGGCTCGAGCGCCAAATTCAACATGAACCGAAGGTCATCCCACATGGTCATGTGCCCGGTCTTGCTGCCGACTTCATGCGCGAAAGCAACACAAAGGACCCCCTGCTCGAACGCGAGGCTGGTGATCATGAAAGGTCCCATTTCCCTGTCCGCCAGGTGCAGCGGCAACTGTTGCACCCACCGGGAAGGGAGGTCCTCCAATCCGTGGGGGATCAGGCCAGCGCGGACAGCAAAGAACTGACGGGCCTCCGCCATCACCCATTCTCGCGAGGCGGGCGGTTCAAGCAATTCAGCGGCTGCCGCAAGTACGGCCGGCGCGAATTTTTGTTTGAGACCGCAGGCGAGCAACCGTTCCAAGATGTGCTCGGCGGAACTCAGGTGAGCGATTTGTTCCTCCCGCATGACAGCGACCTGATGTTCGGACGCAGAACCCGCCACCATGCCTCGGCCGACTCAATTGGTATGTCGGTCTGCGACGGCGAGCGTGCTGGTGATGAACCTGTTTCCATCGCCAACTTGTTTGGCGATGATTCCGCTCCTCCAAGCGCCTGGCATTCTACGCGCGCGAACGTCATGCATCGCAGGCATGATGTTTGTTTTTGATGGAAGTGGTGGGGATACCTCGGATGTGACCTTTAACGCTCGTCTGGCTGGGGAAGTTGGTCGGCCCGCCATTCCTGGTCGTGGCGGAGCCACTCTGGGTGCAGCTCGGGCCAGAACGAGGCGCGCTTTAGGGGCCGCCGGAAATAATGGGACTCGAACGCCAGATGGGGCTGCATCTGGTGCATGGCCAGGCCGGCGAACTCCAGTTGGTTCTCCAGGTCGGCGCCTTTGCGGAATTCAACGGTGTTCCAGAGGTTTAATACCCCCATGAACCAGTCCAGTTGCTGCCGGTAGTAGCTGCGCATGAACTGCGGGCCCAGGGTTTTCTCCGACTCCGACAGTCGATTGGAAAGGCAAAGGTTTCCTCCCAGCCACGAATGGGTCAGGTGCGTGGCCAACGGATAGACCTCGAAATCCAGGTCCTTGGCCAATTCCCGCACCAGCCGCATGAAGTTGGAGTAATAGGGCTCGATCCGCTGGTGGAAATTATACCCCCGAATCGCGGCATGCTGGGTTTT